>WBZN01000072.1_pt1 | contig 157601 bp, 143 predicted proteins | sample 5204281 | NCBI WGS metagenome assembly WBZN01 (sample SAMN12344347, study PRJNA552823) | activated sludge metagenome | biome: Activated sludge suspended growth; feature: Nitrification reactor; material: Wastewater; isolation source: activated sludge from nitrification reactor of wastewater...
ACTCCGCTGTATCGCTCGACGGACTGCCTCAGTCGTCCGGGCGCTGCCGTGTAGAACCTGCCCCATAGCTCCTCCCGCCAAGCATGATGGTCAAGCGTACCACCACACTGCGGGATCAAACACCTAGATCGCCACGACAGTGGCCGCAGGCGCCATCGAAGTCGAGGAGGCCTAAGCGATGAAGGAAGTGAACCCCGCTTCCGTGAGCGAGATCTATGACGATCTCGCCGAAGAATGTCGCCTTACTTGTTCGCGCTATTGATTCTGTCCACATGTTCGACGCCGAGCTCGCGGATGGGTTGAGGGCGTCGCTCAAGCGGCGCGAAAGCGTCATGCGCGCCATTCGCCGAATGTACCCTCGCGCCGTCAAACGACGCGCGAGCCGCGCTCCCCAGCGCATGTTGAATTGAGGATTGGCGATGACGATCGTCGAACATCCAGAGAAGCGCAAAAGAGCCCGGATTGGCGAGGCCGACGATTTGGGCAGCAATCTTAGGAAATGACGGACGAGAAGGCCCATGGGGCCGTTGCCCCATGTTGCCCTAGCTCCGAGACGCTTCGGGCGTTACCTTCAAAAAATAATGCTGAGATACTGATTTCGCTGGTACCGCCACCCCGGCTCGAACGGGGGACCTCTAGATCCACAATCTAGCGCTCTAACCAACTGAGCTATGGCGGCTCGACCAGCAGGCGGCGGACCCTAAAAGGATCGACCGTCGATTGCAAGCGCCGCGACGCCGCGCCTTGCTTGCGCCGCGAACGCCTCGACGGGGCCGAGCCCGTTGATCATAGGGCGGAAGTTAGGGTTAATGAATCAATTTCTCGCAAATCCGCGCCGCTGCATGGACCGGGAACGCCGGCGCGGTTAGGATTCCGTTAAGGCCCTTGCAAGTCCGTTAAGTCTGCATGACTCCAACCGGCATGACCGAGATCTGTTTCGCGCCCGGGCCGACCGAAGAGGACGTCGCCGACGCCCTGCGCGGCCTCTCGCCGCGGCTCGCCGCTCATACGCCGGTTCTGGCGCTCGGCGGCAGGCACGCGGCCCTCGGCGGGGAGGCGGTCTTCGCCAGCGCCCCGATCATGCGGCTCTTTGGCGTCGTGACGCTGGCGGCGCTCGGCAAAGCGATCGTCGGCGCGGCGCTCGCGGATGCGGCCCTCGCGCCAGCGAGGAGGCTCGGCGAACTTTCCGCGACCTTGCCGCTTGACGGTCCGGCGCGGCTCGAGCGTCTGCGCTTCGCCAACCGCGACCGCCCCGTCACCTTTCTCTGCCGCAAGCTCGCCGTCACGGGCGCGCCCGCTCTTTTCGTCGCTGCGGCGCTCGACCTTGCGGGGGGCGATCCGAAGGGCGAACCGGCCGCGCCGCCCGAGACGGCGCGCTCGGCGGCCACGCGTTTTCTCTGGCGCACCGACGCGGAGCACAGGCTCGTCGAGATCGGCGCGAAATTCTGCGACGCGGTCGGTCTCGCCTCGGCCCATCTTTTGGGGCGCAGCTTCGCCGCGGCGGCGTCGCGTTTCGATCCCGAGGGGGCCGCGCGGCTACAGGAGCTTCTGCAAAGCGAGCAGAGCTGGAGCAGTTTCGAAATGCGCTGGATGGCGGGCTCGAAGAGGCTCGTCCCGATGACGATCGCCGCCTCGCCGAGCTTCGACCATCAGCGCCGTTTTCTTGGTTTTCGCGGCTTCGGGCTGATTGCGGGGCAGCCCACGCCGCCTGAAGACGATGGCCGAGAGCGGCCGGCCGCCGTCGAAACGCCCGCCCGCGGGCCAGACACCCCGGCGCAGACGCGGCTTGGCGAAAGCAGCGCAGAAATCCCGCCGCTTGACGTGTCGGCCTTCGACGCGCTGCCGGTTGGCGTCCTCTTGTGCCGCGAGGGCGCGCCGGTCTTCGCCAACCGTTTTCTGCTCGATCTCATCGCCTGCGCGGACCTTGGCGGCGCCGAGAGGACCGGGGCGCTCGATCCTGTCCTGCGGCCTTCAGGAGAGGCCGCCGAGTTGCGCGACCCAGCGGGCAGGAGCATTCCGCTGCGAATACGCCGCGAAACCCTCGCCGCGAAACCGCGATGGCAGTTGATCTCGCTTCAGCCGTGCGAGCCCGCGCGCGGCTCGGAGGCCGAGCTTCGCCACTACCAGCGTGAGGCGCGCCAGCTCAAGGCCATTCTCGACACGGCGACGGACGGCGTCGCTGTGCTCGACGCCGACGGCAGGATCCTGTCGCTCAACCGCTCGGGAGAAGCGCTTTTCTGCTACGACAAGGAGGAGGTTTCGGGCGAACCCTTCACCGTGCTCATCGCGCCCGAAAGCCGGGAGCGTGCGGAGAGCTATCTGTCAGGTCTCAAATCCGACGCGGTGAAGAGCCTCTTCAACGACGGGCGCGAGGTGCTGGGGCTGACCCGGCAGGGCGGGACCATCCCGCTCTTCATGACGCTTGGCCAAATGAATGTCGACGCCGCCGGCGTGGGCTCGAACAGCGCGTCGGAGCAGGACCAGCGCTATTGCGCTCTTCTGCGCGACATGTCGCATTGGAAAAAGGTCGAGGCGGAGCTTGAGGGCGCGCGCCGGCAAGCCGAGCGAGCGAGCGCGCTCAAGTCCGATTTTCTCGCCAAGATCAGCCACGAGATCAGGACGCCGCTCAATGCGATCCTCGGCTTTGCCCAAGTCATCATGGAGGAGCGCTTCGGCCCGATCGGCAACGAGCGCTATAAGGATTACTTGAAGGACATCCACAGCTCTGGCGCGCTCGTCATGAGCCTCGTCAATGATCTGCTCGATCTCTCGAAGATCGAGGCCGGCAAAGTGGAGCTCTCCTTCGAATCCGTCGACGCCAACCGCATCGTGTCCGAGTGCGTCTCGATCATGCAGCCGCAGGCGGCAAGCGCGCGCGTCGTGATCAGGCTCTCGCTGGCGCCGCAATTGCCGCATATTCGCGCCGACGAGCGCTCGCTGCGCCAGATCGTGCTGAACCTTCTGTCGAACGCGATCAAATTCACCCATACCGGCGGGCAGGTCATCGTCTCGACGGCCTTGACCGACGCCAATCTTGCGGCGCTGCGCATCCGCGACACGGGCGTCGGCATGTCCGAGGAGGAAATAGGCGTCGCGCTCGAACCTTTCCGCCAGGTTGCGAAGTCGCGCCACTTGCGCGGAACCGGGCTCGGCCTGCCCCTGACCAAAGCGCTCGTCGAGGCCAATGGCGCCTTCTTCTCGATCAAGAGCAAGGTTCACGAAGGCACTCTGGTCGAAGTCGCGTTTCCGCCGGCGCGGGTCGTCGCCAAACGGAAATAGCCCTCCTCAAAGACCCTGTATCGCGCGGAACGCTTGCTCGGGCGGCTCGTTGTCAAGAAACAGGCGTGAGGATCTTTAATATGCAAGAGACGCCGAAAACCCAGCCCGAACAGAACCAGCCTGAGCAGAAGAAGCCTCTGGACGAGGCGAAGGAAATGGACGACGAGCTCGAGCGAGAGCTCGAGGACACATTTCCGGCGAGCGATCCGCCTTCGACGACGCAACCGAAAACCACGGCCGGTGCGCCGGACCATAGCAAGAAAAAATCCGGCTCGTGACAATCCTCCGCTGAGGAGCCGGCGCAGCCGGCGTCTCGAAGGAGCGCCCGAAGGGCGCGTCTCGGCGGGGGCAGGCCCATGAGGCCGTCGCCGCGCACGCCGAACCATCCTCCGAGGCCGCCTTCGGCGCCTCAGAAGGAGGGAGGTGCTGGCGACGTAACCACGCGCGTATCCTTTCCCGAATCGCCCTGACGGGGAAGCGTTCCCCCTTTTTGTGTGTTTCGCCTGGCCGCAGCGGCAGCGGCGGTTCCCCTCTCCTCGGTTTCGGACATCGCCCCGCGCGGGGCGTGTGGCGTCGCGTCTTTGCGCCGCCCGTGGCGCAAATTGCTTGAATGCGTGGCGCCGCCCAAGGAAATCGCATTGACCCCCATATGATCCCATGCTATCCCAAATTGTCCCGTTCGAGTGCATGCGTCAGCGTATGGATTGCGCCCCAAAGCGCGCCGTTCGATCACGGCGGCAATAGTCGAGAGTTCGAGGTTGTGGAGTGGACGGGTATGTCTCGCACTACACCAACAAGCTCGACGCCAAGGGGCGGGTCTCGATTCCGGCGCCGTTCCGGGCGGTTCTGGCGCGCGACGGTTTCGACGGCCTCTACGTGCATCCTTCGATTGATCAGGAGGCGCTCGATTGCGGCGGTCATGCGCTCTTGCAGGAAATCGACGGATTGCTTTCGGGCCTCTCGCCCTATTCGGAGGAGCGCGATCTGTTTTCGACCGCGCTGATTGGAACGAGCGAGATCCTGAAGGTCGATTCCGAGGGGCGGGCGATCCTGACGGAAAGCCTGAAGAGCTACGCCGCCATCTCGAACGAGGTCACCTTCGTCGGGCATGGCCACAAGTTTCAGATCTGGGAGCCGGTCCGTTTTCGCGCGCATCTGGAAGAGGCCAGAAACCGGGTGCGCGAGCTTCGAAGACGGCTCAGCTCCAGACACGCAGCGCCGGAAGCCCCGCCGCTGCGATCACATGGAGCACGGGAATGATTGCGGGCCGCGGCGATGAGAATCATCTCGCCGCTGGCGGACCGGCCCGGCACATTCCCGTGCTTCGTGATGAAGTCATCGCAATCGCAGAGCCCCACGCGGGCGGCCTTTATCTCGACGCCACATTTGGAGCGGGCGGCTATTCGCGCGCGCTGCTCGCGCCCGAGGGCGCTCGCGTCCTCGCGCTCGACCGCGATCCTTCCGCGATCGCCGGCGGCGCGCCGCTCGTCGCCGCGGCGGAAGGGCGGCTCATGCTCGTCGAGGCTCGCTTTTCCGAACTCGCCCAAGTCGCAAAGCGTCTCGAACTGAAGGACTTCGACGCCGTCATCCTCGATATCGGCGTCTCCTCCATGCAGCTCGACGACGCCGCGCGCGGCTTCTCCTTTCGCGGCGACGGCCCGCTCGACATGCGCATGCAGCAGGACGGACCGACCGCCGCCGATCTCGTCAATACGGCGGACGAGGCGACACTCGCCGACATTCTCTATTATTTCGGCGAAGAGCGCGCCGCGCGCCGCATCGCCCGCGCCATCGTCGTCGATCGCGCCAAGGCGCCTTTCCAATCGACCGCAGCGCTCGCCGGGATGATCGCGCGGGTCGCTCCTGCAAAGCCCGGAGAAATGCATCCGGCGACTCGCGCGTTCCAGGCGCTGCGCATCGCCGTCAATGACGAGCTCGGGGAACTCGTCGCGGCGCTCGCCGCAGCGGAAACGGCGCTGAAGCCCGGCGGGCGGCTCGTCGTCGTCACCTTCCATTCGCTCGAGGACCGCATCGTGAAACAGTTCTTCGCCAGCCGCTCGGGGCGCGGCGAGGCGCCCTCGCGCCGCCTGCCGGGCGAGCCGGAGGCTCCGGCGCCGACTTTCGTCGTCGCAGGCAGGCAGCCTGTCGTCCCGTCGCCAGCCGAGATCGCCGCAAATCCACGAGCGCGTTCCGCCAAGCTTCGCCATGGGACGCGGAGCCTCGCCCCGGCAAGACCGATCGACGCCGGCCTCGCCGCCTTGGCGCGTCTGCCGCAACGCGCCGCGAAACGGCGCTGAGGGGGACGCCGCCATGGTGCGAATTTTGAACCTTCTCGCCGTCCTCGCCCTGATCGGCTCGGCCATCTACGCCTATTCGATCAAATATGAGACGATTTTTCACGCCGAGAGAATCGTCAAACTGAAGCATGAGATCAAGGCCGAACAGGATGCGATCACAACGCTGCGGGCGGAGTGGTCGCATCTCACTCGGCCCGAACGCATCCAGGCGCTCGCCGATAAATTCCTGACACTGCAGCCGACGTCGCTGCGTCAGATCGTCGGCGCGGAGTCGCTGCCTGCGAAGATCGCGCGCGCCGACGGCATCGGCGACAAGCTCGGGGCGCTCGGCCTCGCCCTGCCGACCAATACGCCAAGCAACGGCGCCGCCGCGCCGGCGACGCCTTCCGCCCCGTCACATTGAAGATGAGACAATGGACGACCGCCAGCCATCGCAACAGACAGACGCCCCGACTCTTGCGCCGCGCGAGGCCAAGGGGCTTTTCGTCAGACTCTTCTCGACCGACCTTCAAAAGAGCCCCGGCCGCATCAAGCTCATCGCCTTTGTGTTTGTCGCTCTGTTCGGCGTAATCGCGGGCAAGCTCGTCTATTTCGGCCTCCATCAGGAGCCCTCGATCGGCGCGAAGCGCGGCGGCGGCGATCAGGTCGCGGCGGCGCGGCCCGACATCCTCGACCGCAATGGCGACGTGCTGGCGACCGACATCAAGGTGATGTCGGTCTTTGCCGAGCCCCGCCGCATCGTCGACAAGGACGAGGCGGTCGAATTGCTGACCGCCGTGCTGCCCGACGTCGATGCGAGCGATCTGCGCAAGCGGCTCGGGTCGCGCAAAGGCTTCATCTGGGTGAAGCGCGCGATCACGCCGCAGCAACAGCAGGAGGTTCACAGGCTAGGCCTGCCGGGCGTCGGATTCCTGCCGGAAAACAAGCGCGTCTATCCGAACGGGCCGATCGCCGCCCATGTGCTGGGCTTCGCCAATCTCGACGGCGTCGGCATTTCGGGGCTTGAAAAATATATCGACGGCCAGGGCCTCGCCGATCTGCATGGCGCGGGCTTCAGCCTGACGCCGCAAACCCTGACGCCGATCGTCACCTCGCTCGATCTCAAGGCGACCTACGCCGTTCGCGATGAGCTCGCCAAGGGCATCGCCAAATTCAAGGCGAAGTCGGGCGCCGCCGTCATTCTCGACGTCAATACGGGCGAGGTCGTCGCCATGGCGTCACTGCCCGACTATGATCCGAACACGCCGGCCGACGCGCTCGATCCGAATCATATCAACCGCATCTCGGTCGGCGTCTATGAGATGGGCTCGACCTTCAAGGCGATCTCGGTCGCCATGGCGCTCGACCTCGGCAAGGCCAACCTCAACTCGCATGTGGACGCCCGTGATTCGCTGCGCTACGGCCGCTTCACCATCCATGATTTTCACGCCCAGCATCGGGTGCTGACCCTGCCCGAAGTCTTCACCTATTCCTCGAACATCGGCGTTGCGCGCCTCGCCTTGATGGTCGGCGTCGAGGGGCACAAGGCCTTTTTGCGCAAGATGGGACAATTGACGCGGCTCAGGACCGAGCTGCCGGAGACCGCCGATCCGCTCGTGCCGAGGAATTGGGGCGAGCTCAACACCATGACGATCGCCTTCGGCCAGGGACTGAATGTCGCGCCCTTGCAGGCGATGATGGCGGTCGGCGCGCTGTCGAACGGCGGCCTTCTCGTCACTCCGACTTTCTTGAAGCGCAACGAGGAGGAGGCAAGGCGCTACGCGCCCCGTGTCGTCAAGCCGGAGACCTCCGAGTCCCTGCGCTATCTGATGCGTCTCAACGCCGAAGTGGGCTCAGCGAGAAACGCCAATATCCAGGGCTATTTCATCGGCGGCAAAACCGGCACGGCGGACAAGATCATCCACGGCCACTACTCCAAGGACAGGGTGTTCACGACTTTCATGGCGATCATGCCCGCCGACAAGCCGAAATATCTGATCCTGACGCTGATGGACGAGCCGCAAGGCCTGCCCGAAACCGGCGGCTATCGCACGGCGGCCTGGAACTCCGGCAACGTGACGGGCAAAATCATCGAGCGAGTCGGCCCGCTGCTGGGGATTCCGCCGCGTTTCGAGCCGCCCACGCTGCCGTTTCCTCTTCTCGCCAAACTGGGCTATGGGATGGCCAACATCCCCCAGAGCGGCGGAAGGGAGCATTGATGAAGGCCGCCGAGCTTCTTCCCGGCGCGGACATTCCTGAAACTCTGGTCGAACGCGAGCTTGCCGGGATCAGCTGCGACAGTCGTCTCGTCGAGCCGGGCGAGGCGTTTTTCGCCATTCCGGGCGAGCGCTCGGACGGCCTTGCCTTCGCGCCGCAGGCGGCCCGGCGCGGCGCGCTCGCCATCGTCGCCGGAAACGCCGCCCCGCCCACGGTCGAGGGCGCGCCGGTCATCAGGGTCAGCGACGTCCGCGCCGCTTTGGCGCAGGCGGCCGCCCGCCTCTTTCCGCGCCAGCCCGAGACGATCGTCGCGGTCACGGGCACCAGCGGCAAGACCTCGGTCGCGGCCTTCGTCCGGCAAATCTTCGCCGGTGAGGGGCTTGCGGCGGCCTCGCTCGGCACGCTCGGCGTCGTGGCGCCATCCGGCTCCGTCTATGGATCGCTGACGACTCCCGATCCCATCAGCCTGCACAGGATGCTCGACGAACTCGCGCGCGGCGGCGTCACCCATCTCGCTCTCGAGGCGTCCTCACATGGAATCGTCCAGCATCGCCTTGATGGCGTTCGCCTCGCTGCCGCCGCCTTCACCAATCTCTCGCGCGACCATCTCGACTATCACGCGACGATGAAGGAATATCTTGCCGCGAAGCTCGAGCTTTTCGGGCGCCTTTTGCAACCGGGCCAGAGCGCCGTCATCGACGCCGACAGCGATGTGGCAGGGGAGGTCATTGCGGCCTGCCGCGCGCGGGGCCTGCGTCTGTTCACGACGGGGGCGAGAGGCGAAAGCTTGAAGCTTCTGCGCGCGAAGCCGGGCCCTGTCTCGACGCGGCTCGAAATCGGCCATGAGAGCGACGTTCATCAGGTCACGCTTCCACTTGCCGGCGCTTTCCAGACGTCGAATGCGCTGGTCGCGGCGGGGCTTTGCATCGTGGCGGGCGTCGCGGCGCCGCGGGCGCTCGCGGCGCTCGAAAAGCTCGAAGGCGCGCCGGGGCGACTCGAACGGATCGGATTCCGGCGCGGCGCGCCGGTCTATGTCGATTACGCCCACAAGCCGGATGCGCTCGACAAGGTCCTGCGCGCGCTGCGGCCGACCGTCAAAGGCCGGCTCGTCGTCGTCTTCGGCTGCGGCGGCGACCGCGATCCTGGCAAAAGGCCGATCATGGGCGATATCGCCGCGCGGCTCGCCGACGATGTTGTCGTCACCGACGACAATCCGCGCTCGGAAGATCCCGCCGCGATCCGGCGCGCCATTCTCGACGGCGTCCGCGGCCCGGCAAAGGTTCGCGAGATCGGCGACCGCGCGCGGGCGATCCGGGCGGCGATCGCGGAGCTTGATCCCGAAGATGCGCTTCTCGTCGCCGGCAAAGGCCATGAAACCGGCCAGATTATCGGCGACGCCACGCTGCCGTTTTCAGATTCGGACTGCGTCCGGACGGCGTTGCACGATAGCGCCTTAAAGGATAGCGCCCCATGAGCGACGCGGCGATCCGCGATCACCGAGAGCGCCACGTCGCGGATGCGCCGGAGGGTGCGCTCTGGACGAGCCTCGGCCTCGTCACGTCGCTCGAAGCGCGCGTCAGCGGCGGCGTCCCGCGTGGCGGGGCGTCGGGCGTTTCTATCGACACCCGCACCCTGCAGAAGGGCGATCTTTTCTTCGCCATCACGGGCCCGAACAGCGACGGCCATGATTATGTCGCGGCCGCCTTTGAGAAAGGCGCGCTCGCGGCCGTCGTCGACGAAGCGCACGCCGATGCGCTGAGCCGCCTCGGGCCGCTCTATGTCGTGCGCGACGTCCTCGCCGCTCTCGAGCGGCTTGGCGTCGCGTCGCGGGACAGGACCGAGGCGCGGATCATTGCCGTGACGGGGTCCGTCGGCAAGACGTCGACCAAGGAAGCGTTGCGGCTCGCGCTGACGCAAGGGAGCCTCGTTCACGCGTCGGTCGCCTCCTACAACAATCATTGGGGCGTGCCGCTGACGCTCGCGCGCATGCCGAAGGAGACGCGCTTCGGCGTCATCGAGATCGGCATGAACCATGCGGGCGAGATCACGCCCTTGACGGCAATGGCGCGTCCGCATGTCGCGATCATCACCGCGGTCGCGCCGGTGCATATCGAGAATTTCGCCAGCGTGGAGGCGATCGCCGACGCCAAGGCGGAGATTTTCTCAGGGCTCGAACCCGGCGGAGTCGCGATTCTCCAGCGCGACAGTCCGCATTATGAAAGGCTCCTCGCGCATGCCAAGGCCTCGCCCGCCGGTCATGTCGCCAGCTTCGGCGAAGATGAGAAGGCCGAGGCGCGACTGATTCGCGCCCGCCTTTTTGCAGATTATTCGATCGTCGAGGCGGATATTTGCGGGCGCCGTCTCGCCTATAGGCTCGGCGCGCCGGGGCGACATCTCGCCATGAATTCGCTCGCTGTGCTGCTCGCCGCCAAGGCCATCGGAGTCGATTTCGACGCCGCCGCCGGCGCGCTCGCCTTCTTCGCGGCGCAGCCCGGACGCGGCCAGAGATTGTCGCTTTCCACCGCCGACGGCCCCTATGCGCTGATCGACGAAAGCTACAACGGCAATCCGGCTTCGATGCGCGCCGCCTTCGAGCTCGCAGGCGCTCTGCCGCTGGCGGCGCCCGGGCGGCGCATTGCCGTCCTCGGCGACATGCTGGAGCTCGGCGAAGACGCGCCAGCCATGCACGCGGCGCTCGCCGAAGACCTCGAGGCCAATCGCTTCGACCTCGTCTTCGCCGCAGGTCCTTTGATGCGATATCTGTACGAGGCTTTGCCCACAGCGATGCAGGGCGCCTGGCGCGAGACCTCGGGCGAGCTCGCGCCGCTCGTGTCTGCGAGCCTCCACGCGGGCGACGTCGTCGTCGTCAAGGGATCGAACGGCAGCAAGATGAGCGCGGTCGTCGCGGGGCTGAGACACAGCGCCGAGAGCAAGGACGCGGCGCAAACCGGGCGGAATATCTGACATGCTAACCTGGCTCACCCAGTTTTCCTCCCATTTCCAGCCGCTCAATCTCTTTCGCTACATCACGTTCCGTACCGGCGGGGCCACTGCGACGGCGCTGTTCTTTGTCTTCTTCTTTGGGCCGCGCATTATCGCGGCCTTGCGCATCAAGCAAGGCAAGGGGCAGCCGATCCGCAGCGACGGCCCGCAGTCGCATCTCATCACCAAGAAGGGCACGCCGACGATGGGCGGCTTGATGATCCTCTCGGGGCTCATCGTCTCGACGCTGCTCTGGGCAAATTTGCGCAATCACTATGTGTGGGTGGTGCTTTTCGTCATGACGGGCTTCGGCCTCGTCGGATTTTACGACGACTATCTGAAGGTGACGAAGCAGACGCATAAGGGCTTCCCGGGCCGCGTCCGCCTTGCGCTGGAAGTCGCCATTGCGATGATCGCCTGCTACGCCATGATGCGCCTCGGCACGCCGCATACGACGGCGCTGTCCTTTCCGGCGATCAATGGCTTCATGATCGACCTCGGCCTCTTTTTTCTGGTCTTCGGCCCCTTCGTCATCGTCTCGGCGGGCAATGCGGTCAATCTGACCGATGGGCTCGACGGCCTCGCCATCGTGCCGGTGATGATCGCGACCGGAACCTTCGGCGTCATCGCCTATCTCGCCGGCAATGCGATCTTTTCGACCTATCTCGGCATCAATTTCGTGCCGGGCGCCGGCGAACTCGCCGTCGTCGCCGGCGCCGTCATCGGCGCCGGACTGGGCTTTTTGTGGTTCAACGCGCCGCCCGCGCAGATCTTCATGGGCGACACCGGCTCGCTCGCGCTTGGCGGCCTCCTCGGCGCCATCGCTGTCGCCGTCAAGCATGAGATCGTGCTCGGCATCGTCGGCGGCCTTTTCGTCCTCGAGACGCTGTCGGTCATCGTGCAGGTGATTTCCTTCAAGCTCACCGGCAAGCGCGTATTCAAGATGGCCCCGATTCACCATCATTTCGAGCAGCTCGGCTGGTCCGAGCCGCAGGTCGTCGTGCGCTTCTGGATCATCGCATTCGTGCTGGCTCTGATCGGCCTCTCGACCCTGAAGCTGCGCTGACCATGACCCCCGTCACGACTTTCAAGGATCGGCCGGTCGCCGTCTTCGGCCTTGGCGGCTCCGGGTTCGCCACCGCTCAGGCTCTCGTCGCCGGCGGCGCGCAGGCGTTCGTTTGGGACGATAATGAGCACGCGCGGGAAAAGGCGCGCGCGGCCGGTCTCCGGATCGAGAATCTCGCCGGCGCCGACTGGACGCCTTTCGCCGCGCTCATCCTCTCGCCCGGTGTGCCGCTGACCCATCCGGCGCCGCACTGGACTGTCCTCAAGGCGAGGGCGGCGGGAATCGAGGTCATCGGCGACATCGAACTGTTCTGCCGCGAACGCCGCAAAATCGCTCCCGAGGCGCCCTTCGTCGCTATCACCGGCACCAACGGCAAATCGACCACCACCGCGCTCGTCGCGCATCTCTTCAAGAGCCTCGGCTTTCCGGTCGAGATCGGCGGCAACATCGGCACGCCCATTCTGGCGCTCAATCCGCCAGCGTCCGGCCGCGCGCATGTGATCGAGTGCTCGTCCTATCAGATCGATCTTTCGCCCTCGCTCGACGCTTCTGTGGGCGTTCTCCTTAACGTCACGCCGGACCATCTCGACCGGCACGGGACGATGGAGAATTATGCGGCGATCAAATCGCGACTCGTCGCCGGCGCCGCTGCGGCCGTCATCGGCGTTGACGACGACTGGTGCCGCGCCATCGCCGACCGTCTCGAGACAGAGGGGAGCGACGTCGTGCGCGTCTCGGCGGCGGGGCAGGGGGTCGAGAATGGCGTCGTCTATGAGTCGGGCCGGCTTTATCGCCTCACGGCCGGCCGCGCGACGCTGATCGCGGATCTGTCCGGGATCGCCTCGCTGCGCGGCGCGCACAACGGCCAGAACGCCGCGGCGGCGGTGGCGGCGCTCGGACCGCTCGGCCTCGAGCATGAGCGCGTCGCGGAAGGGCTTTCTTCCTTTCCTGGCCTGCCGCACCGGCTCGAAGAAGTCGGGCGGCTCGGCAAGGTCCTGCTCGTCAATGATTCCAAGGCGACCAACGCCGATGCGGCGGAAAAGGCGCTGCTCTCCTTCCACAACATCTTCTGGATTCTAGGCGGGCGGGCGAAGCAGGGCGGCGTCGAGCCGCTGCGGCCGCTGTTCAACCGCATCGCCAAGGGATATCTCATCGGCGAGGCGAGCGCCGCTTTTGCGCAGACGATCGGCGACGCCTTCCCGTTCGAGTTTTGCGAAACGATCGAGGCCGCCGTTCCCTGCGCCGCCGCCGACGCCGCGGCCAGCGCGCTCGCCGATCCCGTCGTGCTTTTGTCGCCCGCCTGCGCCTCCTTCGATCAGTTCCCCGACTTCGAGAAGCGCGGCGACCGCTTCCGGGAGATCGCGCGGGGCCTGATCGCGGAGAAGAAAAATTAACCGAAATCGGAGAAAATCGCTCCGATCTTAGTCGATGCGAAAGGGACGGCAGATGGCGTCGCGCACGGAACGGTCCGCCCTGGCCAATTGGTGGTGGACGATCGACCGCTGGACGCTTGCGGCCATCGGCGCGCTCATCGTCCTCGGTGTCGTGCTCGCCATGGCCGGCAGCCCGCCGGTGGCGGAGCGCTTGGGCCTGCCGACGTTCCACTTTGTGCATCGCCAGGCGCTGTCGATCATCCCGACCATCGCCGTGCTGCTCATTTCCTCTTTCCTGACGCCGCGGCAGGTGCGCCGCGCAGCGCTCATCGTCTACTTTGTCGCGATGGCGCTGATCGTCGCCGCGCTCCTGTTCGGCCATGAAGTCAAAGGCTCGCGCCGGTGGATCTTCGGCGTCCAGCCGTCGGAATTCCTGAAGCCCGCTTTCGTCATTCTGGCCGCCTGGGCCTTTACTGAGGGCGGCCGCCGCAAGGACGTGCCGGGCAATTCTCTCGCGCTGCTTTTGCTGCCGATGACGATCGTGCCGCTGATCCTGCAGCCGGACTTCGGCCAGACGCTGCTCGTCTCGATCGTCTGGGCGTCCCTGTTCTTCATGGCGGGGCTGCATTGGTTCTGGGTCGTCGGAATCGGCGGGGCGGGCCTCGGCGGCGCGCTTCTGGCCTATAAGCTCGTGCCGCATGTGCGCGCGCGCGTCTTGAAATTTCTCGACCCTGGCGCGGGTGGCGGCATCGTCGACACCTTTCAGGTCGACACGGCGCTCGACAGCTTTCTGTCCGGCGGCTGGTTCGGCAAGGGCCCCGGCGAGGGCACAGTGAAGCGGATCCTGCCGGACGCCCACACCGATTTCATCTTCGCCGTCACGGGCGAGGAATTCGGCATCGCCGCGTGCCTCGTCATCGCCGCGCTCTTCGCCTTCATCGTGCTGCGCGGCCTCGTCATCGCCTCGCGCAACGAGGATCCGTTCTGCCGCTTCGCCGCAGCGGGCCTCGTCATCATGTTCGGCATCCAGAGCGCCATCAATATTGCGGTCAATCTGCACCTCATGCCGGCCAAGGGCATGACGCTGCCCTTTATCTCTTATGGCGGCTCGTCGCTGACGTCGCTCGGCCTCGCCATCGGCTTTCTGATCGCGGTGACGCGCAAGCGCCCCGGAGCGCGCATTTTCGCCAGCGCGGCGGAAGAACGCCGAGACCCGCGAGAGCGCTACGCATGAGCGAGGCGCGCAGGAAAGCCGGCGACGCCCCTATTCTGCTCGCGGCCGGCGGCACCGGCGGGCACCTTTTCCCGGCCGAGGCTTTGAGCCGCGCGCTCGGCGCTCGCGGCTATGCGGTCGAGCTTTTCACCGACGAACGCGCGCAAAAATACCGCTCTGCTTTTCCGGCTCGAGCCATCCATATCGTCAGCTCGGCCTCGCCGCGGAACGCCGGGGCCGCGGCGCGGGCCGCCGCCGCTCTTTCGCTCGCCCTCGGCACGCTTCAGGCCCTGCGCCTCATCCGCCGCATCCGGCCGCTTGCGCTCGTCGGCTTCGGCGGCTATCCGAGCGTGCCCCCCGTACTCGCGGCTTCGCTCCTCAAGGTCCCGACCGTCCTGCATGAAGGCAATGCCGTGGTCGGCAAGGCCAATCTGTTTCTCGCCCCTCGCGTAGACGCCATCGCCAAAGGCTTTGCGACGCTCGACGGGATCGGCCCCGCCATCGCCGCCAAGGCGTATCTGACCGGCGATCCCGTGCGGCCGATGGTGATCGAGGCGGCCAAGATCCCCTTTCCGGATTTCGCCGACGGACGGCTCCGGCTCCTCGTCACCGGCGGCTCGCAAGGTGCGCGGATAATGTCGGACGTCGTGCCCGCCGCGATCGAGCGTCTGCCCGAGGGCGCGCGCAGCAATCTCGTCATTGTGCAGCAGGCGCGCGGCGAGGACGAAGCGCGTGTGCGGGACGCCTATCAGCGGCTCGGGGTTATGGCGGACGTCAAATCCTTTTTTTCCGATTTGCCGCAGAGAATTGCGGCTGCCCATCTCGTGATCGGCCGCGCCGGCGCCTCGACGGTCTCCGAACTCGGCGTCATCGGGCGCCCCGCCATTCTCGTCCCGCTGCCGCATGCGCTCGATCAGGACCAGGCCGCCAATGCGCGGCAGTTCGCGGCGACGGGTGCAGGCGAGCTTATCGACCAGAGCGCATTTTCGCCGCAATGGCTGGCCAATGCCTTGCTCGAGGCGCAAAGCGACCTTGCCGCCCTCGCGCGCCGCGCTGCGGCCGCCAAGGAGGCAGGAATCGCCGACGCCGCCGACCGCCTCGCCGATCTCGTGCTCAGCGTCGCGGCGGAAAAGGAAAAGAAGATTACGCGATGAAGCTTCCGCATGAACTCGGGCCCATTCATTTCATCGGGATCGGCGGCATTGGCATGTCCGGCATCGCCGAAGTCCTGCTCAATTTGGGCTATTCGGTGCAGGGCTCGGACGCCGCCGAGAACGCCAATGTGCTGCGCCTGCGCAAGAAAGGCGCGGTCGTTCATGTCGGCCATGACGCCGGCAATCTCGGCGACGCCGAGGTGGTCGTCGTCTCGACCGCCATCAAACGCAACAATCCCGAGCTCGAAGCCGCGCGCGCACAAAGGCTGCCCGTCGTGCGCCGCGCGGAAATGCTCGCCGAGCTGATGCGATTGAAGCAATGCGTCGCCATCGCCGGCACGCATGGCAAGACGACGACCACTTCTCTGGTTGCGACCTTGCTCGAAGCCGGCGGCTTCGATCCCACCGTCATCAACGGCGGCATCATCAACGCTTATGGCACCAATTCGCGATTGGGCGCCGGCGACTGGATGGTGGTCGAGGCCGACGAAAGCGACGGCACCTTTCTAAAGCTGCCGGCCGACGTCGCCGTGGTCACCAATATCGATCCCGAACATCTCGATCATTTCGGCTCCTTCGACGCGATCAAGAAGTCGTTTCGCGCTTTCGTCGAGAACATTCCCTTCTATGGTTTCGCGGTGATGTGCCTCGACCATCCGACGGTGCAGGAGCTCGTCGGCCAGATCGAGGATCGACGCGTCATCACCTATGGCGAAAATCCGCACGCGGACGTGAGGCTCGCCGACGTCGATCTTTCGGGCGGAATTTCGCGCTTTTCCGTGATCATCCGCGACCGCAAATCGGACGTCGAGACGGTGATCGAAAAAATTCTGATGCCGATGCCCGGCCATCACAACGCGCTGAACGCCACGGCGGCGCTCGCCGTCGCCCATCAGCTCGGCATGAGCGCCGATCAGTTGAGGGGCGCGCTTGCGGGCTTTGGCGGCGTCAAGCGGCGCTTCACCCGCACCGGCGAATGGAACGGCGCCATCGTCTTCGATGATTACGCCCATCATCCTGTCGAGATCGCGGCGGTTCTGAAGGCAGCGCGCGCGTCGACGAAGGGCAGGGTCATAGCGATCGTGCAGCCGCACCGCTATACCCGGCTTCACTCGCTCTTCAACGAATTTGCGGGCTGCTTCAACGACGCCGACGCCGTCATCGTCGCCGACACCTACGCGGCGGGGGAAGCGCCGATCGAGGGCGCCGATCGCGACAGCCTGGTCGCCGCGATCAGGGCGCGCGGACACCGCCAGACCATTCCATTGCCTCAGCCGGGTGCGCTTGCGGGGCTGGTGCGCCGACTGGCGAAGCCTGGCGACTACATTGTGCTGCTGGGGGCCGGCAACATCACGCAGTGGGCTTATGCGCTGCCCGGCGAACTTGCGAAAAGCGCGTGAACGCGCCGCCGCAGTCCTTGCCGGCGCGGCGCTGACGGAGCTCGGCCCTTGGCTTTTTCCGACATCGCAGTTGATCTTCGCAAGGCCATGCCGGAGCTGCGCGGCGCGCTTGCCGCCGATGCGCCGCTGGCAAGTTCGACATGGTTTCGCACGGGCGGCCCGGCGCAGATTCTCTTCGAGCCGGCGGACGAAGCGGACGTGGCCTATTTTCTGGCAAGGCTCGACCCGGCGATCCCCGTACTGACGCTCGGCGCCGGCTCCAATCTTCTGGCGCGCGACGGCGGCGTCGAAGGCGTCGTGATCCGTCTCGGGCCGGCTTTCGATCGGGTCGAGATCGACGGCGTCGAGATCACGGTGGGGGCAGGCCTGCGCGTCATGAAGCTCGCGCTGACTGCGGGCAAGGCGGGGGTTGACGGCCTTTCATTCTTGCGCGGGATTCCAGGCTCGGTCGGCGGCGCCTTGCGCATGAACGCGGGCGCCTATGGCGCTGAGGTCAAGGACCGGCTGATCTCCTGTCGCGGCGTCGACCGCGCGGGGCGCGTCGTCGAATTCACCAACGCCGATATGGGCTTTTCCTACCGCCACTGCGGCATTGAGCCGGGCGTTGTCTTCACGCAGGCGCGGTTTCAAGGCGCGCCGGGCGATCCGCAAAAGATCATGGTCGAGATGGCGGAGATTTCGACGGCGCGCAATAAGACGCAGCCTGTCACGTCCCGCACCGGCGGCTCGACCTTCAAGAACCCGCCGGGGCGCAAGGCCTGGGAGCTGATCGACGCCGCGGGCTGCCGCGGCCTCGTCGTCGGCGACGCGCAGGTCTCCGAGCTGCATTGCAATTTTCTGATCAATCGCGGCGCGGCGACAGCCGCCGATCTCGAAAAGCTCGGCGAGACTGTGCGCAAAAGAGTGTTCGAGACGAGCGGCGTTTTGCTGGAGTGGGAAATTTTGCGGGCGGGCGCAGCATCCTCGAGTGACGCGCGTTCGGGCAACTCACCCTTCGAGACGCCGCCTTTGGCGGCTCCTCAGGATGAGGGGTCTTGAGCAGCCTCCAAAGCCCTCATCCTGAGGAGCTTGCGAAGCAAGCGTCTCGAAGGACGAGGGCGTTAGGCGCGTCTCTAACGTGAAGGTTTTTCAATGGAGGGCGCCTCGGTCTACATCCTGCGCTGCGCCGACGGCAGCTACTACACCGGCATCACGCGGCGCTCGGTTGAAGAGCGTGTCAGCGAACATGCTCGGGGGCTGGTCGATGGCTGCTATACGGAGAGCCGCTTGCCTGTGGAGCTCGCTTTCAGCGAATACTACGAGCGAGTCGATGAAGCCGTCGCGGCGGAGCGCCGGATCAAGGGCTGGTCGCGCGCCAAGAAGGAAGCCTACATGCGCGGCGATTTCGTTTCTCTCTCCGCCCTCGCCAGGCGAAGGGGAGGGTCTCCATCGGCAAAGGGCGATCCCTCGTCCTTCGAGACGCTTGCTTCGCAAGCTCCTCAGGATGAGGGATCTTGAGCCAGCCTCCCACTCCCTCATCCTGAGGAGGCCGCGTCGCGGCCGTCTCGAAGGACGATAATATTGCAGACCACTAAGCCCTCATCCTGAGGAGCTTGCGAAGCAAGCGTCTCGAAGGACGAGGGCGTGCAGGAGCGCCTTCGCATGCTGAAGACCGCTACGGGCGACACGCCGTTTTATGGCGATAAGCTCGACATCCGGCGCGAGCATGTGGCCGGCCAGAGTGACGATCCGCCAGCGCGAAATCGCGGTTTCCTACCTCGCCGCGCCTCGCATACATCATTTGGCCCTCGATCTTACCAAAATGCTTCACGTAAAACATTTTGGTAAGATGCGCGCCGCCTTCCTTGCGTGTCCAACGGGATTGTCCTCATGACCAAACATGTCGCCGTGCTGATGGGGGGCCTTTCGGCCGAGCGCGAGGTCTCGCTGCGCTCCGGCGAGGCGAGCGCCAAGGCGCTCGAAGCTGAGGGTTTCAGGGTGACCCGCCTCGACGTCGATCGCGACATAGGCGAGCGGCTCGCCGCCTTGCGGCCGGACGTCGCCTTCAACGCCCTGCACGGCCGCTACGGCGAGGACGGGGTCATCCAGGGCGTGCTCGAGATGTTGCGCATCCCCTATACCCATTCGGGCGTGCTCGCTTCGGCGCTCGCCATGCAGAAGGATCGCGCCAAGGACGTTCTGCGCGCCGCCGGCGTGCCGCTCGCCGAGGGGGTCACAGTCAGCCGCGCCGAGGCCGCGAAGCGTCATGTTCTGCCGCCGCCCTATGTCGTGAAGCCGCTCGGCGAGGGCTCGTCCTTCGGCGTCATCATCGTGCGCGCCGACCAGAAGCATCCGCCGCAGGGGTTGACGCGCGACGACTGGTCCTATGGCGACAAGGTGCTGGTCGAGCGTTTCGTTCCCGGCCGCGAACTGACCTGCGCGGTCATCGGCGACAAGGCCTACGCCGTCATCGAGATCAAGGCGGCGGACGGCGGCTGGTATGATTACGATGCAAAATACGCCCCCGGCGGCTCCGTCCACGTCCTTCCGGCGAATCTTAAAGAGTTTGTTTACCAAAATGTACAAGAGTTGACTCTCGTGGCGCACAGGGCGCTCGGCTGTCGCGGGGTAAGCCGGACCGACTTCCGTTACGACGATTCTCCCCAGGGGACGGGGGAGCTCGTCGTGCTCGAAGTCAACAGCCAGCCCGGAATGACCGAGACCTCCCTCGTGCCCGAGATCGCCGCTCACGCCGGCATGTCTTTTGGCGAGCTTGTTCGATGGATGGTCGAAGACGCTTCCTGCGATCGCTAGGCGCAACGCAGGACGGGTTTACGCCGGCAGCTTTCGCCGCCGCCGGGAGGATTGCTTCAGGTCTGTCGCGCCGCACGCCGGAGCCGGCGCGCCTCAAGGCGCGTCCGCGCGGGCGCCGCTCGAGGACCGCTCTTCCCCATCGCATTCTCGCCGGGCTTGCCGCTCCGGCCGCAACCTATGGCTTCGTCGCCGCGCTGCTTCTCGGGACCGCCGCCTATGGCGTCGTGCGCGGCGGCCATTATGACTCGATGATCGCCGCCTATGGCGAGCCGCGAGACATTCTCGCCAAGGCGATCGGATTGCGCATCAAGGCGGTGACCATCATCGGCCAGAACGAATTGAACGAAGCCGAGATTCTCGACATCGCCGGCATCGGGCCACGCAATTCGCTGCCCTTTCTCGACGTCGCCAAGGTGCGCGAAAGATTGCGCAGGCTGCCGCTCATCAAGGAAGTGAGCGTCGCCAAGCTCTATCCCGACCGTCTTTTGATCGAGATCGAGGAGCGTCAGGCGGCGGGGCTCTGGCAGAACGACGGCGCCGTCAATGTCGTCGCGGCCGACGGCATGCCGCTCGACGCCATGCGCGACCGGCGCTTCATCAACCTGCCGCTCGTCGTCGGCACAGGCGCCAATGAGCGGCTCGGCGACTATCTGACGCTGCTCGATGTGGCCGGCGATCTCAAGGAGCGCGTCCGCGCGGGCGTCCTCGTTTCCGGCCGGCGCTGGAATCTCAGGTTCGATAATGGCGTCGACGTTCTCCTGCCCGAAGCTCATCCCGAGGCGGCGGTCGCGACGCTCGCGCGGCTCCAGCGCGAAGCGCATGTGCTCGACAAGGCGGTGCTGTCGATCGACATGCGCCTCGCCGACCGGGTGTTCGCTCGGCTGACCGACGAGGCCGCCGCCGAGCGGGCCGAACGCGACGCCCATAAGCCGAAGGGGAAGGCCGGTCAGACATGAAATCAACCGCTCTGCCGCCCCGCCTTCGTCCCCTTTCCGAACGCAAGAGCGCCATTCTGTCGGCGCTCGACATCGGCACCTCCAAGATCGTCTGCCTCATCGCGCGCCTCAATCCGGCGGGCGACTCGCAGCCCTTGCGCGGACGCACGCATCGCTGCCGCATTCTCGGCATCGGCCATCAGCGCGCGCGCGGCATCAAGGGCGGCGCCGTCGTCGATATGGAGGCGCTCGAGGAGGCGATACGGCTCGCTGTCGACGCCGCCGAGCGCATGGCGGGCGTCGAGGTCGAGAGCGTCATCGTCAACGCCACCGGCGGCAGGCTCGGCTCGCAGCTGTTCGACGCCAAGGTCGCGATCGGCGGGCGGCCGGTCTTGCAGGCCGACATTCATCGCGTGCTCGAAGCCTGCACGGCGAGAGGCGGGCGCGATGGACGCGCCGTCCTGCATTCGCTGCCGATCGGCTTCTCGATCGGGGAAATTCGCCATATCGAGGATCCCCGCGGCATGATCGGCGAGGAACTCGGCGCCGACATGCATATGCTGTCCTGCGACGCCGCGGCGGCGCGCAATCTGATGCTCGCCGTCGAGCGCTGCCATTTGCGCGTCGACGCGATGGTCGCGACGCCTTACGCCGCGGGGCTTTCCGTGCTTGCCGATGACGAGGCCGAGCTCGGCGCGGCGCTGATCGACATGGGAGCTGGCACAACTTCGGTCAGCGTCTTTTCCGGCGGCAACCTCACCTATGTCGACGCCTTCGCGGTCGGCGGCAATCATGTGACGAACGACATCGCGCGGGGCCTCAGCATCCGTCTTGCCGACGCCGAGCGGCTGAAGACGCTTTATGGCGCCTGTCTGACCTCGGCCTCGGACGAACGCGAGACGGTCTCGATCGTCCAGGTCGGCGAGGACGGTGAGCACCCGGCCCATCTGCCGAAGTCCCATGTGATCTCGATCATCAAGCCGCGCGTCGAGGAAATTCTGGAGCTCGTGCGCGACCGGCTGAAATCTGCTGGCTTTCCGGCCCATGCGGGGCGCCGGCTCGTGCTGACCGGCGGCGCAAGCCAGCTCGCCGGAATGCCGGAAGCGGCGAAGCGGATCGTCTCCGGCCAGGTTCGCCTCGGCCGTCCCCTCGGCGTGCAGGGCTTGCCGGAATCAGCCAAGAGCCCAGCCTTTTCGGCGGCGGTCGGGCTGCTCGTCTACCCGCAAGTGAGCGGCAATGAACATTTCAGACCGTCGCGCGCGAGCGCGCCGGCGCCTGAAGCAGACGGATATATCGGCCGCGTCGGCCGGTGGCTGAGGAGTAGTTTTTAGCGCGGGCCCGACAAGACACGCGCTGCGACGACAAGACAACGCCGGGAAGGTGGCGGCCTTCTCCGGATTTGATGACAACCAATCCTGGGCGACCTTGACCGGCGCTCCAACGTCGAGAGGCCAGACGATGACAATCAATCTCAAAGCACCCGAGCTCAGGGAACTCAAGCCGCGCATCATGGTGTGCGGCGTCGGCGGCGCCGGCGGCAATGCCGTCAACAACATGATCGTCTCCGGCCTGATCGGGGTCGACTTTATCGTCGCCAACACCGACGCCCAGGCTCTGACGGCTTCCCGCGCGGAACGAATCATCCAGATGGGCCTGCAGGTGACCGAAGGCCTGGGCGCCGGCTCGCAGCCCGACGTCGGCCGCGCCGCCGCCGAAGAGGCGATCGAGGAGATCCGCGATCATCTTTCGGGCGCGCATATGTGCTTCGTCACCGCCGGCATGGGCGGCGGCACCGGCACGGGCGCGGCGCCGGTCATCGCACGCGCCGCGCGGGACATGGGCATCCTCACCGTCGGCGTCGTGACGAAACCGTTCCAGTTCGAGGGCTCGCGCCGCATGCGCGTCGCCGAATCCGGCATCAACGAGTTGCAGAAGGCCGTCGACACGCTGATCATCATCCCGAACCAGAATCTCTTCCGCATCGCGACCGAAAAGACGACCTTCGCCGACGCCTTCGCCATGGCCGACCAGGTGCTCTATTCGGGCGTCGCCTGCATCACCGACCTCATGGTCAAGGAAGGCCTGATCAACCTCGATTTCGCCGACGTTCGCGCCATCATGCGCGAGATGGGCAAGGCGATGATGGGCACGGGCGAGGCTTCGGGCGACCGCCGCGCCATTCTCGCGGCGGAAGCCGCCATCGCCAATCCGTTGCTCGACGAAGTCTCGATGAAGGGCGCGCGGGGACTGCTCATTTCCATCACGGGCGGCAACGACCTCACCCTCTATGAGGTCGACGAGGCGGCGGGCCGCATTCGCCAGGAAGTCGACGAGGACGCCAACATAATCCTCGGCGCGACTTTCGATTCGAGCCTCGACGGCATCGTCCGCGTCTCGGTCGTCGCGACCGGCATCGACCAGCCGGCCGGCGCCTATGAGCTCAACTCCGCCGAAAACCGCATCACCGAAGTCGCCAACCGCTTGCGCGCGCAGACCGCGGCGCGCCCGATCGAAACGCCGCCGCAGCCGTTGTTCGAGACCACCCAACCCGAACCTTTCGCTCATGCCGCGCGCGGGGATCGCGCGGCGCAGTCGCCGGCGCCACAAGCGCAAGCTCCGCAGGCCACGGCCGCTCAGCAATATGCTCCCGCCCGCGCCCAGCAAGCGGTCTATATCGAGGAGACGGACCTGCCGCAGCATCGCTATGCCGAGCCCGCGCCACAGCAGGCGAGGGGAGTCGATCATTTCGAGCCCGGTCCTTTCATTCCGGGCGCGCCCGAGTCGCCGGTCGTGCGGCCGCAGCGGATGCCGCAGATCGACGATCTGCCGCTGCCGGCCCAGAACCAGCTCCGCGCCCAGCGCGGCGAGGCGCCGGCGCATCCGCATCCCGAGGCGAAGCGCCGCTCCCTTTTGGAACGGCTCGCGTCCTTCGGCGCCGGACGTCAGGACGAGCTCGCGCCCGCCCCGCAACCGGCGAGACATCCGCCGGCGCCGGCTCCGGCGCAGCGCCCGCAGCTTCCAGGTCCCGTGCACGCCGAATATGGCAAGCGTCCGCAGCCGCAGGCGCCGCGGGCGCCGCAGCCTCAGCTCGACCCGCACGGCAGGGCTCCCTATCAGCCCCGCGCGAACGACGAGGATCAGCTTGAAATCCCCGCCTTTCTGCGCCGCCAGTCGAGCTGACGGCACGGGGCTGGCCGGAATTTGGTCTGGGCTTCCGGCCGGCGGGAGGCAAAGGCAAAAGCAAAAAGAGAGGCGTCGAGCGGCGCGCGAGAAAATTGGGTCAGGGAGCGGCGGCCGGCGCCACACTAATGCCTTTGTGACTCCTCACACAAACATCGGCGCATGAGCGGTCGCCGGGCGGCCGTTCACGCGTGAGACAAAGGTTTTCCTGGACGACGATCGAGCGATCCGCATGGCTTATACTTTAAGCGATTTCCGTTTTCCCCCGGCGCGGCGCGCCTTGCGCCTCGCTCTCGGACTCGCCGGCGCGCTGGCGTTGCCCGCCTCCGCCAGCGCGGACATGCTCGATTCGCTCAACCCGATGAACTGGTTCAGCGGCGACAAGTATAAGGCGGAAATTCTCAAGGATACGCCAGCCGACGACCTCTATAATCAGGGCCTTGCGAGGCTGAAAGCGAAGGATTATGACGCCGCGGCGAAGTCTTTCGCCAACCTCGACAAGCAATATCCTTATTCGCAATGGCAAAGGCGCGGGCTCCTGATGGCCACCTTCGCCCAGTACCAGAGCGGCAACTACGACGAGGCGATCGGCTCGGCGAAACGCTACATCAGTTTCTATCCGAATGCGGAAGACGTCGACTACGCTTACTACCTCGAGGCGATGTCCTACTACAACCAGATCCCTGACGTCAGCCGCGATCAGGAGCGGGCGGCGAAAGCGGCCGAGATTTTCTCTCTCATCGTTGAGAAATACCCGAAATCCGAATATGCCGATGACGCTCGCTACAAGCTGCAGGTCACGCGCGACCAGCTGGCCGGCAAGGAGATGATGATCGGGCGCTATTATCTCAATCAGCGCAATTATGTCGCGGCGGTCGGCCGGTTCCGCGAAGTGCTCGCCAAATATCAGACGACGCGCCATGCCGAGGAAGCCTTGATGCGGCTGACCGAGGCCTATCTTGCGCTCGGCATTCCTCAGGAAGCGCAGACGGCTGCGGCAATCCTTGGGCATAATTATCCGGATTCGGTCTGGTACAAGGACGCCTATGCGCTCCTTCAGGGCGGCGGCCTCGAGCCGAACGAAGACAAGGGATCCTGGATCTCCAAGGCGTTCCACAAGATGGGCCTCGGCTGAGGCGGCTTTACGTCGCCGCCGCCGACTCCGATTGGCGCCTTTGTTCCGCCGCGTGGCTTCCTGCGCGGCGCAGCCCATCGTATGAAGTCGCGCTGGAGCGCGCGGCTATCCCCTGATCGGCCGCTCTCTCGGCGTCGACGCACGATCCGGCCCGCGAAGCGCGCCGCTTTCGCAAGGTCATGCTCCAGCTCCTGTGGAGAGGTCGGCCGGTGCTCGCGCAGCTATCGATCCGCAACATCGTCCTGATCGACGAGCTCGATCTTTCGCTGCGGGACGGCCTCACCGTGCTGACGGGTGAGACGGGCGCCGGCAAGTCGATCCTTCTCGACGCTTTCTCACTTGCGCTTGGCGCTCGGGGAGACGGCGCCCTCGTTCGCGACGGCGAAGCGCAAGGGGAGGTGACGGCGGTCTTCGAGCTCGATTCCGGCCATCAGGCGCTCTTGGCCGCGAGCGCCCAAGAGATTGAGGCCGACGACTCGCTCATCCTGCGGCGGGTGCAACTCGCCGACGGGCGCACCCGCGCCTTCGTCAACGGCCAGCGCGTCACGACACAAGCGCTGCGCGCCGTGACGCGTGAGCTCGTCGAAATCCATGGCCAGCACGACGACCGGGCGCTGGTCGATCCGGCGACGCACCGCGCTCTCATCGATGCTTATGGCGGGCTCCACCGCGAGCTCGCCGAGGTCCGCGCCGCGCACGCCGCCTGGCGCGACCTGATCGCCGAGCGGGCGCGGGAGGAGGCGAGAGTCGAGAAAACCCGCGCCGACGCCGACTATCTGCGCCACGCTTTTGCGGAGCTTGACAAGCTCAAGGCCCAGCCCGGCGAAGAGGACGAGCTTGCCGCCAAGCGCACGGCCATGATGCAGGCGGAGAAGGTGGCGGCAGACCTCCGCGAGGTGTTCGAGGCCGTTGCGGGCGATCATTCGCCGATGTCGGCCCTTGCCGCCGCCGCGCGCCGCCTGCAGCGCCGGGAGGCCCAAGCGCCGGCGCTGATCGAGCCTGCGGCGCAGGCGCTCGACGCTGCGCTGACTGCGCTCGATATCGCCGGAGAAGCCCTGCAACAGGCGCTCCGCGACGCCGATTTCGATCCGCGCGAACTGGAGCGTGTCGAGGAGAGGCTGTTCGCACTGCGCGCGGCGAGCCGCAAATATGCCGTCGCGGTCGAGGCGCTGCCGCAGCTCGCCGAGACCTTCGCCGCGCAACTTGGCGAACTCGACGCCTCCGAGGCGAGGCTCAAGGCGCTGGGCGAGGAGGTCCTTGCGGCGGAAGCCCGCTATGGCGCGGCGGCGCAAGCGCTGTCGGGGGCGCGACAATCGGCCGCGAAGGCCCTCGATCGCGCGGTGAACGCCGAACTCGCGCCGCTGAAGCTCGAAGGCGCTCGTTTTGAGACCGCGATCGCCGCCGAGGCTGCCGGCCCGAACGGCGTCGACGGCATCGAGTTCTGGGTGCAGACCAATCCCGGCACGCGGCCGGGGCCTCTCATGAAGATCGCATCAGGTGGGGAACTCGCACGTTTCATGCTGGCGCTGAAAGTCGTCGTCGCCGAAAGCGGCTCTGCGCCGACGCTGGTCTTCGACGAGATCGATTCCGGCGTCGGCGGTGCGGTCGCCGCCGCCATCGGCGAACGGCTTGCGCGGCTCGCCAAGCGCGTCCAAGTGCTCGCCGTCACTCATGCTCCGCAGGTCGCGGCGAAGGCGGGGGACCATTGGCGCATCGCCAAGGCCGCCGCGGCGAAGGGGCGGGTCGCGACCGAGGTGCTGGCGCTCGCGCATGAGGCGCGGCGCGAGGAAATCGCCCGCATGCTGGCAGGCGCGACCGTCACCGACGAGGCGCGCGCGGCGGCCGCGCGCCTGATGCAAGGCGAGAGATGAGAAATCCAGAGCCGGTCATCCGCACTCTGCTCGACACGGACTTCTATAAATTCCTGATGCTGCAGATGATCTGGCGATTGAAGCCGGACGTCCGCGCGAGTTTCGCTCTCAGCAATCGCTCGCGGGGCGTGAGGCTCGCCGACTGCATCGACGAGCAGGAGCTGATCGCCGAACTCGATCACGCCCGCACGCTGCGTTTCGAGAAAAGCGAACTCGATTGGCTTGCGCGCACACGCTTTTACGGGCGCGAGCGCCTTTTCGAGGCGGCCTTCCTCGACCATCTCGCGGGCTTTCGTCTGCCGCCCTATTGCCTGTCGCGCCGCGCCGGCGAATTCGAGCTTCGCTTCGAAGGTCTCTGGCGCGAAACGAGCTTATGGGAAATTCCGGCGCTGGCGATCATCAATGAATTGCGGGCGCGCTCCGCTGTGGCGGCGATGGATCGCTCCGTTCGCGCCGGTCTTTATGCGCGCGCCAGGGCAAAGCTCGAACGCAAGATCGAGCGTCTGCGTCTGCTCGTGCAGGAAGGCCCGCTCAAAATCTCCGATTTCGGCACGCGCCGCCGGCACGGCTTTCTGTGGCAGCGCTGGTGCATTGAGGCGCTGCGCGATGGGCTCGGGTCGAGCTTCGCCGGCACGTCAAACGTCAAGCACGCCATGGATCTCGGCCTCGAGGCGATCGGCACCAATGCGCATGAATTGCCGATGGTCTATGCGGCCCTGGCTGAGGACGACGACGCCTTGCGCGCGGCCCCCTTCAAGGTTCTCGAGGATTGGGCGGCGCTTTATGAGGGCGGGCTGCGCGTCCTTTTGCCCGACACCTTCGGCACGGATTATTTTCTGCGCGCCGCGCCCGATTGGGCGGCGGACTGGGCGGGCGCGCGGCCGGATTCGAAGCCGCCGATCGAAGCCGCCGAGGAATTGATCGCCTGGTGGACCGCGCGGGGGCGCGACCCGCTGCAGAAGCTCATCATTCTGTCCGATGGCATGACCATCGATCTGATCGAGGCCGGCGTCCGGCAGTTGCGCGGCAGGGCGCGGGTCGCGATCGGCTGGGGCACGGATCTCACCAATGATTTTGCCGGCTGCGTGGCGGATGGCTCCGACGCCGCTCTGATTCCGCCCTCGCTCGTTTGCAAGGTCGCCGAGGTCGAGGGGCGACCGGCGGTGAAACTCTCCGACAATCCGGCGAAGTTTTTGGGGCCGAAAGATGAGATCGCGCGTTATGCGCGGGTGTTCGCCTACGAGCCCGGGGAGCGCCGGCCAGCTTAAACTCCGATCATATATCGGCTGGTTTACCTCAGCGTGAGAGGTTGCTAAGAGACGAGGAACGAGGGAAAAACATGTCTGATGGCGCCGATCCCTTGCTTTCGTCGGAGGGCCGCGCTCCCGACGAAGTGGCTATTGACTATATCAAGGCCAGGGATTTTCGGGTTGTTTGGGCCGACGGGCTCATTGGAAGTCCGACGGCCTCGAACCACATCCATTTTGCGTTATATGCGGAGCGTCCTGCTTTACCGCGGCGTGAAGTCCATAGGATTGACCCCGAAACGCTGCAATTGGGGCCGGCTCTGCCAGAGCAACGAATAGAGCCGGACTCAATTGTGAGAGAGATGGCGTGCGACGTAATGCTCACGCCAGAAGTAGCAATTCAAATGGCTCGCTGGTTAATTGAGCAGGCTGAATTGATTAGGAAACTGAGAGCAAACCGATGAACGCGACTGCGTTGCGCGTCAGCGTCGTTGGTGGCGGCCGATACGATCGAGAATTGTTTTTTGCGGCGCCTGTCCCCTCGCACGTTTCGTATCAACTTGGGAGGGACGTTGATGTTTCACATGTCCGGCGGGAACTTGGAAGTCCTGTCTACGGGACCGTGGCCGGAATCTATAAGGTCAGGAATCCAAACCGCCAGCCGTTGTGAAGCTTTCACTCGCATCCCGTGAAACAGCCAAAACCCGTGCCGACGCTCACCCTCGCTCAAGCGCGGCGCGAGCATCAGCGCCTCGGCGCCGAAATCGCGGCGCATGACGCGCGCTATTACCAGGAAGATGCGCCTACCGTCTCCGACGCCGAATATGATTCGCTGCGGCAGCGCTACGGCGAGCTCGAGGCCGCCTTTCCTGCGCTCTCGACGTCGGACTCCCTGACGAAAAAAGTCGGCGCGGCGCCCTCCGAGAAATTCGCCAAGGTCCGCCACAGAGTTCCGATGCTCTCGCTCGGCAATGTCTTCAGCGATGAGGAGGTCGCCGAATTTTCCGCCCGCGTGCGGCGGTTCCTCGGTCTCGCGCCGGAAACGCCGCTCGCCATCACCGCCGAGCCGAAAATCGACGGTCTTTCCTGCTCGTTGCGCTTCGAGCAAGGCGAGCTCGTCCAGGCGGCGACGCGCGGCGACGGCTTCGAGGGCGAGGACGTCACCGCCAATGTGCGCACTCTGCGCGAGATCCCGGCGCAGCTCCATGGCGACCCGCCCGACGTGCTCGAAGTGCGCGGCGAAGTCTATATGACCCATGCCGATTTCGCCGCCCTCAACGCGCGGCAGGAGGAGGCCGGCAAGACGCTCTTCGCCAATCCGCGCAATGCGGCGGCGGGCTCGCTGCGCCAGCTCGATCCCGCGATCACGGCGCAGCGCCCGCTGCATTTCTTTGCCTACGCCTGGGGCGAAGTTAAGCCCGCGCTGCCGGCCGAGACGCAAATGGGCATGGTCAAGGCGTTCAAGGCCTATGGCCTGCCGGTCAATCCGATGATGACGCTCTGCCAATCGGCCGAAGAGCTTATCGCGCAATATCGCCGCATCGAAGAGATGCGCGCGGCGCTCCCCTACGACATCGACGGCGTGGTCTATAAGGTCGACTCTCTTGCGTTGCAGGAGAGGCTCGGCTTCGTCTCGCGCGCGCCGCGCTGGGCGATCGCGCATAAATTCCCGGCCGAGCAGGCGACGACCGTGCTGCGGGGCATCGAAATCCAGGTCGGCCGCACCGGCGCGCTGACTCCTGTCGCGCGGCTCGACCCGGTGACGGTCGGCGGCGTCGTCGTCGCCAACGCCACGCTGCACAATGAGGACGAGATCGCGCGGAAAGACATCCGCATTGGCGATACCGTGCGCATCCAGCGCGCCGGCGACGTCATCCCGCAGGTGCTCGGGCCCGTTCTGGACAAGCGCCCGGCCGCGGCAAAGCCTTACGTCTTTCCTGATCATTGCCCGGTCTGCGGCTCGGCCGCGATCCGCGAGATCGACGAGAAGACCGGCGTCGCCGATGTGGTGCGGCGCTGCGCCGGCGGCCTCATCTGCCCGGCACAGGCGATCGAGCGTCTGAAGCATTTCGCCTCGCGCAATGCGCTCGACATCGAGGGGCTGGGGGACAAGCAGATCGAGCAGTTCTACCATGATGGGCTGATCCGAACGCCCGCCGATATTTTCACGATCGAAGCCCGCGACAGGGCCTCGCTCAAAAAGCTCAAGGACCGCGAGGGCTATGGCGAGACCTCGACGCGCAATCTCTTCAGCGCCATCGCCGCGCGGAGCGAGCCGCCGGTGAACCGCTTCATCTATGCGCTCGGCATCCGCCATGTCGGCGAGACCAATGCGCGCCGCCTCGCGCGCCATTTCGGCTCCTTCGAGGCGCTGCGGGCGGCCGGTCAGGCCGCCGTCCCGGGGTCCGAGGCGCGGGCCGAAATCAACAATATCGAGGGTTTCGGCGAGGTGGTCGCCGAGGCGATCGCCGACTTTTTCGCCGAGCCGCATAATGAGGAAGCGCTCGACGCGCTTTTGCAGCATGTGACGCCGCAGCCGATGGAGGCGGTCGAATCGGACAGTCCCGTGGCGGGCAAGACGGTGGTGTTCACCGGCTCGCTCGAGCGCATGACGCGAGAGGAGGCGAAAGCCATGGCCGAGCGTCTCGGCGCCAAGGTCGCGGCCTCGGTGTCGAAAAAGACGGATTTGGTGGTGGCGGGGCCGGGCGCCGGCTCAAAGCTCGCCAAGGCGGCGGAGCTCGGGATCGGGACGATCAGCGAGGAGGATTGGCTGAGGCTGGTGGGGCGGGGGCCCTGATCGCCGGCAGATGCAAGCTATCCCTGATGGTTCTTGCGCCGCCTCGCCCCCCAGCGGTTCACCCAGCCTTCCATTTGATCGAGCAGCCGATTGACGGCGGCTGATCTGATGGCGCAAGCCCTGTTGCGGCGATTGAGCGCATGGCCTCGATGAGTTCTCTCCGCGCCCCGGCTGGCGGCGGGGTCGTGCGCCCTTCATCGAGGCGGCCGCGGTATTTGAGCTTACGGTCGCGGTCAAATCCAAAGAAATCGGGCGTGCACACCGCGTCATAGGCCTTTGCCACGGACTGTGTCTCATCATGAAGATAGGGAAACGGGAAATCGTGCGCCTCGGCGAATTGCTTCATATTGCCGAAAGAGTCCTCCGGATAGGCGACGGCGTCGTTGGAGCAGATCGCCGCAAAGCCGACGCCTTCCGCGAGGAGAACGCGGGCGTCGGCGACGAGCCGGTCGATCACCGCTTTGACATAGGGGCAATGATTGCAAATGAAGACGATCACCGTGCCGTTTTCGCCCGCGACGTCGTCCAATGTGTAAGTGCGGCCGTCCGTGGCGGGCAGGCGAAAATCAGGGGCCGGCGTGTCGAGGATGATTTGCGTGGGAGCAGTCGCCATCGTCGCATCCTTGTTGCTGAATTGGACCGGCTGGTCTCGCTCTGCGATTTGACGCGGGATCGCGCCGACCCTGGACGGCCTACCGCCCGGCCTTCTTGATCTCCGGCAGCAGCGTCGCCGTAAAGCTCTCGTCCGAGAGCGGCCCCACGAACCGGTAGGCGACCGTGCCGTCGCCCTTGATCACATAGGTCTCGGGCACGCCATAAACGCCGAAGTCGATCGCCGCGCGGCCCTTGGGGTCGGCGCCGATGGTCGCGTAAGGATTGCCGAGGCCGTCGAGCAATTCGCGGACATTCTTCGGACTGTCCTTGTAGGCAAGGCCGACGAGGCGCACGCCTTGCGCTTTCAGGGCCGCGTCCCCAGCGATCGCCATCAGCACCGGATGCTCGTCACGGCAGGGGACGCACCATGAGGCGAAGATATTGACGAGGGTGACGTGACCCTGGCGCAGGTCCGCGTCGGAAAAGCCGTCGGCGCCCTTCAGCCCCTCGACGCCCGGCAAAGCGAAGGCCGGAACCTCTTTGCCGACCAGCGCCGAGGGCAGGCGCGAGGCGTCGCCGGCGAAAAGGCGCACCAGAAACAGCGCCGCAATCGCTGCAAAGATCAGCGCCGGAAGAAACACGAGGATCGAGCGTTTGGCGCGCGGCGCGGACGCGTCCCCGACGGGCTCACCCGGCGACGGCTCGTTCGGGAGGGGCTCGCGCGTCATTCGCGGTGTCCGGCCCCGCCGCGCTCGCCGCGGCCGGGAAATTTGGAAAGCGCCTGCTTCAGGCCGCGGTAATCGCGCAAGATGACGACGATCATCGTGGCGACGATGAGAAAGCCAAAAGCATAGGCGGCGGCGACGAAGCCGAAATGCGGGTCAGTCACAGCGCGGTCCCGAGCGAGGGGGAGAGGGCGCCGCCTTCCGCATCGGCCGTCTGGATCGACAGGCGGCGCAGGCGCCGGCGCAGGATCTCATTGCGGATGGCGAGGAGATGCAGCGTCAGGAAAAGGAAACTGAAGGCGAGCGCCATCACGATCAGCGGCCAGAGCATGGACGGAGCGATCGCCGGTCCCCCCAGCCGGAACACGGACGCCGGCTGATGCAGCGTGTTCCACCAGTCGACCGAGAATTTGATGATCGGGATGTTGACCGCGCCGACGAGGGTGAAGATAGCCGCTCCTCGCGCCGCCTTGCCCGGATCCTCGATCGTGCGCCAGAGCGCGACGAGGGCGAGATAGATCAGGAACAGAACGAGCACAGAGGTGAGGCGGGCGTCCCACACCCACCAGGCGCCCCACATCGGCTTGCCCCAGAGCGCTCCGGTGACGAGGCAGAGAAAGGTGAAGCCGGCACCGAGCGGCGCCGCGGCCTTCTGCGCGGCGTCCGCCAGCGGATGGCGCCAGATCAGCGTGCCGAGCGCCGCCGAGGTCATGACCATGTAGATGAGCATGGAGAGCCAGGCGGCCGGCACATGCAGATACATGATACGCACCGTCTCGCCCTGCTGATAATCGGGCGGCGCGACGAACCAGGCGAGATAAAGGCCCAGCGCCAGGAGTCCCGCCGTCAATGCCGACAATATCGGCGCGGCGGCGCCGGCGAGTTGCAGGAAATTCGACGGATTGGCGTAGTTTCGCATGGCGAGCATCCGGGCCGGCCCTGCGCCCTCAGTGCTTTGCATGAATTTCGAGCGGCCGTCCGCGATTGTCTAGGCCGGCAGGCCGGCAAATGCAAACTTGGCGTCGTCGTCGAGAAGCCCTGACCCGCGCGCTACAGCGGCGGCCGCACGACCTGATAATAAAGTCCGTTTGCGCCATAATAGGGCCGATACCATGCCCCGCCGCAGACGTAATAGGTCACGCCGCCGGCATATTGATAGGGACATCCGGCCGGAACCGTCGCAACCATGGCGCCGACCGCCACTGTGGCCGCAGCGGCGGCGCCTACGGCCGCCGCGGCGCAGCCCCAACAGCCTCCGCCATAATAGGCGTTGACGGTGGTCGGCCCATGCCAACCGCCGCCATACCAGCCGCCGGCGTGCCAGCCATCGGCGTGCCAAGTGCCGCCCCAGCCGTTGACGGCGGTTCCGTGCCAGCCTTCGCCGGCGACGCCGCCTGCATGCCAGGCTGTGCCGCCGGCGGTAACGCCGCCGGCATGCCACGCGCCGCCGGCCCCAAAGCCTCCGGCATGCCAACCGCCGCCATAGCCGAAGCCGCCGCGAAAGGCGTCTGCCGGAGAGGCGATCGCGAGCGTCAGGGCCAGGAGGGCCCCTCCCTTGAGGAGATCGTAGGTCATGGGAAAACCTCGATGTCGAGCAGGGGAGCGCTGGCTAAGCGAAAGCATCAGGGGGTCTTTTGTTCCGAGACCTGGTCCGGCCGCGCAAAGGGAATTTCCTTCGTCGTTGGCTTGCGCCTTGGCGCGAAGGATCCGCCGTCGACCTCCCCGTCGAGCCTCCAGTCGGAGAATTGCGCCATATGGCGCGGCTTGTCGCTCGAATCCGCGGCGGTCGCCCAGACGAGGCGTGGCAGCCTGTCCTCGGCGCCGATCCAGATCTGCAGATGGACATGCTCGTCGGAAATGGAGAGGACGTCGGTCGTGGTCCCGCCGACGAGGGTCGATTTGCCGATGACGAAGGCGCTCGTCAGCCCTTCGGTCAGGGCCTTGTAGGGATCCGACACCAGAAAATCCACGAAGGGGAAGTAGATCCCGGCCTTTTCGTAGACCTTGCCCAGCATCTCCTCGAGACTGCCGGGCATGTCGGCGACTGCGATCAGATCCTCATTCGGAGTCAGCACGGCGATTGCCGAGCCGTCGAAATAGAACTCCGACGGAGGGCCGTCGCCGGAAGCGATGACACGCAGTTTGTTCGGCCGCGCGAGCAGCACGTCCGATTGGGTGTAATAAAAGAGCGGCTGGCCGTTGCGGGCCGGGACGTCGAAAGCCCCGAGGGCGTGGAAGGACAGGCTTTTCGCCGCCGCGAGCTTGGCGCTCGCCGCCTTCAGAATGTCGAGCGCCGCCGGCTCGATTGCCGGATGGGCGGCCTCCTTGGCCGGCGGGGCCGCCGCGGTTTCGGCGAAGGCTGCCGGAAGGGCTGAAAACAGCAATGCCGCCGCGCAGGCGGCTATCCCAAATCGCCTCATGGTCCCCCTCGAAAGGCAATGCCGGCGCTCCGGCTTCGACGGCGGCAATGTGTGAGACTTTCCGGGCAAAGTAAATCGGGGGCCGGAGCATTATCCGGGACTTTTGGGCCTCGCCCCTTGGCTCAGCGGTCGCTTGGCTCGGCACGGGGCGGCTTTGCGCCAATCGCGCTTGTCGCCGAAGGCAGAGACCGGCGCGTTTTGCGGCCGGCGTCTGCGAAGAGGCGGGCGCGCTTTTGAAGACGACAAGCCTTTTTCAGCGCGACGGCGGCCTTTTATTGGCCGCTGTGCCAGTCGCCGTCGAGGCCGTTGGTCCGGCCGTCGCCCCAAACGCCGCCGTAGCCTTGGGCTGGGCCGCCTTGGCCCGCGCCGTCCGGCGAGCCGGAATAGCCATAAGGCCGCGCGCTGGCCGGTCCTGCGTTCCAACCGCCCTGCTGCACGGCCGTAATCCCGACATATTCAGCCGCAGCGGAGGCGCCGGCGTCCCAGGCGTTGCGTCGGGACCAGCCGCCGCCGCCTGCGCCGTTCCAGTCGCCGGGGCCGCCTTGCGGCCCGCGGCCGCTCCGGACGCCGGCAAAATCGCCGCGATGATCGCCGCCGGCAAAATCGCCGCCAAAATGAGCGCCGTCAAAGTGATCGCCGCCGCGCCCGCTTGGCCCGCCCCCGCCGCCCGCGAATCCGCCCGGGCCGCGAAAGCCTTCGCCCGCCTGTGCAGGGCCGGCGGCAAGCGCGAGAGCCAAGGCGAGAACGGCGACAAGCGCGAACGATCTGCGGGTCATGGCGAGAATCCTGGAGGCGCGAAACGAATGCGGCCCAAGTTTTGCGCCTTGACGCATGAAGCTTTCTGCAAGCCGAAGCCTCGAATGCGAGCGATCAACCGCTCATGTGGCGCAGCGCCGCCGCTGCGGCGACAGGCGCGCCGACGAGCGCGACGAGGCTCAGGGCGCAAAGGATCAGGAAGGGCGGCGCGAAAGGGACGCCGCCATCGCCCGCGCTCGAGGCGGCGACGCCGAAGATCAGCGCCGGCACGCAAAGCGGCAGGATCAGCACCGGCAACAGCAGGCCGCCGCGGCGCAGGCTTACCGTCAGCGCTGCGCCGATCGCGCCGATCAGCGTCAGCGCCGGGGTGCCGACGAGCAAAGACAGAGCGACGCCCCACAGACGATCGACAGGCAGGCCAAGCATCAGTCCAAACACCGGCGCGGCGAGGACGAGCGGCAGGCCGGTCAGGATCCAATGGGCGAGACATTTCGTCAGCACGATCAATTCGAGCGAGGCTCGGCTCGTCATGAGAAGGTCGAGCGAACCGTCCTCCTGATCGGCCTGGAACAGACGGTCGAGCCCGAGAAGCGTCGCGAGCAGGGCCGAGATCCACAGCATCGCCGGCGCGATGCGCCCGAGCAGATTGAGGTCGGGGCCGACCGCGAAGGGCGTCAGCGTGACGAGAATGAGAAAGAAAACGACGCCGAGGCTCGCGCCGCCGCCGATGCGCCGGCCGACGCGCAATTCGCGCAGGAACAAAGCTCGCAAGGGAGAGCGCAAAGGCTCCTTCCTGCGCGTGGGGAAATCGTCGCTCACGCGGCCTCCGCGCCGATTCGCAATTCGCGGGCGGCGAGATCGAGCTTCATGTGCGTCGCCGCCACGATGAGGCCGCCCTCGGCCAGATGCGCCGCCATGATGCGCGCGACCATCGCCTGCGAGGCGGTGTCGAGCGCGGTCGTCGGCTCGTCGAGCAGCCACACCGGCCTTCGCGCGACGAGGAGTTTCGCCAGCGCGGCGCGTCGTTTCTGGCCGGCCGAGAGATAGGCCGACGGCAGATGCGCGAGATGGCCGAGGCCGAGTTCGCCGAGCGCGGCGGCGGGCTCGAGGCCGCCCTGTCTCTGATCCAGAAGGGCGGCGTGAAATTCGAGATTCTCGATGACGGAAAGCGTTCCCTTGAGCGCGTCGGCGTGGCCGACATAATGCATGCGTTCGCCGGCATTTTCGTCGACGACGGGCTCGAGCGAAAGTTCGCCTCGCGTCAATGGAAGCAACCCTGCGAGCGCGCGCAGCAGCGTCGATTTTCCGGCGCCGTTGCGGCCCGAGACGACGAGCGCTTCGCCCGTTTCGAGCGTGAAGCTGAGATCGGAAAACACGATGCGGCCGCCGCGTTCGACCGAGAGGCGTGAGGCTGCAAGCCGCATGAGCGATAAGAACCCGTTTGCGCAAAAACGATTGGCGAACTCTCTATCATCCGTGTAACTCTCAGCGTAGAATTTATCTACGATCCGATTGCCTTCCCCTTCCCCGCGCGGAGACAAATCCAATGCCCTCGCTCGACAGTTTCAAAAGCCGCAAAAAACTCACCGTGGGCCGCAAGACCTATTATTATTATTCGCTGAAAGCGGCTGAGAAAAAGGGACTTCCCGGCATTTCGCAACTGCCCTTCTCGATGAAGATTCTGCTCGAGAATCTGCTGCGCTTCGAAGACGGCCGCTCGGTGACGAAAGAAGACATCGAAGCGGTCGCCGCATGGCTCGTCAACAAGGGCAAGACCGAGAAGGAAATCGCCTTCCGGCCCACGCGCGTGCTGATGCAGGATTTCACCGGCGTCCCCGCCGTCGTCGATCTCGCCGCCATGCGCGAAGCCATGACGAAGCTCGGCGGCGATCCGCAAAAGATCAATCCGCTGGTGCCGGTCGATCTCGTCATCGACCATTCCGTCATCGTCGACGCGGCCGGCAACAGCAAGGCGTTCAAGATCAACGTCGATCTCGAATATGGCCGCAACGGCGAGCGCTACCGTTTCCTGAAATGGGGCCAGGGCTCGTTCGACAATTTCCGCGTCGTGCCGCCAGGCACCGGCATCTGCCACCAGGTCAATCTCGAATATCTCGCCCAGACGGTCTGGACGAAAAAGGAGAAAATAAAGCCCGCTCGGGGCAAGCCCCAGACGATCGAGGTCGCCTATCCCGATTCGCTCGTCGGCACCGATTCGCATACGACGATGGTCAACGGGCTTTCCGTGCTCGGCTGGGGCGTCGGCGGCATCGAGGCCGAAGCCTGCATGCTCGGCCAGCCGCTCTCCATGCTTCTGCCGGAGGTGATTGGCTTCAGGATCGCCGGCGAGCTCGGCGCGGGAGTGACGGCGACCGATCTCGTTCTCACCGTGACGCAGATGCTGCGCCAAAAGGGCGTCGTCGGCAAATTCGTCGAATTCTTCGGCCCGGGCCTGGCACATCTCTCTCTCGCCGATCGCGCGACCATCGCCAATATGGCGCCCGAATATGGCGCGACCTGCGGTTTCTTCCCGATCGACGGCGAGACGCTGTCCTATCTCACGACCTCAGCGCGCTCGCCGCAGCGGGTCGCGCTCGTCGAGGCCTATGCGCGCGCGCAAGGACTCTTTCGGACGCGCGTGTCCGCGGACCCGGTCTTCACAGAGACGCTCGACCTCGACCTCGCGACCGTCAAGCCCTCCATGGCCGGACCGAAACGGCCGGAAGGACGCATCGCCCTCGGCGGCGTTGGAAGCGGCTTCAAGGCCGCCCTCGAGTCGGAATACCGCAAGGGCGCCGACGCCACGACCCGCTCCAAGGTCGAAGGCAAGGATTTCACGCTGGGCCATGGCGACGTCGTCATCGCCGCCATTACCTCCTGCACCAACACCTCGAACCCTAGCGTCTTGATCGGCGCGGGCCTGCTCGCCCGCAACGCCGTCGAGAAAGGCATCACCTCAAAGCCCTGGGTCAAAGCTTCGCTCGCGCCCGGGAGCCAAGTCGTCGCCGAATATCTCTCAGCGTCCGGGCTGCAGAAATATCTCGACAAGGTCGGCTTCAACCTCGTTGGCTTCGGCTGCACGACCTGCATCGGCAACTCCGGCCCGCTCGCGCCGGAAATTTCCAAATGCATCAATGAGAACGGCATCGTCGCCGCGGCGGTGCTCTCCGGCAACCGCAATTTTGAAGGCCGCATCAGCCCCGACGTGCAGGCGAACTATCTCGCCTCGCCGCCGCTCGTCGTCGCTCATGCGCTCGCCGGAACGGTGACGAAGGATCTCGAATCCGAGCCGCTCGCGCACGACAAGAAAGGAAATCCCGTCTTCCTCGCGGACATCTGGCCGTCGGATGAGGAGATCGCCGAATACATCGACAGCTTTGTCACGAAAAAAGTGTTCAAGGAGCGCTACGCCGACGTCTTCAACGGCGACGTCAACTGGCGCAAGGTGAAGGCGCCTGAGGGCGAGACCTATAGATGGGACATGGGCTCGACCTATGTGCAGAACCCGCCCTATTTCGAGGGGCTGACGGTCGAGCCGGAGCCGGTCAAGGACATCGTGAACGCCCGCGTCCTCGCGCTCTTCGGCGACAAGATCACGACCGACCATATTTCTCCGGCGGGCTCGATCAAGGCCGCCTCTCCGGCAGGCGCCTATCTGCTCGAGCGGCAGGTCAGCCAGGAGAATTTCAACCAATACGGCACGCGGCGCGGCAATCATGAGATCATGATGCGCGGCACCTTCGCCAATATCCGCATCAAGAACTTCATCCGCCAGAAGGCCGACGGCACGGTCCCGGAAGGCGGCGATACCAGGCACTGGCCGGACGGGACGGAAATGTCGATCTTCGACGCCTCGATGAAATATCAGGCCGAGGGCGTCCCGCTCGTCGTCTTCGCAGGCGCCGAATACGGCAATGGCTCGTCGCGCGACTGGGCGGCGAAGGGCACGCGCCTCCTTGGCGTGCGCGCTGTCATCGCCGAGTCCTTCGAGCGCATCCATCGCTCGAATCTCGTCGGCATGGGTGTCCTGCCGCTCACTTTCGAGCCGGGGACCTCGTGGAGGAGCCTGCAGATCAAGGGCGACGAACTCGTCACGATCCACGGGCTCGGCGACGAGCTGCAGCCGCGTCAGAAGATGGAGGCGGAAATCACCTACGGCGACGGCAGCGTCAAGAAGGTGCCGCTGCTGTCGCGCATCGCGACGCTCGACGAACTCGATTATTTCAAGAACGGCGGCATTCTGTCCTTCGTTCTGCGGCAGCTCGCCGCCGCGTGACGCGTGCTCGCGGAGACCTGAGGCCTCCGCGAAGAGCATGAACAAGAACACATGCGTAAATACACGTAAGAACAAAGAGATGGGGCGCGGTCGCTCGCGGCGGCCGCGCCTCCTGCCTCTCGCGCACGGGACCAACCAGTCATGACGGCATATAAGCTTTTCGTCCTCCCTGGCGACGGCATCGGCCCGGAGGTCATGGGCGAGGTCGAGAAAATCGCGGCGTTCCTCTCGCGCGAGGGGCTCGTCAAATTCGAGATCGAAAGGGGTCTCGTCGGCGGCAGCGCTTACGACGCTCATGGCGTCGCCATCAGCGAAGACGATATGGCGCGCGCGCAGGCGGCCGATGCTGTGCTGCTCGCCGCCGTCGGCGGTCCGAAATGGGATCACGTACCCTATGATCTGCGGCCCGAAGCCGGTCTCCTGCGGTTGCGCAAGGAAATGCAGCTCTTCGCCAATCTGCGTCCGGCGATCTGCTATCCGGCCCTTTCGGACGCCTCGTCCCTGAAACGCGAGGTGGTCGACGGCCTCGACCTCATGATCGTGCGCGAGCTCACGGGCGGCGTCTATTTCGGCGAGCCGAAGCAGATCATCGATCTCGGCAATGGCCAAAAGCGCGCGATCGACACGCAGGTTTACGACACCTATGAGATCGAGCGCATTGGCCGCATCGCCTTCGAGCTGGCGCGCAAGCGGCGCAATAAGGTGACCTCCTCGGAAAAGCGCAATGTCATGAAATCAGGCGTGCTCTGGCACGAGACCATCGCCGCCCTGCATGTGCGCGAATTCCCCGACGTCGCGCTCGAGCACCAGCTCGCCGACGCACTCGGCATGCAGCTCGTGCGGCGGCCCAAGCAATTCGACGTCATCGTCACGGACAATCTGTTCGGCGATCTGCTCTCCGACGTCGCGGCCATGCTGACCGGCTCGCTCGGCATGCTGCCTTCGGCTTCGCTCGGAGAGCGCCACGTGACCAGCGGCGCGCGCAAGGCGCTCTATGAGCCGGTGCATGGCTCGGCGCCCGATATCGCAGGCAAGGGAATCGCCAATCCGATCGCCATGGTGAGCTCGCTCGTGATGGCGCTGCGCTACTCCTTCAATATGGACGATCTCGCGGACCGGCTCGACCGGTCGATCTCAGCCGTTCTGGCAAAGGGACTGCGCACGGCCGATATAGCGGGCGGCGCTTCGAAGGTTCTCTCGACGTCTGAGATGGGCGACGCCATTCTGGACGAATTGAAGATCGCGGTCCATTGATTGCAATTGCGCGCTCGGGCGGCCTGAACGGCCCCCCCCAAGAAAAAACCCAAGGCCGGCTCGCGCCGGCCTTTTTCAAATCATTCGTCATCCGTTCGCTATTGCGCCCGGCCTGCGGGCGACGGTTTCGCGGGGCAGGCCGCTACTCGACCACGGGCGTCTCGAAATCGAGAATCGGCTGCGGACGTCCCGGCACCTCCAGCGGAGCCGGCAAAAGCTCGTTTCCGTAGAAGGATTTCCGCTGCAGCTGGTCAGGGGTCCGGCTGAAGATCGTGTTCGCAGTCATATACGTCGACATGCTGCCGACCGGCACGACAGGGCCAGGGTCGAGAAAGCTGCGCTTGTTGACGGTGAGCGGGGGCCGTTCGTCTGCGTAGACGATCGTCGTCGGCTGGCGGTGGTGGCGGGTCTTCTGCGTCTGCGCGGAGGCCGGAGCGATCGCGGCAAGGGCGGCGACGGCGAGAATGATGGAGATCGTTGTGCGATTCGTGACGGAGGCCATGTCAATTTCCCCTAAAGCTACGCTTATAACGCGCCGGCGCCGCTTTCGTTCAAGCTGCGGCCGGCAAAATTCGCGTTACTGCGTCCATGGTCTCTGGCCGCCTGTCCCCTCACCCGAAAACAGGCTCGCGCAGGCGGTCGCCTCTCTCAGCTCTTTCTTCGCGAAAAAGGCGGCGAGATCCTCTTCCTCGACGCGCGGCAGGAGTTCGATCGCGTCGATGAGGCAGGCGAGTTCCGCTCGCGCCGCGAGGCGCGCTCCGTCGGCCTTGGGACCGTCGCAGGCAAAACCCGAGATGCTCAAGGAAGCGGGCGCGTCGGGCTCCGCGAGCCGGAAGCCGATGCAGGCGGCCTCGGGCCCGGCGCCCTGCAGCGAGAGACTTGCCGCCTCGAAAACACCGAGCCGCGTGGAAAGGGCCGTCGGCTGCGCCGCAAAGGCGACGGCGCGGCCCGTTTCGGCGGCGCGCCGTGCGAGATGGACAAAAAATGCGCTCTGAGGCGCCGCCTCCGTTCCCCGTCGGTACAGGATGAGCCGCACGAACGGGCCGGCTCCCCGAGCGTCGCCGAACACGAGAATATCCTCGCGCCCGCCGGTCTGACGCCGCCGGACTTCATAGCTCGTCGCGGTGATGCTGAGGCCGGATTCCGCGACACGGAACCAGGGCTGCGCGTTGTCCACGAGAGTCCAGACCGGCGGGGGCGCCGGAGCGATCGCTTCGTGCCTGCCGGTCGCCGGACCTTGCGCCAATCGGAGCGTAAGGCCCGCGACGACGAGGAGCGCGACCAGCGCGGCAAGAGCGACGCGCCGCCGCAGCAGACGCGAACGCCTGGCGCGCGACGCGGGCGGCCGGGCGAAGGCAAAATCGCCGAGTTCCTCGACCCTGTCAGCTCCGTCAGCGTCGGTCTGCGCCGAAACCCCCTGGAGCTCAAATGCCAAACGCCGCATCGACCGCCCGCCACGCGCGGCCCCTGCGCCGCCTGCGGGCGCCACTATGCCGTTTCGAGCTTGCGCCGAACATGCCTTCAGTCACCCTCTTTGCTGTTAGCCTCAACGGAGGCTTTACGGGCCTCGTGCCCATTAATTCCTCGTTGCGCAGCTGGCGGAAAAAACCCGCTGCGTTGCGGCGGCGCCGCGCTTCGCTTATGAACAGGGGCTGGAGAGCTGGAGGGGCGCTGAAGGCCGCGCCGGAATGGAGAAGGTGATGGGTTTCAAAGTCGCAGTCGTCGGCGCCACGGGCAATGTCGGGCGCGAGATGCTCGACATTCTCGCCGAGCGCCGGTTTCCGGTCGACGAGGCGATCGCGCTCGCCTCTTCGCGCTCGGTCGGGACGGAGGTGTCCTTCGGCGACAAGATCCTGAAATGCAAGGCGCTCGAGAACTACGACTTCTCCGACACGGACATCTGCCTGATGTCGGCCGGCGGCGCGGTGTCGAAGGAATGGTCGCCGCGCATCGGCGCACAGGGCTGCGTCGTCATCGACAATTCCTCGGCCTGGCGTTACGACCTCGACGTGCCGCTCATCGTTCCGGAGGTCAACGCCGGCGCGATCGCGGGCTTCTCCAAGAAGAACATCATCGCCAACCCCAACTGCTCGACGGCGCAGCTCGTCGTCGCGCTGAAGCCGTTGCATGACAGGGCGAAGATTTTGCGCGTCGTGGTGTCGACCTATCAATCCGTCTCCGGGGCCGGCAAGGAGGCGATGGACGAGCTTTTCGCTCAGACGCGCGCCGTCTTCGTGTCCGACCCCGTCGAATCGAAGAAATTTCCGAAGCGCATGGCTTTCAACGTCATCCCCCACATCGACGTCTTCATGGAGGACGGCTCGACCAAGGAGGAATGGAAAATGGTGGTCGAGGTCAAGAAGATCCTCGATCCGAAGATCAAGCTTACGGCGACCTGTGTCCGTGTCCCCGTCTTCATCGGCCATTCGGAGGCGGTCAATATCGAATTCGAGAACCCGATCAGCGCGGACGAGGCGCGCGAGATTTTGCGCGAGGCGCCGGGCTGTCTCGTGATCGACAAGCGCGAGCCGGGGGGCTACATCACGCCGCATGAGGCGGCGGGCGAGGACGCGACCTATATTTCGCGCATCCGCGAAGATCCGACGGTCGAGAACGGACTGTCGCTCTGGTGTGTCTCGGACAATCTGCGCAAGGGCGCGGCCTTGAACGCCGTCCAGATCGCCGAGACGCTGATCAACCGCAAGCTGATCGCGCCGAAGCGAAAGGCGGCCTGACGCGCGGCCGCGCCGCATTCAGCCATGACATGCGCCGCTGAGGGCGCGCCGCTCCGGCGTAAGCGGAAGAGCGCCTTTCGCCAGTATTGAGAGGAGATCATGCCCTCCGGGGACAGTAGTCTTGCCGACTTGCTTGGGGTCCTGTCGGTTCTTATCCTCGTCGCCGCCAACGGCTTCTTCGTTGCGGCGGAATTCTCACTGGTTTCCGTTCGAAAAAGCCGGGTGGCGGAACTTGTCGCGGCGCAGCGCGCCAACGCAGGGGCGCTGCAGCGCGCGGTCAGCAATCTCGACGCCAATCTCGCCGCGACCCAGCTCGGCATCACCATTTCCTCGCTCGCTCTCGGCTGGATCGGCGAGCCCGCGCTCGCCCACCTTGTCGAGCCCCTGCTGGCGAGCCTGCCTGGAACGCTGCCCGCCGCGACGTCACATGCGATTGCCGTCGGCGTGTCCTTCATTCTCATCACCTCGCTGCACATCGTGCTCGGCGAACTCGCACCGAAGAGTGTCGCCATCCAGAAGAGCGAGGCGACGGCGCTCTCTGTCGTCCGGCCGCTCGGCCTGTTCCTTTTCCTGTTCCGGCCCGCCATCGCGATTCTCAACGGTCTCGGCAATGCCCTGCTGCGAATGGTCGGGCTCCGTCCGGGCGCAGGCGAGGAGACGCTGCATTCGCCGGAGGAGCTGAAGCTGCTCGTCGCGGCGAGCCAGGAGGGCGGCCTCTTGCATCAGGCGCAGCAGGAAGTGGTCGAGCGGGTCTTCAACATCGGCGACCGCCAGATCAGCGACATCATGACCCCTCGCCGTGACGTCGACTGGTTCGACGTCGACGATGATCGCGAGGAGATCCTGCGAACCATCAGAGAGTGTCGGCACGAACAGCTTCTGGCCGGTCGCGGCGATATCGACGAGCCGATCGGCATGATCGTCAAAGGAGAGCTGCTCGGTCAGATTCTTCGCGGCGATGCGCTGGATCCGCTCGCGATTATTCGCGACCCGCTCGTCGTTCACGAGGCGACGTCGATCTTCAAGGTTCTCGAGCAGTTCAGGAAGGCGCCGGTGCGACTGGCGGCGGTTGTCGACGAATATGGAATCCTGGAAGGAATCGTCACGCAGACGGATCTCCTCGAGGCGATGGCCGGCGATCTGCCAGATGGCGAAGGCGAGGAGCCGGATTTCGTGGAGCGCGAGGACGGCTCGCTACTGATTGACGGTCTGACGCCCGCCTATGAGATGTTCAGCCGCCTGAACTTGCGCGATCCAGGCGAGGGGGGCTTCCACACCATCGCGGGCTTTGCCCTCTCGCGGCTTGGGCGTCTTCCCGAAACCGGCGAGCGTTTCGATTACGGCGGCTGGCGTTTCGAGATCGTCGACATGGACGGGCGGCGGATCGATAAGATGCTGGCGCAGCGAATGCCTTCGGGCGCGGCTGGCGTCCGTTCGCCGTGAGGCCGACGGCCGCAGCGAATAATGATCCCGCCGACGCCGATCCGTCCGATTCAATATGTTCCCGGACAGGCACTAACTTTCCCGACAACGCCGCCGGCACTGAAAAATCAGGGAAATTTCTGTCGCAGAAGTCTGTCGCAAAAGTCAGAGTTTCGCGACGGTTGGCGCGCTCGTCCTGCTTCGGGCTTGAGGCTCGACCATTGTCGCGGCGCGCGCATCGAGGCCCTGATCATTGATCGCGACGGCACGGTGTTCGGTTGCCAGTGCTGCGGCATCAGGAAGGTGATTGTTCGGGTGCGACCTTCGGCACGGCTCTCGTGAACCGAACCGCGAAGGGCGTTTCGGCCATTCGGCTTCGATCCTCGCGCGACCTGGCTCCGGCCTCCCTCGCTACGGCGCTATGTGGGAGCGCGCTCGCTCGGCCGTAGCCTCGTCAGTGCTTCTGAAAAATCAAAACGGCGATCGCCGCTAACAGGGCGACCGCAACCCATGCAGCTTGTTTCAAGGAAGCCAGAGCAGGCAAAAGGCGTGGATCGATCGCCGAGGTGACTTGGAGGGCCGAAGGGGCGGGGGGCGTAGGTTCGGGCTCATCGTCGATTTCGGATGGCGACGGGGAGCCCTTGCCGAGTTCAAGGGTGCGATGGAGCAGCAGCCGGGCCTCATGCACCCGCCCTAGACGAGGCGGTGAGCCCTGAAAGTCGGGAGGCAGATCGATTTTCTGATCGTCGCAATTTACCAGCACCTTCACATTGTTCGTTGAGATCGATGGGCTCCAATCGGAATAAAACCCATCGACCCCACCAGCACTAAAAATGACAGTGTCGATTGCGCCCCGATCGATCACAGCAATGTAACGCGAAAAAGTCTCCGGCTTTACGTGAAGGACAAAACCTATGCAGTCGTCGGTTGTCTCGTTTCGAAAGTCGATCTCCGCAGTGTAAGAAACAATACCCCATGCCGTGCAGCATTCTGCTTTCGTGGCATCATCGAGGGCATGGACTTCCAGCGTAATATTCTGAATCGCCCGCTTGGTGCCGAACATCGAGAACGTGACATTCTTGACGAATTTCCCGTCCCTCCACATGCCGGGCCGAAGCGCCATTTGGATGACTTGGCGCGATGTGGTGCGGGGTGCTGGCTCGCTCGTTTCGACATCAAAGCTGTTTGTAAGTGAGCAGGAAGTAGCCGAAAAAAGAAGTGTCCATGCCCATGGAATTTGATCGCGATCGATCGGGTGCCCGTCAGCCTCAACCTCATTGATCGCCCAGCGATAGAGGCTTTTGTACCTCGGCTCAGTGTGTAGCCGAAGGCCATATTCCAAGTGACAATCCATGGTTGCGCCTCACCATAGCATCGCCGTGGTGCCGGGCGATGAGCAAAAATCAGGAGTTTTGCGATCGAGTGGCAGCTAGGCGGGACATTGTCGACGTTAAGCGGCCGCCTGAGACACGAGAACCGAGGTTGGCATCGAGGAGCTGGCAGCATTCTGTCGAAGTCCCCACGGAGATTCTCAGCCAATCGTCGATCCGCTCCGCTCCAAAGCGTCGCACGAGGATGCCCTTGCCACGCAGCCCGTCAAGAAGCGCCGCGCCCCGGATCCTGGGATGAGAGGCGAAAAGGAAATTCGCCTTCGACGGAAGGATACGAAAGCCTTGTTCCCGCAGGGCCTCGGCGGTGAGCTCCCTGTCGGTCATCACCAGACTTCGCGTTCTGTCGAACCAGTCCTTGTCGCGCCACGCTGACACGGCGCGCACGAGCGCCAGCAGGTCAAGCGGATAGGAGTTGAAGCTGCCTTTGATCCGCTGGAGTGCCTCGATCAGGTGAGGCTGCCCGACCGCAAAACCGACGCGCAAGCCGGCGAGGCTACGGGATTTGGAAAAGGTCTGCACAACTAGGAGATTGTCATATTCTGACACAAGCGACACCGCGCTCTGCGCACCGAAAGTATAGGCCTCATCGACCAGCACCACGATGTCCGGATTGTGGAGCAGGATATCCGCGATTTCATCCAAACCGAGAGCTGTGCCCGTCGGAGCATTGGGGTTCGCAATCACGATGCCGCCGCACGGGCCATGATAGTCCTCGGGATCGAGTTGGAAATCTCCGTCGAGTGGAACCGGGCGAAATGGCAGGTCGTAGAGCCGACAATAGGTCGGGTAAAAGCTGTAGGTACATCAGGGAACAGCAACGGACCCTTGTCCCGGAAGAAGCCGTTGAAAGCATGGGCGAGCACTTCGTCCGAACCATCGCCGACAAATACATCATCCTCAGCCATGCCCAAGGTGCCAGCGATTGCCGCAACGAGCTCGGATGCCGCCGGATCGGGATACAGCCGCAACCTGCTAAAGCCCTCCGCTCCTCGTAGAGAGGATCATCCTTGTCTTGCTCCTTTTTCGGATCGTCCGCTGAGACAAAAAGGATATTGCGATCAGCCGAGGTCGACCCAGTCTCGTCCGCATAGGACAGCCACGAACCGCCCCCGTCCGAAGTCCAGCGGCCGCGCTCATCGCGCGGCTGATCGGGGCTGTACTTCTTCAGGCCCGGCGGCAGGTCGAAGCCGAGCGCTTTGCCGAGCGCGCGCGGATCATGCCCAGAAGCGATCAGCCGGTCAGCGAGGAAGAGCCGGAACGCCTGCTCGTCGTCGAGCGGCGGCAGGCCGAGCTGCGCCAGATGGATATGGGCGAGGCTCTTCTCGCCCCGCGCCAGAGACGCCCCGCGCGCCGTAGCTTGCCGAGAAGAGCGGCATCGACGGGCGCCGAGAGCGCGATAGACAGCAGCGCGAGGCTGCGCTCCTCGCCGGACCAGTCGAGCGCGCCGCGCCGCATCGGGGCCACGACGGTCCCGGCGCCGAGCACGACGCCGGCGTCGGCGTCTTTGCCGTAGCGCCTGCTGTTGACGCATCGCAGCGCAACGGGCATTGAAGCGCAGGCCCAAGAAGCCGCGTCGCGCCCGCGGGAGCCCCGACATGCCCAAAATCAGCGGAAGCCAGATCGCGCCTGGCGCGGTCATCTCTCACGACGGCGGCCTTTGGGTCGCGGTCAAGACCAATACGGTCAAGCCCGGCAAGGGCGGGGCCTTCAATCAGGTCGAGCTCAAGAATCTCGTCGACGGGCGCAAGCTCAATGAGCGGTTCCGCGCCGATGCGACGGTCGAGGCGGCGGAGCTGGAGCTGAAGGATTTCAGCTTTCTGTACCGGGAGGGCGACCAGCTCGTCTTCATGGACCTCGAAAGCTATGAGCAGATCGAGCTTGCCGCCGATTTCGTCGGCGAGCGCGCGGCCTTCTTGCAGGACGGCATGAAGGTCACGCTGCAAATGCATGAGCAGCGGCCGATCTCGATCCGCCTGCCGCAGCAGGTCGTTCTGCAGATCGTCGAGGCCGACCCCGTGGTGCGCGGCCAGACGGCGGCCTCGTCCTATAAGCCGGCGGTGCTCGAAAATGGCCTCCGCATTCTCGTGCCGCCGTTCATCGCGGCGGGTGAAAGGATCGTCGTCGACACCAATGAGGTCGCCTATCTGCGCAGGGCCGAAGCATGATCCGCTCGGCTCTCATGAACGTCATGACCGCCGCCGCGCTGAAAGCAGGGCGCGGCCTGAAGCGCGATTTCGGCGAGGTCGAAAATCTGCAGGTCTCGGTCAAGGGGCCGGGCGATTTCGTCTCGGCGGCCGACAAGCGCGCCGAAAAGATCCTGCATGAGGAGCTGGCCAAGGCGCGCCCCGGCTATGGCTTCATTTTGGAGGAGTCGGGCGAGATCGAAGGGCCCGACAAGAGCCATACCTTCATCATCGATCCGCTCGACGGCACCACCAATTTCCTGCACGGCCTGCCGGTCTTCGCGATCTCGATCGGCCTCGTGCGCGAGGGGCAGATCGTCGCGGGCCTCGTCTATAATCCCGCGACCGACGACATGTATATCGCCGAGAAAGGGCAGGGCGCTTATTTGAACAACCGGCGTCTGCGCGTCGCCGCGAGGCGCGACATCGGCGAGGCGCTGATCGGCTGTGGCGTCCCGCATATCGGCAAGGCGGAGGGGCACAACCGCTTCAAGCAGGAGTTCGCCGCCGTGATGGCCAAGGCCGGCAACGTCAGGCGCCTCGGTTCGGCGGCGCTCGATCTCTGCTTCGTCGCCGCCGGCAATTACGACGGCTTCTGGGAGCGCGGCCTGAAGCCCTGGGACATCGCGGCGGGCGTTCTCATCGTCAAGGAGGCGGGCGGCTTCGTCACCGACGCCGACGGCGGCCCTGACGTCCTCGCCAAAGGCTCGGTGTGCGCCGGCAATGACCTCATCCACCGTGCTTTGCTGGCGCTGGTCAGAGAGGCGTAAACGCCGCATTAATATTTTCCGCGACGCCGCTCGACGAAAGGAAAAGGCTCCTTACATCATGGCTGGCGCCGGCCCGGACGTCCGGCAACAGGGAGCTTTCTCGAGATGAACTCGGACAGACCTTATGATCCTGGCTTCAGCCGGTCGGAAGCCGCCGCGCGCTCCTGCGCCGGGCGGGGCTGGAAGCCGCTTGAAATCGCCGCCATGATCTTCGGCTTCATGCTTTACTGGCCGCTCGGGCTTGCCGTGATCGCCTGGAAATTCTGGCAAAAGAGGAGCGGCTATCAGGGCGACCTCTTTGCCTTCGGCCGTGAGAAATGGGAAAGCGCCGCCGATTGGAACTGGGGCTCGGGGAATTTCGCGGGGCGCAGCTGGCGCGCTGGTTTCGGCCCGAGCGGCAACCGCGCTTTCGACGACTGGCGTGCGGCCGAACTCGCAAGGCTGGAGGAAGAGCGCCAGAAGCTCGTCGCGGCCGAGCGCGAATTCGCTGAGTTCCTCGATAATCTCCGCCGCGCCCGCGATCGCGAAGAATTCGACCGTTTCATGCAGGAGCGGCGAAACCGCCAGGGCGGCGCGAATTGAGCCCGCGCACATGAATGACTTCAAGGGCGCCGCGAGGCGCCCCTTTTTGTGAGCGCGATCGTCCGGCTATCCGCCCATCAGCCGGCGCCTGTTCGCCTTCACCTTGCGGCGGTAATGCGCAACGGTCTTCTCGGCCATGCTTTGCGGCGTAAGGCCGAGCCCACCCATCGCGGCCTTTGTCTGGAGATCAAGGTTCGCCTTGATCTTTTCATTGACCATCCGACGAGCTTCGGTCTCCGCCGCCGGGCCGCCCACCGCAAGCTTCATCGTGCGAAGCGCGATCACAGTCGAGGCCTCAAGGCCCAGCGCCCATGCAGACGCGCTGACGCGCAGCCAGGGATTCCTTTTCATCGTCGTTCCCGATTTATCGCCCGAAAATGCGGGGGCGCGGCCGCCCGCTTTGAGCCGTCACAATTAGGTCGTACAACCCTATTCCGAGGCTGCGATCAGTCAAGTCTCCGTAATGTCGCAGAGGCCTTTTCATTCTGGGGGCCCGCTGCGCAGCCGCTTCGTCTCGCCGCGCTTGATTTTGGCTTCGATGCGGCGTTTACGCGCCGCAAGGCTCGGGCGCGTCTTGATGCGCGGCTTCGGCCGTTCCGCCGCGGCGGCGATCAACGCGAGGAGGCGCGCCAGCGCGTCCTTGCGGTTCATCTCCTGCGACCGGAAATTCTGCGCGAAAAGAACGACGACGCCGTCTTTGGTCGCGCGGGCCCCCGCAAGCAGCAGCAGCCGGCGCTGCGTCCAAGGGTCGAGCGAATGCGAATTCCGGGCGTCGAAGCGCAAATGCGCCGCGGTCTCCACCTTGTTGACGTTCTGCCCGCCCGGGCCGCCGGCGCGAACGAAGGAGATCTCCACCTCGTCCTCGTCGATCGAAATCCCCGGCGCGGCTTCGATCTTCACCACTTGCGGCCTCCTCTGCGGGACGGGCGCTTTAGCGTCCGTTAACCGCGATGCTTTAGCACGGCTTAAAGATTAGCGCGCATTTTGACGCGATGCCGCGTCGCATCCTGCCATTCGCCGTGGTCGCGCTCTTCGCATCGCTCGCCGGCTGCTCCAATTATGAGAGGCCGCGGCGCCCCGCATGGCGCGCCCAGGCCGAGAACGCCTGCTTCGCGCAAAGGCCTTTTCAGCTTTCGGCCTACATCCAGCCGGCGAGCGAAATCGACGGCCCCGGCATCTGCGGCCTGACGCGGCCCCTGCGCGTTGCCGCGCTCGATGACGGCGCCGTCTCCTTCAGCACGACCTATACGCTCGATTGCTCGATGGTCGCGGAGCTCAACCAATGGCTGCGCGACGTCGTGCAGCCCGAAGCTCAGGCGCGCTTCGGCCAAAGAGTGGTCGAGATCATCGGCATGGGCGCCTATAGCTGCCGCGGCATGAACGGCGTTGCCGGCGCGCGGATTTCGGAGCACGCCTTCGGCAACGCGCTCGATATCGGCGGTTTTCGTCTGGCCGACGGGCGCGAAATTTCCATCGTTCGCGACTGGACGCGCGGCGACGATCAGGCCCGCGCTTTCCTGCAGGACGTCCATATGGGCGCCTGCGCGCATTTCACGACGGTGCTCGGTCCGGGCTCCAACATGTTCCACTACAATCACATCCATGTCGATCTCGCGATGCACGGTAATAGCTCGACCGGCCTGCGGCGGATTTGCAAGCCGCTGCTGCGCGAGAATCCCGCGCCCTCGCGGCCGCCCGACGGCCTGCCGGACGCGCCGGAAATCGATGAGGAGGTCGATGTGGCGCAAAACAAGGGGCCGCATTACGACGTCCTCAAAGCGGATGCCGCCGTCCTGCAGGCGGGGCCGGGGCCGGCCCCGACGGCGCGCATTCCGGATGACTATTTCACCGCCGCCCTCAAGCCGCCGGGCGTCATTCCCGGGACGCGGCCGGCTGTCCGCGCCTATGCCCCGGCGCCCGCGCCGTTGCGCGCGCCGCTCCCGCCGCCCGAGGGCAGCCCGTCCGACTGGGATCTCACCTCTTCGATTCCGCGGCGCTAGACCTTCGCGAGTCACTCTCCGGCGGCGCGAATGCCGGATCTGGCAAGGATCGCCGCGGCAAGGGCCTCGGCCGCCTTGTTTCCTCCGCCTGTAATCGCCACGAATTCGATCTGCCCAAGGCGCGGCAGATGATGTGAGGCGGCGAGGGCCACGAGCCCTGGCGGAACGAGCCGCGCGGAATGGGCGGCGACGCCGAGCCCCGCCAGCGCGGCGGCGCGGATGCCGCTGAGGCTGTCGCTAGTGCAGACGATTCGCCAGGACCGCCTTGCCGCTTCGAGAGCTTCGAGCGCCCTTGCGCGGCTGACGCTCGGCGGCGGGAAGACGATAAGCGGCAGCGGCGTCTCCGGCGATAAACGCAGCTCCGGCCGTCCGATCCAGACAAGGTCCTCGCGCCAGGCGAGCTTGCCGCGCTCGTCGCCGCGCCGTCGCTTGACGAAAATGAGATCAAGGTCGCCGGCGTCATATTTTTCATACAGAATGCCGCTGAGGCCGACGGTCAGTTCGAGATCGACGGCGCTGTGCCTTTTGGTGAAATCGGCGAGCGCCTCCGGCAGCGCGGAAAAAACGAAATCCTCCGACGCGCCGAAGCGGACATGGCCGCGCAAATCAGAGCCGGCGAGATAGGATTCGATCCGCGCATTGGCTTCGAGCGCCTGCCGCGCAAAGGGCAGGATCGCGTCTCCGTCAGGAGTGAGCGCGACAGAATGCGTGTCGCGGGAAAGCAGGCGGCGCGCCGTTTTCTGTTCGAGGCGCGAAATATGCTGGCTGACGGTCGACTGGCTGAGCCCGAGTTGCCGCGCCGCGAGGGTGAAGCTTCTCGTCTCGGCCACGGCGGCGAGGCTGCGTAGCAGCACGGGATCGAGCGGGTCGTGCATTTGGGCTCATCATGATCGTGAATAACTCTTATCAGCATCATCACATATCATTATAACCAAGGGTGTGCTACAAGTTGTTCGCTTTTTTGGGCTCGCCATGATTGACCGTCAGACCCTGTCGCGCTTCGGCGTCGACCCTCACCTCCTGGCTCTGATCGTGACGGTCGGCCTCGCGCTTTTCGTTCCTGCTCGCGGCGGCTTCGGGGAGGCGATGGGCGCCGCAGCGCTCGGCGCAGTGTCGCTTCTGTTCTTTCTTTACGGGGCGAGGCTGGCGCCGCAGGCGGTCATCGAAGGCGTGACCCATTGGCGGCTGCAGTCGCTCGTTTTCGCCCTGACTTTCGTGCTGTTTCCGCTGATCGGTTTCGCGATCTCCAAGGTGCTGCGCCCCTGGCTGCCGGACGATCTTGCGATCGGCCTCCTTTATCTCACCCTGATGCCGTCGACGGTCCAGTCGTCGATCGCCTTCACGTCGATCGCGCGCGGCAATGTGCCGGCGGCGCTTTGTAGCGCGTCGGCGTCAAATCTTCTCGGCATCATCGTCAGCCCCGCGCTCGTCGCGTTGTTTCTTTCGACGCAGGGACCGGGCTTCAGCCTCAAGGCGGTCGAAGACGTCGCCTTGCAGCTGTTGCTGCCCTTCGCCGCCGGCCAGCTGGCGCGACCTCTGATCGGGCGCTGGCTTGCGGCGCACAAGGCGCTGACGTCGATTGTTGATCGCGGCTCGATCTTGCTCGTCGTCTATGTCGCTTTCAGCGAAGGCACGGCCGCCGGCGTCTGGTCGCAACTGAGCTGGGGCGGGCTGGCGCTCATTCTGACGCTCGATTTCCTCATTCTGCTCTTTATGCTCTGCGTTTCGACTTTCGCCGCGCGGCGTTTCGGCTTCTCGAAGCCTGATGAGATCGCGATCGTCTTCTGTGGCTCGAAGAAGAGCATCGCGAGCGGCGTGCCGATGGCCAATATTCTGTTCCCCGGCCATTCTGTGGGGCTCATAGTCCTGCCGCTGATGCTGTTCCATCAGGTGCAGCTATTCGCCTGCGCCCTGCTTGCGCGGCGCTATGCGCGAAGGCCCATTGAAGACGAGACGAAATCCGCCGAGTCGCCCTATCCGCGCTTTGGCGAGGCAGGTGCGCCGGCGGAATAAGGGAAGGCCGCGCCTCCCCGATTCATCGTGCATGATCGATCCGGAAAGCGCGTCGGCGTTTCCGGATCTGGTCGATCACCCCGCCGTCTGAAGGGCGGGCGCGCTTTGCGCCTCGCGCAACGCTGTCGTCATGATTTGCGGCATGTCGAAGATTTGCGCCGGTTTCGGCTCCGCTTTCTCGGCGTGCTTGGCGGCGAACATCGGCAGAACTTCCTTCAGCGTTGCGGTGACATCGATCCCGAGCCCCAAAGGAAAGTCGGGATTGGTGCTATGCCAAGCGCATGGAACCTTAAAATCGGAGGCAATGTCGGGCCGCGAGTTCAACGCGCCGAACCAGTCCCACTCGCCCATGACGTCGAGCACCTCGCGGAACGGCGGCGGCATGCCGATCTTGGCGCTGATGGTGACGATCTGAATCCTGTCGGCGAGCGCCGTCGCCAAGGCTTTCTTCTCAGCCGTGATGGCATAGAGCGCTTCGGAAATGACGAGATTGCCCTTGGAATGGCCGACGAGCAAATTGGCGGCGAAGCGCTCGTCTTCGAGCAATGCAACGACCGTCTGTGTGTCCTCGCTGGTTCGGGCCCAGACTTCGCCGTCGCTGAGCTCGAGCGTTTCTTCTGTCGTCGAAAATCTCTTTGTTATCGAATCGAGCGGCTCGAACATGTGCCGGATGCTGTTGAGGCCGCCGAAGAAGAAGAAGCCGCCGAGCGCCTCAGTCAGCACGTCGGCAAGTCCATAACCCGAAACGACCGCGGCGACCGGCGCCTGCAGCGCATCCGCTACATTGCGCGCGAAAGCCGCGGCTCCCAAGGCTGAACTCCCTACGCCCGCGACGGCGAGCGCCGCGACGGCGCCGGCTTCGTGCAAGAATTCCTTTGCCGACAGATAAACCTGCGCACGGCCGGCCCCTGATGGAGGGACGAAGAGGACAGCTCCTTCACGGGCGAGCCAGAACGCCAGGTCCGGAGTTTCGTCGGAAGTTACGACCTTGACGTCATAGAAAAGAGCGTCGAGCGCTGCGTTGCGGCGCTGGATTGCGCTAAGAGCCAGGGCGCGGAATGGATTTTCAGCTACTTTTGCGGGAAACGCCGCAACGCGTTCTGCTTGAATCTGACCGAGTGCAGAGAGCGCCCCCATGCCTATCCTCCAAAATGGACAATTGTTATCTGCAGTCATCTGCGAATGCCCAAAGCTGCGCCGACAGCGTCGATCCGTCAACTGCGAACATCTTTAAGGATCTGCGACCGATGCGAATCCTTGGGAGATGCCCAGGCGCTGTGCCGAAAATCGCGTTTTCCGGCCGCTCATCGTCCTGATTTGTTCCGTCACAGTAATGCCGAACAGACCGGCCAAACGACGCCTCGATCGGGCGCCTCGTCGGAGCCATCCTGCTCGAACAGAATGACGAGTGGCGATTACAGCATCGCCATATGAGCTTGCAGACGATGGCCGGGCTCGCCGACGAAGCCGCTGCGCCGCCAAAAATCGCAGCCTGAAGGGGTGCGAGGACCGCCCCTAATTTCCACCACCTTGACGGACGTGATTAACCCGTTCCCCGGTGGAGTAGGCTCAGATCAACCAAGTCGACATTGAAGCCACCCGCGCGGCATTTGATGCCGAACAACCCTAATTCTAATGGCAGCGCGCTGACAGGCCGTGAGGGACTACCAAACATCAGACGTAAGAACACGGAGGAGGCGAAATCAATCTTCGCAAGAGAGATAAACACTGGGCAGAAGCCGCTCGCTCAGCATCGCCCGCCACACCTACACCGCTACCGCAGCCTTCGACGCCGGCTCGCTGCGGTGCGACGCTGCCGGTCGGCGGACCTCGATGCCGGCATCCATATATGCTGCAATGGGCAACCCTCGGTGACACCCAACCGCCCTCGGTCAGACCGAGACGGTTATCGCGTTATGACGAAGTGGTTGCGGGGGCAGGATTTGAACCTGCGGCCTTAAGGTTATGAGCCTGACGAGCGACGGGCTGCTCCACCCCGCGTGGACGATGTAGTAGCCGCAATGGAGATTGGAAACCCCTCGTTTTCATGCCGCTGAGTCGGCGCTCACCACGCCCGTGGATTGAGCCTGCGCTTCCAGTGCTGGCCGGGCGGAAGCGAGGCGACGTTCTCGCGGCCGCGCCATCCGAAACTGCGGCTACGGCTACGACGAGGCGGATCCCCGGCGGGCGCATTCGTCTCTTGCTTCGTCTCCGCTCTGACGACGGCTTCGGCGGTTTGCGACTTGGCGCGACTTGCCGCAGCTACGGGGGTTGCGCGTTTGCGCTTCACGCTGGAGTCGGCCGGAGTTGCAGCGGCGCGTTTTCGCGCAACCTTCGCTTCGACGGCGTGCGCAGCCGGCTGCGCCGGGGCGGGCGCCTTCTCGCGCTTTTGCCGTGCCGGTTTCGGCTCCGCGCCGAGCCGCTCTTTGACGGCGCGCGAAGCATGGCGGACGTCATATGCCGGGTTTGCCTCTGGAAGCAGGCTCGGCAAGATGCGCGGCGCGGCGCGCTCGGGGGGAGATGGCTGAACGGTGGCTCTGACGAGCTTTGGTCCGAAGAGTTCCTCAGCCTCGCGCGAAAGCGAATCCGAAACGGTCCGTTGCGCCGGATGGTCGGTTTGCAGGAAAGCCGGAATCACGAAATCCGAGCTAGCTTCGGCGTTTGAGACAAGATCGGACTTCGCGAACAGCGTCGGAGCGGGTCTGCGAAGCTCTGTCTTGCTATCCTTACTAAAAAGGTCCAGCGACGCGGCGGGCGCGGAAGAACGGCGGGAGCGCTTGATCTCGACCGCAAAAGGCTTCGGCGGATGTTTCATCTATTGTCCAATGAGCGGCGCGAATCCATGGGCGCGCAGGCGCGAACGACGAGGGCGAAAAGAAGCGATTCCTTTCAGGAGGCCCCCAGTTTCAGCGCCGCGAAGCTGTGGGTCTCTGACCGAATCTGCAAGAGTGTGCTGTATCGAGTCGCGACGAATTTCGAACTCGTCGAGCATCCTACAGCGATTCACTATAGCTTCCACAATTTCATTGCAAGCCTTACTTGCAATTCTGTCGAATTGGCAAAAACCGCATCGAATCAGGCGAGGCCGCCTGCAGCGAACGGGAATACCTTGCCAAGACTTGTGAAGATTACGGTATTTGCAAGGCGAATCGCCGCCGAATGCGAAGCTGCCGGCGCCGCGGAACACATCCCACCCATGCGCCCCGCCCATGCGCCCTGTCTCGGAGCGCCGCCCTCTGGCGCGACGCATTTTGGGTGGTTGCAGGTCGAGGCGAACAGCACAATCAAACAAGTAAACTTATTTAAAATATAAGTACAAAAATGGCATATTATTACGGTTTTTTGGAAGATGGTCTTTAGTAAAAACACGCCAATTGCGCGTCTATTGACTATTTCTTCAGCGGTTCAACAGATAACGGGGGTCTGGATCGCCCGAGCCAAAGGTTCTCGGCCGCCGCGTGTCTCGGTGGGCGCGGCGGGGCGGCCGCTTCTTCTTTGCACAATCGCCGACCTTGCGGAGCCGGAGTCTGTGGCCGCGGAGCTGGCGGCAGTTTTGAGCGCGATCATTCAACCGCGATGTTCGAGGACAGCATGACGCTTGCAAGTTTAACCATCGGACGAAAGCTGAGCGTCGGCTTTGCTTGCGTTCTCGCCGCCGTCGCGCTGATGAGCGCGGCTCTTCTGATCGCCTTGAAGTCGCTCGATTCGGCCTCGGACGTCAACGCGAGTTCCCACGCCGCGGTCGACAGCGTCGACCTCGCGATCGCCGCGGTCTATGAGCAATCGCGTACGTCGCTTCGCTATGTGACGACGAGAAACGAACGGTTCGTCAGTCTCTATGACAACGCCGTCAAGTCCTTCGCGGACCATCTCGCGGACAGCCGGGCCGCGGCGGCTGGGCGTCCCGAGGTTGCCGCGCTTCTCGACAAGATCGAAGCGACGGCGAGCGCCTACCGCCGAGCCATCGCCGACGAGGCCATGCGCCTGACGCGTGAGAATTCGACCTCGGATCAAGCGATCCAGCTCGTCAATTCCGACAAGGCCGTGGAGAGTCTTGGCGCCTTCAAATCGGCCGCGGAGGATGCACGCAAGAGGGTCAACGCCTGGTTCGCCGAGACGCGGGCGCAATTCGACAAGCTCATGTTTCTCCTCAATGCGATTATCGCCGCGGGCGGCGGCGCGGCTTTCCTTGTCGCGCTTCTGGTCGGTTGGTGGATGGACCGCGTCATCGCCGGGCCGGTGACGGCGATGACCGACGTCATGCAAAAACTCGCCGGCGGCGATCGTTCCGTCGAAGTCCCGGGCCTTGGGCGCAAGGATGAAATCGGCTCGATGGCCGCCGCGGTCGAGGCCTTCAAAGAGGCGGCGATCAAGAAAGTGAAGAGGGACGCCGCCGAGGCCGAATCCATCAAGGTCTGGCAGAAGGAGGACGAGGAGCGCGCCGCCAAGGCGGCCGAAGAGGCGCGCCAGGGTCAGCTGGTGATCCGCTGTATTGCTGAGGGGCTCGATCGGCTCGCCAATGGCGACCTCCTCTATCGCATCGAGACGCAATTTCCGGAGAACGCCGCGCAGCTTCGCGCCGATTTCAACTCGGCCGTCGAGAAGCTGCAGCGCACCATGATCGAGATCCGCTCGAACACCGACAGCATCGCCTCCGGCAGCGCCGAGATCGCCTCCGCCGCCGACGATCTGTCACGGCGCACCGAACAGCAAGCGGCCGGGCTCGAACAGACGGCCGCAACGCTCGATGAGATCACGGCGACCGTCAAGAATACGGCGCAGGGAGCCTTGCGGGCGCAAACCGTCGTCGCGGCGGCGAACTCCGACGCCGATCACAGCGGCGAAGTGGTGCGCGAGGCGATCGCCGCGATGGGGGGCATCGAGAAATCCTCGCAGCAGATCGGGCAGATTATCGGCGTCATCGACGAGATCGCGTTCCAGACCAATTTGCTCGCGCTGAACGCCGGCGTCGAGGCCGCGCGGGCGGGCGATGCGGGCAGGGGCTTTGCGGTCGTCCCCTCCGAGGTGCGCGCCCTGGCCCAGCGCTCGGCCGAGGCCGCGAAGGAAATCAAGAGCCTCATCTCGGCGTCGACGACGCAGGTCGCGCAAGGCGTCGACCTCGTCGGCGAGACGGGCAAGGCCCTCGGCCGGATCGTCGCGCAAGTGGCCGAGATCAACACCGTCATCGGCGCGATTGCGGCGAGCGCGCAGGAGCAGGCGAGCGCCCTGCATCAGGTCAACACGGCCGTCAATCAGATGGATCAGGTGACGCAGCAAAACGCCGCAATGGTCGAAGAGACGACGGCCGCCGCTCATGGCCTCGGCCAGGAGAGCGCGGGCCTCGCGCGTCTCGTCAGCGTGTTCGAGGTCGGCCACGCTGCAAGCGAGACGCACCGGACAAAACGCGCCAAGACCGCAGCGCAGACGGCCCGGCCCGCCTTGAAGACGCTCGCCTCGCACGGCCGCGGCGGGGCCGCGCGCAAGCCCGAGCCGACGAACGCCGAAGACAGCTGGGAGGAGTTCTGATGCCGCAAGCGCCGGCCACGCCGCGGCCCATGTTTGTCTTGGAGCTGCCTGCCGTGCTCGATCTCAAGGCCGCGGCGCCTCTCGCCGGCGAGTTCATCACGCGCCGCGGCGCGGAACTCAGCGTCGACGCTTCGCGCGTCGAGCGCCTCGGCGCGCAATGCCTGCAGGTACTCATCTCCGCCGCCATGACCTGGAAATCGGACGAACTCCCGCTTTCCATCGTCGACGCCTCCCCAGCCTTCATCGAAGGCTTGCGGAGGCTCGGATTGGGGCTCGCCGATTTCATCGATCAGGATTCTCCGCAATGAGCAAGACCATTCTGACCGTCGACGATTCGCGCACGATGCGGGACATGCTGATGCTTGCCTTGTCCGACGCGGGCTTTCGCGTCGTGCAGGCGGAGGACGGCCTGCACGGGCTCGAAGTCCTCCTCTGCGAGACGCCCGACGTCATCGTCACCGACATCAACATGCCGCGTCTCGACGGTTTCGGCTTCATCGAGGGCGTGCGCGGCGACGGGCGCCATCGCGCCGTTCCGATCCTGGTGCTGACGACCGAGAGCGACCACGAAAAGAAGGAGCGCGCCCGCCGCGCAGGCGCGACCGGCTGGATCGTCAAGCCGTTCGATCCCATCAAGCTCGTCGCCGCCATCAGGCGCGTCGCGAGCTGATCCGCGCGGACAAAAGACGGGATCGAACTCGAGCAAGGATGAAAATCCATGGACGCCATGGCGGCGATCAAGCAGACGTTCTTTCAGGAGTGCGAGGAGCAGCTCGCCGAGCTGGAGACTGGCCTTATCGCCATTTCGGACGGCGATCTTGATCCCGAAACGGTCAACGCCGTGTTTCGCGCCGTGCATTCGATCAAGGGCGGCGCCGGCGCCTTCAGCCTCGACGATCTGGTTCGTTTCGCTCATGTGTTCGAGACCGCGCTCGACCATCTGCGCGCCGGCCGCATGGCGGCTTCGCCGGACCTTCTCAAAACCATGCTGCGCGCCGCCGATGCGCTCGCAGATCTCGTGCGCGCTGCGCGCGACGAGACGGCGGTCGACGCCATGCGCTATCAGACGCTCGCCGTGGAGCTGCGGGCCTTCAATCTGTCGCCGGCCGGCGCCGACGACATCCTTGTCGGGGACGATGGCGAGAACAGCGACAACGGCGCGGACGACATCTCCTTCACGCCGGTGCTGATGGACGAAACGATGTTCGATGAGCTCGACGCCAAGGTCGAGCCTGCGCCGCGTGACTTCAGGATCCGCTTCCGACCGAAGCCCGCGCTCTACGCCAAGGCCAATGAGACGGCGTTGCTGCTGCGTGAACTCGAAAGCCTCGGCGACATGTCGATCGCCGTCGATTGCGGCGATCTGCCGTTGCTGCCCGAGCTCGATCCGGAAGGCGCTTATCTGACGTGGAACATATCTTTGACGACGAGCGCCGGCGAGGCCGCCGTCCGCGAGATCTTCGAGTTCGTCGAATGGGATTGCGATCTCGACATCGAAAGCGACGCACCCCGCGCCGACGATGATTTCGACATCGGCGCCCTCATTCGGAAGATGCAGTCCGAGGTCGAAGCGGAGCTTGCAGATCTCGACGCCGCCCCGCCTCCGCCCGAGGCCGAAGAGAGGCCAATCAAATGCGCGGCGGAGGCCGCTCCGACGCAGGCCACGGCTGGCGCGGGCGCCGACAAGCGAGCGGGCGACAGGGGGAGCGCCGATGCGAACTCGTCCGCGGCGGGAGCGGCGGCCAAACCCGATCAAGCCGCGAAGCCCGATCAGGGCGGCGCGTCGATCCGCGTCGATCTCGATCGTGTCGACCGGCTGATCAATCTCGTCGGCGAGCTCGTCATCAATCAGGCGATGCTGGCGCAGCGCGTCCAGGAAGCCGGACTTGCCCGCGCTTCGGGCGTTGCGACGGGCCTCGATGAGCTCGAGCAGCTGACGCGCGAGATCCAGGACAGCGTGATGGCGATTCGGGCGCAGCCGGTGAAATCGGTGTTCCAGCGCATGCCGCGTCTCGTGCGCGAGGTCGCGGCGCTGACCGCCAAGTCCGTGCGTCTCGTCACCGATGGCGAGAACACCGAAGTCGACAAGACCGTGATCGAACGCATCGCCGACCCGCTGACGCATATGATCCGCAACGCGATCGACCACGGCCTCGAATCGCCCGAGGCGCGGGCCAAGGCCGGCAAGCCCGAAGAGGGCGTCGTGCATCTTTCGGCGCTGCACCGCTCGGGGCGCATCGTCATCGAAGTCTCGGACGACGGCGCCGGGATCGATCGCGCGCGCGTCAGGGCGCTCGCTGTCGCCAGGGGCCTCATCGCCGCCGACGCGGCGCTGACCGACGATGAGATCGACAATCTGATTTTCCTGCCGGGCTTTTCCACCGCGTCGACGATTTCCGACATTTCGGGGCGCGGCGTCGGCATGGATGTGGTGCGCCGCTCGATCCAGGCGCTTGGCGGACGCATCGCGATCCAGTCGCGGCCGGGGCGGGGATCGACCTTCACGATGAGCTTGCCGCTGACCCTCGCGGTGCTCGACGGCATGGTGGTGACGGTCGCCGGCCAGACACTGGTAGTTCCGCTGACTGCGATCGTCGAGACGCTACAACCGAAGATTTCCGACGTGCACGGCTTTGGCGGCGGCTCGCGCGTCATTGCGATCCGGGATCACTTCACGCCGCTGATCGACGTCGGTCGCGAGCTCGGCTACCGGGACGAAAATGCCGATCCTTTGACCGGCGTCGCCCTTCTCGTCGAATCGGAGGGCGGCGCACGTAACGTCATGCTGGTCGACGCGATCCTCGGTCAGCGCCAGGTCGTCATCAAGAGCCTCGAAGCCAATTACCGGCACGTTCCAGGCATCGCCGCGGCGACCATCCTCGGCGACGGCCGCGTCGCGCTCATCCTCGATGTCGACGCGGTGGTCGCCAGCTCGCGTGCGGATAGCGTCGCCTCCGACCATCTCGTCGCAACAGCAGGGTGCGCCGCATGAACGACCCCAATCTGAATCAGGACCGCCGCGCGATGGATCTCGCGCGGGCGCGCGAGCTCATCGCGTTTCGCATCGGCGCGCAGGAGTTCTGCGTCGACATCATGTCCGTGCGCGAGATTCGGGGCTGGACGCCGGCGACGCCTTTGCCGCAATCGCCCGCTTTCGTGCGCGGCGTCGTCAATCTGCGCGGCGCCGTGCTGCCGATCGTCGATCTCGCGGCGCGGCTCGGCTTTTCGCCCGCCGAGCCGACGGCGCGTCACGTCATCATCGTCGCCCAGATCGGGCCGCAGGTCGTCGGACTTCTCGTCGACGCCGTGTCGGACATTCTCTCGGTCACCGACGATCTTCTGCAGCCGACGCCGGACGTCGCCTCCGAAATGGCGAAGATGTTCGTGCGCGGCGTGCTCGCCGTCGACAGCCGCATGATCAGCCTCATCTCGCTCGAGCACGTGCTGACCCCGGCCGAACGGGAAGCGGCATGAGCGAGATGCAGGTCGCAGCCTCGCCGACAAAAGGCGCGACGCTTGCGCCTGGGGAATTCGCGCTCTCGCGCGAGGATTTCCGCCAGATCGCGGCGATGCTGCATGCGGACGCAGGCATCCATCTGCCCGAATCGAAAGCCGCGCTCGTCTATTCACGCCTCGCGCGGCGCCTGCGCGCGCTGGGCCTTGCGAGCTTTCGCGATTACTGCGCTCTCGTCGCCGGACATGACGGTCTCGACGAACGGCAGAAAATGCTCGCCGCGCTGACGACCAACGTCACCAAATTCTTTCGCGAGCCGCATCATTTCGAACATCTCGAACGCCACGTCCTGCCGCCTTTGCTCGACGCCGCGCGCAAGGGCGCGCGCGTGCGGCTGTGGTCGGCCGCCTGCTCGAACGGGCAGGAGCCTTATTCCATGGCGATGATCATCCTGTCGCTCATGCCGGACGCGGCTCGCTACGACGTCCGGATTCTGGCGAGCGACATCGATCCCGAGATGCTCGAGCAGGGGGATAAAGGCGTCTATCCCGGGGCGATGGCCGAAGGCGTGCCGGCGCGGCTGCGTCGGCGATGGCTCTTGCCTGCCGCGGCGGGGGACGCGTCCGGCGCAAAAAGCGTGCGCGTCGCCGACGAGCTGCGCGAACTCGTCGCCTTCCGCGAACTCAATCTTTTCGGCGCATGGCCGATGAAGGGCCTGTTCCAGGCGATCTTCTGCCGCAACGTCGCGATCTATTTCGAGGAGGACATGCAGATGCGACTCTGGAGCCGCTTCACGCCGATGCTGACGCCGGGCGGGCGCCTCTATATCGGCCATTCCGAGCGCTTGACCGGCCCGGCGGCCGCGGCCTTTGAAAGCGAGGGCGTCACGCATTATCGCCTGAAGGACGAGCGGGCATGACGGCTGGTCCGATCCGCGTCCTCGTCGTCGATGATTCGGCGACCATGCGCGGCCTCATCCGCACGCTGCTCGCCCGCGATGCGAGGATCGAGGTCGTCGGCGAAGCGGCCGATCCGCATGAGGCGAGATCGGCGATCAAGGCGCTCAACCCAGACGTCGTCACGCTCGACGTCGAAATGCCGAAAATGAGCGGCCTCGAATTTCTCGAAAAGCTCATGCGGCTGCGGCCGACGCCGGTGATCATGGTCTCGAGTCTGACGAGCGCCGGGGCAGACGCCGCCATCGCGGCGCTCGAGATGGGGGCCTTCGACTGCGTCGGCAAGCCGGGGCCGGGAGAACGGGAGCAGTTCGGCGAGTCGCTGCTCGCGAAGATCAAGGCCGCAGCGGGACGCCGCCTGCATGGGAGGGAGCGTCCTTGCGCCGTCGCTCGCGCGCCGACGGAAACTGTGCGGCCGTACCAAAGCGACGGCCGCGTCGTCGCCATCGGCGCCTCGACCGGCGGGGTCGAGGCGTTGATCGCTGTGCTGTCGCGCTTCCCCGAGAACGGGCCGCCGACCGTCGTCACGCAGCACATGCCGGCGGCCTTCACCAAATCCTTCGCCGCGCGCCTCGACCGGCTGTGCAAGCCGGCGGTCCACGAGGCTTTCGACGGCGCCCCGCTCGAGCCCGGACAGGTCTATCTCGCGCCGGGCGGAGCCGCGCATCTGTGCGTCGAAGGCATTGCGCCGCCGCGCTGCCGCCTCTCCAAAAGTGAAGCCGTCAATGGCCATCGCCCTTCCGTCGACGTGCTGTTCCACTCGGTCGCCAAGAGCATGGGTTCAAGAGCGCTCGGCGCCATTCTGACCGGAATGGGGCGGGACGGAGCGGAAGGCTTGCTCGCCATGCGCGAGGCCGGCGCGCCGACCCTCGGGCAGAGCGAGTCCTCCTGCCTCATCTATGGAATGCCAAAGGTCGCGTACGAAATTGGCGCAACGCAAAAGCAGGTTCCGTTGGACATGATGGCTTCAGAGATTTTGCGCGTCACCCGCGCCGGGTAACAAGGGAGAATTGCGATGCCATTCGCAGCAGCAATGCGAGTCCTCATCGTCGACGATCAACTGACGAGCCGTCTGTTGATTCGCGGCGGACTGCAGGATCTCGGCGTGTCCGATATCGAAATGGCGGCTGACGGCGAACAGGGATTCAAGAGCGTCATGGCGAAGCCGCCTCATCTCGTGATCTCGGATTTCAACATGCCGAAGATGGACGGCATCGCCTTTCTGCGCGCGGTGCGCTCCTATGAGCCGACGCGCAAGGCCGCCTTCATTCTTTTGACCGGCCGCGGCGACAAGGAGCTGATCGATCGCGCCGCGAAATATGGCGTCAATAATGTGATCGCGAAGCCATTTACACTGCCGGTGCTGAAATCGCAGATCGAAGCCGTCGTAGGCCGCCTGAAATGATTGTCGCTCCGGAGGTCGGCGAAGAGCGCGTTCATATCGTTCAGGGCGAATTTGGCGTCAGCGACGATCCGAATGTCGTGCTGACGACGCTGCTCGGCTCCTGCGTCGCCGCCTGCCTGCGTGATCCCCTCGCCGGAGTCGGCGGGATGAACCATTTTCTTCTTCCCGGAGAGGAAGAGAGCGGCGGCCATCCGCGCGACACTGAGCGCTATGGCGTGCATCTCATGGAGCTTCTGGTGAACGGGCTGCTGCGGCGCGGGGCGCGCCGCGAATGTCTGGAAGCCAAGCTTTTCGGCGGCGCGCGAACGATGGACGGGCTCGCCGACATCGGCGCCCGCAACGCGAGCTTCGCGGAGCATTTCCTGCAGTATGAAGGCATTCGTTGTGTCGGTGGCAGCCTGCGCGGCGACCGTGGGCGGCGCATCCAGTTCTGGCCGGTGTCGGGCCGTGCGCGCCAGGCCTTCTTGACCGCGAGCCAGACGCCGCGCCAGCAGATGGCGCCGAAGATCGCCAGCGCCGGCGGAGTCGAGTTTTTCTGATCCTCAGGCGCCGCATCCGGCGCCGCTTCAATCGCCACGGATTTTTCAACCATGAAGGCAGAGCACAAGCCTGGCGCGGCAGGGGGACTTTCGCAGGCGCCGATCGGCGACGTGCTCGCCAAGGTCGGCCATGAGCTCGGCCAGCTCTCGCATCATCTTGGCCATATCGAAACGCTGGTCGGACCGCTGATCCTACAGGCAGCACGACGCGACGCCGATCTCGTGCGGCAGATCCAAGACCTCGACCACATCCGCCAGAAGGTGCGGGCGCTCGGCGATTTCCTATCGAGGCTGGCGCGCGCCGCGCCGGATCAATGCCTCGTCGACGCCAGCGCCGCCGCTCGCGCGGTCTCTCTTGCCGATCTCGCCGCCCGTCTGACCTCCAAGGACGATAGCGGCTCTCGCGCAGGAGAGGAGGGGGAGTTCGAGCTGTTCTGACTGCCGCGCGGACATCAGGCGCCCCCTCTTCCAGCGCTCGAAGAGGATCTGAACTCAGCCGTTCATTTCCTCCATTGGTCGGCGGCCGCCTCGTCTTCAAAGGTCGCGGCGACCCATCCGGCGCAACTGTCCGCGGCGAGCATCTGCTTTTTCCAAAAGGGCGCTCTTGTCTTCAGAAAATCCATGAGAAACGAAGCTGCGGCGAAGGCTTCGCCGCGATGCCGGGCGGCGGTCACGACGAGCACGATCGGCTCGCCCGGCGCTATGCGCCCGTGACGATGAAGGACGACGACGCCTTCGAGCGGCCAGCGGGCGAGCGCATCCTTGACGACCCGGCCGATCTCCTCTTCGGCCATGCCGGAATAATGTTCGATTTCGAGCGCGGTGAGGACACCGCCTTCGTCGCGGCAAAGTCCGGTAAAGGTCACGACCGCGCCAATGTCGGTCCGCCCCTGCGTGAGCCTCGCCGCTTCCCGAGCGGCGTCGAATGGCTCGGCCTCGACTCGGATGACGATCTGCGGCGTCCCGCCCATCGCGCTCATCCGCCTGTCATCGGCGGGAAGAAGGCGATCTCGCGGGCGGCGCCGATCGCCGAGTCAGGGCGCGCATGAGCGCGGTCGAGCGCGGCCCGGATCGCCTTCATGTTTTCGAAGGCCGCGGCATAGCCCTCGCCCCGCTCGCGCAACCACGTCATGAGGTCGGCGACGGTCGCGACGCCCTCCGGCGGCGAGACCTCCTCCTCGGCGAGTCCGATCCGCTCCCGCACCCAGGCGAAATAGAGAATCCTCATTGTCCAGATCCTTGCGACGGCGCTCTTCCCGGTCGCCCCCGGGGCGCCGCCTCATTCGGTGACATGCTTGATGCCGGCTCTCAAATAATCCCATCCAGTATAGAGCGTCAGCAGCGCCGAGGACCAGAAGAGAACGAGACCGGTCTCAGTCGTCCTCGGCAGAACGGAGTCGCCCGCCGGACCCGCGATCAGAAAGCCGAGAGCGACGAGTTGCATCGTCGTTTTCCATTTGGCGATCCGGCTCACCGGAACCGAAACCTTGAGCTCGGCGAGGAACTCGCGCATGCCTGAGACAAGGATTTCGCGGCATAAAATGACGACCGCGGCGCCGAGCGAATAGCTGGAGATCGTGTGGTCGGCGACCAGCATCATCAGCACGGCGGAGACGAGAAGCTTGTCCGCGATCGGATCCAGCATCTGGCCGAGAGCGGACTGCTGCGAAAGCACGCGCGCGAGATAGCCGTCGAGGAAGTCGGTAACGGCGGCGGTGACGAAGAGGCCGAGCGCGACCCAGCGCATCGCCGCAATTTCCGACCAGAACAGGCAGCCGACCACGACCGGCACGGCGGCGAGCCGGCCGTACGTCAAAAGGTTTGGCAGGTTCCAGGTCTGGCCCGGACCTCTTGAGATCGTCGTCGTCGCCATGATCCGAAGGAACAACCTCTCCGAGGCTGCGTCAATAGCACCCGGCCGCCGCTATTTCTAAAGAGTCGCTTGGTTTTAAGCAGCGCCTGGTCCAGACAGCGCTTGCGGGCCGATCTAACCGCCGTCGTGAAAAAAATCATAAACGAGGCGCGCCGTCGCGGCATTGATGCCAGAGACCTTCTCGAGGTCTGAAAGCGCCGCTTTCGAGATCGCTTTGGCCGTGCCGAAGGCGTGCAGCAGGGCGCGCTTGCGAGCGGGCCCTATCCCGGCGATCTCGTCGAGGGGGCTTTTGGTGAATTCCTTCTTGCGCCGCGCCCGATGCGTCCCGATCGCAAAGCGATGAGCCTCATCGCGCAGCCGCTGCACGAAATAAAGAGCCGGATCGCGCGGCGAAAGCCGGAACGGGGGCCTGTCCGCGACGAAGAAGGTCTCGCGGCCGGCGTTGCGGTCGGCGCCCTTGGCGATCGCCGCGACCGCGACGCCCTGGACCGCGAGTTCGGACAGTATGTCGTTCGCCGCGTCAAACTGTCCCTGGCCGCCGTCGATCAGGATGAGATCGGGACGTTGCGGAAATGGATCTTCGCCGGATTGCTCGGCGCCCTGTGGCGCGGCAGCGCTCAAGGTCTCTTCCTTCACAAGGCGGGCAAAGCGCCGCCGCAGCACCTCGCGCATCATGCCATAATCGTCGCCGGGCGCCAACTCCTCGTCTTTGATGTTGAACGTGCGGTAATGCGCCTTCATGAAACCGGCGGCGCCGGCGACGACCATCGCGCCGACGGCGTTCGCGCCCATGATATGGGAGTTGTCATAAATTTCGACGCGGCGCAGACGGGCGTCGATTCCCAACGCTTCGGCCAGCGCCGCCAAAAGCTTCTCCTGCGAACTCGTCTCCGAGAGCCGCCGACTCAATGCCTCGCGCGCATTTTGCGCCGCATGTTCGACAAGTTCGCGTTTCTCGCCCTTTTTGGGGCAGGCGATCTCGATCTTGCGTCCCGCTCTCGCGGAGAGAGCTTCGGCAAGAACGGCGCAATTCTCGATCTCATGCGAAATCAGGATCAGCCGCGGCGCCGGCCGGTCCGCGTAGAATTGCGCAAGAAAGGCGTCGAGGACTTCAGCCGCGCTGAGGCTCTTGTCGGCGCGTGGAAAATAAGCACGGTTGCCCCAGTTCTGATAGGTGCGGAAAAAGAACGCCTCGACGCAGAATTGTCCGGCTTCCTCGACGGCGGCGAAGACGTCGGCCTCCTCGACGGTTTTCGGGTTGACGCCTTGGGCGCCCTGAATGGCGGAAAGCGCGGCTATGCGGTCGCGCAGACGCGCCGCACGCTCGAACTCCATCGCTTCCGAGGCGTCCGCCATCTCTCTGGCGAGCAGCTCGCGGATCGCCCGGCTCTTTCCGGAGAGAAAGTTGCGCGCCTCGCCGACGAGGACGCCATAATCTTGCGGGCTGATCTCGCCGGTGCAAGGCGCCGAGCAGCGCTTGATCTGGTAGAGCAGGCACGGCCGCGTGCGGTTCTCGAAGAAGCTGTCCGAGCAGGAGCGCAGCAGGAAGGCCCGCTGCAAGGCGTTCATGGTCCGATTGACGGCCCAGACGCTGGCGAAAGGGCCGAAATAGTCGCCCTTCTGATGGCGTGCGCCGCGATGCTTGGCGATCTGGGGCGCCGCATGGTCGCCGGTGAGAAGGATGTAGGGAAAAGATTTGTCGTCGCGCATCAAGACATTGAAGCGCGGCTTCATCTGCTTGATGTAATTGGTCTCGAGCAGCAGCGCTTCGGTCTCCGTCTCGGTCGAGACGAAGACCATCGAGGCTGTCAGCGCGATCATTCTGGCGATGCGATTGGTATGGCCGAAGGCGCGCATATAGCTCGCGATGCGCCGGCGCACGCTCTTCGCCTTGCCGACGTAGAGCACTTCGCCGTCGGCGCCGATCATGCGGTAGACGCCGGGGCCGAGCGGCGCATGACGCCAGAAGCTGCGGATGACGGCCGCGCCCTGGCGCACCGAGGCCGGCGCGGCGCTCTCTTCCGAGAGGTCGAGCTCCAGCAGACTCTCGAGGCTGGCGTCGTCCGTCTCGCCGGCGGACTGATCCTCCGCCCATTCGTCGCCGATCCATTCGTCGCTTTTCGGCGACGCGGGCGGATCACTGTGCGCCGGAGCGGGCGGCGCATTTTTTTCGAGGGGGGCCATCGCGCCAGATTTAAGCTATGGGCGCCGCGCTGAAAAGACTCGGGCGGCGCGCCGTTCGCGCGGAGTCGGCCTCGACGGCGAAGCAGGGCGGTCAAAAACCAGCGCCGAACCCGATCATAACAATTGCAACTGCTCCCCGCTCCGGACGGGCTTTGAAAACAGATCGCAACGCAAGGGCGTGCGGTTTTTTGCAAAGCCGAGCCTCGCCGCGGCGGCTTCGAACCTGCGTCCGATCATCCAGGCATAGGGACCAGATCCTTTCATGCGTTCGCCGAAGGTCGGATCATAGAGCTTGCCGCCTCGCGCCGAGCGAATGAGCGACAGGACGTGCCTGAGCTTGTCTGGATAATGGGCCATCAGCCATTCGGCGAAGAGATCGCGGAGCTCCAGCGGCAGGCGAAGCATCACATAGCCCGCTTCTCGCGCGCCCATGGCGTAAGCCCGCGTGAGGATCGACTCGATTTCCGTATCGTTGATCGCCGGGATGATCGGCGCGACCATGACGGTGGTCGGGACCCCGGCCTCGGCCAATCTCCGCATGGCGAAGAGGCGGCGTTCCGGCGAACTCGCGCGCGGCTCCATTCGGCGCGCCAGCTTGGGATCGAGCGTCGTCACCGACAGCGCCACCTTGGCGAGGCCCTTTTCGGCCATCGGCGCGAGTAGATCGAGGTCGCGCAAAACGAGAGCGGATTTGGTGACGACGCCGACCGGATGATTGGCGCGCGCGAGCACGCCGAGAATTTGCCGCATGACCTGTTCGGTGCGTTCGATCGGTTGATAGGGATCGGTGTTTGTTCCTATGGCGATCGTCTTCGGCTGATATCCGGGGGCCGCCAATTCGCGCTCGAGAAGCTCCGCCGCATTGACCTTGGAGAACAGCCGCGTCTCGAAATCGAGGCCGGCGGATAGGCCGAGGAAGGCGTGCGTCGGACGCGCAAAGCAATAGGCGCAGCCGTGTTCGCAGCCGCGGTAGGGATTGATTGACCGATCGAAGGAAATGTCGGGAGAGTCGTTTCGCGTAATGATTTTTCTGGCGTGTTCGGGCGTTACGACGGTGCGCAGGCGCTCCGCGTCCTCCGGCAGATCCCAGCCGTCGTTTTCAAGGGTGCGGACCTCGTTCTCGAATCGGCCGCTCGCATTGGTCAGCGCCCCACGGCCGCGGCGACCATCGGGAAGCAGCGAAAGGTCGGCCTCCCTGCCGACGCCACTCGCGGGCCGCGGCTGCGTGGGGGCGTCGCGAAAAGCCGCCCGATTTTGCTCTGTCCCATTTCGATTTGAACGAACCGGCATGAAATCGCGTGAGTTGACGGGAACACGAGGAGAACATAATATGAACATATAGGGGTATTCCCAATCCGGGTCAATCTGTTCTGTGGATAACTGGGAAGGCCGGGGCCGCCGGGTTGCGGGGAGAGGGGGTAGAAGACCTCGGGTCGAATTTAAGCATAAATGAGAATCGCAAATACATTGGCTTGAATCTTACGAGGACAAGATTATGTTTTATTTCAAAGTCGAAGGTATCCGTTGAGAGGTCCAGGTCGATGCCGGTGCGTTAAATACGTCGTCAAATTGGGAAAACAGAAATCGCGCAGGTTCGTGAGAATTGTTACCGTGCCTTTCACAATTCGTAAAAGTTTCTACGCCGCGCTATCAGACAGCCCGCGCCGAAAAGCGCGACCGTCACCAGAATAGCGAGCCACTGAAGGCATCGCGTGTGGAGGCGGGCCGCTTGATCTGAATGGGATTTGTCCAGATGGCTTGGCGCGGCGATAATTTTTCTGAAAATATGATGAATTTCGATAAATTGCTTTGGAGTTGTTCGCGAGAGCGTGATATCGGCGTCTTGATCTGGTTTCTCGGTCGTAGCGACCGCCGTTTCGGTAGATCGCCTCTGCGGCGCTTCCTTTCCAGCCTAGCGCGTTGTTTCCCGCAGCCGGCGGGCGTGGGCGATTTTGTCTGAGGCCCGGGTGAAATGCCCGGGGTAAAGGTCGCGGGAATAAAGTGGCGGTTTAGTATTGGGCCCTAACTAAGAAGAAGAGCAATGTGATGAGCAGATTGGGAGCATTGAGCGTTTTTGCTTTGATGATTGCCGCGCTGCCTGCGGCGGCCGAAGACTTGTCGCAAAATGGGGTGTCGCCCAACGATGTGACCGGAGCGATCAGCTCTAGGGCTCAGCGGGCCGACGGCATTCCATCCTTCGACATCATGCGGAACTGCGGCAAAGCCTTCGTTTCGAAAGAAGCGTCTGGAGTGTGCATTTCGCGCGAGCAGATCTCCGCGAAGAAACTCGAGGAGGATTGGGCGTCGCTGTCGCCCCGGGTCAAACACATTTGCGTCACCCGGGTGCCGGAGGGTGTCTCTCGCGCTTACGAGTCGCTCGCGGACTGCGCCCTGAAGGAATCGCGCCTCGAAAAGTTCCGCACGATCGAATCAGAGCGCTGAGCCGCCGCGGCCAACCCTACGCGCTCCGCCTTGCCGAAACTGGCCTTGGCCGGAGCGCCGCACGGCCGGCGGGCGTCAATGCGTGGCGCCGCCTCAAACAAGCAGGCTGCTAGCCGGACGCGTTGGGCCAGCAGCCCGCTGCTGCATGCTGCGGGACGCTTGGCGCCGCGACGATCTGGCGACGCCGCGGACGCTCGGCTGATCGCAGTGGCGCCGCTTTTCAGCTGCAGCCGAGCTCATGCGTCGTAGCTGCCGTCGTCGCCGCTGTCGTCCGAGCCATAGTCGGCGGCGTCCTGCAGATCGTCCTGGTCCTGATCGGCGTCCTGCTGCGCGTCGGCTTGGCGGACCGCGTCGTCGCCATAATAATTGTTGACGATCGTTTCGCGATTGCCGCCGAGGCCTGCGAGGGCCGGATCGACGCCCGGCACGCCGGCCCCGATGCCAAGCGGATTATTGTGGCCGCCAAACAGGCCCTTGATCGAATCGGCCAAGAGCACGCCGCCGGCTACGCCCGCCGCGGCGCCGAGAGCGCCCTTCAGAAAGCCGCCGCCCTGTCCGCCCATCGGCCCCCCCATCGGGCCGCCGAATCCGCCGCCCTGCGGCGGACCCCAGGGGCCAGGCTGCGGCTGGCCGTAATTTTGCTGCGGCGGCTGCCATCCGCCCTGTTGCGGCGGCTGCCGCCAGCCGGGCGAGGGGGCCGGCTGCTGCGTCGGCGCTCCGCCGCCAAACAGCGAGCCGAGGCCGCCAAGAAATCCGCCGCTCTGTGGCGGCTGCGGCGCGGCGGCGCGCGCTTCGAGCTCACGCACCTTCGCCTCGAGCTCCTGCAGGCGGTCGTTCGCTGCGCGCAGCGCCTGATCCTGGACGATGGTCGTCTGCGCAAGAAGATAGGGCGCGAAAGGCAGCGCCTTGACGGCGTCATTGATGAAGGCTTCGGCCTCCTTGTCGCGCGGACTTGCGCCCGCGTTTTGGATGCGGTCGAACAGGTCTTTGAGCAACTGGCGTTCCTCGGGTGACATTGCCTTCTCCGGTACAAGATCGGCGCATTGCGATCGCCGCCCCAAAGATAGGGGCTCTTGGGCGCCCGCCAAGGGGCTTGGCGGCTCGCTTCTCTTGCCGCCTCGCGCCGCGCCTCGTAAGAAGCAGGCAAGTTTACGAGGATTTAATGAACGACGACGCGAAAACCCCGCCGCTCGCGCGGGCAAAATTGCCGCGCGGCTTTGGCGACCGTGGCCCGGCCGAGATTGCAGCGACCGAGAAGATGCTCGCCGTGATCAGGGAGTCCTATGAGCTTTACGGCTTCGAGGCGGTCGAGACGCCTTTCATCGAATTCACCGACGCTCTCGGCAAGTTCCTGCCCGATCAAGACCGGCCGAACGAAGGGGTCTTCTCGTTCAAGGACGTCGCTGGCGATCAGTCGCAACAGCGAGATCGCGAGGACGAGAGCTGGCTGTCGCTGCGCTATGACCTCACCGCGCCGCTTGCCCGCTATGTGGCGGAGAATTTCGATCGGCTGCCGAAGCCCTATCGCAGCTATCGCGCCGGCTATGTGTTCCGCAACGAGAAGCCGGGGCCGGGGCGTTTTCGCCAGTTCATGCAGTTCGACGCCGACACGGTCGGCTCCGCCTCCGTCGCCGCCGACGCCGAGATGTGCATGATGGCGGCGGACACGCTGGAGCGCTTAGGGGTCAAGCGCGGCGATTACGTTATCAAGGTCAACAACCGCAAAGTGCTCGACGGCGTGATGGAGGCCATCGGGCTCGGCGGGGAGGAGAACGCCGGGCGCAGGCTGACCGTGCTGCGGGCGATCGACAAGCTCGACAAATTTGGGCCAGAGGGCGTGGCGCTCTTGCTGGGGCCGGGCCGCAAGGATGACAGCGGCGATTTTACGAAGGGGGCGGGGCTCGACGAGGAGCAAATTGAGAAGGTGTTTCGCTTCTTCAGCCTGACTGAGGCATGGTCGCTCGCAGACGCGAGAGATATTTTGAGAGCTGATACAAATCAGACCCTCTCGCGCGCCAGCCTAGCGAATGGTTTTGACGATCAACTTACTGACGCGACGAGATATCCGGGCCGTTTCTTCGATAATCTTGCCACAGCGGGCGGATTCGAGGAAATCGTTGGAGGAACCAAGCTCGGCCTCGAAGGCGTTGAGGAGCTTCAGGAGTTCGCCAATCTGGTTAGCGCGGCCGGCTATGGCAGCCGGCGCATTCGCATCGATCCCTCCGTTGTGCGTGGCCTCGAATATTACACCGGCCCCGTATTCGAGGCCGAGCTTACGTTCGAAATTGAAGGCGACGACGGCAGGCCCGTGCGCTTCGGTTCCGTCGGCGGCGGCGGGCGGTATGACGGCCTCGTCGGGCGCTTTCGCGGCGAGAATGTTCCGGCGACCGGCTTTTCCATCGGCGTCTCGCGGCTCTATTCGGCGCTAGAGAAGGTCGGCTCGCCGATCGTCACGGCAAAACCGCTGCGGGGCCCGGTGGTTGTCCTCGTGCTCGACCGCGGTCATCTGGCGAGCTATCAGGGGTTCGTCGCTGAATTGCGTGCGGCGGGCGTCAGGGCCGAGCTTTATCTCGGCGCCGCGGGCATGAACGCCCAGCTCAAATACGCCGACAAGCGCGGCTCGATCTGCGCCGTCATCCAGGGCTCGAACGAGCGCGATCACGCCGAAGGGCCGAAGCTCGCCATCCGCGACCTCGCGCTCGGCGCGGAGCTCGCTGGCATGAGCAAGGACCGCGCGGATTACCTCGAACTGCGCGCCAAGGCCCAATTCACCGTTGCCGAAGCGGAGCTTGTGCCGGCGGTGAAGCAGGTGCTCGCCCGCCACGCGTGAGGCGTCGAAACTCCGGTTTCACGCGAAAGCAGTCGCAGGCGCGGCGTGCGCCTGCTAAACAGCTCTCGCTTGCAAAGGGTCTGTTTGAAGCGCGCCCTCATCCTGAGGAGCAGGCGATGCCTGCGTCTCGAAGGATGAGTTCAACAGCCGCCAAAGCGCCCTCGTGGTTCGAGACGGCGCCTGCGGCGCCTCCTCACCATGATGGCTCAGGGGTTGCCGCGTGTTCAATCGGCCTCTAAGAGCGAAGCCAGTTTCGATCAACCCGTGAGCCGCGCCTTGACCGCCGAAGACCCAGCCGAGATCGTCGCGACGCATCTTGTCCGCGCCGGCTATGCGCGCTGCGAGCCGCCGATTCTGCAGCCGGCCTCGATCTTCTTCGATTCGGGCGAGGATCTGCGCGGCCAGCTTTATCTGACGACCGATCTTTCGGGCGCCGACTATTGTCTGCGGCCTGAATATACGATCCCCGTTTCGCGGAGCTATCTCGCCTCCGGGGCGGGGCGGAGCGCGACCTATTCCTATTGCGGTCCCGTGTTCCGCTATGCGTCGGGGCACAGCGGCGAATTCACACAAGCCGGCGTCGAAAACTTCGGGCGCGAGGACCGCGAGGCGGCGGACGCGGAAATTCTGACGCTCGCGCTCGATGCGGTCGCGGCCGCACACAATCTCGACCTCAGCGTGCGGATCGGCGACGCCGGCTTGTTTTCGCGACTTCTCGCGGCGCTCGATCTCGCCCCGCAATGGCGCCGCCGCATCGCCCGCGGCCACAGCCAGGGCAAGAGCGTTTCTGAAATTCTCGACGCCTCGAATGGCGCGGGACGCGATCATTCCGGCGTGCTCGGCATGCTCGAAGGCGCGGACAAGCAGGGCGCGCGGGCTTTCGTCGAGGATCTTCTGTCGATTGCGGGCATCGCCTCCGTCGGCGGCCGCACTCCGGGGGAGATCGCCGACCGCTTTCTGGAGCAGGCCGCGTTGAAACGAGGCGTCGGCGTCTCGAGCGAAAAAGCCGCGATCATCGAGCGCTTTCTCGCTATTGAAGGCGATCCCGACAGAGCCTCGGCGCAATTGCGCCGGCTCGCCGGTGAGGCGGGTCTCGATATTGCCGCTAGCCTCGACGCCTTCGATACGAGGCTCGGCTTCATCGCGGCGCTCGGCTTCGATCTCGCGGCGCTCGTTTTCGAGGCGAGCTTCACGCGCAATCTCGACTATTACACGGGCTTTGTCTTCGAGGCGCATGACCGCGCGCGGCCGAACGACAAGCCAGTCGTCGCGGGTGGGCGCTACGACCAGCTATTGCTGACGCTTGGCGCGGACCGCGCCATTCCGGCCGTCGGCGCCTCGATCTGGGTCGACCGGCTGCGGCGGCCCTTCGGCGGAGAGGCGCGATGAAGATGGCCGCGAGCGCGAAGCTGGTTCTCGCCGTGCCCTCAAAGGGGCGGCTGCAGGAAAACGCCGCCGCATTTTTCGCGCGCGCGGGGCTCGAGCTCGTCCAGGGACGCGGCGCGCGCGATTACCGCGGCACGCTCGCCGGAGTGAAGGAGGTCGAGATTGCCTATCTGTCGGCGGCCGACATCGTGGCGCAGCTTGCCGCGGGTCATGTCCATATGGGTGTGACCGGCGAGGATCTCATCCGCGAGCAGATCACGGACGCCGACCGCAAGGTCGCCCTGCTCGCGCCGCTCGGCTTCGGCGCCGCCAATGTGGTGGTCGCCGCGCCGCGCGCCTGGATCGACGTCAGGACCATGGCCGACCTCGAGGACGTCGCTGCGGGCTTCCGGGCGCGGCGCGGCGAGCGCATGCGCGTCGCCACCAAATATGTCAACCTGACGCGGCGTTTTTTCGCCAAGATGCACGTCAGCGACTACCGCATCGTCGAAAGCACCGGCGCAACCGAGGGCGCGCCCGCGGCGGGGCACGCCGAGCTCATCGTCGACATCACGACGACCGGCGCGACGCTCGCCGCCAATGCGCTCAAAATCCTCGACGATGGCGTGATCCTGCGCTCTCAGGCCAATCTCGTCGCCTCGCTCGGCGCCGACTGGAGCCCGCCCGCGCGCGAGGCCGCGCGCATCATTCTCTCCCGCATCGCTGCTGAAGAGGAGGCGCGCACCACGCGCGAGGTCTCGACGGTGCTCTTGGGCATGGCGCCCTCGCTCATCGCCGAAGCGCAGACGCTGTTTTCGGCGCGCTTGCGCTTCCGCGCCGACGACGGGTGGCTCACGTTGACCTGCCCGGCCGACAAGGTCGCGCCGCTTGCCGACTGGCTGATCGGTCAGGGCGCGGATCATGTCGGCGTCACGACGCTGGACTACATCTTCTCCGCCGCCAATCCGCTTTACGAGAAGCTCATCGCGCGGCTTGCCTGAGGCGGCCGCGGATCCGGCGCCTCTCCAACATGGAGGATCGTCGATGCCGGCGCGCATAATCGTGGATCTCGGGGAAGGGCAGATCGCGCTTTTTGGCGGCAAGCCCGAGCCGGGAACGCCGGACGCCGCGGTCAACAATTACACGCGCGCCGATGCGGGCGACCTTGCCGGCGCCTTCGCGGCTATCGCCAAGGTCGCCGCCGGCGTCGAGGCCGCGATCGACGCCTTGCCGAGAAAGCCCGGCGCGATCGAGATCGAGTTCGGCGCGACGCTCAGCCAGGAATGCGATCTGTGGATCGTGCCGCCCAACGCCTCCGCCGAATTCCGGGTCAGGCTTTCATGGGGGAAGGAGGGCTAAGCCGCCGCCCGTCAACGTCCGGCAGGAGCCGAAATATCTGCGTGTCACGGGCAGGCTACGAGCGCCGCCGACGCCACTGTTGTGGCCGCTGCGGAAAGGTGCTGCTTGCGGTTTGGGCCGCAGCACAAGGCCGCCTCAGCCCTCGCAGCAAAAATTCTTCACGCGCTGCTTGGCCTCAAGCCTCCGCTCTCACGAGCTTAATCGCCGCCTTTCGAATTATTCTATTTTTTGAATAAAAACAAAGACTTGAAGCTTTTTTGAAAAACCTCTAACGCTCCGTTCGATGGTTTGGCGTCTCTGGCTTTGCGCCGGCCGTCAGCCGGCGCCCCGGATGCGGCCCGGCGCGCCGGGACTCGCCAAGCGCAAAAGGCAAGGCGACCCCACGCGGCAGGGCTGGCCAAAAGCTGCGCGGCCTTTTCCAAGACTGAACGCCGCCACGGACGGACTGATTATGCCCGATGACACGCTAAGCTCCTTCGCCGCCGACCGCCGGCGCGTGCTCGCCGCGCTTGGCGCCTCGGGTGGCCTCCTTGCCGGCGCGATTGCTCCGGCTGCGGCGCAACAGGGCGCCGTCGCCCTTGAACAGAGCAGCGTCAACGTCACCGACGCCCCGGTCAGCGACGTCGTTCAGCAGCGTCAGCCCTTCTACGGCCTGCATCAATCCGGCGTCGTCAATCCGCGCCCGGCGACAGGCCTCGTCGCAACTTTCGACATATTGGCGACGAACCCGGAAGATCTCGTCCGGCTGTTTCGTACGGTCAACACGCGGATGGCGCTGCTCACGCAAGGATGGACGCCGCCAGAGCTCGACCCGCGCCTGCCGCCGCCCGATTCCGGTCTGCTCGGTCCGGTGGTCACGCCGGACAATCTCACCATCACGCTTTCGGTCGGCGCCTCTTTGTTCGACGAGCGTTTCGGCCTTGCGAAAATAAAGCCCGGGCGGCTCAGCCGCATGACGAGCTTCAAAAAAGACACGCTCGATCCTGCGCTCTGCCACGGCGATCTCTCCTTGCAATTCTGCGCCAATTCGCAGGAAACCAACATCCATGCGCTGCGCGACGTCATCAAGGCGCTGCCGGATCTGTTGCTGCTGCGCTGGAAGCAGGAAGGCTCTGTCCCGGCGCTTGCGCCAAAACCCGGCCAGCCGCGCGAAAGCGCACGCAATTTCCTCGGCTTTCGCGACGGCACCGCAAATCCGGACTCTTCGGACGCCACCCTCATGAACGAAATCGTGTGGGTTCAGCCGGGCGCCGCGGAACCCGACTGGGCGGCGCATGGCTCCTATCAGGCCGTCCGCATCATCCGCATGTTCGTCGAGCGCTGGGACCGCACGCCGCTGCGGGAGCAGCAGCACATCTTCGGCCGGCAAAAGGCGAGCGGCGCTCCGTTCGACGGCAAGACGGAGGCGGACACGCCGGATTTCGCGAAGGACCCGAACGGCGAGGTCACACCGCTCGACGCGCATATCAGGCTTGCCAATCCCCGCACGGCCGAAACGCGAAAAAACCTCATCCTGCGCCGGCCGTTCAACTATTCGAACGGCGTCTCGAAATCCGGCCAGCTCGACATGGGGCTTCTGTTCATCGCCTATCAGGCCGATCTCGAGCAAGGGTTCATCGCCGTGCAGCGGCGACTCAAGGGCGAACCGCTCGAGGAATACATCAATCCCGTCGGCGGCGGCTATTTCTTCACGCTTCCCGGCGCGCGCGACGAAAGCGATTTTCTCGGCCGCGGCATGCTGCAGGCGGCCGGCCTCCTCCAGTCCTGACCGCTGCGCCGCGCGCCCTCGGTGGACGAGCGCGCGAGCCGCGCCCGGCCTAAACGAATAGTCATTGTTCCAAAGGAGTTCTCGCACGATGAAGTCACGCCGCTCCATCGCTTTGGCCGGCTTTCTGGCCGTCGGAGCGTCGCTGTCGGCGCTCGGCGTCGCCGCCAGCGCGCAGGCCAACACCGCGCCGCTCGATCTCGCCGCCCCCATCGCCGACTACAAGATCTATGTCTCGGATCTGGCGGCCAAGCTCGTCAAGGACACGCAGAGCTTCGTCGCCGCGGTCAAGGCCGGCGACCTTAAAAAGGCGCAAGCGCTGTTTGGCCCGACCCGGATCCATTTCGAGCGCATCGAGCCGATCGCGGAACTGTTCGAGGACCTCGACAAATCGATCGATTCGCGCGCCGACGACCATGACGGCAAAGAGAGCGACGAGGGCTTCACCGGCTTCCACCGCTTGGAATATGAGCTTTTCGAGAAGAAGACGACGGAAGGGCTCGGCGACCTCGCCGACAAGCTCATGGCCGACGTCGCCGAGCTGCAAAAGCGCATCGCGGATTCGACCTTCCCGCCGGAGAAGGTCGTCGGCGGCGCCGCGTCGCTGATGGAGGAGGTCGCCAAAACCAAGATTTCCGGCGAGGAAGACCGCTACAGCCACACCGACCTTTGGGACTTTGAAGGCAATCTCGACGGCTCCAAGAAGATTTTCGAGCTGTTCCGGCCGCTGATCGAAAAGGACAAGGCTTTCGTTCAAAAGGTCGAGGCGAATTTCGCCGCGGTCGGCAGGAGGCTCGCCAAATATAAGACGCCGGCGGGCTATGAGCCTTACGACAAGCTCTCGGAGGCCGACCGCAAGGCGCTCGCCGGCTCGGTGAACACGCTGGCCGAGGATCTTTCGACGCTGCGCGGCAAGCTCGGTCTGAACTAAGGCGACGGCCGCCGTGAAAAGCCGCGGCTCCGCGACGGCATCCGCGTCGGCTCCGGCGCCGGGCGAGAAAGACTGCGCCGATTGGCCCTCGCACCAGCGGCCGCAATCGTCGCACGGTTGCAACGGGTTGACGCGCCCACGGCCGGCGCCAGCGGCTCATGCACCGGGGTCGTCTTTTGGCAGGCGGAGCCGACGCCGAAGGAGAGTAGACGCCAACCGGCGTGAGGTCACGCCGGCGGATAGGTCTCGGGCAGGCTGAATCCGGCGTCCTTCAGCTTTCGCTCAAGCCCGGCGCGCGAGCCATAGTTTTCGACCAGCGGCCGCGCGAAATCCTCGGGAGCCTTCTGGTCCTTGTAGGGGTTCGAGGCAAAGACCCTCAACGCTGTTTCCGCGTCGAACCAGTAGCCGACCTCGCTGATGAGAAAGTCAGCCATCGCAGGATCGTCGAAGCCGATGACCGTGATCTCGCGGTCGCGGTCGCCCCACATCGCCCAGTCGGCGCGCTCGGGAATCCAGACCACGTTGTTACTATGGGCGATTGACGTGACGAGTTCATCGTGTTCGTTAAAAAAAGTCAGCGCAACGTAATCTTCGTCGGAGATATTGGTCTGGAATTTGAACGAGTTGATCTTTCCGAAACGCTTGTAGAAATGAGAAATAGGGTCTGGATCGAGGACGCTCAACAGGGTCGTCTCGTGCTTGGAGCAAAAGCGGCCGTCCCGCAGGATTTTCGGTACGTCAAAGCCGAGATCAAAGTCCTGCAACAGCGTGAAACGGAAGCGTTTCCTGAACACGTAATCGGGGAGGAAACGATCCGCGTGGAACACTTCTTCAATGCGCCGCCGCACATCGGGGTAGTCGGCGATTTCAAGAAAGCTCTTGTTCATGGTTTTTTCCTCAATCTGAGTTTCATGTCGGCGAGCCCGCTTCCGCGTGGGCGGCCGGGACGGAAATACTCCGCCGTAGGTCCGTCGTGCTTTCTTGCGACGTCCCGCACCGCGTAGCGCGCGCCGTTCGGTGACAGATACTCCGTCACTTCATCGCTTGGCGGTTGCTTTATTCGCCAACCCCGTTCACGCAACGCCGTCTCAAACTCCTCGCGCGTGAGCTCCGATTCGTAATTCGCCATCCTTGCGCTAGGCTTGGTAATGTCTTCGCCCCTGACGCCCGGCAGCTCGGGAATGTCGACAGGCTCGCCCCGGCCCGGCCGAGGCAGCGGATAATGTGGAAGCTCCGCCGGCGGGGCACGCTCTTCCTGCCTCGTCGCCGGAAGCTCGGCTGGACGCGGAGGAACCTCTCCTTCGTTGGCGCCTTTGCCGCGGAGACTGCGCAGCCATTCGAGCAAACGCGAAATCGCTCTTCCACGCCTGCCGCCGCGAAAAGCCGCGGGCTCCGCGACCGCTTCCGCGTCGGCTCCGGCGCCGGAGAAAGACTGCGCCCCGCCGCCCGACGTCCACCACCCCCGCCCGTCGCGCGGCTGCAACGGGTTGAAATTCGCCTTGCGGACGCCGTGCGCCGTCGTTCCGGAAAACTCGACCGGCGCAAAACCCTGCAATTTTAAGAGATCGTTGGCGTCGACGCCGCAGGAGAGCATTTCTTCCGCTACGAACAGCCGAAGCGTGGCCTCCGGGGTGTCGCAGGGCGGCGCCCCTGCGAAGATCAGATGAAACTGCGCGAGCGCAGGCTCCCCTGCGTTGAAAAGATCGACGGCGCGGCGAAGCGGCGCCATGAGCGGGGCAGGCCCCCGCTCGAAAGTTGTCGCGAGCAGCGCCGCCGCGCGGGCTTCATCGAGCGCGATCAGCGGCCGGCCGCGCCCGTCGGTCCGCGCCGGAGCGAGAACCGTTCCGGGGCCGAGAACAATCCCGACCTCCGTAATCTTCATCTGCGGCGAGAGGCGATGCGGCCGCGTCCGCTCGCCAAATTCTTGCCCAAGTTCCTTCTCCGCGTCCAAACAGATGCTCCCTCAAAGACCCGGAAATCCGGAGGGAGCTTAAGGGCAGGGCGCAGAATCGCCTAAAACGAAGCGTGAACAAAAAGCGGAAGGCCGCGCGTAAGATCGGCAGGAAAGGCGGCGAGAGCGTCGCCGAACGCAGGAGATCGAGCTACGGCGGCGCTCCCTCACAAAATAAACCGGCTCAAATCCGCGTTCTTCGCCAGATCGCCGATGTTCTTCTCGACAAAAGCCGCGTCGATCGTGATCGTCTCGCCGGAGCGGTCGGCCGCCGTGAAGCTGATCTCGTCGAGCACGCGCTCCATCACGGTCTGCAGGCGCCGCGCGCCGATGTTCTCGACGCTCGAATTCACCTGAACCGCGATCTTCGCCAGCGCATGGACGGAATCCGGCGTGAAGGCGAGCTCGACGCCTTCCGTCCGCAAGAGCGCCTCATATTGCTTGATGAGGCTCGCCTCGGTCTCGGTCAGGATGCGGCGGAAATCGTCCTCGGTCAGCGGCGCCAGTTCGACGCGGATCGGCAGGCGCCCCTGCAGCTCGGGCAAGAGATCCGACGGCTTCGACAAATGGAAGGCGCCCGAGGCGATGAAGAGGATATGGTCGGTCTTCACGACGCCATGCTTGGTCGGCACGCTCGCGCCCTCGATCAGCGGCAGAAGATCGCGCTGCACGCCCTCGCGCGAGACGTCGGCGCCGCCGCCGCGGCCCTCGCGCACGCAGATCTTGTCGATCTCGTCGAGGAACACGATGCCGTTGTTCTCGACTTCCGCGATCGCCTCGCGGACGATCGCGTCCTGATCCATGAGCTTGTCGCCCTCCTCGGTGATGAGGGGCGCGACAGCGTCCTTGACCGCCATGCGGCGCGGCTTGCCGCCGCGCCCGAACGCCTTGCCGAGCATGTCGCCGAGAGAAATGGCGCCGATCTGCGCCCCGGGCATGTTGGGGAGTTCGAACATCGGCAGTCCGCCGCCGCCCGACTGCGCGATCTCGATCTCGATTTCCTTCTCGTCGAGGTCGCCGGCGCGAAGCTTCTTGCGGAAACTGTCGCGCGTCGCCGGCGAGGCGGCCGGCCCGACGAGAGCGTCGAGGATGCGCTCCTCCGCGGCGAGCTCGGCCTTGGCGCGCACGGCGCCGCGCCGGTTCTCGCGCACCATGGCGATCGCGGTCTCGACGAGATCGCGGACGATCTGGTCGACGTCGCGTCCGACATAGCCGACTTCGGTGAATTTCGTCGCCTCGACTTTGAGGAAGGGCGCGCGGGCCATCTTGGCGAGGCGGCGCGAGATCTCGGTCTTGCCGCAGCCGGTCGGCCCGATCATCAGAATGTTCTTCGGCAACACCTCCTCGCGCATGGCGCCTTCGAGGCGAAGCCGCCGCCAGCGGTTGCGCAAGGCGATGGCGACGGCGCGCTTGGCGTCGTGCTGGCCGACGATGAAGCGGTCGAGCTCGGAAACGATCTCGCGGGGGGAAAAATCGGTCATGCTGTTTCGATCATAGGGGATGATGGCGGGCGCCCCAAGCCCGGTTGCAGGCTCAATTTGACGCAACCTCTTCGATCACGACATTGCGATTGGTGTAGACGCAAATGTCGGCGGCGATCTCCAGCGAGCGGCGGGCGATGCTCTCGGCGTCCATGTCGGTGTCGAGAAGGGCGCGCGCCGCGGCGAGCGCATAATTGCCGCCGGAGCCGATGCCCATGACCGAGCCGCGCTCGGTCGCCTCCGGCTCCAGAACGTCGCCCGTGCCGGTCAGAACCAGCGCCGACTTCGCATCGGCGACGAGCATCATGGCCTCGAGGCGGCGCAGATAGCGGTCCATGCGCCAGTCCTTGGCGAGCTCGACGCAGGCGCGCATGAGCTGGCCGGGATATTGCTCGAGCTTGGCTTCGAGCCGCTCGAACAGGGTGAAGGCGTCGGCGGTGGCGCCGGCAAAGCCGCCGATCACCTCGCCCTTGGCGAGCCGGCGCACCTTTTTGGCGTTGCCCTTGATGATGGTCTGCCCGATCGAGACCTGCCCGTCGCCGCCGATGACGGTGCGCCCGCCCTTCTTGACGAGGATAATGGTGGTGCCGTGCCAGAGGGCGGTGTTTTCGGAAGGCGGGGGATTCATCGGGGCTTCGGAGCGCTTTCTTTGAAGGCCGGGGCTTAAAGACCTAAGGGCGAGGCTGGCGGGCGCCGCGGCTCCTGTTCGAGGCGGCCGGTCAGGGCAGGGCGCAGTCGCGGGCCGCCCGCCCCCGCCCAAAAGCGGAACCGAGACGGCAGCTTCCATCTATGGGCTCGGCGCCGCGGGCGCAAGGGAGCGCCCGCCCGCGATCCGCCCCCCGAGGCGGAAGTCGCGCCGATTTCTTTTAGGTTGCGGCCGCGACGATAGGGGATTCTAATGCCTTCCGGCGTCAGCTTCGCGCCAGCTTCGACGGCGAATATGCCGAATCACTAGCAAATGGAGACGACTTTTGCCGGCAGGGGTTGAAGCAAGGGCTGCGGCGGACGAGCTGATAAGGGCCGTCGCAGGCCGCCGCTTCAAGACCATCATGGCCGATCCGCCATGGCGGTTTCAGAACTCCACAGGAAAAGTCGCGCCGGAACACAAGCGGCTCAGCCGATATGGCACGATGACTCTCGCCGAAATCAAGGCGCTTCCGGTCGCGGAAATCGCGGACAAGACCTCCCACCTCTACCTCTGGGTTCCCAACGCGCTTCTTCCGGAAGGGCTGGCCGTGATGCAGGCTTGGGGGTTCTCCTACAAGTCAAACGTGGTCTGGCACAAGATTCGGAAAGACGGCGGCTCGGACGGCCGCGGCGTCGGGTTCTATTTCCGCAATGTGACCGAACTCATACTCTTCGGCGTGAGAGGCAAAAACGCCCGCACGCTCGCTCCCGGCCGCCGCCAGGTCAACATGATACAAACCCGAAAAAGGGAACACAGTCGTAAGCCGGACGAGCAATACGATATTATTGAAGCCTGTTCCGAGGGCCCGTATCTGGAGATGTTCGGACGGGGGTTGCGTGCGGGCTGGACCACTTGGGGGAATGAGGCTGACGCCAGCTACGCGCCCACGTGGAAGACCTACGCTCACAACTCCAAAGCCATTGGCGCAGTGGAACTATTCGACTGACGGTTCCCCTTCCGCGATCAGCCGCTCAACGATGTATTTCGGCTCCCCGAAGGTTACGAGGCTCGCGGGAAGACCAATTAACAGCAACGGACATGGATTTCCGACACCCCGCCGCACACGATCTTCCAGCTTGCGCCAATGCGTCGTTGCTGCTCCAAATTTGTCTTGAACGAAGGTGACGGCCCAAGCTTCCGCAAAAGTCGCCTCACCACGCTGCCGTTTGGCGCAAAGACCAAGCTGCCGCTTGGTGGGGTTTAGTCCGATGCGCTCCAAGTCGGCGCCATCCTTGAGGCCATTTTCAGTAGCAAATCGAAGGACCAACTCACGCATCTGGTCCTGAAGCGTCACACCGCGCGTAATCAAGATGCCGAGCGAAATTGCCCCGTCGGCATGAAGGCGTTTGTAATTCTCGAGGTCGCGGTCGAAAAACGGATCTTTGTTGTTCCATTCGATCTCAAGCGCGACCACGCCCGCTTCAAAGCGAGCGATATGATCGACCTCATGAGAAATTGACTCGCGCGCCACCCCGTCGATGGTTCTTTGGATCTCAAAATTGTGTTTACGCCAGCCATATTCCTGTAACGCGCGGCGAAGTCTTTGCGTGCCCTTCGTTTCGCCTCCCCCAGACCCTATGATCTCCTCAATGGGAATGGTGGCATTGAGGAGAACGGCCTCGAGCTGCGTGGCGACCTCGGGGAAATCGACGCCGATAATCGCCTTTGCATGGGAATGGAAGTCAACCTGAAAGCCCGCGCCGATGAGTGAATCGAACATAGCTTAGCTTTAGGGGCGGGCATGGCTCCTGTCACGCTGGATAAACGCGTACGAACCTCAACATTTGCGAAGATCGCTTGGGCTCGAAAGCGCGTGTTTCTTTCGGCCGCGGGAGGAGCCGAGTGATGACGGACGACGAGCGCGCCATTCGCGAACTGGTCGAAACCTGGTTTGCGGCGAGCAAGGCCGGGGATCATGCCGCCGTGCTCGATCTCATCGCCGAGGACGCGATTTTCATGGTTCCCGGGCAGCCGCCGTTTGGCAAACAAACCTTCGCCGAGGCGTTGGAAGGCATGAAGGGCTACAAGAGCGAGGGCGCAAGCGACATTCAGGAACTTCAGGTGCTCGGGGCCTTTGCCTTTCTTCGCAATCATATCGCCTTCACGATCACGCCGCCCGGGGCCCCGCCGATTACCCGGTCGGGCTATACGCTCACAATCTTTCGGAAAGAGGCGGACGGGCGCTGGCGGCTCGCGCGTGACGCCAATCTTTTGACGGCGGAAAAATAGGCTCCGATATTCGACCATGGATCAAGGCCGCCGGGCTGCTTGGCAGAACGCCCTTGCCGAGTTTTATGGCGTGATCAAAGGAAGGCGCAGATGACGCCCGGGCCGAAATTGGCGCTTATCACCCTGGGGACCACTCTCGCTTATCTCGGCCTCGCCGTCCTGGGCGCGGGCGGCTTTGCCGCCTTCTTTTCCCGCCCGCCGCTCGTCGCTCTCGCCCTCGTCACTTTCGCCCTCGCCGGCGCGGCGCTGTTGACCCAAGGCAATCTCAGCTCCGGCGAGCGCGAGGACCGGTCCAACCGCTGGGTCATCGCCGCCTTCGGCGTGCTCGGCGTGCTCAGCGCCTATCTGCCGGCCTATACGGATCGCAAGGAGTTCTGGATCTTTGACGGCGAGGCTGTGCGCTGGCTCGGCGTCGTCCTCTACGCCCTCGGCGGCGCGCTACGCATCTGGCCGGTCTTCGTGCTTGGGCGCCGCTTTAGCGGGCTCGTCGCGATCCAGCCGGGGCACAGGCTCGTGACGAGCGGCCTCTATGGCGTCATCCGCCACCCGAGCTATCTCGGGCTCATCGTCCTTTCGGTCGGCTGGGCGCTCGCCTTCCGTTCCGGGGTCGGCCTGCTGCTCGTCGCGCTGACGATTGTGCCGGTCATTGGCCGCATCGAAGCGGAAGAAAGGCTGCTGCGCTCGCAATTCGGCGCTGAATATGACGCCTACCGCGCTCGCACATGGCGGCTGATTCCCTGGCTCTATTGAGCCGGCTTTTGATCCGGTCGGTGGACCCGCGTTCCGCCCCTCGGTATTTTGCGCGCGAACGACCGCGCCCAACCTTGAGCCGCCTTCATGACCCATGACCCGATTGCGCCGGAAGTCGTCGCGCGCCACGCGACCGCCTTGCCGCGCTATACGAGCTACCCGACCGCCAATTATTTCAGCGCGGCGGTGGATCGGGCGTCGTACCGCGCCTGGCTGCGCGCTCTCAAGCCCGAGCAACCCGTCTCCGCCTATCTGCACATTCCTTTCTGCCAGGAGCTTTGCTGGTATTGCGGCTGCTCGACCAAGGCGACCAAGCGCTACGAGCCGGTCGCGAAATATGTCGACACGCTCGAGGCGGAGCTCGCCGCGCTTTCCGACGCGCTGGCGCATAGGCCCCGGCTCGCTAATTTGCATTGGGGCGGCGGATCGCCCGACATTCTCTCGCCTGCTCACATCGAGCGCTTGGGGGCCGCGCTTCAGGCCTGTTTCGCCTTCGAGCCCGGCGTCGAATTCGCGGTCGAGATCGACCCGAGGCTCATGACGGAGCAGAAGGCCGCGAGCTTCCGGCGCATCGGCGTCGATCGCATTTCGCTCGGCGTGCAGGATTTCGACGAGGAGGTGCAGGAGGCGATCGGCCGCATCCAGAGCTTCGAGACGACGCGCAAAGCCGTCGAGCTTTTCCGCGAGAGGGGAGTGAATTCCGTCAATATCGATCTCGTCTATGGCCTGCCGAGCCAGACCGAGGCGAGCCTCGCGCGCACGCTCGACCGGGTGCTTGCGCTCTCGCCCGACCGCATCGCCCTATTCGGCTATGCGCATCTGCCGCACCGCATGAAGAACCAGCGTCGGATCGACGAAGCGGCCTTGCCGGGGCCGATACAACGCTTCGCGCAGTCGCGCGCCGCCGCCAGGGCGCTCGTCGCGGCGGGCTATGTCGAGCTCGGCATCGACCATTTCGCCAAGCCGCAGGACAGCCTCGCGACGGGAAAGCTCAAGCGCAATTTCCAGGGCTATACGAGCGACGCCTGCGAGACGCTGATCGGCATTGGCGCTTCGTCGATCGGGCGGTTGCCGCAAGGCTATGTGCAGAATGCGCCGAGCGTCGGCGCTTATGCCGCTCTCGTCGAGGCTCAGGGGCTTGCGACGGCGCGGGGCTGGGCGCTGAACGAGGACGATGTGATGCGCGCCTTTGTCATCGAGCGCCTGATGTGCGATTTCGCCTTTTCGGCCGAGGCGTTGACCGCCCGTTTCGGCGTGGCCGCCGCCGGCCTTCTCGCCGAAGCCGCGACGATCCTCGCCGAGGACCAGGAGGGCTTCATCGAAAGCACGCCGGCGGGCTTTCGCCTCACCGCTCGCGGCAAGCCCTTCGTGCGCCACATTTGCGCGCGCTTCGACGCTCATTTCCGCGGCTCCGGAGGCGCGGCGAGGCACTCGCTGGCGATCTGAAGAACCGGCGCCCCGCGATTGGGGGGGCGCAGCCGCGCGCGCCCTCCGCGGAGCCGCTGCCCTACAAATTCCGACGTGGCGACACAAAATCGCCGACAATGAGGGCCATAGGAGCTTTTGCGCCAATCGCGAAACGGCGCCTGCAGCCGCGGCATTGAAGCCGCGTCGGCTTTGTGCGCCGGAATGTCGGAAAAGGCGCAAATCTCGTGACGGGTCTTTCGGCCCATTTGGACGAGCGCCGGGCGGCTTGAGGATCGGCGCAGTCGCACGAAATTGCGTGCATTTGAACCGGGACGAAAATCAGTTATAAGCTCTGCGGCTTTTCGGGCGGCCGCGCCTGAACCTTGGAGAGCCCTCATGCCGCCAGCCCTTTGGCTCCAGTCGCTCGCTCCGCGGAGGGGATGAGGAGAATGGGGGAAGGAGTTTCGGCGATTCGAGGCGTCGAAGAGCCGGAATCTGTCTCTGGCGCCCTGTCAGATGGTGTTTCCGGGGACTCTGGGATCTTGTCATCGTACCGTGTTTCGCTTGCGGACAAATATGATTTGTCGGTCGAGCGGATATTTGTGTCGGGCCCGCAAGCCATTGTGCGGCTTCTGTTGATGCAGAAGGAGCTCGACCGGCGGGCCGGGCTCGACACCGCGGGCTTTGTTTCGGGCTATCCGGGCTCGCCGCTCGGCGGTCTCGACCATGCTTTGTCCCGCGCAAAAAGCGTGCTCGAGGAAGCTTCGATCCGCTTCCAGCCCGGCCTCAACGAGGATCTCGCGGCGACCGCTGTCTGGGGCTCGCAGCAGGCCGAAATACGCGCCGAAGGCCGCTATGACGGCGTCTTCGGCCTCTGGTACGGCAAGGGGCCGGGCGTCGACCGCTCCGGCGACGCGCTGCGCCACGCCAATCTGGCCGGCTCCTCGCGCCATGGCGGCGTCCTCGCCCTGATGGGCGACGATCACGGCGCCGAATCCTCGACGACCGCGCATCAGTCGGATTTCGCCTTCATCGACGCGATGATTCCGGTGCTGGCGCCCTCTGGAGTCGGCGAACTCATCGACTATGGGCTCTTGGGCTTCGCGCTCAGCCGCTACTCCGGCGCATGGGTCGGGCTCAAATGCCTGAAGGACACCGTCGAGGCGACCGCCTCGATCACGGCGCCGCTCGACCGGGAGCGCCCGATTCTTCCTGATTTGCTCCTGCCGCCGGACGGCCTCAACATCCGCGCGCGCGACCCTGTGCTTGCGCAAGAAAAGCGTCTGCATGGGGCCAAGCGCGCGGCGATCCTCGCCTTCGTCAAAGCCAATGGCCTCAACCGGATCATCGTTTCCGGCGGCGCCGCGCCCCGCATCGGCGTCGCCGCCGCCGGCAAAACCTGGCTCGACGTCCGCCAGGCGCTCGACCTTCTCGGCCTCGACGACGCGGGCGCCGAGGCGCTCGGCCTGCGGCTTTTGAAGGTCGGCTGCGTCTATCCGCTCGAGCCGGCGATCGCACGGGACTTCGCGCAGGGGCTCGACCTCGTCATGGTGGTCGAGGAGAAGCGAGCGCTGATCGAGACGCAGCTGCGCGAGGCGCTCTATCGCGCCCCGAGCCAGCCGCTGATGATCGGCAAGGAGGATGAAGAGGGACGGCCGCTTTATCCCGCCGCGGGCGTAATCGAGGCGGATCAGCTCGCTCTCGCGCTCGGCCGGCGCCTGCTGCGCCTTTGCGACGATAAAAGTCGGGACGGCCTGCAACAGTCGCAGCTTCCGGCCGATCTCGTCGAGCGGGTCCGCGCCCGCGTGACGGCGCTCGAGGCGGCGCAGGCGCGGCAGGGGGCGCTTGCCGCCTTCCCGGCTCGCCAGCCCTATTTCTGCGCCGGCTGCCCGCACAACAGCTCGACGCTCGTGCCGGAGGGCATGCGCGCCTATGCAGGCATCGGCTGCCATTACATGGCCCAGGCGATGGACCGGGCGACCGACGGCTTCACGCAAATGGGGGGCGAGGGGGCGAACTGGGTCGGCGAGGCGCCTTTCTCGACGCGGACCCACGTCCTCCAGAACCTGGGCGACGGCACCTATCATCATTCGGGCCTGCTCGCCATCCGCTTCGCCGCCGCAGCGGGGGCCAACGTCACCTATAAGATTCTCTATAATGACGCGATCGCCATGACCGGCGGCCAGCGTCTCGAAGGCGGGCTCGGCGTCGATCAGCTGGCGCGCCAGCTCGCCGCCGAGAACGTCGCCCGCATCATCCTCGTCAGCGACGAGCCGAAAAAATACCCCGTGGGGCTGCAATGGCCGCCGGGCCTGAAGATTCTCCCGCGCGACAAGCTCGAGGACGCGCAGCGCGAGCTCGCCGCCGTTCCCGGCGTCACCGCGCTCATCTATGACGAGACCTGCGCCTCGGAGAAAAGGCGGCGGCGCAAACGAGGGGAAATGGCTCCCCCGGCGAGCCGGGTGATCATCAATGAGCTCGTTTGCGAGGGGTGCGGCGATTGCGGCCTCGCCTCCAATTGCGTGGCGATCCAGCCGCTCGAGACCGAATTCGGCCGCAAGCGGCGGATCGACGCGTCCAGCTGCAACACGGACCTCTCCTGCCTCGAAGGCTTCTGCCCGGCGCTGGTCACCGTCGAGGGGGCGCGGCTCAAAAAGCCGGCCTTGCCTTCCTATGCCGGCCGCGAGCCGCCGCCGCCGATTCGCGCGAGCGTTGCGGCCCTTTCAAGACCATATGGCGTGCTCATCGCCGGGGCGGGCGGGACCGGCGTCGTCACTTTGGCGGCGATCCTCGGCATGGCCGCCCATCTCGAGGGCAAGGGCTTCGGCGCGATCGATATGGCGGGCCTCGCGCAGAAGGGCGGCGCGGTGACGAGCCATGTGCGGATTGCGGCGCGGCCGGACGACGTCGCCGCGATCCGCGTCGGCCCCGGCGAGGCGGACCTGCTCATTGGCTGCGACCTCATGGTCGCGGCCTCGGCGGCGGTCCGGGGGGCGATCAAGGCGGGGGAGACCGGGATCGTCGTCAACACGGCCGAGGTCTATCCGGGCGAGTTCACGCGCGATCCCGATTTCGCCGTCCCCGCCGCGGCGATGCGGCAGGCGATCGCGGACGCCGCTGGCGGCGAGGCAGGATCGGGGACGACGCAGTTCTTTGACGCCAGCGCGGCGGCGGCGGCGCTGTTTGGCGACGCCGTCGCCGCCAATATGCTGCTTCTGGGGGCGGCCTTCCAGAACGGCCTCCTGCCGCTCGGAGAAGCGTCGCTGAAGCGGGCGATCGAGCTCAATGGCGAGGCGGTCGAGGCGAATCTCGCCGCCTTCGACTGGGGCCGGTGCGCCACGGCGGACCCGGAAGGCTTTGCGGCGGCCCTCGCGGCGCTGCGGCCCAGGGCGGCGCCCGGGCGGGAGAAGGCGCAAACGCTCGATGAGGCGATTTCGATCCGCGCGGCCTTTCTGACAGATTATCAGAATGAAGCTTATGCGCGGCGCTATGCCGGCGCTATCGCGCGGATGCGCGTGGCGGAGGCCGATATGATCGCTGCAAAGACAATTGCCCACGAAGCAATTGCGGACGGCGAGCTGATCGTGACGCGGGCCGCCGCGCAAAGCCTCTTCCGCCTGATGGCGGTCAAGGACGAGTATGAGGTCGCAAGGCTCTATTCGGACGGCAGCTTCGCGCGGCAGGCGGCGGCCGAATTCGACGGCGAGCTCGCTTTCACGTTCCATCTCGCGGCGCCTTTTCCGCGCCGGACCTCCAGGGCGAAAGCCGGGGACATGGGCCGCGGCAGGCTTATGAGTCTCGCCAGCAAGGGCGGCGTGATTGGCCGCAGGCTGGAGGAGGCGTTCGGACGCGCCGCCGGCGCGGCGAGAGGCGGGCTCGTCAGTCTCGCAGGAGACATGAGCCTTACAAGCTACATGAGCCATTTCGGGCTCGCCGGATCGGGCGCCGGCGGTCAGGGAATGGCTGCGCGGATCGCGGCGGCTGCAAGCGCCAAGGCTCGGGCCGCGGCCAAGCTGATAGGCATGGGCGCGGTGGAATTCGCCGCCTCGGGTGAGGCCCAGATCGCCCCGAGCCGCGCGCAAGGACTGGCGCAAACGGCGGCTGGCGGCAAAAACGCGGCGTTCGCCGCCTCGACCCGCGGCCAAATCGAGACGGCGACGCGCAACGTCAAGCGCCGCTTCGGACCGTGGCTGATGCCGGTCTTCAAGGCGCTGGCGCGATTGAAGGTCTTGCGCGGGACGCCGTTCGATCCCTTCGCCTGGCCGCCAGAGCGCCGCAGGGAGCGCCGGATGGAGCAAAAGCTCCTTGCCGATTACGAGGCGCTTCTTGGCGAGATCGCCGCAGCGCTTTCGCCTTCCCTTTCGTCCGGCGCCCACGCCATAGCCGCCGAACTTGCCGCCAAGGCGGGCCAAATCCGCGGCTTTGGCCACGTCAAGCAAAAAAGCGCCGCCAAAGCCAAAGAAGAAGAAAAAATTCTCCTTGAGAGATTCCGCCGCAGCTCGCACGCCTCCACCGGAGACAAGCCTCGGCCAAACGCGATCGACGGCGGAGCCGAGTGACGGAGATCGAGCTCGGACATTTCCCTGTTCCGGTGCGAAGGAATTGATTTGGAACAATTCAATTGCTGTGCCGCTCGGGGCGAGGCGTTTCTCGCGAGCGCGGCGAAGCGGCCCGCAGGGCGTCGCGTCAGAGCGGGCGGCGAGGCACGATGTCCCAGGGCAAACCGCAGGTTCGTCGTGGAGATTTGTGGCGACCGGCCGGAGGGCGAGTCGAAACCCGACAGATTGTCCGAAAGGCGCCTATTGCCAGCCGAGTTGCACGGCTTTCGGAAGCTGACAGCCGGCAAGAGCACGCTGATGACGGCTTGGGGGTGGAGAGCGGCCCTCGAGCGAACGGCAAGTCTCGGATGGATCAAGCCTTCAGCCGGTCGATCAGGGTCCTCAGCCCGGACGAAAGCTGCCGCCGGCTCGGATAGTAGATGAACAACTCGTCGGTTTCTGGACACCAGTCAGCCAGGCAGTCCACGAGTGTGCCGGCGCCAAGGTGCTCGACCGCCCTGGCGGACCAAACGTACGCCAGACCGCAGCCGTTGAGCGCAGCCTCGACCATCATTTCCTGACTGTCGAGCGTGACCGGGCCTTTGACTTCGACCTCAATGCTCTCGCCGGCCTTTTCGAATTGCCAATCGAAAATCTCACCGCTTGGGAACTTGTAGCGAAGGCAGACGTGGTCGGCGAGATCGCGCGGATGAACAGGCTTCGAGCGCGCATGAAAATACTCGGGCGAACCGACGACACAGAAGCGCAATTTAGGCCGGATGCGAACCGCAATCTTGTCTTGCGACAGCTTTTCACCCAAGCGGATACCCGCGTCAAACCCGTCCCTGACGATGTCGACGAGGGCGTCGGAGGCGACGATCTCAAGGTGTAATCCGGGATTGGCCCGCGTCACGGGGCCGATTACTTCCGCCAGAACAATCGGCGCGAGTGAGGCCGGAGCATTGATCCGCACTGTCCCGAAGGGCGTCCCGCGAAACTCGTTCAGGGATTCTTGAGCCTTGTCGATCTGGTCGAAGGCGGGAGCCAGCTCCGCGAAAAAACGCGCCCCGGCGTCGGTCAAAGACATGCTGCGCGTCGTCCTGTGTATCAGCCTGACGCCGAGACGTTCCTCCAACGCGCTGACGGCATGGCTGATTGCTGAGGCGGCGACGCCCCTCTCGGTCGCCGCCTTGCGGAAGCTCTTGTTGCGAGCAACAGCTAGAAAAATGGCCAATTCCGCGAGTTCGGCGCCGCGCATTGTTCTGACTCGTTCACTACCGTCTGCATAACTGCGCATCTTATCAGATCAATGCGGCGGTCATAGTTTTGGGCCGTGGTCATCAACCCAAAATCAGCAATGGACGGAAAAGCCATGCCCATGTCTCCCCCGCGAACGCTAGAAGGAAAGGTCGCTCTGGTCACCGGCGCCAGTTCCGGCATCGGCCACGCTTCCGCTCTGGAACTCGCCCGGCGCGGGGCCCGTGTTGTCGTCAGCGCACGACGCAAGGGCGCGATCGACGAACTCGCCTCCCAGATCAAACGGGAAGGATTTGAAGCGAACCCGGTCCAGGCGGACGTCAATGTCGAGGCAGAGGTCCAGCGCCTTGTTGAGCAGACCTTGGAGAGGTTTGGTCGGCTCGACATCGCATTCAACAACGCCGGCACGGAAGGCGCCTTCACGCACTTCCTCGACCAGTCCAACGAGACCTACGACACGATCTTCAACGCCAACGTTCGTGGCGTCTTCTGGTCGATGAAATACGAAGCCAAGGCCATGCTCAAGCAGTGCTCGGGCTCAATCATCAACAACGCCTCGATGGGCGGCGTGATCGGCTTCGCCAACGCCGCTCTTTACATCGCCTCGAAACACGCGGTGATCGGCCTGACGAAGACCGCGAGTCTCGAATGGTTCAAGGCGGGCGTTCGCGTCAACTCGCTTTGCCCCGGCCTAATCGACACGCCCTTGCAAGATCGGATCTGGCCGTCAGAAGCTACCAAAAAAGAAGTCGGCGCCGCCTCCGTCCCCGGCCGAATGGGAACGTCCGAAGAAATGGCCAAGGTCGTGGCGTTTCTCGCCTCCGACGACGCCTCGTTCGTCTCGGGCCACAGCCTTCTCGCCGATGGCGGCTACACCGCCACCTGAGCGGCGCCCTCAAAAGAACAATTCAACGGAGACGCTCATGACGATACCGAGAATGATGCGCGCTGTCGAAACCCGCTCGGTCGGCCTGACCGATCTGCATCTGGTCGAGCGCGCGGTTCCGCAGCCGGGTCCGGACGACGTTCTGATCCGAGTGCGGGCGGCCAGCCTGAACTACCGCGACATCGTGCTGCTCAATGGGCTCTACAAGCCGGACATGCGATTTCCCTTCGTGCCGATCTCGGATGCAAGCGGCGAGGTCGTCGCTGTCGGTGAACGCGTGACACGATTCAAGGTTGGGGACCACGCTCTGCCGACCTTCATCCAGGGCTGGATTTCCGGCATGCCGCCACCCGAACGGCGCGCAGACTGGACGCTCGGCTATCCGCGAACCGGCGTCCTCCAGGACTATGTCGTCGTTCCCGCCGACGACGCCGTCCTGAAGCCGGCTTGCCTTTCGCATCTCGAAGGCGCGACGCTCCCCATCGCCGGGCTCACCGCATGGTCAGCCGTGACTCAGGGGCGCGTCATGCCGGGCGACTGGGTCCTCGTCGAAGGCACGGGCGGCGTCGCCCTTTTCGCGCTGCAATTCGCCAAGGCGCTCGGCGCCAAGGTCGTCGTCGTGACTTCGAGCGAGGACAAGATCAGGCGTGTTCAGGCGCTCGGCGCCGATGTTGCTATCAACTACAAGGAGACCCCGGAATGGTCCAAGCCCGTGCGGGAGGCGACGGACGGCCATGGCGTCGACGTAGTCGTGGAATCGGCGGGGTCGACGATGACGCAGGCCATCGAAAGCCTCGCCTTTGGCGGCTTCGTCGGCGTGGTCGGCTTTCTCGGCGGGTTTGACGCAAAAATCCCGATCGTGCCACTGATCGAGAGGCTGTTGCGCTTGCAAGGCATTGCGGTCGGCTCGCGCGAACAGTTCGAGGCGATGAACCGAACCATTGAAGCGAAGCAAGTCCAGCCAATCATTGGGGAGGTCATGCCGATGGCGAAAGCGTCGGAGGCGCTGCAACTCATGGAACGCGGCGCCCATTTTGGCAAGATCTGCATCTCTCTGGATGGGTGACTTTCGCGAAAGGTCCGCAGTTTTGGCTTCCTTTGCCGACACTTAGGGATGGCGACCGCCTCGGCGAAATGACGGCTTTGCCGTTATAACTGCTGCCGTCGACGCTCCAATGTCGTTGGTCCTTTATTGGTTGTGACCGGCCGAAGCGCCGACCAACATGAGCATCTGCTCCTCGCTGTTGGACCCCGGTAGCGGCCAGTCTGCTTCCGGCGCCAAGCCGCCCTTCGCGCGGCAGATTCCGAGCTCCAACCCATATCGAATTCTTCAGCGCCGCCTGCCAGAGCGTGATCAGGATCGGGGAGGCTTTGCGAACGCGGCCGGCACCTCTTCGAGATCTTCGAAGATCATGGCCTTGCCTATCTTCTCGAGAAGGCCGGCCCGTTGCAGAACGTCCCCCGGTTCGTTGTGCAGCTCGGCGATTCCGAGCACGATTCCACGTTCGGCGAGCGCGCTGCGCACCTCCTCCAGCATCGCCGCTGCGGTCGTATCCACCTGGACGATGGCGCTGGCGTCGAGCACAAACCAGCGCGTATCCGCCGGCAGGCCTTCCGCGATGGCCGCGAGGCGCGCCTTTACATAGTCGACGTTGAAGAAAAGCAGGCTGCCCTGGATGAGGCAAACGGCCAGTCCGGGGATGGGTCGCGCGGCCTTGGACCTGTGCAGCTTGTAAAAACCGTGCCGACCAGGAATGACGCCGAGCATGGCGTCGCGGGGGCTCATCTCCTTGAGCAGAACGTATAAGAGGGTCGCAGCGACAGCGATCACGACTCCCCTGAGCACGCCGAGGCTGATCGGACCCGACATGCCGATCAGCGCGAAGACGAACTCCATCCGGCTGACGCGCCAGATCTCACGCAGGCTCGTGAGATCGATCAGGCTGATCGCGGCGGCGACAAGAATGGCGCCAAGCGCGGGAACCGGCAAGAGCCTGAGAGCTTCGTTCAGGTAGAGGAGCGTCAAGGTGAGCGTAAGGGCGGCGAAAAGGCCCGACATTTGCGATCGGCCGCCGACGGACACGTTGGTTGCGGTACGCGAGTCCGAAACAGTCACCGGAAAGCCCGCGAAGAGACCCGACGCGATGTTGGCGCCGCCAAATCCGATGAGCTCTGCGTTGGCGTCCACCTCGAACTTGCCGCGTGCGCCGAAGCTGCGCGCCGCGACGATGCCCGAGCTGAAGCTCACCAGCCATACCGCCGCGGCGTCGAGCACCAGCTCCATCAGGGACAAATTCGCCGCGTGGGGCAGGGACAGGGTGGGCAGGGATTCGGGCAGCTTTCCGACCACCGCGACGCCCATCTTCTCGAAGTCGAAGACCGCCGAGGCGACGACCGCGAGGACGACCACGACCACCGGTCCCGGGACCGGTGAGCGCCAGAACGTCATGAGCTGCAGAATGACGAACAGCGCGAGGCCGATCACAACGGAAAGCCAGTGGATCGATCCTGCTTTTTGGACGAGCTCGACGATTGGCGCGAAAAGCCCATCGGATTCAATTCGCAGGCCGGTCAATCGCCCGATCTGACCAACCATGATCGAAATCGAGACGCCACTGAGGAAGCCGACCAGGATTGGTTTTGATAAGAAGGTGGCGACCACGCCAAGTCGGAGCTTGCTCGCGAGGATACAGAAAACTCCGACGGTCAGGGCCAGCGCCGAAGCTGCGGCGACGCGCTCTGGTGCGTTCGCCGAGATGTTTGCGAGCGCGGCGGCGAGCACCGTCATTGTCGGCGCGTCGGGCCCGACAACGAGTTGGCGCGAGGGGCCAAGCAAAGCGTAGCCGACAAGCGGGAGAATGCTCGAATAGACGCCCACCTCGGGCGGCAGCCCGGCGATCGCCGGATAGGCGATCGCACTTGGAATCGCCACCGCCGCGACGGCGAGGCCAGCCATTGCGTCTCGACCGAGCCACTCGGGTCTGTAGCCCTCAAGGCTCGCCAGGATCCCAAACCGGGCCAACATCGATCGACCTCTAAGCGGGGACGTAGCTACCCCCTGCGACGCAAAACTCCTGAGCGTCGGCCAGAATGCCATGGAGCCGCCATTGCTCTTGGCGCGCCCATTCGAAGGATTGCCTAGCCGAACTCCTCAGCGCACCGGCCGGCGCCACAAGCTTCACTTTGACCTCGCGGTGGGGATTAAGGTGCGCCTGGAGCATCGAACTGCGGTGCGTGCGAGCAGATAGCTTCGACCTTCCAGCAAACTGGATCAGATTTGGCAGGTAGGGTTTTCCCTGTCGAGGGGAAACGACGAAGGCGGCGCATTTTTTCGGACGCGCCTCGCTCAGCAGCGCCGAACCGCAAGCGAAGGCGGCGGCGAAGATGCGGAGCCCCCGGCTTTCTCCCTCCGCGCTTCGCCGCCGCGCTCCCGTCCCCTCTGCGCTCCCCCTGGCGTCAGGCCGCCACGCGTTCGGGGACGAATGCGCCGGGTGGGATCAGACCCGGCGTGACATAGGCGTGGTTCAGCGCGTCGAGTTGCGCCCAGAGCACGTCGCATTTGAAACGCACCGCCGCGACGCAGGCCTCCTGCTCGGCGCGCGTCCTGGCGTTCGCCTTAACATAGGCGAGCGCGAATTCGGCGTCGCGTGGGGCCTGCGCGAGGCGTCTTTTGAAATAGGCCATGACGTCGTCGCCGATGAAGTCGTAGTTCTCCAGCATGCCGGCGATGCGCTCGCGATGGATCGACGGCGCGAAAAGCTCGGTGAGCGAGGAGGCGACGGCGACGACGAGCGGCTCTTCGCGCACGAAGCGCACATAGGATTCGACGATGTGTCGCGTCGCCGGCAGGGCGCCTTGCCGCGAGACGACATACTCGCGGTCGAGCCCGAGCCCGTCGGTCAGAACGAGCCAGCGCTCGATGCCGCCCGGCTCTTCGCCGAAGCCGTCATGGTCGTGGATGCGGCGGATCCATTCGCGCCGGAGCTCGCGGTCATGCACGCGGCTCATCAGGGCCGCGTCCTTGCGGGGCACCGCCTCCTGATAGCAGTAGCGGTTCAAGGCCCAAGCCTGCACCTGGCCCTTGTTCAGCTTGCCGCCGTGCAAGAGTTTATGGAACGCGTGCTTGTCGTGATAGCGCTCCGCCCCGACCGCCCGGATCGCCGATTCGAAATCCTCCGGCGACATCGGATCGGCTCGCAGAGGCTTCATCTCGTTCATGCTTCGGTTCCCTGGCGTTCGTCGCGTTTCGTGCGCCGCAGACGAGCGCGTCGCCCCACTCGCAAACGCAACTCTAGCGCTCCGGCTTCTTCCAGGGATTGAGGCGGATCAAACGCGGTCGATAGCTGCGCCCGATTGCCGGCACGGGGTCGGCTGCTTCTTCGACGACGAGGTCCATGGCCTCCTTGGCCTTCGCCGCGAAGAGACGCGTTTTCGGGACATCTATCATTTCACAGTCGGCGCGGCGGTTGAGGATACGCGCATCCTGACGCTGCCGCCCTATCGGAGGACAGGCGAGGCCGATCTATCAGTTGGGCCATGATCCGGCCGTGGAGGCTTCCGCCGAGCGACTTATCGCGTCGGGCGATCCGGCAGAAGGCCGATGCGGCTCGCGTTGAGTTGAATGTCGCCGCCAGGGCCCGAAGAAAGCAGCATCAGCCGGTTGCTCTCGCCGGGCTTCAGATAGGGCGTCAGATTGACGCGGCTCAACAATCCGAAAGGATGCGCATAGCCGTTATAATTGATCGGCTTTCCGTTGAGCATGACGGTCCTCAGCCATTGCTGGGAAGAGGTCAGCTCGAGATAGACGGAGCGCCCCTTCCAGGCGGCGGGAGCGTCGAAGTCGCGCTGGAGCGCGAGACCCTTGCCGCGCGTGCGCGCGCCGACGTCAAGGGGATCGGCCCCCTCCTGGGTCACGAGGCGCCAGCCTGAATTGAGCTCGAGCGGCTGTTCGAGCGGCGTCTGCGCTTCGAGCCAGACGTTTCCCGAGAGCCCGGAAAGCTCGGGGCCGCCGATAACGCGGACGGAGAGGACATTCTCGCCTGGACGCAGCTTCGCCGTGACGTCGTAATTGAGATTTTGGAACCCTGGCCGCGCGCTATAATCGGCGACCGCAATTCCGTTCACGAAAAAGCGCGCGGCGTTATAGGCGATTGGCGTGTCGAAGCTATAAAGCGAGAGGATGATCCTGCGCCCGCTCCAGCCCTGGGGCAGAGTGAACCTCTTGCGGTAAAGTCCGGCGCCCGGATAGGCTTTGAGCGGCGGGTTCGCCAAGGTCCATGAACCGGGCTCCAACGTTCGCCACGATGCGTCATTGAAACCCGTTTGCAGCCAGTCGGCGCGAGCGGTCGTCGCGCCGTCCGGGTCCGTCGCGAATTTCCATGACTCGAAATTCATGACTTCCGGACTTCCGGGCGGCGCCTGTGGATAGGAGGCCGACGCGGCCGCCTTTTCTTCCGGCGTGCGCTTCCAATAGAAGGTCTTCTCGCGCCACCAGACCGGCAGCCCGTCGCCGATCGTCCGTTTTCTCGCGCCGAAGACCCTGACGCCATAAGCGCCGAAGTCGACGTTGCTGATGAAGACCCCTCCATCTTTTGCCACAAAAGGCACGGGCGCGTTGGCGACAACGTCGAAGACCTCGTCGGGAACATGGTCGAGCTTCATGAAGAGGTCCGCCGTCCGGGGTTCGGCGGTGGTGTTGATGGCGAGGAGCCAGTCCTGCAATCCGTTCTTGGTCTCCATCTTTCGCGCCCAGACGTCGGGCGTCGAAGCGTTCGCATTCCGCGTCACGCCGATCTCGGCAAGGAGTTCACCGAAAAAGGCGCGGCCGATCTCCGCCGGGGTTTGCAGCGCGCCAGTGGGATCGCGGCCCTCGGCGAAGAACGTGCTGCCGAGGACGATGACGCGGCCCTTGCCGAGCAAGCGATAGCCGATCGCGACGCTACCGTCGGCCCACTTCGCCAGCGCGACGCAGCCATCGCCAATGCTGCAATCGAGGGCGTTGCCAAAGCCGTCGAACTGCCGCCCCTCGAAGGCCTTGAGAAAAGGTAGATTGCGTCCGAACGTCAGCCTGCCGGCCTTCGGCGCGAGCGACGGCTTGAACCCGGTCAGCGGGGCAATCGGAAAGGCATAGGGCTCGAGCGCCGTATGCAGACCGGTCTCGCGCAGCGCCACGAATGTCCCGCCCCCCTCAACGTATTTGCGGAGCGCGGCGACGGTGTCCGGCTCGAGGATCGAACTGCCCGAATCGATCAGCGCCGGATAATTGTCGACGAGCCCGGCCTTGAGCTCGCGCTCACCCGCGTAGCCGTTATCATAATGGGCGCCCTGGAGCGTCCCGCGGCCGATGTCCCACCGCTCTGGCGTATCCGGCCCGAGGATCTCGCTGTCCGCCGACCGGAACAGGACGACGCCGGGCTTTGCGCGCAAATATTTGCCGAAGAGCTGCAGAAGCCGGCGATGATTGGAGAACCAGCCGTCCGTTCTCTCGCGGTTGATGTAGTCTTCAACGTCCCAGAAGAAACTGTGCGACGAATCGGCGTCGAACAGGATCCAGCTGAATTCCCGATCGAGAGACTGACCCTTCGCTGTCGCCGATTCTTCGCCCGCGCCGTAGAATCCGGCGACGAGGCCCAATCCGCTCCACCAGGGATGATACCAGGCCTCCCGGCCCGTGTGCTCGACGGCCATTCCGTAATCCTCCGCGAGAGCGGAGGAATAGTTGAAGAGCTGATAGCCGGCGCCCGAGAGGATCATCGGTCTGTCGGCATCGAGCTTGCGCGCGAGTTTCGCCATTTCGCGATGGTAGCTATACGTCGCAAAGGCCTGCCACTGCCGGAAATCGGCGTAGCGCGCGTTGGCGCCGCGGCCGAGAAAGGGAAAGCGCTTCGGCTCGTGAGCGGTCAGGAAGACCGGGCCGGCGAGTCTCGCGTTGCCGGTCTCGCGCGTCTTCTTGAGCCACACGACGAGATCGTTCCGGCCGTCCTTGAGGACATTCGTGATCTTGATGGCGAAGGAGCTCTGCCGCGACTGCTCGTCCTGCGGCGTCGCCAGCGCCACCCCGTTGAGGCTCGTCCGCACCGCGTCGCGCCCGGCCCCGATCGCGCCGAAGACGAGCCAGATGTCCTGCTTCGGCTCGAGCTTGGCCTTCCAGGCGCCGGCGTCGAAGGAGACGCGATAAAGGCTCGCGTCGCTTTGCGGCAGCAGATTTTGCTGCTGCGAGGGCGGCATTTCGACCGCGATCCAGCCCGGCGCGTCAGCGGGCGGAGGCGAAGTGTCTTTCGCCTCGGCGGCGCGCCAGCGCCAGCGCTGGTCGAGGCGGAAACTGTCCGGATCAAGCTCGCCGAAAAAGGAATTGATGTCCGGCACGACAATGTCGTCCCAGCGCGCGAAAGCCTTGGGGTCGCCGCGCCAGCTCTGGCCGAGCGACTTCAGATCGTAGTGGCGGACCTCGCGCAACCAGTTGCGGAACGATGCGTCGCCGTCCACCGAGACGTCCCAGGACTGCGTCGGGCGATCATGAAAGCCGAACTCGAGCCCCGGGGCGCCGGCAAAGACATACCATCCGCCGACCGCGGGCGAGGCTCGATAGCGCTCGATGACCTGCCGAAAAAAACCGAGACCGAGACGCATGCGCGCGTCGATCGGCGCGCCCCAGGATTCCGCATGGCTTCCGGCGGTCCTCATGCCAAAACCGCCGAAAACGCCGAGCAGGGTCGTATCCGAGGGGCGCATCATATGGTCGGGGTAGCCGTTATATTCCCATAATTGCGCGTCGCCGCCGCCGCCCGGACCGGGCGCGATCAAATAGCCGTTCTGCTCCGCCTGCCGCACCTCGTAGTCGATCGGACTCCAGTGAGCGACGCCGGGGGCCGGACTGAAAAGGCTCGGCGTCGGCGCCAGCATCGCGGCGCCGAGCCCTTCGGATTTCAGGAACGGCGCGTGTGAAGCAAGCCCGAGCCTGCCGGCCGAAGACATCGGGTGAATGAAGGCTTTGAGCGCCCGGTTGTCGAAGAAATCCAGGAAAAGCGGATAGGACCTGCCCGGCCGGCTCGTCACGTCGGACGCCGTCAGCAGGGATTCCTTCGCCGCCACCGCCTCCGTCTGCGCAGCGTCCGCAGCCGACAGCATGAGGACGGCGGCGCCGGAGCGAGCGATCAAAGCGGCGCCCTGGCGGGGCGAGGAGTAGATCGTCAGGGCATGGCCGTTGACGACGATCTCCTTTTCGGCATGCGGCTCGGTCTTGTCCCAGAACAGATCCGCGAGCAGCTTGCTAAGCAGAATGTCGGCTTTTTCCGCCGTTTCGCAAGCAAAGACCGCGCGGCCGGGAGCGAGATCGGCCGACACTTTTCCATAGCCGCGCAGTTCCGCGGTTTCGGCCGCGACCACCGGGAAGGCGGCGTTCGCGAGGTTGAGCGAGGTAAGAAGGATGACGATCAGAAAGCGGGAAATCGGCATGGTCTTTGCTTTTCTAACGGCCGCCGAGGCGAATCAACGGCCCGAGAACGTGAGGACGAACGGGGCCCATTTGACGCTGCCTGATCGAGGCGCCAATTTTGAGGTGAACCGTGCGGCGACACACTGCGGCGGCCTAATGTCATTGCTAAAAGAATTGGCTCAATAGAAAGAGGCTTGATAGTAAAGAAAACTTATATTAATTTGCCAAGGTGACTCGATGCGTCTGGAGGCGCCAAAGTGCAATTTACAAACATTCAAATCGCGCGCGCCATCGCCGCAAATCTCGTATTGCTATCTCATCTTCACATAATTGAGCAAAAATATGGTCATGGCTTCGTTGTTTTACCAGATCAGATTGGATGGGGGGTTATAGGTGTTGATCTATTTTTTGTGATTTCCGGTTTCATCATGGTGCAGATCGCAACGCGCGAGACTTGGCAAACCTTTCTTGTTTCACGATTTACCCGAATTTATCCGCCTTACTGGTTTTATCTGGCGCTGGTCTTCGTTGTGGCGGCGATCGCGCCGCACTTGGTCAACAGTTCGGAGACGGACGTCCATCCGTCACTTTTGCGCTCCATCTTCCTGTTCCCCGACGTCACGCACCCCCTTCTGGCTGTCGGCTGGACGCTCGTCCTCGAGATGTACTTCTATGTCGTCTTCGCTCTTTTTCTGGCGACGACAGGCGCGAAATATATGGCCCTCATAGCCTGGGGCGCGACGATCGTCATCGCCCGGTCGCTGCTTCCGCCGCTGGACCAGAGCAGCACGCCGGTGCTTTATCATGTGCTGCATCCCATGACGCTGGAGTTCATAGCCGGGGCATGCGCGGGCCTTCTCGTCCGCTCGCAAGTCGCCCGCTCGCAAGCGCCGGGCCGCTTGGGCACGCTCGCCTTTGTCGCCGGCCTCGCCATTTTGGCCGTCGTCATCGCGACGAATCCCAATGGCGAGCTGTTTGTCCGCAGCTGGCCCTGGGCCAGGGTCATAGCGGTCGGCGCGCCCATGATCTTGATCGTCTATGGAATTACCATCGGTCGGGGCCTAAAGCGCAAAACCGACACGAAGCGGCCCTTGCTGGTGACTCTTGGCGACGCCTCCTATTCCACTTATCTCTCCCATGTTCTGGTCTTATCGGCGGTCGGCCGGTGCTTCGCCATCTTCCCCTGGCACAATCTGATTTCCGAAATCGCATTCGTCGCGCTGTCCGTGGTCGTCGCGAACGCTTGGGGCGTAGTCAGTTTCCGCATCATCGAGCAGCCGTCCCTGCGTTACCTGCGCGACCTTTTTTCGGGCTGGCGCCAAAGCGCGATCGCTGGCCCTAGAGCATGTTCCGAAAGAGTTGACTGATTTTTTCGACGAGAACATGCTCAAACTTGTTGATCTGGCGCGATTTCTTGACGACCGGATCACTCCATCCGGTCGGAAAGCGCGCCAAGCGGCGGATCGGGCGACGAGGTCGCTGCGCGCGGCGATGGTCGGCGCGCCCGGATGAGCGTTTTTTTTAACGAAATCAACCACCGCTGCGCCGTCGCCAACGAGCCGACAATTTCTTTGCCGGGGTGAAGCTCGCTTCAAATCTGGATGCGCTTCAACGGGCCGACGAGCTTATGTCCCTCCGGGTCTGTCTCCCGCCAAATTAGTCTTGCCAATAAAAATCGGAGCGACAATCATGACGCTCGCTGCAATCGTTACGCCTCTTCCTGACTGAATTTGACCTTCCATCAAGACGGCGCCCCGCGCCGGGGAGGATCGGATGCTGGAAGCCAAAATGGACCGCCTCGAGAGGTTTCGGCGGTTCGTGCTGGGCGCCCCCCTCGATCCGCTGGATCAGCGCACTCGCCGTCGCATTGCGCTGGTTCCTCTTCTAGCCTGGGTCGGCCTCGGCGCCGACGGGCTTTCCTCGTCCTGCTACGGGCCGGAGGAGGCGTTCAAGACTCTTGGCCCGCATATCCACCTTGGCCTGTTCTTGGCGCTCGCGACCGCGGTCACCGTCTTCATTATCGCGCTCGGATACAACCAGGTGATCCGGCTTTTTCCAACCGGGGGCGGAGGCTACCGGGTGGCGACGGCGCTGCTCGGCCCCCACGCTGGACTGGTTTCAGGATCTGCGCTTCTGGTCGATTACGTGCTGACCGTCACCACGTCGCTGGCGAGCGGCGCGGACGCGTTCTTCAGCCTGCTGCCCGTGGCGGCGCAGTCCTTCAAGCTCAGCGCCGAGGTGGCTCTGGTCCTCGCCCTGACGACGCTGAATTTTCGCGGCATGAAGGAGTCGATCGCGGTCCTGGCGCCGATCTTCTTTGGCTTCGTCATCAGCCACGGCTTCCTCATCGTCTACGGCGTCGCCTACCACGCGGAGAGTCTGCCCGGGCTCGCGCCGAGCACGCTTGGGCAAACGCGCGAGCTCGCGCACGGCATGGGCTGGATGTTCGTGCTGGCGTTGTTCCTGCGCTCCTTCTCGATGGGCGGCGGCACCTATACAGGACTGGAGGCCGTGTCGAACAATGTCGGCATGCTGGCCGAGCCACGTGTGCGCAATGGGATCTGGACCATGTTCCTCATGGCGAGTTCGCTCGCCTTCACCGCAGGCGGCATCATCCTGCTTTACATGCTCTGGAAAGCGACGCCGGTGGAGGGGCAGACACTGAACGCCGTGGTTTTCCAGTCCATCATCGGTAGCTTCGGCTGGAACAGCCAATGGCTTCCGGCGGCGCTGCTTGCGCTCGTGCTGGCGCTCGAGGCGGGTTTGTTGCTGGTCGGCGCGCAGACCGGCTTTCTCGACGGCCCGACAGTGCTGTCCAATATGGCCGCCGACTCCTGGGTCCCACGCCATTTCCGCGATCTGTCCAGTCGCCTGGTCCGGCAGAACGGCATCGTGATGATGGGGCTGTCCTCGCTGGCGATCCTGTTGTGGACCGGCGGCCAGGTCGATCTGCTGGTGGTGCTGTACAGCATCAATGTGTTCCTCACCTTCAGCTTGACGCTGCTCGGCATGTGCGTCTACTGGTGGCGGCGCCGCGGCGAGGACGCTGCCTGGGGGAGCCATTTCGCCTTTTCCGCTCTCGGGCTTTCGCTGGCCGCCAGCATTCTGGTCGTGACGACCTTCGAGAAATTCACCGCCGGCGGCTGGTTGACGGTGGTGGTCACCGGACTCGTCGTCGCGCTCTGCCTGTTGACGAAACGGCATTACGACGAAACCCGAAACGACATTGGCCGCGCGGATGCGCTGTTTGCGGCGCTGGCCGCGCAGCCCGACGTGCCTGGCCCCGAGCTGGACCCGTCGAAACCCACGGCGGTGCTGCTGGTCGGCAAGCATCTCGGCTGCAACATGCACTGTATGCTATGGGTGCCGCGCCTGTTCCCGAACTATTTCAAGAACTTCATTTTCGTGGCGGTCGGCGAGGTGGACGCGCAGAGCTTCGAAGGTCAGGAACACCTCGACCGGCTGCGCGCCTCGATGGAGAAATCGCTTGGCATTTGCGTCGCGCACTGCCACCGCCACGGCGTCGCCGCGGGGTATGAAATGGGGTTCGGCACAGATCCGGCGGCAGAATTCACCAGATTGGCGGAACGCGTGCTGGAAAAATATCCCAACGCCGTTTGCTTTGCGACGAAACTGATCTTTCCCCGCGTTAACATGCTGACCAGATGGCTGCACAACCAGACGCCTCTGATTTTGCAGCAACGGCTGCATCTCGCCGGGTACCAGATGGTTCTGCTGCCGATGAAAGTCGACTAAAGAGCCGTTGACGACCGCGCCGCCACGAAACGCGGCAGATGAGTCGACAATTTCCCTCACCGAAGTGTCGCGCCTCAATCCGCATGTGGATGCGCCTTGACGCATCGATGACCAATGTCCCCGCAAGCGGAACCGCGCGTTGCTGTGGAAATCGCGGCAGGATCTTCAAAGGGAATTGATCCGGACCCTGTTCGGCAGTCTGGCCCTGACGTAAAAAGGCGCGCCCGAATCATGCGGGCGCCTGCCGAACCGGGGCGTCTTCGACGCTTCGCGCCCTGCACCATTGTGCCTCAAGGAGAAAATCATGCGACAGACCTTGCTCCCGACGGCGATCATCGCCGCCTGCCTCGTCACCGGCGCGCATGCGCAAGTGGCGACCCCGCTGAGCGCCTACGCCGACGCGGAGGGCTGGCTCGACGTTCAGACGCTGACTTGCGCGCAGCTCGCCGGCACCTATCAGGAAGACGCAAACTACCTGACTGCCTGGTATAGCGGCTGGTACAATGGCCTCGCGAAAAAACATTATGCGAATATTCCGCGCGCCAAGGAAGCCGAGCACGAGACGATCGTCTATTGCAAGGCGCACCCTGAGGAGACCGTGATCAAGGTGCTGGGCCGCGTTATCGACCAGTATCGCAAGGAAAAGGGCATCGAGGTCGCCAAGTAATTCGCCGCCCGCCTTAGAGCCTGACCGAAAAGGAAGCTGGGTGACTTCAATCGGTTGTGATTCCTTCGGATTTGCGAGATCCGAGGGAAGCTTATGGCTTGGACTGAAATCACCCGGCAAGTATCGGCGCGATAGGCTGCGTTATGCAGGCGATTTGACGGACGCGGAATGGGCGCTGATCGAGCCGCCGCTGCCGCCGGCCTCGCCGCTTGGTCGCCCGCGCGAGACCGACTGCGACCGGTGATGAACGCGATGGCGCGGCAGTTCAAAAAATCGCGCCGTTTTTGCCGCGGGCTGTGCTGCTGAACGCGATCGGCTGTTACGAATATGTGACGACTGACGGAAATGAACATGTCCCGTGTTAATTTTTGCGGAAAGTCACTATGATGTTCGATCGTTCAACTTAGAGTGATCCGGCGCGCTCCTCACAAAGATCCTGACAGGGGGCCGGCCGGAGAAATGGAAGTGAAGCTGACCTTTCGAATCCTGGCGCTTGTGGTCGCCGCGGCGAGCGGATCCGGGCTGCGGCCGGCAGGCGCTGCGGAATATGGCCTCACAAATTATCAGCTTGGGCTCGTGCTTCCTCTTGCGGGATATACGCCGCCGCCGGGGGTCTATTTCTGGAGCACCTTCTATCATTATCTGGGCTCCGGCGCTCTCTACCAGAATGCAAAATTGCCTAGTCCCGACCGCGTCACCTATAATTTCGCCGCCAACATCGTTAATCTCGCCTGGTTCACGGACGTTCGCCTGTTCGGCGGGGAATTGGGCTTCGCGACCACCAACGCCTACGGCTCCGACACGACGACCGTGGTCCACCCCTTTGTCGACGCCTTCGGCGTCGGCCGTCATTCGACATTGCAGCAAGAGACCAACGGCTTCGCCGATTCGGAACTGTCGGCGATCCTCGGCTGGCAGGCCGGGAATCATCATTGGAGCGTGACGCTGACCGGCTTCGCGCCGACGGGCAGCTATAAGGCGCGGCGCATCTCGCAGACGAGCCTCAACAGGCCGGCCGCCGACATCAAGGGCGCCTACACATTTCTCAGCCTCGAGACCGGCCTCGAAGCAACCGGCGCGCTGGGCGTCATGGTGAACGGCAGTAACGCCGCGACCATGTACCAGAGCGGCGCCGAGCTTCATTTCGAGTGGACCATCGCGCAGCATTTTCCTTTCGGCCTCGCCGCCGGCGTCGGCGGCTATTTCTACCAGCAGATCACGCCCGACGGCGGCGCCGGCGATGTCCATGGCTCCTTCCGGGGGCGCGTTGCGGCCGTCGGGCCAATCATCACCTATTCGTTGAGGTCCGGCGAACAGCAGGTCGACTTCGACGCGCGCTGGTTTCATGAGTTCAACGTCGAGAATCGCGTCCGGGGAGACGCGATTCTTGCAACTCTCTGCTTCCCGCTCAAAGCCAATCCTCCGGCGGTGATGGCGACGCGAAATTGACATGCGCTAATTGCGATAGGGCCGGCCGAACAGTGGACGCGGCTCGTCGTCGCCGCCGGCCGGGCCGTAATAGCCGGCAAAGAACGGCGTCCCCAAGCCGTCATAGGGGTTGAAGACGCCATAGCGATACTCCCGATTGGCCGGGATCCAGTAGCTATAGCGGGCGGCGTCGGCGGCGATCGCAAACAGGACGGGATTTTGCCACGGCGGCCGCTCATGGCGCAGGCGATAGCGCCGGGCGCCGATGCGGTAGCGAGCCGGCAGCGGATAAAAGCCAAGTCCGCTGTCCGGATCGCCGACGAGATCGGCGAAACCGGCGCCTCGCCCGATTGCCCCTCGCCCGCTTGCGCCCCGCCTCGATGCTGGCGCGTAAACGAGGCGGCCATGGGGGTGGCGGGAAAGGCTGGGGCGCCCCTCGTCAGTGCTCTTCGTTTTCGCGGGCGCCGCTTGCGCAGGCGCCGCCAGCGCCAGGGCGCCGACAGCCAGAACGCTCGATATCAAGCCTGCGCGCATTTTCGGCCTCCAGGCGCCGGGGAATCGCCTTTTCTCCGGGAGATGGGGATGCGATCTTGGGAAGTCTACTCCCTGAAGCGTTGCGCTTTTCCCTGAAGCGTTGCGCTTTGCCTCTGCGCGTGTCAGCTGCCGAGCATCACATTGAACAGCGCCTCTCCCGCCTGCAGTTCCTGCTTGTGCTGTCGAACCGGATTGAACGCTCCGATCGTGATGTTCGAAAGATCGTCGTAGAATTCCGGCTGGTCGTCCTTCAACGACCGCATCAGAGCCCGCGGCGCGTAATCGATGTTGTCGATATTGTCGAGAAATTTCTCCGGGCGCCGCAGAGGCGCGTCGCCGTGGCCGGCGACGAGTTGGGTCACGCCTTTCTCCGACATGTAGATGTTGGTCAGGACGATGGCTACATACTCCTCCACATTGTCATAGCCGCGATTGACGCGCATATAGTCCTGCTTGCCCTTCATCTGCCGCGAGGCGTGGACCATTTCGTGGAACATCATGGCGTCGGGCTCGTAGGAAGGCCCCGTCTCTTTCGATGAGCCGCCCTTTCCCCACATTTCCGGCGAATAGCCGATCACCGAATTGGCGCCGCGGCCGGTGCCGGTGAGGCGCTTGCCATGGATGCGGAAACGCAAGTCCTTCGCCAGCGCGTCCTCGTAGTCCTCTTCGTCAGGATGCGTGACGTTTCTTGGCTGCGTGTCGGCATTGATCGGATCGAGCCAGTTCCAATAGGGCCGGAACCGCACGACATGGCCGGAGCGCGCCAGCTCCGCGAGCAGCGCTTGCCCCGTGCTCGACGAGAGGATCGGCGGAAATTGTTTCTGCAGCCTGTCCTTGTAGCTTGCGACCGCCGAGCGGTAGCGGTGGACGAAAAGCTTGAAGGATTCGTCTGCGATGGTGAGGTCGAACCACTCCATCCAGACCGGCATCGGATAATAGGTGACGAGCACGCGAGGCGTCTTGGGGTCGACAGGCTCCGCGGCCGGGACGAGCAGCTCCCGCAAGTCCGCAAGGCTCGCATTCTTCTTGACGCATTCTTCATATTTCCAGCTCGGCCAAAACATTCAGCCCTCCTGTCGAAAAGCGCGCTTCGTCCCTATTGCGGCGTTCCCTGCGCCGCGCCGATGATCTCGAAAGCCTCGACCGGGCGCCGAAAGCCTTTCAGCGTCATCGCCTCCAGCGGACGGGCCTCGAACAGACCCTCGTCGAGAGTGTGGAAGGCCCGTGCGTGGATGATGATCTGGCCGGACTTCGCCTCGTCGCAGAGGCGCGAGGCGAGATTGGTGACGCTGCCGACCGCCGAATAATCGAATCGGCGGGCGAAGCCGATCCGGCCGAGGGTGGCGTAGCCGCAGGCGACGCCGATGCCGAACCCGAGTTCATGTCCACGCTTGCGCCAGCGCGCCGAAAGCGCCGTCACCGCCGCCATCATGTCGAGCGCCATGCGCACGGCGCGCTCGGTATGGCGTTCGCAGGGGAGGGGATCGTTGAACAGGATCAGCATGCCGTCGCCTGCGAAGCGTTCGAGGGTCGCCTCATAGCGGTCGACCAGCGCGCCGAGGGTCTCGTGATAATCGTTGAGGACGCGCATCACCTCCTCGGGCTCGGCGGTCTCGGTGAAGGCGGTGAAGCCGCGTAGATCGCAAAACAGCACGCTGACCTCGCGCCGGTGGCTTTCGAGCAGGTTTTGCGTCTCGCCGCTCGCCGCCACGACATCGGCGATCTGCGGCGAGAGAAAGCGCTTCAGCCGGCTCATCCGCTCGATCTCGCCGACCTGCTCGGCGACGCGGGCTTCGAGCGTCGCGTTGAAGGCGGCGAGCTCCTTCGTCTGCTGCGCAAGCTTTTGCGCCTGGTCCTGCACGAGGTCGTGCAGCGTCTTGATGCGCAGCATGGAGCGAACCCGGGCGACGAGCGCGCTCTGGTCGAAAGGCTTCGTCAGATAATCGTCGGCGCCCGCGTCGAGCCCTGCGACGACCTCGGCGCGGTCTGCTTTGGCGGTGAGCAGAATCACCGGAATGAAGCCGAGCTTGTCATCGCGCTTCAGCTCCTTCAGCACGGAAATACCGTCGAGCTTCGGCATCATGATATCGAGCAGGATGAGATCGGGTTTGAGCGCGCGGGCCTTCGCGAGACCTTCCTCGCCGTCGGCGGCGGTGACGATCTCGTAGCCATGCGCTTCGAGGCGCACGACGACGATCTCGAGATTTTCAGCGACGTCGTCGACGGCGAGAATGAGCGGCGGATTGCGCAATGGCTGTCGTCCCTTGAGAGTCTCACGCCGCGGCACGCTGCCGCTCGACGCGGACCGGAATGAGTATTGTAAAAACGGATCCTTCGCCTTGCTTCGAGGCGACGCTGATCGTTCCGCCATGCATTTCGACGAAGCGCTTGCTGATAGACAGGCCGAGCCCGGTGCCGCCCTTTTGCCGCGTGCTCGTATTGTCGACCTGCTGGAAGGCCTCGAAGATGCGCGCCTGATCTCCCGGCGCGATCCCGGGGCCCGTATCGGTGACGGCGATATCGAACATGTCGGCCTCGCAGCGGACGCTCAGCGTGACGGCCCCCTCGTCGGTGAATTTGATGGCGTTGCTCAAAATATTGAGGAGCACCTGCACGAGCCGGCGCTCGTCGCCGCGCCCGAGCGGCAGCGGCTCGACGATCTCCTGCCGGAGCTCAAGTCCCTTGGCGTGAGCGAGCGAATAGGTGGTTCCGGTCACCTGCTCGACGACATGGCGCATCGAATATTCGTCGAGCGCGAGCGACAGCTCGCCGGCCTCGAGTTTCGACAGATCGAGCACGTCGTTGATGAGCCCGAGGAGATGCGCGCCATTGCTCTCGACGCGCGCCAGGACGCCCTTGGCGCGCTCGGGCAACTCGCCGTAGAGGCCGTCGCGCAGCAGTTCGGCATAGCCCAAAATGGCGTTGAGCGGCGTTCTGAGCTCATGGCTCATGTTGGCGAAGAAGCGCGACTTGTGCTCGCTCGCGATAGCGAGCTGACGCCCGTTCTCCTCGACCTTGCGGAAGAGTCGCGCGTTGCGCATGGCGAGCACGGATTGATGGGCGAAAGCCTGCATCAGGCTCACCTTGTTCGCCGGAAAACGGCCGGGCCTGCGGCTCTCGACGAGGAGCGCGCCGAGAGCGCCGTCTGGCGCGATGAGCGGGACAACGAGCGCCGAGCGAAAGCCCGCGGCGATCGTCGCCGCGCGCAGCGGGAAACCGGGGCAGTCGCCGATTTCCGGCACCTGAACCGTGCGCCCGTTCTCCGCGACTTCACCGAGCAGGCCGTCGAGGCGGGTGAGCTTCACCTCGCGCAGCGCCGCGACGAAGGAGGGGTCGAGCCCATGCGCCTCGGAGAGGTGAAAGGCGTTGCGGTCGCGGTCGAAACTGTAGATCGCGCCGCCGTCCGCCTCGGCGAGCTCGACGGCGCGGCTCAGCGCCGTCTGCAGCACCTTCGAGAGCTCGAGCGAGGCGGCGAGCGCGCGGCCGATTTCCTCGAGCGCCTTCAGTTCGCGCACCGATTGCGCGAGGTCGCGCGTGCGCTCCTCGACCGTCTGTTCAAGGCCTGCATAGACGTCGCGCAACTGCAAGGCCATGCGGTTGAACTCATCGGCGAGCACCTCCACCTCGTCGCCGGTCCTGACGTCGATCGGATGGTCGAAATCTCCCGCGGCGAGGCGCGAGGCGCCCTCCTGTACCGCATGCAGCGGCGCCGTCATCCGTCGCGCCAGCACCATCCCGGCGCAGACGCAGAGAATGAGGCCGAGGGCGAAGAGCCAGGCGAGGCGCAGGAGCAGCGAAGCGACAGGGCCGAAGGCCTGCGAGATCGGCTGTTCGACGAACAAGAGCCAGTTCATGCGCGGCACCGTCGCCGCCGCGCTCAACACGGTCCCGCCTTCGAGATCGAAGCCGATGTCGAGCGGCGTGTCGTCATTCTTCAGCGCATGGACCTGCGGCAGCTTCGACATGTCGAGGTTGCGCCCGACAAGACTCGAATCGGTATGGGCGATGAGACGCCCCTCGCCGGTCGTGAGATAGGCGGAAATGCCGGGACCGGCCTGAATGCCGTTGAGAATGTCGGAGAAATATTTCAGCTCGATTTCGGCGACAGTGAAGCCCCCGCCGCGTCCCGCATGGGCCATGGCGATCTGCATGCGCGGGCCGTTCGAAGCGAAAACGACGGGCCCGAACCAGGCGCCGTCCTGCCGCGCCTCGCGGAACGCCGCGGTGAGCGTCCAGTCGTCGCCAGTATGCAGCCTGCCTCCGTCGCGTGACAAAGTGACGACCTCCTTGCCGGCGCCGTCGACCTGGGCGATTTCGGCGATCGCCGGCGTATTGGCGAGAATGCGGCGATAATCCTCCTCGCGCTGGGCCGGCGTCGTCACGCTCGCCCGCGTCGCCCAGCTGACCTGGCGTTCGAGCTCGGCGATGAACTGTTCGACCCGCCGCGCCGCGGCGTCGGCCTTCTCGCCCTGCGCATGCAACAGCATGTTCCTGGCGTCGCGGTAGGTGATAAAGACGTCGACCGCGCTGCTGATCGCCAGCACGAAGACGACGAGCCCCACAAAAGAGGCGACATATTTTCCAAACAGGCCGCCTTGCCTGAAAAGGTTCCGCAACAGCTCCGCTGGAGACGCCGACAAGACCTCTTTCAAGACCAGCCTCAAATCGCCGCCGTTTCCGTTGGTTGCACGGTCAGGCAGGGCTTTCGCCTGAAATCGGTGCGGTGAAGCAAAACGATAGGGCCAATCTCCGTTTCTGTGAAACCGGAAAATCGGCCTGGGTCGGACGGGTCCGGCGAAAGCTCACTTAAGGCGCGACCATTGCTGGCCGCCGCAGATCATGCCGCCGAGGACGCAGCCTTCGATCTTCAGCACCTGCTCGCCGCGTAGCGACATGCGGCCGGTATATTTCTGCCCGTCGCGGGCGTTGACGATCGAGCCGGCCCAGGAGTCGCCGTTCGGCCTCATGCTGATGAGGACCGGCTTGCCGATCATGTCGGAGTCTTTCGCCCATGACACATAGCCGCAATAGCTGCCGCCGCAGGAATGAATGGCGACATTGGCGGTGCCGTCGGCGATGCGCCACTCTCCGGCGGGGCCGGCGAGAGCGGGAGCGCCTAAACTTGCGAGAAGGGCGACGGCGATGCTGAAATTGTTCATGGCGCTCACCAAAATTGTTCTGTTGCAATAGCCTAGGAGCGACCATGGAGCTTTGCAGCCTCGGCTGTTTGTGAGTCTTCGCACACGTCCCGCTGGGTGGGGCTTGTTTCAGCGCCTCGCTCGAAGCTTGACGCGGCCGTCCCGCTCGCGTTGTTGGACCGGGTCGGGCGCGGGGCGGCGGAACTCCATGGACATTATCGAACTGGCCTGCGGCGCGGCGAGCGCAAAGGTTGCGCTGCGCGGAGCGGAACTGCGCGGCTGGAGCGCCGGCGGACGCTCTCTTCTCTGGAGGGCCGATCCGGCGTTCTGGGACGAGACCGCGCCGGTGCTGTTTCCCGTCGTCGGCTGGACGCGCGGCGGAAAGGCGCGGGTCGACGGCAGATCCTATTCCCTCGGCCTTCATGGCTTCGCTCGCGCCATGGACTTTACGCTGCAAACGCAAACCGCCGACCGCTTGCGGCTGACGCTCGCCGCAAGCGAGGCGACCTTCTTCTTCTATCCCTTCGATTTCTGGCTTTGCCTTGGCTATTCTCTGTCAGACGCAGCCTTGACGACGACGCTGACGGTCAAGAACCGCGGGACCACGCCCATGCCCTATGCCTGCGGGCTGCATCCGGGTTTTCTGTGGCCTTTCGCCGACGGCGCTCCGAGCGATTACGCCATCCTCTTTGCGGAGCCGGAAGAGCCTTTTGTGCCGGAAATTTCGGGGGAGGGGCTTTTTCTCAAAAGCCTTCGCAAAATTCCGCTCGATGGCCGCAGGCTCGCGCTTCGCCCTGAGCTTTTTGCGGCCGAGGCGCTTTGTTTTCTCGACACGCGGAGCCGCAGTCTGCGCTTCGAGGGTCCGGGCGGCGCGGCGCTCACGATCGAAACCTCGAACTTCAGCCATTTCGCGTTGTGGTCGAGGCCGGGCGCCGAATTTCTGTCGATCGAATGCTGGACCGGCCACGGCGACCCGGACGGCTTTGAAGGCGATCTCTTCCAGAAGCCGTCAATGCGGCTTCTCGCTCCGGGCGCGGTCGCCCATCATGTCGCGCGCTATTCTTTCCTCGCGTCGGATGTTTCGGCGCGCGGATAGACTACTGACGCCTGCGATCGATCCTTTCCGGCATTCGGCGGCGAGCTCCGGACAATGGCCGTTGACCCTCAGCCATTGCCGCACGGCGCCGGTCGCAAAATTGTCGAGAGCCCGGTTCTCCATCCCAACCAAACAACTTGCGGATTTCAGCAATTGTCCCGCGCGTGGCGCAGTTCGACTTCAAAGCCTTAGAAGACGCTCAGCTTGCGAAGATTCGCCACAAAGATTACACTATTCGTATTACTTTCGACGCGGGAGGACAGCATGGCTAGTCCCATCCCCAGCGGGGATTTCCGCCGCGTGATCGTCGCTGCGGCGGTCGGGAACGTCATCGAATGGTATGACTTCTATATCTTCGGGAGCTTAGCCGCCATCCTGGCGGTCAAGTTCTTCGAAAAGAGCCACCCCGTTGCTGCCTTGCTGAGCACGATTGCGCTGTTCACGGCCGGGTTCCTGATCCGTCCATTGGGAGCATTCCTCTTCGGATGGCTGGGCGACAGAGCGGGCCGCAAATACACCTTTCTCATCACACTGAGCGGCATGGGCCTTGGCACGGGGCTGATCGGCCTCATCCCGACCTTCCAATCGATCGGCGTCGCCGCCGCGTTCATTCTTTTCGCCCTGCGGATAGTCCAGGGCCTGTGCCTCGGCGGCGAATATGGCGGCGCCATCACCTACGTCGCCGAGCATGTGCCGGACGAACGCCGCGGTTACTACACCGGTTGGCTGCAAACCTCTCCGACCCTTGGGATCGTCCTGTCGATGATCGTGATTGTCGGCACACGCGCGTATTTGGGCAACCAAGCGTTCAGCGACTGGGGCTGGCGCATCCCGTTCCTGCTTTCCTTCCTGCTGGTGGCGATCGCGATCTATATCCGCCTGCAACTGCAGGAGACCCCGATCTTCGAAGAGATCAGAGCCAGGGGGCAAATGACCAGAAATCCTTGGAAGGAAGCCTTCCTCAGCTCCAACATAAAGTTCGTGCTGATCGCCAGCATCGTGGTCATTGGCGAGGGGGTGGTGTGGTACAGCGGCCAGTTCTGGGCGTTGTATTTCCTGCAGCAGGTCTCCAAGGTGGACGTCGTCACCTCGAGCTATATCGTGGGGATCGCGCTGCTCATTGCAGCGCCAACCTTGATCCTCTTCGGCTGGCTGTCCGACATCATCGGCCGCAAGCCGGTGATCCTTGGGGGCTTCCTGCTCGCTGCCCTGACCTACTACCCTCTCTATTCATGGTTGGGAACCGTCACCCGGCCGGGCGGCATCAACTATCCCGTCGCGATCTTCATCATTTTCATCCTCGTCTCTTATGTCGGGATGGTCTACGGGCCGATCGGGGCGTTCCTGGCCGAATATTTCCCCGGCAGGATCCGCTATACGTCGGTGTCGGTTCCGTATCACATCGGCAACGGCTGGGGCGGCGGCCTGGTGCCGTTCATCACCTCGGCGGCCTTCCAGGCGACGGGCAGCCTTGGCGCCGCGCTGATCTACCCGATCGCGGTTCCGGCCGTGTGTTTCGTGCTCTCCCTCTTCCTGATGCCGGAGACCCGTCACATCAGCATCTGGAAGCCTTTGGAGGCTCAAACACCCTAGCAGCCTGTCGGACTTAGATGCGCCGGGCCTATGAAAGCGATTGGAGGGTCTCGCGGGCTACGACTTGTTGTGCGGGAGATAGGGAATGAGGCCGTGATCGAGGGCGAGCTGTTGGATTTCTGCGGGAGCGTTGCGGATGTCGACGATCATACCGTCGATGTGCAGCATCCAGAGGAAGGGATTTTGGTCGGTGAGGCTGTGGAGCGACCAGGTCGGGTCGAAGCGATGGGCATTGACGGCTTTGCGAATGGCGGCAGCCTTGGCGCTGGCCGTGCTTTGACCGACCCCGAATGCGGCGCAGATGCTGGCCATGGTCATATGAGGCTTTGTTGCGGGGTCGGAGAGGAAATTGATCTGGCCGAGGGCGTGCAGAATGCCGCAGGCCCAGGTGCGGGGCTGACCTGAGGCAAGCGGGCTGGGCCGCTTTCGGCTCAGGGCGGCGGCCATGCGGCGGGCCAAGTCGGCGTATTCGTCGTTGAGATGTTTTTGGCAGAACGCGTCGGTCAGCACAACGATCTCGTCGTAGCGCGGCTTGATAGCCTTGGGCGCCGAAATGGAGGGGGCGGCTTTACGCATGGGTGGCAGTATGGGCTGGCGGCATGGCGCTGCCCAGAGCGGCGAGAGCTTGCAAAAGCAGTTTCCTGTGGACTGACCTGAATGACTTGTTTCATAAAGCAATATCATGAAATTGTCGCAACACGCATCGGTCGGTCGTCCCACAGCACCGTCACCCTCGTTCTCGCCGTCAGCGGCGCCATCGCAAGGCTCTCGTCGGCGAGGCGAGCCAATTCGTATCTCTCGAGGCCCTACATCGACCCGAGTCCGACAGGCTGCTAGCAAGGTCGCTCATGTGCGGGGCCGCATCGCCCCGCACATTTCCCAATCGCCTGACATAGTCGAGGTCACCCCTCACGCACGCGCGTGAGGCTCGCTGATCTGATCGCTGATCCCGCCGCTGACATCCCGTCTATCGCGTAATGGACGCGGGCTCGTTGGCGCCTAAAAGTTCTCCTTGAACGGCCGCAGATCGAGCTCATGCGTCCAGGCGCTGCGGGGCTGGCGGTGCAGCGCCCAATAAGCGTCGGCGATGGCGTCGGGCTCCAAAAGCCCGTCCTCGCCCTTGGCGGCGACGAATTCGGGAAGGCGGCTTTCAGCCGCCTCGCCGCGGATCACCCCGTCGATAATGACATGAGCGACGTGAACGCCCTGCGGCCCGCACTCCCGCGCAAAACCTTGCGCAACCGCGCGCAGCGCCGCTTTGCCTGCGGCGAAAGCGCCGAAAGGCGGCCGCGCCCGCAGCGAGGCAGTGGCGCCGGTGAGGATCAGCGTGCCGCGGCCGGCTTCGGTCATGCGCCGCGCCGCCTCGCGCCCGACAAGGAAGCCGCCGAAGGCGTTGTGCCGCCACAGGCGCTCGAACAGCTCGGCGCTGGTCTCGACGAGAGGGGCCCGCACATTGACCCCGGCGTTATAGACCGCGATCTCGAGCTCGCCCGGCAGCGCGGCAAAGAGCGCCACGACAGACGCCTCGTCGGTCGCGTCGGCCTGGCGCGTCTCGGCGGCGGCGCCCGTTTCGCGAAGGCTCCGCGCCAGAGCGGCGACGCGTTCCGCCGTGCGGCTCGCGATGATCACATGAAGCCCTTCGCCGGCGAAACGCCGGGCGAGCGCCGCGCCGAGGCCCTTGCTCGCCCCTGCGCCGACGATCACAGCGGTCTTGCTCATCTATCTCTCCTGGGCGCCAAAGCTGTGCAAAATTTTGGCAAAGCAGATTGAACTTTCTTCCGCCGGTAGCGTTAAAATTGTAGGTATAGTGTGTGCAACGCTGGCGCGGGGTGGAGAATTTTATGAAGATGCTTGTGAAAATCGCCCTTGGAGCGGCAGCCTTTGCAATTTCGGGCGGAGCTTTCGCGCAGCAAGTTCGGACGTTTGGGCCAATCGCGCCCTATCTCACCACCGGACGCAGCGTCAGCGTGCCGCCGTTCCCGCATGCCGATGAGCAGCCATATGACGAAGCGGGCCCTCGGCATACCGACACGTCCCGGCCTGCAGCCGCGCCGGCCCGGGCCGTCGAGCCTCCGGCGAAATAGCTGTCCCGGCGCGCTCCCGATCGATCGGAGCCGGATTCAAGCAAAAGTCCAGAATCGGTGCGCCGCGAACGTCCACAGCGTGACCGCGCCGGTTGTCACGATCTGGGCCGGTAGATAAGGCGCGCCGGCGACCGTGACGAAGAGACACATCAAAACATATGTGAGCCCCGCCGCGCCCGTCGCGACGAGCGCGAAGCGGACGCCCGCCCGAGCATGCGGCGCGTCAGAGCGGAAGGTGTGCCGCCGGTTCAGCCCGTAGGACAAGATCGCGCCCGCGACGCTCCCGGCGAGCGCGGCCGGCGGCGCGGCGACGCGCGCGAGCTCCACAAGGCCGATCAGGAGAGCGTAATGCAGGGCCGTCGCGGCGAAGCCGACGCCGGCGAAGGACGACAGCTGGCGGAATAGCTGCGGCGCGGCTATAGGAGAGCGTCGCCGTTCGGAATCGCTCGGAACCATCGGGGACCATAAATTCATTGTCGCCGCGCCTGCGGCGTCGTCCGGCCGCACCGGAACGCGGAACGGGCCGGATCGTCAAGGAGAAATTGAAATGATTCGATTGTTCAGGCTGAAGCTCGCCGCGTGGCTCGCCGGCGCCGCCGTGCTGAGCGGGATGGCGGGCGGAGCGGCGGCGGCCCCCCGCGTGGGATTGCTCGAATGCAATGTTGCCCCCGGCGTCGGCCTCGTCGTCGTCTCGAGCCGGACGCTCGCCTGCGTGCTGACGCCGCGCCACGGCCCGCGCGAATATTATACCGGGACGATCAACCGTTTCGGCCTCGATCTTGGCTTCACCTCGGGCGGCCGCTTCGCCTGGGCGGTGTTCACGGCCGGGTCGGCTCTGCCGCCCTATGCGCTGGCCGGGGAATTCGTCGGCGCGAGCGGCAGCGCCGCTTTCGGCGGCGGCGTTTCCGCCAATGTTCTCATCGGCGGCACCAACCGCTCGATCAGCCTGCAGCCCCTGTCGCTCGGCGTCGAGACCGGCCTCAACCTTTCGGCTGGCGTCGGCGGCCTCTCCCTGCAACCCGCGGCGCCGCCGCGCCGCCTCTGAACGCGGCCGCCAAACTTGCGGCCGGAACCGTCGCTGAATAGATTTGCTGTTCCGCGGCCCGGCCGCGCCTTCTTTGAGACCATCGCTACATGCCCGCCATGACCGGTTCCAGCCCGCACGCCAAGGTGATCATCGTCGGATCGGGGCCGGCGGGCTACACCGCGGCGATCTATGCCGCCCGCGCCCTGCTGGAGCCGGTGCTGATCGCCGGCTTCGAGGCGGGCGGCCAGCTCATGATCACGACCGACGTCGAAAACTACCCGGGCTTTGCCGAGGCGGTCCAGGGCCCCTGGCTGATGGAGCAGATGAAGACGCAGGCCGAGAATGTCGGCGCGCGCATGATCTCCGACCATATCGTCAAGGCCGAGCTCGGCCGGCGCCCGTTCCGCCTCTTCGGCGACAGCGGCGAGGCCTATGTCTGCGACTCCCTTATCATTGCGACGGGGGCCAAGGCGAAATGGCTCGGCCTCCCTTCGGAGGAGAAGTTTAAAGGCTATGGCGTCTCGGCCTGCGCCACTTGCGACGGGTTCTTCTATCGCGGCAAGGAGGTTTTCGTCATCGGCGGCGGCAATTCGGCGGTCGAGGAGGCGCTTTATCTCAGCCATCTTGCGACGAAGGTCACGATCGTCCATCGCCGCTCGGCCTTCCGCGCCGAGCGCATCCTGCAGGAGCGGCTGTTCGCGCGGCCGAACATCGAGGTGATCTGGGATCATGTCGTCGACGAAGTCCTCGGCGTCGAGGACCCCATCGGCGTCACCCATGTCCGGCTCGCCAATGTCAAGACCGGCACCCTTTCGACGCATGAGACGCACGGGCTTTTCGTCGCCATCGGCCACCAGCCGGCTTCCGATCTCTTCACCGGGCAGCTCGACATCAGGCCGAACGGCTATATCAAGACGGCGCCGAATTCGACCGCCACCACCGTTCCCGGCGTCTTTGCCGCCGGCGACGTGACCGATGACGTCTACCGGCAGGCGGTGACGGCGGCGGGCCTCGGCTGCATGGCGGCGCTCGAAGCCGAGCGCTGGCTAGCGGCGGAAAGCCACCGGCGCGCCGCGGCGGAGTAAACACGTCAACTTTTCCGGCGCGGGCGCCTGCCCGTTGCGGATTTTGGATTTCGGATCATTCTCTGCGCTCGCTGCAACGCGAATCGCCGAAGGTGAGACGCCCGGTCATAGGGTGCGTCGGCGCCTCCGGCGCAATAGACACAGGGAAACCGCCATGAACTTCCGCGCCTCCGCTCTCGCCCTTGCTCTTCTTGCCTCCGCCGGCCTCGCCACGGCCGCATTCGGGCAGGCCGCCCAGACCGCGCCCGACAAGATGGCGCCGGCGAAACCCTCATCTATGATGAGCGCCGCGCCGAAGGCGCAGGGCCCGCTGCTCGACATCAATTCGGCGAGCGAGGCGGAATTGCAGGCGCTGCCCGGCATCGGCGACAAGCGCGCCGCCGACATCATCAAGAACCGCCCTTATAAGGGCAAGGACGAGCTCGTTCAGAAGAAGCTTATCCCGCCGGCTGTGTACGCGAAGATCAAGGATCAGATCATCGCCAAGCAGAAATGAGCGGCTGTATGCGCGACTGAGAGCGGGACGCCCTCGGCGCCAGGCGCCCGTAACCGCCGCGACATTCATCCGGCGCGAAACTTGTGCTATGCGCCAGGGCCATGGCAAAGCCGGGCCGCCGCACGCGCGGCTCCGACGCAAAGGATCAATTCATGTTTCCAAAGCCTGCGCCGCAATTGTCGCCGAATACGCTCGCCTATGAGACGACCCCCATGGTGAAGCCCACGGGCTTTCGCGAATATGACGCCCGCTGGCTGTTCGAGAAAGAAATCAATCTCATGGGCGTGCAGGCGCTGGGCCTTGGCCTCGGCACGCTGCTCGCCGAAATGGGCGTTGCGCCCGAGCTCGTCACCGGCCACGACTTCCGTTCCTATTCGTCCTCGATCAAGCTCGCTCTCATCACCGGCCTGATGGCCGCCGGCGTGAAAGTCCACGACATCGGGCTCGCGCTGTCGCCGATGGCCTATTTCGCCCAGTTCGATCTCGACGTTCCGGCCGTCGCCATGGTGACCGCCTCGCATAACGACAATGGCTGGACCGGCGTGAAGATGGGCGCGCAGCGGCCCGTCACCTTCGGCCCCGACGAGATGGGCCGCCTCAAGGAGATCGTGCTTTCGGGCGCTTATCGCAACGCGGACGGCGGCTCCTATCGTTTCGTCGAGAATTTCCCGGCGCGCTACGCCGCCGACCTCACCAATCGGCCGAAGCTGACGCGCAAGCTGAAAGTGGTCGCCGCCTGCGGCAATGGCACGGCGGGCGCCTTTGCGCCCCAGATCCTCGAAAAGCTCGGCTGCGAGGTCGTGCCGCTCGACACGGAGCTCGATTTCACCTTTCCGCGCTACAATCCGAACCCGGAAGACCTCGAAATGCTGCACGCCATCGCCGCCAAGGTGCGCGAGAGCGGCGCCGATGTCGGGCTCGGCTTCGACGGCGACGGCGACCGCTGCGGCGTCGTCGACAATGAGGGCGAGGAGATCTTCGCCGACAAGATCGGCGTCATGCTGGCGCGGGATCTCTCGAAGCTCTATCCGAAGGCGACCTTCGTCGTCGACGTCAAATCGACGGGGCTTTTTGCGACAGACCCCGATCTCTTGAGCCGCGGCGTCAAGGCGGATTACTGGAAGACCGGCCATTCGCACATCAAGCGCCGGGTCAGCGATCTCAAGGCGCTCGCGGGCTTTGAAAAGTCCGGCCACTTTTTCTTCAACACGCCGGTCGGGCGCGGCTACGACGATGGTCTTCTCACCGCAATCCATGTGCTCGATATGCTGGACCGCAACCCGGGAAAATCCATGGCCGATCTTTATCGGGCGCTGCCGAAGACCTGGGGCTCGCCGACCATGTCGCCGCATTGCGACGACGAAAAGAAATATGGCGTGGTCGATGCAACGCTCGGGCGGCTCAAGGCCCTGCAGCAAAAGGGCGCGCTGCTGACCGGCCAAAAGATCCGCGATCTCGTCACCGTCAATGGCGTCCGCGTGACGGTCGAGGACGGAACCTGGGGCCTGGTGCGCGCCTCTTCGAACAAACCCGAGCTCGTCGTCGTCGTCGAAAGCCCGGTGTCGCAGGCGCGGATGCGCGAGATGTTCGCGGCGATCGACGCAGTCCTGCGCGAGAGTCCCGAAGTCGGCGCCTACAACCAGACGATCTAGGGCCGCCGCCTCGAGAACAGGGCATGGCCGCGACTGGCCACGCCCCGCTTTGCGAACAGACCGGCGTCAATCGTTGCCGATCACGGTCCGGATCGAGGTCGACGCGCTATTTTTCAGCATGGGCGTGTCCTGCACGAAGGTCGAGACGAATCCCGGACTGTTGGTCGTCACGGCGTTCCAGATCGTCGTATCGATCGCCCCTGTCATCAGCGTGTAGTTGACCGCGCAATTGACGCAGCTGTTGCCCTGAAAGACGGTCCCGTACATTGATCCGGCTCCTGTCTCGGTATAGGGCGCCGGGTAGGCCTGGAACGCGGTCAACATCTTGTATCCTTCCGTATACATAAAGAGGGGCGTGCCGCTGCGCGCGGTAATCTTGTTGTTTCTGATTTCGATGCCCATCATGCTTTTGCCCCAAAAGAAATTCGGATTGATCATCAGATAGTGCAAAGTTATATATGACGGCCATAAGCCTGTCGTATTCGTCAAGGTGTTGCCGTTAATCTCGATGTTTCTGGTTGTGTCGAAACCGGGTTCGTGTCCTGACAGCACGAGTTGCTGTTCTGACATGACATAGATCCCGCCGTTGTTGGTCAGCTGGTTTCCGATGATGGAGACATTGATATAGGCGCCGTGACATAAGGCGATTCCGACGGGGTTGCCGCTCGCAGTATTGTTGGCGATGATGGCGTTCTCGTAACCGGGCGCCGTGATCGAGAAGTGGTCGCCTGGAGCCGGCGTGACGTCGAACGGCGTGTCGACGGTGAAAGTGTTTCCGCCCTGGGCGGTGATGTGGCGCCACTGCCCCGCCCCGGCTCCGCTGACGATGACCAGCATGGAATTCGGATAGACTTCCCAGGCGCAGCCGGAACACCTCGAATTGTCGGTGACGCTCGAGGAATCGGCGGCGGTGACCGAGCCGAAATCCTCGCGCATGTTCTGGCCGCCCGCCTCGTTGAGGATCGTCTCGCCGTCAAACTGGTTTGTCAGCAGCGTGCCATCCGACACGTCGAACGTGTTTTTCTGGACGACGACGTTCTTGCCGAAATTGATGCTCAGCTGGCGCCCCATCTGGCGCGATACCTTTTCGCCCATCGCGACCGGCTTTTTGGTGGGGAAAGGCCAGGACCAGGATGTCTGGGCCGGGCCAGCGATGATGGTGTCCGATGCGCTGCGGGTGAAATGATTATTTTCGACGACGGCGTTGACGAGGTCGTTCATCAGATTCTGGTTGGTCGCCCATTTGATCGTGTTGTTCTTGAATTGGAGATTGCTGACGTTAGACACAAAGAAGGGCCCGAGGCCGCCGGTTTTGTCCGCCGGGCTTCCGAGCTGATAGTTGATGGACTGGGAAAAACTTGAGTTCAGGATCGCGATGCGGTCGCCGGTAAAGGAGAGCGAGTTGCCCGTGCCGAGGTTCCAGGCGACGCGTTGGATGAAGAACTTGTTGATGGGCTTGCCCCAGCTCTTCAGGTTAAAGCTTGTGCTCGTCAGGTCCGTGTTCTGGATCGTCAGGTCGGCCAAGCCCTGCATCCCGGCGCCGTTCTGCACGATGAAACCGCCCGGCAAGCCAAAGACGATCTTGCTCGACAACGTCGCCTGGCCCTGAAGCACGACGCCGGGCGCGAGATTGATGTAGGATCCGATCTTGTAGGTTCCGGCCGGTAGATAGACGACGCCGCCATAGGTCGCGGCGGCGTATATTGCGGACTGGATCGCCGGGCCGTCGTCGGTCTTGCCGTCGCCCTTGGCGAGAATCTTCAAGGTCGCGTCGGTTTTGACGTTGAAGAGATGGTGATCCGCGAGATTGGTCCCCTTGACCCCCGCCGTGTAGCCCGGCCCGTCCTGGTAGAAGAAGTCAAAGGCCCAGGGCTGACCGATGCTGAAATGATCGGTTCCGGCCGCGTGACCGACAATCGAAGCCTCGCTCAGAGCCGTCGCGTAGCCGTTCGAGACGCTGAACTGATAGGTGTGTCCGGCGACGACGCCCGCCGCAGGCACGATGTCGAGGCAATAAGCGTTGCTCGACGCGGTCGACACTGTCGCCTTCAAGACCGCCTTCGTCTGGACGTCGATCAGGTTGACGGTGGGGGCGACGCCGTTGACATAGAGATTGCGGCCAAAGACGCGGACATGCTGGCCGGAGGCGATTTCGGCGTCGTCGAAATGCTGTGGTTTCGGCGCGTTGAGCCGGACGTGGTTGCTGGTCGTGGAGCCGTCGGAGACCCAAAGCTCATAAAGATCGAAGGCGTTCGTCTTGGGAATTTCAATGACGACAGTCCCGTCGTCGGATGTTTTTGTCGCGAGCGTGGCCGTAGCCGTCGCTTTTGACGGCCTGAAATAGACCTTTGGGGCGGCGCCGAAGCCGCTGCCCATCAAGCTCACGATATCTCCCGGCTTCGCCGAAAAGGGCTGGTTGATAATCTGGGGCGCGGCCGCGGCGGCCGTCGCCGTGACGAGCCATGCCGCGGCGGCACAGGCGGCAAGCGCGTCCGGCGGTCGCCCCCGTCCCGGCTGCTTTGCTATAAAATAAGTCGAAATCCCACCAATATTTACCACGTCGCCTCTCCTTTCAGGGACATTTCGACAAAAATATTCCTGACTTTATGGAATATAAGTCGAGGTAAGATGTCGCTGAATATAATGCGCGACGTATATTGAGCTACTATCTACATTGTTCCAAGATATTGAGAAATGTTCTTGGTTCAATTGCTCACGATTGATCGCTTACGTTGCGGAGTGACGTAACGGAGGGCGGCCGTTGGGGATTAAATTTGGCGCCAGGCTATGGCTGCGGCGTTCAGCCCCAGAGGGCAGGCGAGGCCGGGTGCACGATCGAGCCTTCGTAAATAAGGCCGTCTGCCCGGTCGCGGGCGAGCAGCAGGGGCCCGTCGAGATCGACGAAACGCGCGCGCGCCGCGAGCAGCAGCGCCGGCGCCATGGCGAGCGACGTTCCGACCATGCAGCCGATGACGAGGCCGAGCCCGATAGCTTCGGCGCGCGCCGCCGTTGCGATGAGCTCGGTCAATCCGCCCGTCTTGTCGAGCTTGAGATTGACCGCGTCATAACGGCTGCGCAACTCATCGAGACCCTCACGGGCGTGGACGCTCTCGTCGGCGCAGATCGGGATCACGCGCTCGATGTCGGCGAGGGCTGCGTCGCGCCCGGCCGGCAGCGGCTGTTCGATGAGAGCCACGCCGGCCCTGGCGCAGGCCGCGAGATGGCCGGGAAGCTGCGCCTCCGTCCAGGCCTCGTTGGCGTCGACGATCATAGTTGCCTTCGGCGCCGCCGCGCGGACAGCGGCGACGCGCTCAGGGTCGCCTTCCCCGGCAAGCTTGATCTTCAGAAGCGGCCGCGACCGGACGGCAGCGGCCGCAGAGGCCATTTCAGCGGGGCTTCCGACCGAGATGGTGACGGCAGTCGCGACAGGACGCGGCGCCGGCAGTCCGGCGAGCGCATGGACGGGGCGCCCGCTTTCTTTAGCAGCGAGATCCCAAAGCGCGCAGTCAAGCGCGTTGCGCGCCGCGCCCGATGGTAGAAGCGCCTGCAATTCGTCGCGGCCGGCGCCCGCCTCGATCGCGGCGCGCGCCGATTCGATCTGCGCCGCAACCGACTCGACGGTCTCGCCATAGCGCGCATAGGGAACGCATTCGCCGCGCCCCCTTATCGCAAGACCGCCGGCAACGCCCGCCTCGATCGTCGCGACGATCACGACGGCTTCGGTCTTGCTCCCGCGGGAGATAACGAATTGTCCCGCGATCGGAAACCGTTCGACCGCAATGCCGAGCTTGCGCATCCCTGTCTGATCGCAGAATTGGCGCGCCGAGGCAACCAAGGCCGCGTCTTGCCAAATCCGGCCGCGGCGGCGATTCTGCCGAAAAGCTCCGCGGAGGCCAAGTGAGCTCCGTCAGCGAAAGCCGCCCGGGATCGGCAGATGATCGATGCTTGGTTGTCCTTGCCTTTGCCGCTGATGTTCCTCGCCGTCGCCGGATTTTACACCGGAGCGGCGGCGTTCCTCTACTGGCTCTGCTTCGGCCGCCGCACGCGCCGCCGGATGCTGTCCTTCAGCGGCGCGGCCGCCGAGCTCTTCAGCGCGATCATGGTGATCTTCGGCATCCAGATCGGCTTCGTCGCCAGCGACGTCTGGGACCGCAACCGCCGCGCTTCGGCGGCTGTCGAGTCGGAAGGCGCGAGCCTGACGATGCTCAACGCGCTCGCCGGCGTGAGCGGTCTGCCGATCGACCCCATCCGCGCGGCCATCCGCGCCTATGCGGCGGCGGTCGTCGATAAGGAATGGCCGAGCATGGCCGCCGATGGCGCAGGATCGCCGGAGGCGGAGGCGGCGCTCGGGACCTTGCTTCGAAACGTCGCGCAGGAGCGCCCTTTGAAGGACGCCGACGGAAAATTCGATGGCGTGATGCTCGATACGGCGCTCAAGGTCCAGGTCGCGCGCGCTGATCGCCTGATTCTCGCCGTGCCCTACTCGGAAGCCGTGAAGTGGGCCTGCGTCCTCCTCCTCGCGCTAGCGGGCCAGATCGCCATCGCCATGCTGCATCTCGATCGCCCCCGCCCCCATGTCGCGGCGGCTGTCATCTTCACTTCAAGCATGGTGATCGTGATGGCGCTCATCGCCGCGAGCGAAGGCCCTTTCCAGCCGCCGCTTTATATTCCGAGCGATCCGATCGCGCGCGTCCTCGAGCTTGTTCCCCCTCCGGACGCGGCGCCTCCGGCGCAAACATCGGCCGCTCCAAAGGGCGGCGACAGAACGCCTTGAGGCCGGGGGAACGCCTTCTCATTGCGGCGGCGGGGTGAGCCCGAGAACGGCCGCGGCGGCCAGCACAAGGGCGCCGAGCGCCAACTCGGCGCCGACGCTCCAGCACAGCGTCCTTGCCGGGAAAGAAGTTTCCCTCCGCGCGCGCAATCCCGGCATGGCGACAAAACGGTTGAACAGGGCGAGGACGAGCATCGCGGCGACGAGTGCGAGTTTGACGAAGAGAACGTCGTCATAGGGCGCGTTGAACAGCTTTCCGAAAGAGGCGCCGACGCGAAAGCCGGCATTGGCGGCGCCGGTCGCGACGATCACGGCGACGGCGACGATCGCCATCGCCGAGAAGCGGAAGAGAATCTGCAAAATGGCCGCTGCCGAGCCTTTGCGCCCGGCTTCCGCCGCAGCGAAAAGCAGCGGGGGAAGCCCGCCGACCCATGCGCCGGCGGCGAGCACATGGAGACCATAGGCGACAATCATGGCGGCGCCATAAAGCCCCGTTCCGCCCTGGGCGGCATGACCGAGCCAGGCCTGGCTCACAAGGATCAGCGCGCCGAGCAGGACGAGCGCCCGCAAGGACGCGAGCCCGCGCCGGCGCAAGGCGGCGTAAAGGGCCGCGGCGAGGAGCGCCAGCCGCAGCATCCACACGTGGCCGAAATTGGTCTCGAGAAAGAACGCGTGCAGGGTTTCGAGATCGCGCAGGCTGCCCCAGTCGGGGGCTGGGCTCCCGCTCGCCACACTGACGAGGGTTCCGGCGACCCAGGCGAGGCCGGAAAGCGCGGCCGCCGCGGCGGCCGCGCGCAGAAGAAGGCCCGTCGCCGCAAAGGCTTGCGGCGCGCGCCGGGGCCCGAGCCCTGCGTCCGGGAAAGCGTAGAACCAGAACAGCGCCGAGCCGAACAGGGCGAAAACGGCGGCGAAGTGAACCCAGCGGGCGATGACGAGAAGCTGAAAAACCGTCATCGCCGCTGCGCTCGCCTCGCTTCGCCGGGACGGCCGGCCAACTCCCTATCGAAGTCGGAAGACGCTCCAGCGTCTTTGTCCTGGCGCATTTTCTTTACCTGAGGCGGCGGCCGCCTCACGAGGAGCTGCCGCGGGTCAACGGCCGACGGTAAAAGTGAAGGTTCCCTGAGTCTTGTGCGTATCGACCGACACAGCATGCCACTTCACTTTGTAGACGCCGGGCGCAAGCGTCCGGCCGATCGGAATGACAAGGCTCTTCTTGTCGGCTGGCTGCTGCGCCGGCTTTCCCGTCGCGATCAGCGCTCCGGCCTCGGTCGAGAGCTCGGCGCCTGAAAATTGCGGCACGACCTCCTCGCTAAACGTCAGGCGGATTTCCGATGGGGGCGTCGCGACCGCGCCGCCAACGGGCGGAACGGATTTGTCGAGAACCGCATGGGCGAGCGTAGGCGATCCGGAGAGCGCCAGCGACGCCGCGGCGCAGCCGAGTGCGATGGCGAATTTCAAACTGCGTTGCAAGACCGCCTCCTCAAAACACCGATTGGGGGCCGGGGAAGATCGGGCGCCCGATGAAGCTGTCGGAGAACAGATCGTCAAGGTAAAGATGCAGCTGCGCGATGACGCCGACATGCTTCCCGCTCGCGGAATTGATCGGCAACTGGGCCTCCACGCCGATCTGAAAGCCTTGTCCGACATAGATCACGCCGGGATTGACGAGTCCTGTCGTGGTGTGGCTGTTGCCGCCTCCCACCGGTCCAATATTGGCGACCGGCGTCGAGAAGGCGACCTCGACGAGCGGAATCAGCCGCTTGAAAAAGTCGTTGTCGATCGCGCTGACGTTCGCGTTCATGTAGGGGAGACTATACTGCAGCGTAAAGCCCCAATTGAAGAACGTCGGCTCGTGGTCGAAGTTGACGATGCTGAGGCCGGTGTCGGGGTCCTGCTCTACTTCGACGCTGATCGGGTGGGTCGATAATCCGACTCCGAGCTGGCCGGTCACGGCAAAGGGGCGCAGCGCGTTGAGGCTCGCCGGCAGGTCGCCCATGCCCTTGCCGAAGAATATCTGCGGCGACCAGCTCGTGAACCGGTCCGCTCCGACGCTGGCGTTGCCCGTCCCGCCCCAATCGAAGCCGACGCCCGCCGAAAAGATGAATTCATGCTCGGGGTTTCTGAACAGCACGAGCTTGAAATCGGTTGAAAGATTGTCCCAGCCATTTGCCCGCGGATTGGCCTGATGAATGAAGGCGTCGCTGATCGCAAAGCCGAAAAAGGGCGTGATGCGCTTGGCATAATCGAAGGCGAAGGCATAGGACTGCGAGCCGTCCGGCCCGGTGAGATAGGCGAAGGTCGGCAGCGACCCTTCGTCATTGACGCCGGGATCGTCGATCAGCAGCGTCGCCGGAAAGAAGCGGTCGCCGACGGTGACATGGGACGAAGCAGGACTGACGCTTAAGAGAGCGGCCGCGGCGGCAAGCGCGCACGGGGCCGTGAAGGCCTTGAATGACATGGATTTTTCCTCGATCTGAAAGAAGGCGATCCGACGTCTGCGAACGGGCGCAAAAAACGTCGGGGCAGCGCGTCAGATCAGATGAGGAGGCGCGCGGGGGCTTCCCGCGAGGCCGCGCGGCGTGGCGACGGGCCGCAGTGTTTGCGGGGGGCCAAGGGATTCGACAACGAGCGCCGCTACGGCGATGGCCGCCGGCCCCGGCGCGGGGAGGAGGGCGGCTGCGCCAAGGCAACAGCAGGGGCAGCCGTCAGGATGGACGTGGCCGGGCGGCGCCTTGTCGCTTGCGTCGGGCGCCTCATCATGGGCGCATAGAACGCTATGCGCCGCCGGTCCGAGCGAGGACGCAAGGGTTGCCGAGGCCGAAGCGGCGTCGGTCTGTTTCAGGCAGCAAAGATTGAGCGGCGCCAGAACGAGCGCCAGCAAAGCCGCGAGCGCAAGGAAGTGGCAGGCTCCGCGCCGCCAAGCGCGTTTCGCTGCGTCGCGCCGAGCCGTCCGCGGGGCGTAGGTCCGCCAAGGACTGCAAATATGCTTTGCCAGCCGTTGAGACATGAGAGCGCCCTTGACGGTGGGCCTTAAAAATTTGTCGGGCTCGCCCAGTTAGGGGCAAAACCCGGCTGTCGCAAGGCGAAAGAAGAATGCCGCGGCCAAGATCGCGGCGGGCGACATTTCCGCAACAGGCGGGAGCGGGAGTCTCGGCGGCCTCGCGGGCCTCGCGCCATGCGACTATCAGCATCGAAGCATCCGTCTCGACTTTGCCGCAGCGGGCGGGTACCGATCTTGCAGTGATTTTCCGCGGGATGCTCCGCATGGCTTGCGTGCGCGGCGGGACTGGATGATGGATGCTGCCGAAGGCCCAACATTTGCGAGCGAGCGTTCCGGCGAAGCGGTGAGGCTCCGGCTCGCCGGGCATTGGACGCTTGACGCCTGCGCAGGGATCGAGGACGGCGCCGAGGCTCTGGTGACGGAAGCCGGCGGCGCGCGACGGGCGATCCTCGATCTCGGCGGCGTCCAGCGCCTCGATACGGCTGGCGCGTGGCTGATCGACCGCTCGCGCCGGGACCTCGACGCCAAGGGCGTCAAGGCCGAATTCGCGGCTGTCAGTCCCGAATTCGGCCTGCTTCTGAGAGAAGCCCATTATCGCGGCTTCGAGGCGCCGAAGCGGCGGCGGGGCTCGCTCCTCATGGGACTTCTCGCCGACGTCGGCGAAAGCGTGGTCATGGCCGGCCGCGACCTTGTGGACGGCGTCGAATTTCTGGGCGAGGTCGTGGCCTCGACCGTGAAAGGACTGACGCGCCCTTCGCATTTCCGCGGCATTTCGCTCGTCGCGCATCTCGAGACGATCGCGCTGCGCGGCGTTCCGATCATCGTTCTCATCAATTTCCTGGTCGGCGCGATCGTCGCACAGCAGGGCATCTTCCAGCTGCGGCGCTTCGGCGCGGTCATTCTCGTCGTCGATCTCGTCGGCATCTTGATCCTGCGCGAACTCGGCGTCCTTTTGAGCGCGATCATGATCGCCGGACGCTCGGGCTCCGCCATTACGGCGGAGCTCGGCTCAATGAAGATGCGCGAGGAGATCGACGCCCTGGTCGTCATGGGCCTTAGGCCCGTCGAAGTGCTGATCGTGCCGAGAATCCTCGCGATCGTCATCAGCCTGCCGCTACTGACGTTCCTGGCGGACATGTCGGCGATCGCCGGCGGCATTCTGGTGAGCTGGATCTATGGCGGCATCACGCCAAAAAGCTTCATCGCCCTGTTGCCTTCGGCGATCGCCCTGCACACCTTCTTGAGCGGAATCATCAAGGCGCCCTTCATGGGCCTCGTCATCGGGCTCATCGCCTGCGTCGAGGGCCTTGCCGTCGAAGGCTCGGCGGAATCGCTCGGGCGGCGGGTGACCGCCTCAGTGGTCAAGTCGATTTTCATGGTGATCGTCGTCGACGGCCTGTTCGCCGTGTTTTTCGCCGCGATCCGGTTCTAGGCGCTTTCATGTCGGACAGCTCGCCCCCGCTCAACAAGCCCCGCTCGCTCGCGAGGCGCAGAGCCGCGCCGCCGCGCGCCGCGGCGCCGGATGTCGCCATCCGCGTGCGCGATCTCGTCGTCGGCTTCGGCGACAAGCTGATCCTCGACGGGCTCGATCTCGACGTCCGTCGTGGCGAGGTGATGGGCTTCGTTGGCGGCTCCGGGACCGGCAAATCTGTTCTGACGCGCGCCATTCTGGGGCTGATCCGCAAACGGAGCGGCACGATCGAGCTTTTCGGCGCCGATCTCGATTCCGCGTCGCGCACGGCGCATGACGCGATCGAGCGCCGCATCGGCGTCATGTTTCAGCAGGGCGCGCTGTTTTCCGGGTTGACGGTCAAGCTGAATGTTCAGGTGCCGATGCGCGAGCATCTGAAGCTCTCGCCGCGCCTCGCCGATGAGCTTGCAATGCTCAAGATCGAGCTTGTCGGCCTCGATCTCGACGCGGCCGACAAATTTCCGGCGGAATTATCGGGCGGCATGATCAAGCGGGCGGCGCTCGCGCGGGCTTTGGCCCTCGATCCGGAGCTTTTGTTTCTCGATGAGCCGACGTCCGGCCTCGATCCGATCGGCGCCGCCGAATTCGACGATCTGATCTCGACCCTGCAGAAGACGCTCGGCCTCACGGTCTTCATGGTGACGCATGATCTCGATAGTCTCTACTCGATCTGCGACCGGATCGCGGCCCTCGCTGACCGCAAGGTGATCGCGACGGGACCGATCGAAACCATGCTCGCGTCTTCGCATCCCTGGCTGCGCGCCTATTTTCATGGCAAGAGAGCGCGTCAGCTCGATCCGACGGCGCCAAGGCGCGCGGCGCCGGCGGTTCCGGCATGACGCCTGCTACGAGGCGTCCGCGATGTTCCGGGCCAGATACAGGATGAGCCGATAGATGGAAACCCGCGCGAATTACGCCCTGATCGGCGTTTTCACCCTGGCCGTGATCGCTTCCGCCTTCGCCTTCGTCCTGTGGTTCTCGGGCGGCGAAAAGTCGGGCGCGCCGCGCACCTACAGGATTGTCTTCAACGGCTCCGTTTCCGGTCTTTTGCGCGGCGCGCCGGTGCTGTTCAACGGCGTCAGGGTCGGCGATGTGACGCGGATCGACATTGTGCCGCGGGATCCGAGCCAGGTCTATGCGCTGGTCGAGGTCGACGGCCGCGTGCCCGTGCGGGCCGACACCAAGGCGCGGCTCGAATCGACGGGCCTCACCGGCGTCGCCTCGGTCGCTTTGTCCGGCGGGACGCCGGACGCGGGGCCGCTGCCGCCCGGCCCCGACGGGGGGCCGCCGGTGATCGTGGCGGAGCGATCCGACTTCCAGGACCTCATCCAGAGCGCCCGGAAGATTGCAGGACAGGCCACGGAATTTCTCGAAAAGACCAATAAGGTGCTCGACGACAACTCCGCCTCGATCACGGCTTCGGTCAAGAACATCCAGAAATTCTCGGACGCGCTCGCCGCCAATTCCGATGGGGTGAAGGATTTTATGGCCTCCGTCGCCGACGTCGGCCGGTCGATCAAGCCGCTCGCCGCCAAGCTCGAGACGCTCGCCGGCGACGCCGACACGGTGGTGAAGTCAGTCGATACGGCACAGGTCAAGTCGATCCTTTCTGATTTCGCCTCGATGTCGAGCAAGCTCGACGCGGCGGCGAGCAAGGTCGACGGCGTGCTCACCAATTTGAACGGCTTCCTCTCGACCGGCGACAGCAAGGGCGTTTTCGTGGAGGTCGCCGCCGCGGCGCGCTCGATCCGCAAGCTCGCCGACGACGTCGATGCGAAATGGAAGGACATTGGCGCCAATCTCGCCCGCTTCTCGGGTTCTGGCCTGCGCGAATATGAGGCGCTCGCCTCCGATGGCCGCAAGACCCTCGACCAGATCAATCAGGCGATCCGCTCGATCGAGCAGAATCCGCAGCAATTCATCTTCGGCAAGAAGCAGCAATACCCGGAATATTCGGGCGCCCGCTGATTTGGCCGCCGCGCCGGAGCTTTCCGGCGGCTTCCGAAACAATAAGTTAAGAAGCATGATCGATTGATTGCCGATCATGTGTCGAGGATTGATTTGACGAAAGCGGGTTTGGGCGGGCAGGGGACGGAAATTGCGCCGCAGCGCAGGCCCATGGCCAGGCCGGCGCGTTGCGCGCGGCACCTGCGCGATGCGGCGCTGAGCGTCCTTTTCCTCGCGGGCGCGCTTGCCGGCTGCGCTGCGCCGCCGACCCCTTACGATCTCAATGCAGCGGCGCTGGGCGGCGCGCTGAAGGGCGCGGGCGCCGTCCAGATTGCGATCCATGAGCCCACCGCCCTGCCGCCGCTGGACTCGAACCGCATTGTCGTGCGGCTTCCAGGCGATTCGATCGCGCTTTTGAAGGGCTCCGCCTGGGCCGACCGGCTGCCGCCGCTGGTGCAGGCAAAGCTCGTCGAAAGCTTTCAGAAGAAAGGGCTGCGCGCGGCGGAACCCGGCATGGCGGCCGACTATGGTCTTTTGATCGATATCCGCCGCTTCGAGCTCGATCCTGCCCGCGCCACGGCCTTCGTCGAGATTTCCGGCCAGATCACGGCGGCCTCCGGTCGGATCGTCGCCGCGAAGGTGTTCTCCTCGAGCGCTCCGGCGCCGCACGACGACGGCGCGACAGTGACGGGCGCGCTCGGCGTCGCGCTGTCCAACGTTCTCGGCCAAATCCTGCGGTGGACCGCAGCGCAGATTTAAAACTCAGACGATGTGGTCCGGCGCCAGCGCGCAGACCGTCGCCTCGTCGGTTTCGATCTGCAAGGTTACATGGCCGATCTGATATCGCTGCCGCAGCGCTTCGGCCGTTTCCATAAGGAAGGCGTCGCCCGGATGGCCGGCCGGCATCACAAGATGGCCGGTGAGCGCGACGTCGCTCGTGCTCATCGACCAGATATGCAGGTCGTGCAGGGCGGCGACGCCCGGCAGGCTGGAAAGATAGTCGCGCACCTCGGCGGGCGCGATGCCCGCCGGAACCGCCGCCAGCGACATGGCGACGGCCTCACGCAGCAGGCCCCAGGTGCCGGCGATGATGACTGCGTTGATTAGCAGGCTCGTCAGCGGGTCGAGCCAGAGCTGGCCGGTGAGCAGGATCAGGAGGCCGGCGAGGATGACCCCGGCGGAGACGCCGGCATCCGCCGCCATATGGAGAAAGGCGCCGCGGACGTTGAGATCGGTCTTGCCGCCCGAGGCGAACATCGCCGCCGTCGCGGCGTTGATGAGCATGCCGATCGCCGCCACCGCCATCATCGTGCCGGCGGCGACCGGCTGCGGGTCGAAAAAGCGGCGGATCGCCTCATAGCTCAAAGCGCCGATGGCGAGCAGCAGGAAGACGGCGTTGAAAAGCGCGGCGAGGATCGGGGCGCCTTTGAGACCGTAAGTAAAGCGCGGCGACGGCGCCCGCGCGGCGAGGATCGTCGCGGCGTAGGCGACGCCAAGGCCGAGAACGTCGGAAAGATTGTGCCCGGCGTCGGCGATGAGGGCGACGGAATCGGAAATGATCCCATAGACGAGCTCAAGGGCGACGATGAGGAGGTTGAGCGCGATGCCGATGAGGAAACGCCCGCCGAAACTCGCCGGCGCATGGGAATGCGAATGGCCGGGATGGTCATGCGAGTCGTCGCCGTGGTGATGCGAATGGCCCATCTTCTCCGCTCCGCGCGCGAGCTTGCGCCCGCACGCCCGGTCTAAAGGCAAATCCGGCCTCCGCATAGAGACCGGCGCCCGACGATCGGCGCGGAATGTGACTCGATTATTCGCGGGTACCGCCATCCGGCAAGGTCAGCGCTTTTCCTGTCGCCGGTTTGCGGCGATAAGCGTCGGTTTAACGCGCCCCCGGGCCCTGGCCCATGCCCTGAATGAAAAAAATGAAGGAAGACGCTGCTATCCTCGTGCAGCCCAAGTCGCCGAAGCCGATGCGGTCGCAGGCGATCTTCACCGAAGGCTCGACGAAGCGGCATGTGCTCGCCATGACCGCCGCCGCCTCGGTCGGTCTGATGTCGATCTTCGTCGTCGACCTTTTGTCGCTGCTTTACGTCTCGCGGCTCGGCGATCCGGAACTCACCGCGGCGGTGGGCTTTGCGACGCAGGTGCTGTTCTTCTCCGTTTCGATCAATATCGGGCTGTCGATCGCCATTGGCGCCCTCGTTTCGCGCGCGATCGGGGCCGGCGCGCGGTCGAGGGCGCGGCAGCTCGCGGCCTCCGGCCTCGTTCATGTCTTTTGCATCTCCGCCCTCGTCAGCCTTTGCGCTCTGCCGTTCCGGCGCGAGATTCTGACTCTGCTGGGCGCCGAGGGCAAAGCGCTCGACGTCGCCTCGGACTATCTCCTCTTCACGCTGCCCGCGACCGTCGGGCTTGGGCTCGGCATGGCGCTCGCCGCGCTGTTGCGGGCGGTCGGCGACGCCAGGCGCGCCATGTATGTGACCCTCTCCGGCGCGGTGACGACGGCGATCCTCGACCCTATCTTCATCTTCGCCCTCGGCCTCGGCGTCCGCGGCGCGGCGATCGTGACGATCTTTTCCCGGCTGACCTTCGTCGTCGTCGGGCTTCATGGCGTGATCACAAAGCATGATCTCGTGCCACGCCCTAGCCTTGCGGCCTCTGTCGCCGATCTGCGGCCGCTGATGGGAATAGCTGTTCCGGCCGTTCTGACCAATCTGGCGGCGCCCGCCGCCAACGCCTATTCGATGCGGATTTTCGCGCATTTCGGCGAGCCGGTCGTCGCCGCCTTCGCCATCATGGACCGCATCTCGCCCGTCGCTTTCGGCGTCCTCTTCGCGCTTTCGAGCGCGGTCGGCCCAATTCTGGGGCAAAATCTCGGGGCAAGGCTGTATCCCCGCGTCCGGCGCGTCCTGACGGACAGCTTCTCCTTCGCCGCGGTCTATGTCGTCGCCGTCGCACTGATTCTCAGCCAGGCCGCGCCGCTCATCGTCCGCCTGTTTGCGGCGCAAGGTCAGACTGCCCAGCTCCTAGCCTTCTTCTGCGTGACGTGCGGCGGCCTGTGGTTCTTTCTCGGCGGCATTTTCGTCGCCAACGCCTCGTTCAACAATCTCGGCTTTCCGCTGCTTTCGACCGTCTTCAACTGGGGTCGGGCGACAGTCGGCACCATCCCTTTCGTCACGTTTGGCGCGCGCTTTGGCCCAGAGGGCGGCTTTCTCGGACTGATCGCCGGAGCGGTCGTCTTTGGAATTCTCGCAATTTTCATCGCCTATTATGTCACCGGGCGGCTCGCCGGCGACGCGAAGGACGGCTCCTTCGCATGATTCCCATCAAGCCGAAAATGCTCTAGAATCGGCGCAGGCCAGCCGGCCGAGCGCAAAGGCCATCCGGCGTTCCTCGGGACGCGGAAAGGACGCTGATGTTCAATCTGTATGAGATCTTGCAGAACGCCCAGAACGGCGAGGCCATGGCAAATCTGGCCAGGCAGTTCAATATTTCTTCGGAACAGGCGGATGCCGCGGTCAAGGCGCTGATGCCCACGATGTCGGCCGCCTTCCTCAACCGGTCCGCGGACCCGACCGCCTTCGGCTCTATTCTCGGCGCGATGGGGGATCCGCAGCACCTTTCTGCCTTCGCCGACCCTTCGGCCGCTCAGGCGCATGCGACGACCGAGAAGGGGGCCGACGTCCTGACGCAACTGTTCGGCTCGAACGAGATGAGCGCCCAGGCGGCGACGCAGGCGGCGAGCCTTGCCGGGCTTTCGCCGGCGCTGGTGCAGCAAATGGCGCCGGTGATCGCCTCGATGGTTATCGGCGGCCTCAGCAAGGGGCTCGCCAGTCAAGGCTGGGGCGGGCTTTTCGGCCAGCTCGCCAACGCTGCAGGGCAGGGCGGCCTCGCCAGCATTTTGGGCGGCCTGCTCGGCGGCGCTCCGCAGGCGCAGCCGGGCGCAGCGGGGCAAGCGGCGCCCGGCAATCCGAATGTGGCGGGAGGCGCCGCTTCGGCCGGGTTCGGCAGCCTCGCCGGAATGTTCGGCACGATCCTCAGCAGCTTTCTCGGCGGCGGAGCCGCGCCTCAAGGCGGACCGAACGCGCCGCAGTCCGCCCCCCACCCGGCTCCCCAATCGGTTCCGGGCGGCTTCGACATGAGCGCCATCCAGGCGGGACTTGAGGCGCTGACCAAGATGCTGCAGCCCGGAACGGCGCCGCAGCCGACGCAGCAGGCCGGGCTTCAGGACGACATCAGCTCGATTCTCGACGGCAAAAAGCGGTCCTGAGGCCGACATACGGGATCCAATCCGAAAGGCTCAAAAGGTCCGAGGGATCCTGGGCGCGAACGCCGCGTTGCGTTGCGGAGCCCGGCCGCCTATGACAGCTGCGGCGCGCGGCCGGGGAATTGCCGCGCGCGGGCGTTGCAGACCGCCCCGGGGCTGCATAATCGGACTTTTGACATCATGGCGCGCGACGTTTCGGATTCAACGCCCATCACGTCGCGCCATGAGCTCGTCGCCTGGCTCGAGGCCGGCTCGAAGCCGCCAGAGCGCTTCGCCGTCGGCACGGAGCACGAAAAGATCCCATTCTACCGCGCGTGCCATTGCGCTGTCCCCTATGAGCCGCGTCCGGGCTATGCGCTGGGCGTGCGCGCCCTGCTCGAAGGGATGCGCAAGACGCTCGGCTGGGAGGCGATCTTCGACGGGCCGAACATCATCGGCCTATACGACGAACGGACCGGCGGCGCGATTTCGCTCGAGCCCGGCGGCCAATTCGAGCTTTCGGGCGCTCCGCTGGGCACGGTCCACGAGACCGAGGCGGAGCTAAACCGGCATTTTTCGGCGCTGAACAGCGTCGCCGCTCCCGCCGGCATCGGCTTCCTCGCGCTCGGCATGAACCCCAAGTGGCGCCTCGCCGACATTCCGATGATGCCGAAACAACGCTATGCGATCATGGCGAGATATATGCCGAAGGTCGGGACGCGCGGCCTCGACATGATGTTTCGCACGACGACAGTGCAGGCCAATCTCGATTTTTCGGGCGAGGCCGACATGGTGCGGAAATTGCGCGTCTCGCTCGCGCTGCAGCCGGTCGCGACCGCGCTGTTCGCCAATTCGCCCTTCACCGACGGCGTTCTCAACGGCTTCCTCTCGGCCCGCTCGGAAATCTGGCGCCACACCGACGCGGCGCGCACCGGCATGCTGCCCTTCGCTTTCGAGCCCGGCATGGGATTCGAACGTTATGTCGATTACGCCCTCGACGTCCCCATGTATTTCGTCAAACGCGGCGCGACCTATATCGATGTCGCGGGCGCGAGCTTTCGTGACCTGCTCGCGGGCAAGCTCGCCGCATGCCCGGGCCAACATGCGACTTTGTCGGACTGGGCGAACCATCTGTCGACGATTTTCCCCGAGGTGCGGCTGAAGCGCTATCTCGAGATGCGCGGCGCCGACGCCGGGCCGCGCCCGCTGCTCACCGCGCTGCCGGCCCTCTTCGCCGGGCTTTTCTACGACAGTGTCGCGCTCGACGAGGCCTGCGAGTTGATCAAGCCGTGGACGGCCGAGGAGCGCGAGAGGCTGCGCGCGGACGCGCCGCGGCTCGGGCTTGCGGCGGAGATCGGCGGCCGCCGGCTGCGCGACGTCGCGCGCGACGTTCTGCGCTTTGCGCGCCAGGGGCTCGCCCGGCGCGCCCGGCTCGACGCCGAAGGCCGCGACGAGACCTATTTTCTCGATCCGCTTGACGCGATTGCGGCCGGGTGCAGCGAAGCGGAGCGGCTGATCGAGGCTTTCAAGACCGATTGGGGCGAAAGCGTCGAGCCGACCTTCAAGCAATGCGTCTATTGAGCGCCCTCCAGCAGGAGGGCAGGCGGCGCTCTCATTCAGTTTGAATGACGCCGTTTTCCCCAGAAGTTTTGCGAGGCGGCGCGGCTTTTCCTCGTCTCTCAGGAGGTGGCCGCGCCATTGGATTGGCCCCAGCCATCGTGCAAATCGCGTTGAGATCGAGGCCTCTAGCATTTCGGAGGAAATCCGCCACGGCCCAGGGAGGCTCACCGAGGACGCCCTTTCCCCGCGCCTCCATGACAAAACTTCGGTTCCTCGCTTGACGGAGCGCGATCATTGGGGTTCCGTCACTCCGAGCAGGCGGAAAAACGCCGGAATCAGCAGCGAAGAGCCGAAATCCGCGCGCGAGTTTCATCGCTCACCATCATGGAAGGTCACGGGATGACGAGTTCAAGCAAAAAAGCCGCTCCTGCGAAAAGCGCGGCGACTGCCAAGGCGCCCAAGGCGGCGAGCGCTTTCGCCAAACCCCTGCAGCCATCCAAAGAACTTGCCGAGGTGGTCGGCTCCGCGCCGCTGCCGCGCACCGAGGTGGTCAGCAAGGTTTGGGACTACATCAAGAAACATAAATTGCAGAACGAGGCGAACAAGCGCGAGATCCTCGCCGATGACAAGCTGAAGGGCGTTTTCGGCAAGGACAAGGTGACGATGTTCGAGATGAACAAATATCTCGCCCAGCACCTGAAATAGGCTTCGCCCACGGGATTTTTGCTTCGCCGGACTGAGGCGGAATCGGGGGGCGGGCCGGCGTCGCGCCCCGGCCGGTTGCGCGCGAAATTCGGTCCGGGCTGCGGATTCTCCCGCCCGAGGCGAGTGGGGCGCGAGAAGACCCCAACCATTCGGCGCTGTGCCGGTCTTCTTGCGAGGCCTTCTTCCTGGGAGATCTCTCATGCGGCGCCGCAGGCTCGGCGGAAGCGACCTTGACGTTTCGGTCATTTCGCTCGGGTCTTGGCTCACCTATTCGGGCGGGATCGAGAAAGCCGACGCCATCGCCTGCGTCCGCGCCGCGCTCGATCTCGGCGTCAATTTTTTCGACACGGCCAATGTTTATGGGCGCGGAGCTGCGGAGACGCTGCTCGGCGAGGCGCTTCGCGGCGTCGAGCGCAGTTCCTACATTCTCGCGACCAAGGTGTTCGGGCCGATGAGCGACAGCGACAAGGGCCTGTCGCGGGCGCAGATCTTCAAGCAGATCGACGCCTCGCTCGCCCGCCTCAGGACCGATCACGTCGATCTCTACCAATGCCACCGCTATGACGAAGCGACGCCGCTCGAAGAGACGATGCAGGCGCTGACCGAGGTCGTCAGGCTCGGCAAGGCGCGATATATCGGCTTCAGCGAATGGCCGCTCGACAGAATCGAGGAGGCGGCGGCGATGAAGGGCGTCGCCCGTTTCGTCTCGAGCCAGCCGCAATATTCGCTGCTGCGGCCCCATCCGCAGACCGATCTCTTTCCGCGCTGCGCCGATTTCGGCATTTCCCAGATCGTCTGGTCGCCGCTGGCGCAGGGGATTTTGACCGGCAAATACAAGCCCGGCGCGCCGCCGCCGGAGCGCTCTCGCGCGGCGAGCCCGACCATGGGCGCCATGCTGCCGACGCGTTGGCTGACGCGCCCGATGCTGGAGGCCGTGCGGGAGGTCGAGCGCGTCGCCGCAGACGCCGGCGTGAGCCTGGCGCAATTCGCACTGGCCTGGGTCTTGCGGCGCAACGAGGTCGCCTCGGCCATCGTCGGCGCGACGCGGCCGGAGCAGCTGGCGGAAAACACGGCGGCGGCCGAGCTTTCGATCAGCGAGGAGCATTTCCTCGAGGCCGAGGAAATTCTGGAGCCGGTGCGCTGAGGGCTGCGCCTGTTGGCGGCTAAATGAAGAAAAGCACGGTCCCGCGCACAGTGATCCGGATCGGGTCGTCGGAGTTCTCGTCGGTGAGCCTCACCCGGCACACCAGAATATTTTCGTCGCGAATGCCGGTCGAGACGAAGAGCTGGCCGACCGGGCGCTCCGTCAGCGTATTGCCGCCGTCAGTCACGAATGCGTGGTTGAATCCGGCAAGGGAGACGACGAAACCGGCCCCGCGCGGCCGGTTGACGGTTTGTGTCTGCTCGAGCGGGCGGCCGGGCAAGAGATTGTTGGTTCCGCCGGGTTCGAAGAAGGTGAAGGTAAAAGGCGTCACCCCGATGATGGAAGCCATCTTGATCCTCCCGCTCAAAATCTTGCGCGGCGAATCGACGCGTCGCGCCGCTCAGCCAATCGTTCGGGGCGGCTAGAGCATTTTCCGATCTCGTGGCATGAAAATGCTCTAGCTACTTTGTTTTGTAACGTATTTGTTCACGTGAGCCGGTCGCGGCTCCGTATTGAAGATGCTGTAGCGATCAGTCGAACAGTCTCGCCAGGAGAAAGCCGACCGCAAAGGCCGCCCCGATCGCGCCGATCGGATTGGCGGCGATGAATTGCCTCAATCTGACGAGAGCGGGCGAGCCGCTCGGCATCGCCATGGTCGCAAGGTCGGCGTCCGGGTCCGCGCCCGTCCGCGGCGCGGCGACCGCCTCCGCCGCCGGAACATGGGTGGCGCCTTCATCCGGATCCTTGAACTCGGCCATGCGCTCCTCCCTTCGGTCGCGTCCACGATAGAACGCTTCCGCGAGGCTTCAAGTTCGCCATTGCTTTTCATGACGCTTTCTTTATAAGCAGCGCCTTCGAACCGACCGGCTCAAGGGCTGCCGTGGCGGGTCGTTCGCTCGTTCGGAAACGAACGGGAGCGGGCCGCCAGGCGCCGCTCGATAATAATTCCAACAATTGCGGGGAAGCCCGCGGAGACGAGCAAAATGCCCAAATTGAAGACCAAATCGGGCGCGAAGAAGCGCTTCAAGATCACCGCGACCGGGAAAGTGCTCTATGCGCAATCCGGCAAGCGTCACGGCATGATCAAACGGACCACCAAGCAGATCCGGAACCTGCGCGGCACCAGTGTGCTGTTCAAGAGCGACGGCGACAATATCATCAAATACTTCCTGCCGAACGGCTGAAGATCGCCAAAGGCTCGCAGCCCCGTCCTTTCATTTTAGCCAGTCCGGAGATCTGCCATGGCTCGCGTCAAACGCGGCGTCACCTCGCACGCCAAGCACAAGAAGACCCTCGAAGCGGCGAAAGGCTTTTATGGCCGCCGCAAGAACACCATCCGCGCGGCGAAGGCGGCCGTCGACCGCTCGATGCAATATGCGACGCGCGACCGCCGCGCCAAGAAGCGCGTGTTCCGCGCCCTGTGGATCCAGCGCCTCAACGCCGCCGTGCGCGAGTGTGGCCTCACCTATTCGCGTTTTATCGACGGCCTCAACAAGGCGGGCGTCGAAATCGACCGCAAGGTGCTCTCCGAACTCGCCATCACGCAGCCCGACGCATTTAAGGCGATCGTGGAGCAGGCCAAGGGCGCGCTGCCGGCCTGAAGGCGCTGGGGCATACGGCAGCTCTACGGCGAGCATTGAGAAAGGGGCGCAACGCCCCTTTTTTTGCTCATGACGTTGGGATTGCGGCGCTCAGCGCGCTTTCGCCTTGCCGGAAATCACGTTGAAGGCCAGCCTTTTGCCATGGCCGTGGGTCACATAGGCGCTGCTATGGCCATGGCCATGACGGTAATGGCCATAAGAGCCATGGCGGCCATGGCGCCGTTCATGGCGCGTCGAATGGCTATAATGCCGCCGCCCGCGCGCATGGCGTCCCTTTTCCGGCGCGCCCATATCGGGAGAGGCGGTCTCGACGACATTCGCGCCGCGCGCGTCGCCGTCGCCGCCGAAATCCCTGGCGGACGAGCCGCCATGGCCGCGCGGCGTCGGGCCGAAAAGGGCGAGGCATTGATTATAGGCGTCGGCCGCCTGGATTTTTTCGCAGTCGTTGATGGAGCTCGGCGCTGCCATCGCGGCCGCCGACAGGCCAAAGAGCGAGGCGGAAAAAAGCGCAGCAGAAAAAATCGAACCAAGAAAACGCAAATTTCTATCCTCTCAAGGCTGCGCCGGTCTTCTGCAACACCTCGGCGATGATCTTCGCCGCCGCCGTCTCGATCTCCGCATCGGTCAGCGTCTTCTCGCGCGGCTGCAAGGTCACGGAGATCGCGACAGATTTCTTGCCTTGTTCGATCCCGGCGCCCTCATAAACGTCGAACACTTCCGCCTCCGTCACGAGACCCCGGCCGGCGGCGAGCGCCGCCTTGAGGATGTCGCCGGCTGGCGTGGACCGATCGGCGACGAAAGCGAAATCGCGTCGCAAAGGCATGAATTCGGATAACTCTACCTTTGGTTTTGTTCTTGTCGGCTTTGATTTTGTCACTGGTATGTCATTGAGGATGAGTTCGAAGCCGACGATCGGCCCTTCCGCGCCGAGTTCCGCCAATATGCGCGGATGGATTTCGCCGAAGGCGCCGATCCTGTTCTTCGGCCCGAATTGCAGCACGGCCGACCGGCCGGGATGCAGGAAGCTGGGTCCGCCCGGGACGATCTGCAATCCGCCGGCCTGGGCGCCGAGCGCTGCGAGCAGCGCAAGCGCGTCCGATTTAGCGTCGAAAACATCGGCCTTTCCGGGCGCCGCCGACCAGTGGCGTCCCGCGCCGCCCGTTTTCGCAGACCCCTGCCTGATGGCGGCCGCGGCGATCTTCTGGCCGTCCTCGCCGTCGCCCTTGAAGATCTGGCCGACCTCGAAGAGCGCGACATCGCCATGGCCGCGGTCGGCGTTGCGTTGCGCCGCCGCGATAAGCCCAGGCAACAGGCTCGGGCGCATGTCGGAGAGATCGGCGGCGATCGGATTGGCCAGTGTCAGCGCGGGATCGCCGCCGCCGAAAGCCTGCGCGCTCGAATGGGAGATGAAGGACCAGGTCACGGCCTCGACGAGGCCGGCGGCCGCTAGCCCGCGTTTCGCCGTCCTGACGCGCTTCTGCAAGGGGGTCAGAACCGGCGCCTGGACGTCGGGGCTCTCGCGCGGGAAAGGCCGCGCCGAAACTCGGTCGAGCCCCGCGATCCGGACGATCTCCTCGACGAGGTCGGCGCTTCCCTCGATATCCCGACGCCATGACGGCGCCTTGACGACCAGACGATCGCTGTTGCCGGGCGAGCAGCCGAGCTCAAAGCCGAGATGCTCGAGGATCCCTGTCTTTTCGGATGGCTCGAGCTCGAGGCCTGTCAGGCGGGCGACTTCGCTGAGAAAGAAGACGATGCGCTTGTCGGGTTGCGGAATCGCCCCGGCGAGGACCTTGTGCGAAGGCTCGCCGCCGCAAAATTCGATGACGAGCGAGGTCGCAAGGTCGAGGCCCGGCAGGCAGAAGGTCGGATCGACGCCGCGCTCGAACCGGTGGCGCGCGTCCGAATTGACGCCGAGCCGGCGCCCGGTGCGCGCGATATTGGTCGGATCCCAGAGCGCCGATTCGATGAGGACCTCGGTCGTCGTCTCGTCGCAGCCCGTCGCCGCCCCGCCCATGACCCCGGCAAGCGATTGAACGCCGGCGTCATCGGCGATAACGACGACTTCCGGGTCGAGCGCATAGACGCGCCCGTCGAGCGCTTCCAGCGTTTCGCCGGCGCGGGCGCGGCGCACGACAAGATCGCCCTTGACCTTTTTCGCATCGAACACGTGCAGCGGACGCGCTCGGTCGAAGGCGAGATAGTTCGTGATGTCGACAAGCGCGTTGATCGGCCTGAGGCCGATCGCGGTCAGCCGCCTCCTCAGCCAGTCCGGGCTCTCGCGATTGGCGACGCCGCGCAGGAGGCGAAGAGCGAAAGCCGGCGCAAGATGGGCGTCGTCGGGCGAAAGATCGAGGCGTGGCGTCGCCGGGCAGGCGAAGGCGCCTTCGATCGGCGTGACGGGGCGTCCCTTGAACCGGCCGAGCCCGGCGGCGGCGAGATCGCGCGCGATCCCTTCGACGCCCAGGGCGTCCGGACGATTGGGCAGGAGATTGATCTCGATCACAGGATCGGCGAGTCCGGCGAAAGCCGCGAAGGCGCGGCCGACCGGCGCCGTCCCGGCAAGCTCCAAAATGCCTTCGGAGTCGGCCGTCAGGCCGAGTTCCGCCCCCGAGCAGAGCATGCCATGCGATTCGACGCCGCGAATGACGCCTTTGGCGAGCGTGATGTTCTTCGCCGGAATGACCGCGCCCGGCGGCGCAAACACGGTCTTCAGCCCCGCCCGCGCATTGGGGGCGCCGCAGACGACCTGGACGAGCTCCTCGCCGCCGACATTCACGAGGCAGACCTGCAGGCGATCGGCGTTTGGATGCGGCTTTGCGTCAACGATCTCGGCTACAACGAAGCTTTTAAGGGCTGCGGCCGGATCCGCGACGTCTTCGACCTCGAGGCCGATTCGCGTCAGCGTCGCGACGACTTCGCCGAGCGTGGCGTCGGTCTCGATGTGGTCCTTGAGCCAGGAGAGCGTTAATTTCATTGCAGGTCCAGGGCAGGTCTTGAGGCGAAGGCGTAGGCCGCCTTCTCTAGCGCCTATCTTGCGCAAGGGGAACTTTTACTGCGCCTCGCATGCCCGACGTCGTCGCTCCGCGCTTGCGGTCGGCCGGATTTGCGGGCAAAGCTTGCGGCGCGTCGAGACGCAGCACGATTTCTATAAGGAAGCCAAGCATGATCGTCAGCGTAACTCGCCGCGGCGAAACGGATTGCGGCCGCAAGGCTTCGCGGCGGGATTGGAGGTTGGCCTACGCCCTCGTCCTTGCCTGCGGCTTGGCGCAAGCCGCGCGCGCGGCCGACTATGAAGGCCCCGCGCCCGAATTCATCGCGCCTCTCCCCGAGGGCGGGGTCGCCTGCTCGATCGGCCAGCCTTTTTGGGTACCCTCGGGGCCTACGGCCGAAACCCTGCCTTGGCCCGCGGTCTATTACGGCCATTTTTCCGGCGGCAGACCTTATATCGACGTTTACGGCCGGACGATCATCGACTGGCGCGACGAGCATGTCTGCTTCCCGACCAGCGCGCAATGCCGCGCCTGGGTGCACGAATCCTATCGCACCCACCATCAGCCGGAGGGCTATCGCGGCTGCCTCCTGCTGCGCTGACGCTGCGCCCGTACGGCGCGGGCGGAGCTGGCGAAAATTCCGGCAAAAATTCTTTGGAGACCTTCGATGTTCGAGGCGCTGAAAGGCTTTATCGCCGAACTCGGCGCAGGCTCCTCTGAAAAAGCCTATGGCGAGGACGACTACCGTCTCGCGGCCGTGGCGCTCCTCGTGCATGTCGCCGCGGCGGACGGCGAGACGGACGAAAAGGAGCGCCTGCGGCTGAAGTCGCTGGTCGAGGAGCGCTTCGGTCTCGACGAAGACGCGACGAGGCGGCTGATCGCGCGCGCCGAGGAAAGCGACCGCGACGCGGTGGATTTCTACCAGTTCACCAGCGTGCTCAAGCGCACGCTCGACGACGGCGGCCGGCGGAAGATCATCGAGATGATGTTCGAGATTGCCTATGCCGACGGCGAACTGCATGAATTCGAGGACAACGCCATCTGGCGCGTCGCCGAATTGCTCGGCGTTTCCGCGCGGGACCGGGTCCTGATTCGCCAGAGCGCGGCGGGGCAGAGCGACCGGGACGGCGAGGCGAGCGCGCGCAAAAGTTAATCGCGCATTTACCAGGATGCTCCTAGAATTGGCGTCGCCGCCGCATCGCCGCGGCCGCGGATGGCGTTCGGAAGGTGAGCGGGACTGGCCGAAGCTCCGTGGGCTGGCGCCACGGCGAAAGTCGGAAAGAGCGAGGATGAGCGAAAATCCAGTCCAACGTCCGCCGGAAGGTTCGGGCTTCGCGGAGCGCCGCGTCACGCTCGTCACCGGCGCCTCGGGCGGCATCGGCGCCGATCTTGCGCGGGTTTTCGCGCGTCACGGCCATGATCTCGCGCTGGTCGCCCGCAGCCGCGACAAGCTTCAATCCCTCGCCGGCGAGATCGAGGCGGCCGGCGGCCGGCGGCCAATTGTCGTGGCGCTCGATCTGACGCAGGCGGGAGCGGCGGGCGAGCTCGCCGCCGCCTTGGCGGCCGAAAAGGCCTCGCCGGAGATCCTCGTCAATAATGCGGGCTTTGGCCTCATCGGCGAGGCGGCGGAGCTCGAGGTCGACGAACAGCTGGCGATCGTCGATCTCAATGTCCGCTCGCTCCTCGAACTGACGTTGCGCTTCCTGCCGCAGATTCGCGCCGCGCGCGGCAAGATTTTGAACGTCGCCTCAGTCGTCAGTTATTTTCCCGGCGGTCCGGGCATGGCCGTCTACTACGCCTCGAAGGCCTTTGTTCTGTCGTTCTCCCGCTCCTTGGCGCAAGAATTGCGTAAGGACCGCGTCGTAGTATCGGCCTTGTGCCCTGGCGTCACGCCGACAGGTTTTCAGGACAGGGCAGGTTTCGGACCGGACGTCCAGCTCGATCGCCTGCCTGCGACGTCGTCGATGGAGGTGGCGCAAGCCGGATACGCGGGTTTGATGGCCGGCAAGCGTGAGATCGTCCCCGGTTTGTTCAATAAGGCCGGAACGGCGCTTTTACCTTTCGCGCCAAAAAGCGTAATTTTGATGTTGATTTCTCAGATGCAGCAAAACCGCCGTTAATCTATCGTTTGACTTTGCGAGCGATGGCCACAGGACAGAAATCGTCAGCCAGGATTCTCACCATCCTGCACCAGGAGTGCTCAACGGCGGGCCGGATCGGCCGTCTTCTGCGCGACCAGGGCTTTGACCTCGACGTCCGCCGGCCCCGCTTCGGCGACGCGCTGCCGAAATCGCTCGCTGGCTATTCAGGCGCAATTATTTTCGGCGGCCCAATGAGCGCCAACGACGATGACGAGTGGATCCGCCGCGAGATCGACTGGATCGGCGTGCCGCTGAAGGAGAAAAAGCCGTTTCTCGGCATTTGCCTCGGCGCGCAAATGCTGGCGCGCCATCTCGGCCATCGCGTCCGCCCGCATCCGCAAGGCCGGGTCGAGGTCGGCTATTATGCGATCACGCCAACCGAGCAGGGTCACCAGGTCTGCGAGCGCCGCTTCCCCGATCGCGTCTATCAATGGCACGAAGAAGGCTTCGATCTGCCCATAGGCGCGACGCTTTTGGCGAAAGGCCATGATTTCGAGGCGCAGGCGATCCGCTATGGCGCGACCGCCTTCGGCTTTCAATTCCATCCGGAAGTGACCCTGCCGATCATCTGCCGCTGGTCGGCGCGCTCGCGCGAGCGCCTCTTCGGCGCCGGCGCCCGCCCACTGCATCGCCACCTCGAAGGGTGGTTGCGCCACGACCGCGTGGTCGCCCGCTGGTCCGACGCCTTTCTGCAAAGATGGCTCGCCGGGGGCGAAACCGCCTGCCGCAGTTGAAGCTCGCCTGAGGCCTGGGCCGCCCGCAGGACCGCCCGCAAAATCCCACCTGCCCAATTCAGGCGCAACACTGGACCTTGCCGGTGCGCGCCCGTAGCATGACGTGCGGCTCCGATCGACGGAACTCCCCAATGACGCCTGGGCCGGTTTCCGGCGCCGCGGTCCTTGGCCGCACGCTACGAACCGCCTGATCTCACGGTTGCGCATATCGGCTGAAATCACAGCAAGGAAGGTCACATGAGCATCTTCGGCAATATCGTCTCCAAGATTTTCGGCCACTCCGCCCAGGCGGCCCCGGCCGGGACTTCGGCGTCGCCGCCGCCCAACGCTCCTCCCGCCGCCCCTGCTGCCGCCGCCCCTGCGGCGCCTGCACCAGCGCCCGATGTCGCCGGAGGCCCGGCGGCTCCCGCGCCCACCCCGAGCGGCGCGGCGCCTCTCAGCGATATCGACGTCGCGGCGATCCTTGACGGTCTTGTCGCCAAGCATGGCCAAAAGCTCGACTGGCGCCATTCGATCGTTGATCTACTCAAGGCCCTCGATCTCGACTCGAGCCTTCATGCCCGCAAGGAGCTTGCGTCGGAACTGCACTATGCCGGCAGCACCGACGATACGGCGGCGATGAATGTCTGGCTGATCAAGCAGGTGATCGGCAAACTCGCCGAGAACGGCGGCAAGCTCCCGGCCGATCTGACGCCTTAGATCGCGAACGCGGTCACTGGCGGTCGCCGAGCGGATGGAGGTCGCGCACCATGGCCTTCGTTCGTTCATCGAGGACATGGGTATAGATCTGCGTCGTCGCGATGTCGGCATGGCCCAAAAGCTCCTGAACGACGCGCAGATCCGCCCCGTTTTGCAGGAGATGGCTCGCAAAGGCGTGGCGCAGCACATGCGGACTGATGCGCTTGGCGTCGATTCCGGCCGCCGCGGCCGAGGCCTTGAGATCGCGGGCGAAGGCTTGGCGCGTCAGATGGCCGCTTTCGCTGTCGGCCGGAAACAGCCACGGGCCGGAGGCCGCCCCCGGCCCGAGTTTTTCGAGCAAAGCGCGATAGGCCGAAATCATCTCGCGCGCCGCCGTCGAGATCGGCGCCAGCCTGTCGCGGCCGCCCTTGCCCCGCACGGAAATCAACGGCGCCTCGCCGCGCGCGATCCCTTTCGGCAAGGAGACGAGCTCCGAGACGCGCAGCCCCGTCGCGTAGAGAAGCTCGATGAGGCAGGCCGTGCGCAATGCGCGCAACCGCTCCGGCCCCGGACGCGAGGAATCGTCGATGCCTTCCTTCGCCACCGCCAGAAGATGGTCGACCTCGGCGATCGAGAGCGTCTTCGGCAGGCCGCGGCCGCGCCGCGGCCCTTCAAGGATGGCGGCGGGATCGTCTGGCCTCGATCCTTCGGCGACGAGAAACCGATGGAACTGGCGGATCGAGGAGAGCTTGCGGGCGCTCGAGGCGGGCTTCATGCCCCGCATCTCGAGGCCCGAGAGATAGGCGCGAATGTCCCCGCTCGCGGCGTCGAGCGGCGTTCGGCCCGCGGCGGCGAGCCGGGCGGAATAGTCCGCGAGGTCCCGCGCATAGGCCTGGAGCGTATTTTTCGCGCCGCCGCGCTCGGCGGCGATCATTTCGAGAAAGCTCTCGATCAGCCGGGAAGATCGGTGTTTCGCCGCCATGCCCTTCAGCTTGCCGAGCAATCCTTGCGGAACGATTGATTCGCTCGCCGCGCCCGTCGCCCTATTTGTTCAGCCTTTGCGGCGGGATGGTCTGGCTTATCTCGCGAGGTTCGGGCTGGATGAAGGTGACGAGAGCCGCCATTCCGGCGAAGACGGCGCCGGCCAGAAGCGCCACGACGAGAAGAAAACGAATGAGGCTCGGCACTGATCTTTGGCCCTATGTGCAAAGTGCCGGCGCGAAGGCGGAATGCCGCGGGCGGGCGCCGTTTTCCGCCTCGCCCGGCAGAAGCGTCCCGGCGAGCGCCTTGCCCTCGTCGCGTTCGATCCGGACGTCGATCATGCGCGAGGGCGGCGTGTCGCCTGTCCTGACGCAGGTGAAGTCGGCGGCGCGGCCGAGGCCGCCGCGCTCGGTCAAGACGCGCAGCGTCTTTCCGATCTGGCGCGCATGATGACGCCGCAGGGCCGCCTCGCCCGTCTCGCGAAGCCGCCTCGCCCGCTCCTTGACGATTTCCGACGCGACGGGCGGCATTTTCGCCGCTGGCGTTCCGGGGCGGGGGGAAAAGGGAAAGACGTGCAGATAGGTGAGATCGCAGTCCTCGACGAGAGCGAGCGTGTTGTCGAACATCTCCTCCGTTTCGGTCGGAAAGCCGGCGATGAGATCGGCGCCGAAGACGATGTCGGGCCTGAGGCGCCTGAGCTCGGCGCAGAAGCGAACCGAATCCCCGCGCGTGTGCCGCCGCTTCATCCGCTTCAGGATCATGTCGTCGCCGGCCTGCAGCGACAGATGCAGATGCGGGGCGAGCCGCGGCTCCTCGGCGAAGGCGGCGATGAGCTCGTCGTCGGCCTCGATGCAATCGATCGAGGACAGGCGCAGGCGCTCGAGGCCGGGCGCGGCGCGAAGGATTGCCCTGACGAGGCCGCCGAGCCGCATTCCCTCAGAGACGTAGGACGTAAGATCGACGCCGGTCAGCACGATCTCGCGAAAGCCCCGGCCGGCGAGGCGGCGCGCGGCGGCGCAGACGATTTCGGCGGGCGACGAGCGCGACGGGCCGCGCCCGAAAGGGATGACGCAAAAGGTGCAGCGATGGTCGCAGCCCGTCTGCACGGCGAGAAAGGCGCGGGTATGGTCCTCGACGCCCTCGCCGGGCTGTAAGAGCAGCGGCGGATTCATGATATCGCGCGCGGCGGCTCGCGCGGTCCTGCTCCATGTGGCCGGCGCGGTCTTCTCGGCGTTGCCGATGACGCGGTCGACCTCCGGCATTTCGGAGAATTGCGCCGGATCGATCTCCGCCGCGCAGCCGGTGACGACGATCTCCGCCTCCGGCCGCTCGCGCCGCAGGCGGCGAATGGCCTGGCGCGCCTGCCGCGTCGCCTCCGCCGTCACGGCGCAACTGTTGACGATGACGAGATTATCGCGGCCTTCGGCAAGCGCCGCGCGCCGCATCGCCTCCGATTCGACGAGATTCAGCCGGCAGCCGAAGGTCAGGACCTCCACCGCGCCGGCGCAGCCGGGTCGGGTCACGCCGCGTGATCCGTAAAGAGCGCGGGATCGAGGCGCGTTTCGAACTCGAATTCGACCGGCCCTTCCATGATCACCTGATCGTCGCTCTCGCGCCAGAGAATGTCGAGATCGCCGCCGGGGAGAGAGACCCGCGCTCGCCGCCCCGTGAGCCCCCTGCGCGCTGCGGCGACGAGGGCGGCGCAGGCGGCCGAGCCGCAGGCGCGGGTCAAGCCCGTTCCGCGCTCCCACACCTTGAGCTCGATGTGATCGGAAGAGACGATGCGGGCGAGCGAGATATTGGCGCGCTCGGGAAAGATAGGATCATGTTCGAGCGCGGGGCCGATCGCGGCGAGATCATAGGCGCTGTTGTCGTCTACGAAGAAGACGGCGTGCGGATTGCCCATGCTGACGACCGCGGGGCCCTTGAGGATGGGCGCGCCGGCGGGGCCATAAGCGAGATCGATCGCGCTTGTGTCGGCCGCCTCCCGCGCCAGCGGAATGTCGCGCCAGCCGAGCCGCGGCGCGCCCATTTCGATGGAAAAGCGCCATTCGCCGGTTCGGCGGCAGACGAGCCGGCCGGCCGCCGTCTCGATGACGACCTCGTTGTCCGGGCTGCCGCGCAGCAGCGCCCAGGCGACGCAGCGCGTGCCATTGCCGCAGGCGCCGGACTCGGAGCCGTCGGCGTTGAGGATGCTGACGAAGGCGGCGGTCCCTGCCACGCGCGGATCTTGCATCGCCATCAGCTGGTCGAAGGCGAGCCGCTTGTCGGCCGCGATGGCGCGCGCCTCGGCGGCGCTGACGGCAAGGCCTGTCCCGCGCAGATCGACGACGAGGATCTCGTTGCCGATGCCGTTCATCTTGGTCACAAGCCTGCCGGCGAGAGGGCTCATACAACGCGTCATTTTTCCGTGTACGGCTTCATATAGGGAATTTAGACCTTTCCGGCCATTGTTTTTGTCGGCAAGGCGCGTTCTTAATCGGCGGGCTCCTTCTGTCGTCGGCTTGCGGCGGCGGGAGGGGATCAGACGGGGACCCGGCATTTGGAGCGGCACATGAGATTTGGCGGATTGAGACGTCTGACGGCGTTGACCCTTGGCTTTGGGCCGGCCTTCGCCCTGGCGCTCGCCCTGCTGGCGCTTGCCCTGCTGGGGGGCGGACCTGTTCGCGCCGAAGGCGGCGCCGGCGCGGCGCCGGCGGCCGAGACCGCGCCCGCTCCCGAGGCTGTGGCCCCGGCCGAGCCCAGCGAGCCTAAGGCGGCGCCGGGCATTCCGGCCGACGCCGCCGCCGAGACTGTCGACGTGCCGTCCCGCCCGGTCGCCCTTCTTGCCGGCGACTCCGATTGGGGCGACGGCTTCAAGAACATCCTCAACGCGATCGCCAAGGTGCAGGACGCTGCGAAGACGGCGGGGCTGAAGCAGGCCGGGCCGCCCTTCGCGGTGTTTCTCTCGACCGACGACGCCAGCTTCCATTTCGAGGCGATGGTTCCGCTCGCCGAAAAGCCCGAGGGCAAGAGCGAGCTCGGCGAGGACGTCAAGCTCGGCGATTCCCCGTCTGGCAAGGCGCTGAAGTTCCTGCACCGCGGGGCCTATGACGACATCGATTCGACCTATGACCTCATCACCGCCTATCTCGATGAAAAGGGCCTCGACGCCAAGAACCTGTTCATCGAGGAATATCTGACCCCCACCAAGGAGAGCGACGACGCCGCGCTCGAAACGGACATCTATGTGTTCTTGAAGTGAGGTTATTGACGCGGCAATTTGCGATGACGCTGAGTCGGTCGGATGGCGAAGCTGCCGCCCGTCGTGCTGATCGCCAGCTACGCGCTCATAGGCTGGACCATTGGCTTGCGCTTCAATCGCGAGGTTCTGGCCGCCGCGGCCCGGGCGCTCCCCCAAAGCCTGGGCGCCGCCGCTCTCCTGATGGCCTTTTGTGGCCTGTTGGCCTGGATGCTGGCGGCGTTCCTGCATATCGATCCGCTGGCCGCTTGCCTCGCCACCAGCCCTGGCGGCGTGGACGCCGCCGCGATCATCGCCGCCTCCACCAAAGTAGACACGACGTTCGTCATGGCCCTGCAAATCGTCCGGGTGGTCGTGCTGCTGATCATCGGCCCTCACGTGGCGCGATGGGCGGCGGGAACGCTCAATGCAGCCGCTCCGCCCTCCGAACCGGCCGAGCCGTTGGATCTTGGCGATCTCGATTAAGTGATTTGCGGTCCTCGGCGGCGTCTGCGGCCCACGCCGGATCTGTTCCGCAAGGTCCCTTGCGTTACGGCCTTGGCCTTAACGTCCGCACCGACGCCAGAGAACAGATGTTCCAACGCCGGCTATCGGCGAATTCTGACGGCTCGCCGGAGCGATCCGCGCAGGGCTTTGCGCTATTGCTTGACCTTTCAATTCGCAACGACTGCATGATCGGCAGCGGCTCGTGTCTTGACTGCACCCTTGCGGTTCCTGATCCTCCTCACTTCTGAGAGCGTGGGATCGGTGCATGGAACCAACGATCATTATTCCCTCCATTGTCGGCGTTGTTGGAGTGATCGTCGGAGCCACAATGCAATATTTGTTCAATCGCAAGATTGCGCAGGAAGGAAAATTTCTCGACAGGCGATTGGAAGCTTATGCCTCCTACTTGCAATCACTGAGTTCCGATAACCTCGATGCGAATATAGTCGCGAGGCATCAGTTGCTGGCGTATGCAAGCGATCCTGTGTTGGAAGCAGTGTGCGAATTTGATCGGAATGGCGGTTACGTCAGGACGGACGGTCAGAAAAAAGCCTTCGTTGAGATTATCCGCGCTGTCCGTCGTGATGCAGGTGGCAGAGCGCGGTTTTCTGACCAAGACATTTTCCAGCTTGCAATGTTCACGAAATGGGAGAATTGGGACAAGGCATAACTATGAGGCTCACGCCAAAGTCATGCCGGACAAGACCGTTTCAAAACGCCTCTCAGAACTCATTCTTGATTTCCGTCTCTCAAGAGACAGCGCGTCGCCTGTCAGAATCCAAGAGCTATGCATAGCTATCCGATGCTAAAGCACAGTTAGCGAATTTTATAACGAAATAAGGCGTGATATGTCCAGCAATCACATTAAAGGTATTTGCTTCAACCGGACGGTATTATTTTACGCGACTTACACTGGCTCCAGACGGTCACTTAGGCTTCGGACCCATAACGGTTTCGCTTTCGTCGGATTTGTGATTCACCGTCTCAAACGGGAGGCGGCGAATGATTCGCGAAGGGTTTTGGCTGACGGCGGAACAGTTTGCGCGGCTTGAGCCG
>WBZN01000074.1_pt1 | contig 156771 bp, 165 predicted proteins | sample 5204281 | NCBI WGS metagenome assembly WBZN01 (sample SAMN12344347, study PRJNA552823) | activated sludge metagenome | biome: Activated sludge suspended growth; feature: Nitrification reactor; material: Wastewater; isolation source: activated sludge from nitrification reactor of wastewater...
CGTTGCACCATCGTGCCCATCGCGCCGTCGAGGAACACGATGCGGGTCTCGAGCAGGCGGCGCAGCTTGCGGATGCGCTCGCTGCGTGCCGCTTCGTCGACGGGCTCCACCGCGTACGGCAGCGCCGCGGCCTGCGCACCCGCCGCCGCGGCCGGCGTCCGCGCAGGCTGCATCGCGCGCGCATCGCGACCGTCGTCGGGGCCGAGGCCGTGTGCGTGGCCGTGGCCGTGGCCGCAGGCCGTACTCATGAAGCCGCTCCTGCGGCAGCCGCCACCGTGGGCTGCGCTGCCGGGCGCACGCCGAGGGCGTGGCAGATCGCGTAGGTGAGCTCGGCGCGGTTCAGCGTGTAGAAGTGGAAATCGCCCACGCCATGCTCGCGCAGCCGCTCGACCTGCTCGATCGCGACGCTCGCGGCGATCAGCTTGCGGGTGCCGGGATCGTCATCGAGCCCGGCGAAGCGCTCGCGCAAGCGCGCGGGGATCGTGGCCCCGCAGCGCTCGGCGAAGCGCAGCACCTGCGGGAAGCGCGTGATCGGCAGGATGCCGGGCACGACCGGCACCCGGATGCCCGCCTGCGCGCAGCGGTCGCGAAAGCGCAGGAAGGCGTCGGTGTCATAGAAGAACTGCGTGATCGCGCGGCTCGCGCCGGCGTCGACCTTGCGCTTGAGATTGACGAGGTCGGCTTCGGCGGACGGCGCTTCCGGGTGCACTTCCGGATAAGCCGCGACCGAGATCTCGAAATCGGCGACCGATTTCAGGCCCGCGACGAGATCGGCCGCGTAGGCAAAGCCGCCCGGATGCGGCTCGTAGCGGCTCGCGCCCTGCGGCGGATCGCCGCGCAGCGCGACGATGTGCCGGATGCCCTGCGCCCGGTAGGCGCGCGCAATCTCGAGGATTTCCGCGCGCGGCGCGCCGACGCAGGTGAGGTGCGGCGCACCGGTGAGCGGCGTTTCACGCCCGATGCGCGTGACGATCTGGTGCGTGCGCGTACGCGTGGAGCCGTCGGCACCATAGGTCACCGATACGAAGCGCGGCGCGAGCGGCGCGAGGCGCTGCACCGATTGCCACAGGGTCGCCTCCATCGCGGCATCGCCAGGCGGGAAGAACTCGAAGGAAACGGCGATTGCTCGCGATGCGGCGTTCGTCATGCTGCGTTCTCGGTCGAAGCCCGGTGCCGGGCGTGGGCGACGAGCACGTGGGCGTCCTCGTCGATGGGTTTCAGTCGTTCGGTGCCGAAGCCGCCCGCGGCGAGCAGCCGCCGCAGTTCGGTGATGGGGTGCGCGACCACATTGCCGCGCGAATACTCGAGGAACTCGTAGGGCAGCACGATCCACAGCGGCGCCGACGGCGCGAGCCGGGCATGCAGCTCGCGCAACGCCGGCTCCACGGCGTCCCCGCCGCGCGCCGCGCTGAAGTCCGCGATGGCAGCCGACCAGGCCGGCGACGCGGCCGGCAGCCGCACGCGCAGTTCACCCTCGATGTTGTGGCGATCGCAATGCTCGCGCAGCGCCTCGCGGGCCCCGGCGCGCGTGGCGACGATGTCCACCCGGCGCGCGAGCGATGCCGCCACATCGACCAGTTCGAAGTGCATGGGCTCGAGCAGCAGCAGGCGCGACGCGGGAACTCCAGGGGCGCCTTCGGTGATGAATCCGGCGATCGCCCTCCCGAGCTTCGATGCGCGCGGCATGGCCGGCCGCAACCCGCGCGCGCCGGCGAAAGCGCGCTGCGCATCGCGGCGCCGGACTGCATCGGCGCTATCCATCCGCGACAGCAGTACGCCCGCGAGTGCGGCGGCCTCGCCTTCCCTGGCCGCTTCGTAGCACACCCACTGTCCGCGGCGGGCACGCCGCAGGAGCCCCGCGTCGCAGAGGATCTTCAGGTGCCGCGAAACGCGTGGCTCGCTCTGGCCGATGCTGGCGGAGAGCTCCGTCACGCTCCACTCACGCAAGGCGCATAGCGCCAGCAGCCGCAGGCGCGTCGATTCGCCGGCAGCCCGCAGGATGCGAGTGGCCTCAGTCAGCTTCAACATGATTTAAAGATATATTTAATTCCTTAATACTGATTGTAACGCCTTGGGCGGGCACGAACCAGCCCTGAAGTTTCAGTTGATGCGGTCGGGGGCGGGCACGCCTGGCGGCCCGAAAGCCTGGGCGACGTCGATGGCGTCGAACACGTAGGGCCGGTGGCAGAAATCGCAGGTCACCGTGACCTTGCCCTGCTCATGCAGCACCTGCTGCACCTCCTGTTCGCCAAGCGAGCGCAACACGCCGAGGACGCGATCCCGGCTGCAACGGCATTCAAAGGTCACGGCGGAACCCGAGAACAGCCGCACATCGTCGATGGAGGCGCAGCGCTGCACCAGCGCCTCGGGCGCGGCGTAGAGGAGATCGTGCGCATCGACGCTGGCGGAGTGCCCGCACAACCGCTCCCACGCGGCATTCGCCTCGACACCGGGCAATTGCTGCACGAGCAGGCCACCGGCCCGCTCGGCATCGGCCGCGAGGCGCACCCGGGTCGGCAGCTGCTCCGAGGTTGCAAAGTAACTGTCGATGCACTCGGAGAGCGAGCCGCCGGCGAGCGGCACGATGCCCTGGTAGGGCGCGCCCCGTCCGGCCGATTCCACCGTCACCATGATGCGGCCGCTGCCGGCGAGCTGCGCAAAATCGGCCGCGACGCGCGCCGCGTCGAAATGCGCGACCGCGCGGATCCGGAAGTCATGGGTGCATTGCGCGACGAGCAGGCGGACGGCGCCATCGCCCTGCATCTGCAGGGTGAGGCTGCCTTCGAACTTCAGCGTCGAGGCGAGCAGCACCGCGGCGGCGGTTGCCTCGCCGAGCAGGTCGCGCACGGGCGCGGGATAGGCCGCATGCTCGCGCAACGCCGCCCAACACGCCTCGAGCTGCACGAGCTGCCCGCGCACCGGGTGCTCCTCGAGCAGGAAGCGGCGCACGCGATCGGTGCCGGATCCCCCGCTCACGGCCCCGCGAGCTTCCTCTTCAGCAGGTCGTTGAGCTGCGCCGGGTTCGCCTTGCCCTGCGTCGCCTTCATGGCCTGACCGACGAAAAAGCCGAAGAGCTTGTCCTTGCCGGCGCGATATTCGGCGAGCTGGCCGGGATTCCTCGCCATGACCTCGTCGATCGCGCGCTCGATCGCGCCGCTGTCGGTGATCTGCCGCAGGCCCTTCCCTTCGATGATCGCGTCGGCATCGTGGCCGCTCGCCCACATGGCCTCGAACACGTCCTTTGCGATCTTGCCCGAGATCGTCTGGTCGGCGATGCGCCCGACGAGGCCCGCCAGCTGCGCCGCGCCGACGCGGCTGTCGCCGATCTCGAGGCTGTCGCGATTGAGGAACGCCGCCAGGTCGCCCGTAACCCAGTTCGCCGCGAGCTTCGGCTCGCCGCCGAGGCGCTGCACCACTTCTTCATAGTAGGCGGCCAGCTCGCGGCTCGCGGTCAACACGCCGGCGTCGTACTCCGACAGGCCGTAGTGCGCGACGAAGCGCGCCGCCTTGGCATCGGGCAGCTCGGGCAGCGCCGCGCGCACCGCCGCAAGGAAGGCCGCGTCGATCTCGAGCGGCAGCAGGTCGGGATCCGGGAAATAGCGGTAGTCGTTCGCCTCTTCCTTCGAGCGCATCGAGCGCGTCTCGCCCTTGTCGGGATCGTAGAGGCGCGTTTCCTGCACCACCTTGCCGCCGCCCTCGAGCAGCTCGATCTGGCGGGCGACTTCGTAGTTGATCGCCTTCTCGACGAAGCGGAACGAGTTCAGGTTCTTGATCTCGGCGCGCGTGCCGAACCTGTCGCTGCCCTGCGGGCGCACCGAAACATTCGCATCGCAGCGGAAAGAGCCTTCCTGCATGTTGCCGTCGCAGATGCCGAGGTAGCGCACCAGCGTGTGCACCTTCTTCATGTAGGCGACGGCTTCCTTCGCCGAGCGCATGTCGGGCTCCGAGACGATCTCGACGAGCGGCGTGCCGGCCCGGTTCAGGTCGATCGCCGAGGCGCCCGCGAGCCCCTCGTGCATGGACTTGCCCGCGTCTTCCTCGAGGTGCGCGCGCGTGATGCCGATGCGCTTCCTCGTGCCGTCCTCGAGCACGATGTCGAGCGCACCCTTGCCGACCACCGGCAGCTCGTACTGGCTGATCTGGTAGCCCTTCGGCAGGTCGGGGTAGAAGTAGTTCTTGCGGGCGAACACCGAGCGCGGGGCGATCTCGGCCTGCACCGCGAGCCCGAAGCTCACCGCCATGCGCACCGCCTCGCCGTTCAGAACCGGCAACACGCCGGGGTAGCCGAGGTCGACGAGGTTCGCCTGCGCATTGGGCGCGGCCCCGTAGGCGGTGGCCGAACCCGAGAAGATTTTCGACTTCGTCGAGAGCTGGGCGTGGATCTCGAGGCCGATGACTGTTTCCCAGTTCATTGCCACACCTTGGGGATGCGCGTGTGCCAGTCGGTTGCCTGCTGGAAGGCATGGGCGGCGGCGAGCAGCTTGCCTTCCGAGAAGTGAGGGCCGATGAGCTGCAGGCCGACCGGCAGGTCGTCCACGAAGCCGCAGGGCACCGACAGGGCCGGCACGCCGGCGAGGTTGGCGCCGATCGTGTAGATGTCGTTCAGGTACATCGTGACCGGATCGGCGGTCTTGGCGCCGAGCTCGAAGGCGGGCGTCGGGCTGGTCGGCCCCATGAGCACGTCGACGCGCTCGAACGCACGCGAGAAATCTGCGCTGATCAGTTGCCGCACGCGCTGCGCCTTGAGGTAGTAGGCGTCATAGTAGCCCGCCGACAGCACATAGGTGCCCGTCATGATGCGGCGCTTCACCTCCGCACCGAAACCCTCGCCGCGCGAGCGCTTGTACAGGTCGAGGAGGTCCTTCGGGTCCTCGCAGCGGTGGCCGAAGCGCACGCCGTCGAAGCGCGCGAGGTTCGAGGAGCACTCGGCGGGCGCCACCACGTAGTAGGTGGGCACCGACAGCCCCACGTTCGGCAGGCTGACATCGACGAGCGTCGCGCCAAGCTTCTCGAACTCGGCGAACGCGGCGCGCAGCCGCTCCCCGTTCTGCGCATCGAGGCCCTTGTCGAAGAACTCCTTCACGATGCCGATGCGCAGGCCCTTCACGCCCGTGGCCAGCGCGGCCGTGTAGTCCGGCACTGGCGCATCGACGCTCGTCGAGTCGCGGGGGTCGAAGCCCGCCATGGCACCGAGCAGCATTGCGCAGTCCTCGGCCGATGGCGCGATCACGCCTGCCTGGTCGAGGCTCGAGGCGAAGGCGATCATGCCGTAGCGCGACACGCGCCCGTAGGTGGGCTTCAGGCCCGTGACGCCGGTGAGCGCCGCGGGCTGGCGGATCGAACCGCCGGTATCGGTCGCGGTGGCCGCGGGCGCAAGGCGTGCGCCCACCACCGCCGCGGAGCCGCCCGACGAGCCGCCCGGCACCATCGCGGGATTCCAGGGATTCTTCACCGGCCCGAACCAGCTCGTCTCGTTCGACGAGCCCATCGCGAACTCGTCCATGTTCGCCTTGCCGAGCATCACGGTACCGGCCGCCTTGAGCTTCGCCACCACCGTGGCGTCGTAGGGCGACACGAAGCTGTCGAGCATGCGCGACCCACAGGTCGTGCGCACGCCCTCGGTGCAGAAGATGTCCTTGTGCACGATCGGCAGGCCGGTCAGCGGACCCGCCTTGCCGCTGGCGAGCGCCCCGTCGGCGCGCGCGGCCGCGGCGAGCGCCGCCTCGCCGGTGATCGAGACCATGGCATTCAGCTGCGGCTGCGCGGCCTCGAGCCGCCCGAGCAGGTGGCGGGTCAGCTCGACGCTCGAGAACTCGCGCTTCGCGAGCCCGGCGGCGAGCGCGGCGAGGCCGCGGGCATGCAGCGGCGCGCTCATTCGATCACCCGCGGCACGATGTAGAGGCCGGCCTCGACCCGCGGGGCATTCTGCTGGTAGAGCCCGTGGCGGTCGGCCTCCGTGACCTCATCGGCACGCAAGCGCTGCGCGAGCCCGGCGAGGGGGTGCGCCATCGGCTCGATCCCGCCGGTCTCGGCACGGTCGAGCTGGCCGACCATGTCGAGGATGTTGCCGAGGGTCTCGACGTAGCCGGCGACCTCCTCCTCCCGCAGCGACAGCCGCGCGAGGTGGGCGATGTTCTCGATGTCCTTGCGGTTCACGCTCATGAGACGAAATTCACGAAAAAAACAGCGCGAAATCATACACCTCGTATTGTGGAAAATGTTGTCGGTTGCTAGATTACCGGCCACTTTTACGGGGTATCCCCGAAGGTCCGGTCGCTTTCATGCTCAAACGCCTGCGGGGTTACTTTTCCAGCGATCTCTCGATCGACCTGGGCACGGCCAACACGCTCATCTACGTGCGCGATCGCGGCATCGTGCTGAACGAGCCGTCGGTCGTCGCCGTGCAGGACGAGCCGAACCGCGGCGGCAAGGTCATCGTGGCGGTCGGCGCCGATGCCAAGAGCATGCTCGGCCGCACGCCGGGCCACATCACGGCGGTGCGTCCGATGAAGGACGGCGTGATCGCCGACTTCACCTACACCGAGAAGATGCTGCAGTACTTCATCAACAAGGTGCACGGCAACCGGATGCTGAAGCCGTCGCCTCGCGTGCTGGTGTGCGTGCCGATCGGCTCGACCCAGGTGGAGCGCCGCGCGATCAAGGAGTCGGCGGAAGGCGCGGGCGCGCGCAGCGTCGGCATCGTCAGCGAACCGATGGCCGCGGCGGTCGGCGCGGGCCTGCCGGTGCACGAGGCGCGCGGCTCGATGGTGCTCGACATCGGCGGCGGCACCTCCGAGGTCGCGGTGCTCTCGCTGAACGGCATCGTCTACGCCGCCTCGGCACGTGTCGGCGGCGACCGCTTCGACGAATCGATCATGAACTACGTGCGCAGGAACTACGGCATCCTGATCGGCGAGGCGACCGCCGAGCGCATCAAGATCGAGATCGGCTCGGCCTATCCCGGCCAGCAGGTGCGCGAGCTGTCGGTCAAGGGCCGCAACCTCTCGGAAGGCGTGCCGCGCGCCTTCACGCTCAACAGCAATGAAATCCTCGAGGCACTGCAGGAGCCGCTGCAGGGCATCGTCAGCGCGGTAAAGCAGGCGCTCGAGCAGACGCCGCCCGAGCTCGGCGCCGACGTCGCCGAGCGCGGCATCGTGCTCACGGGCGGCGGCGCGCTGCTGCGCGACATCGACAAGCTGCTGATGGAAGAGACCGGCCTCCCGGTCGTGATCGCCGACGATCCGCTCACCTGCGTGGCGCGGGGCGGCGGGCGCATCCTCGAGTTGATGGACGAAATGGGCCCGGGCCACTTCGGGCTGGAATAGGCGTGGCCCGCGGCAAGGCGTAGCCGGTCGTGGTCGCGTTCGGGGGATCGAGCCGTCCCGTTCCGAGCCGCGTCGCGGCGACGGGGCTGTCCTTCACGTTCTACGCCACCTTCGCGATCGTGCTGATGTTCCTCGACCAGCGCGGCAACTGGCTCGAGTACGCCCGTTACGGACTGTCCGCGGCCGCCTACCCCGTGCAGCTCGCCGTGAATTCGCCGACAGCAGCCTGGGACTGGCTGCGCGACAGCTTTGCGACCCGCGAAACGCTGCGCGCGCAGAACGCGGCGCTGCAGGCGGAGAATCGCGCGCTCGAACTGCGCACGCTGCGCATGGAGGCACTGCAGGTCGAGAACGCGCAGTTGCGCGCGCTGCGCGCGGCCTTGCCGGAAGTCGTCGTGAAGTGGCTGCCGGCCGAGGTCATGAACATCGAGTTGTCGACGCTGCGCCAGCGCGTGGTCGTGAACAAGGGCGCCTCCGCGGGCGTCTTCAAGGGCCAGGCGGTGCTCGCGAGCGGCGGCCTCATCGGCCAGGTGCTGCGCGCGGGCCCGTGGTCCGCGGAAGTCATCCTCATCACCGACCCCGAGCATGCGGTCCCGGTGCAGGTACTGCGCAGCGGCCTGCGCACGATCGCCGTCGGCCAGGGCAACGCGGGCGTGATGACCCTGCCGTTCCTGCCGGTGAATTCCGACATCAAGGTCGACGACCTGCTCGTGACGTCGGGGCTCGGCGGCGTGTTCCCGGCCGGCTATCCGGTCGCGCGCGTGACCGAGGTGGGGCGTGACCCCGGCCAGCCGCTCGCCCAGGTGCGCGCACAGCCGCTCGCTGCGATCGACCGCGACCGCGAAGTGACCTTCGTCTGGTTCAGGCCCGGCCATCCGGCCGCGCCCGTGCCGCTCGCCGAGAGCGCGCCGCCGCCCGGTCTCGCGGGCGCCCCGCAGGACGCCCCGCCGCGCCCGGCGGTTGCCCCATGAACGCGCGGGTGCACGAGCCGCGCGGCGCGATGCTGCTCGCTGCGTTCATTGCGCTCATCTTCCAGGTCGTGCCCTTGCCCGACTGGCTCGCGCTCGTGCGCCCGGCCTTCCTCGTGATCGTCGTGCTCTACTGGTCGATCTCGGCACCGCGCGCCGGCGGGCTTTTCTTCCCGTTCCTCTGCGGGCTCGCGCTCGACGTCTTCCGCGGCGCCGTGCTCGGCGAGCACGCGCTCGCGCTCGTGATCGTCGCCTTCCTCGCGATCCGCATGCACCTGCTGATCCGCAACAAGCCGCTCTTCGAGCAGGCGCTGATCGCCTTCGCGGCGCTCGCGCTCTACGAGTTCGTCGTCTGGTGCATCGACGGCTTCAGCGGCCACACGCTGAACTCGGGACTGCGCTGGCTGCACCCGATCACCGGCGGCCTGCTCTGGCCGGTTGTCTGCGGGCTGCTGTCGCGCACCCACCGGCCGCGCTGACGCGCATGGCCGCCAACGTCCGCATCAAGGACCAGTGGAAGGAGCAGCGCCTCTTCGAGCAGCGCTCCCTTGCGGCTGGCGCAATCATCGCGGCGCTGTCCGTGCTGCTGCTCGCGCGGCTCGTCACGCTGCAGGTCGTGCGGCACGATTACTACACCGATCTCTCGCAGGGCAACCGGGTGCGCATCGAGCCGCTGCCGGCGCCGCGCGGCCTGATCGTCGATCGCAACGGCACCGTGGTCGCCGAGAACCGCCCGGCGTACCAGCTCGAGCTGGTTCGCGAGGAAGTGCCCGACCTCGCCGACACGCTCAAGCGGCTCGCCACGATCGGGCTGATCCCCGCCGAGGACATCGACGACGCGCGCAAGCTCGTGATGTCCCACCGCAGCTTCGACAGCGTGCCGATACGGCTGCGGCTCGACGACGAGGAAATCGCCACCTTCGCCGTGCACCGCTTCGAATTCCCCGGCGTCGACATCCGCACGCGCCTCGCGCGTTCCTATCCGTTCGGCGAGCTCGCGGTGCACGCGCTCGGCTACGTGGGCGCCATCAGCGAGCAGGACCTCGGCAGGATCGACCGTGCGGCCTATTCCGGCACGACCCTGATCGGCAAGCTCGGCGTCGAGTCCGCCTACGAGAAGGAACTGCATGGCCAGAACGGTTCGCGCGAAATCCTCGTCAATGCGCAAGGTCGCTCGGTGCAGCGCCAGGGCGCGTTCGTGCCGAACCTGCGCACCGTGGCGCCCGTGGCGGGCGACGACCTGCTGCTCGCGATGGACCTCGACGTGCAGAAGACGGCCGAGGAGGCGCTCGGCGACCGGCGCGGCGCTGTCATCGCGATCGACCCCGCCAACGGCGACGTGATCGCCCTCGCGAGCCGGCCGGGCTTCGACCCGAACACCTTCGGGCGCGGCATCACCCGCGTGGAGTACAAGGCCCTGCTCGATGACATCGACCGGCCGCTGTTCGACCGTGCGTTGCGCGGCACCTACCCCTCGGGTTCGACCATCAAGCCCGCGATCGCGCTCGCGGGACTCGTCTACAAGGATGTGACGCCGGACGACCACCGCTTCTGCGCCGGTGTCTATCGCCTGCCCGGCAGCAGCCGCATGTTCCGCGAGGGCCGCAGCGGCCGGCACGGGTCGGTGGGCCTCGTCGATGCGATCGCGCGCTCCTGTGACGTCTACTTCTACGACCTCGCCAACCGCATCGGCGTCGATCACATCAGCACCTTCCTTGCCGAATTCGGCTTCGGCAGCGTGACGGGCATCGATATCGGCGGCGAGAAGTCCGGCCTGCTGCCGTCGCGCGAATGGAAGCGCAAGGCCTTCTCGCGCCCCCAGGACCAGGTATGGTTCCCCGGCGAGACGGTGAACTTCGGCATCGGGCAGGGCTATTTCCTCGTGACGCCGCTGCAGCTCGCCTACTACACCTCGATCCTCGCGAACCGGGGCACGGCATACCGGCCGCGGCTCGTCAACGGCGTGCGCGACCCGGCCAGCGGCGAAGTGCGCCGCTTCCCGCCGAAGAAGGAACTGCGGGTCGAGGCGACCGCGGAACAGTGGCAGGTCGTGATGGAAGGCATGGAAGGCGCGCTGCGCGGCCGCGGCACCGCCGCCGCCACCGCCGGGCGCAACATGACCTACGAGATCGCCGGCAAGACCGGCACGGCGCAGGTGTTCTCGGTGGGCCAGAACGAGAAATACAACGAGCACATGGTGCCCGAGCGCCTGCGCGACCACTCCTGGTTCATCGCCTTCGCCCCGGCCGAGGCGCCGCGCATCGCGGTGGCCGTGCTGGTCGAGAACGGCGGCTTCGGCTCCACGGGCGCGGCCCCGATCGCGCGCAAGGTCATGGACGCCTGGATCCTGAAGGGAGGTGGCGCATGACCTTCGGCAGCATCGACAGCTCCTACACCCGTCGCACGCTGACCCGTTCGGCGCGCACCCTCGCGAGCCTGCGGGTCGACGGCCCGCTGCTCGTGGGCCTCGCGCTGATCGCGCTGTTCGGCCTCATCGTGATGTACAGCGCATCGGGACGCGACCTCGGGTCCGTGCTGAAGTCCGCCACGCGCCTCGGCATCGGCGCGGTCATCATGCTCGCGCTCGCGCGCGTCAAGCCGGGATTCCTGCGCCGCGCAGCGCCCGTGATCTACGCCCTCGGCATCGTGCTGCTGATCGTCGTCGATGTCGTCGGTTACATCGGCAAGGGTGCGCAACGCTGGCTCGACCTCGGCCTGTTCCGCTTCCAGCCCTCCGAGATCATGAAACTCGCCGTGCCGATGATGTGCGCCTGGTACTTGCACGAGCGCCCCCTGCCGCCGTCGGCCGGCAGCCTGATGGCGGCCGCCACGATCATCTTCGTGCCGGTCGCCCTCACCATCGCCCAGCCGGACCTCGGCACCGGCATGCTCATCGCGATCGCTGGCGTGCTCGTCGTGCTGCTCGCCGGCCTGCAACTGCGCATCATCCTTGCGCTCGCGGGCATCGCGGCGCTTGGCGCCTGGTTCGGCTGGAGCTTCCTGCACGACTACCAGCAAAAGCGCGTGCTGATGTTCCTCGACCCGCAATCCGACCCGCTGGGCGCCGGCTACCACATCATCCAGTCGCAGATCGCGATCGGCTCGGGCGGCATCTTCGGCAAGGGCTGGATGAACGGCAGCCAGGGCCAGCTGGAGTTCCTGCCCGAACGCTCCACCGACTTCATCTTCGCGGTGATCGGCGAGGAGTTCGGGCTCGTCGGGCTTGCGCTGCTGATCTTCCTGTATCTCTTCGTCGTGGGCCGCGCGATCTACCTCGCCATGCAGACGCAGGAGACCTTCGCGCGCCTGCTCTCCGGCAGCCTCGCGATGACCTTCTTCGTCTACGTGTTCATCAACGCGGGCATGGTGAGCGGGCTGCTGCCGGTCGTCGGCGTGCCGCTGCCGCTCGTCAGCTACGGCGGCACGTCAATGGTGACCCTGCTGGCCGGGTTCGGTATTCTGATGTCGCTCTACTCGCATCGGAAACTGATCCGCTCTTGAGGACCTTCGCCGCCGCAATCGCCACCGCCTGCCTCGCCCTGCCCGCCGCCCATGGCGAGGGCACCTTCGGCGGTACGGACCGATTCGACCTCGGTCGCGCCGAGGTCCGCCAATTCGTCGAGAAGGCGGCAGCCGACGAGGGGCTCGCGCCGGACGACCTCTATCACCTGCTCGCCAAGGCCGAGCCGCAACCCAGGATCATCGAGGCCATGCAACGGCCCGCCGAGAAAGTCCTGCCCTGGTGGGACTACCGGCGCCGCTTCCTCACGCCGCGGCGCATCCGCGAGGGCATGGAATTCTGGCAGGAACACCGCGAACTGCTGGAGCGGGTCGCGGGCGAGCGCGGCGTGGCGCCCGAGTACATCGTCGCGATCCTCGGCGTCGAGACCTTCTACGGGCGCATCACCGGCAACTACCGCGTGCTCGATGCACTCGCGACGCTCGCCTTCGACTACCCGCCAAGGGCCACCTTCTTCGGCAAGGAACTCGCCAGCTTCCTGAAGTTGTCGCGCGAAGAGGCCATCGACCCGTTCGCGGCGCGCGGCTCCTATGCCGGGGCAATGGGTGCACCGCAATTCATGCCCTCGAGTTACCGCCGCTACGCCGTCGACGGCAATGGCGACGGCCGGCGGGACCTTTTCACCACCTGGGACGACGTGGTCGCGAGCGTCGCCAACTATTTCCGTGAGCACGGCTGGCAGCCCGGTGCGCCGGTGCTGATCGAAGCGCAGGTCAACGGCAGCGCGCCGCCCGCGCTCGACCCGGGCAACCTCGAGCTGAACGAAACCCTCGATTCCGCGCGCGCCCGTGGCCTTTCCTTTGAATCCACGCTGCCCGGCGACACGCCCGTGATCCTGATCCCGGCGGAGGGCGAGCACGCGCCGGGCGTACGCATCGGCTTCGCCAATTTCACGACGATCACGCGCTACAACCGCAGCGTCCGCTACGCAATGGCCGTGCACGATCTCGCACAGGCGCTGCTCGCGGGCGTCAGCGAAGCGGGGAAATGAGGTTGCGCCGGCCCATGGGCCGGGCGGCGGCCTGCGCCGCGGCGGCCGCCCTGCTCGTCGTGGGTTGTGCGGGCGCCGATCGCAAGCCGGCAGGCGCGCCAACGCCCGCTCCGGTGCCCGCGATGCCGCCGCCCCCCGCGGACGTTGCCGCCATACCGGATGCCGTGCCGCGCACGGAACCGCGCAGCCTGCGCGGCAATCCACCGTCCTACGAAGTCTTCGGCAAGCGTTACTTCGTGCTGCCAGCGGCCGAGGGCTTCGTCGAGCGCGGAGTCGCGTCCTGGTATGGCCCGGGCTTCCACGCGGCGCAGACCTCGACCGGTGAGCCGTACGACATGTACGCGATGACCGCCGCCCACAAATCGCTGCCCCTGCCCTGCTATGTGCGGGTCACGAACCTCGCCAATGGCCGCAGTGTCGTCGTGCGCGTGAACGACCGCGGACCGTTCGTCGCGGGCCGCATCGTCGACCTGTCCTACACCGCCGCGGCGAAGCTCGACATGCTGCGGGAGGGCACCGCCTTCGTCGAGTTGCGGGTCCTCACGCCGGGCACACCGGCCGCGGTAGCTCCGGCACCGCTCGCTCCACCGCCCACCCTCGCCGGCGGACCCGGGCCCGGGCTTTTCGTGCAGACGGGCGCGTTTGCCGACATGGCCAATGCGCGCCGGCAGGTCGGGCAGTTGCGCGCCGCGGGCTTCGACGACGTGCGCCTGCTGCCCGCCCCGGATGGTGAGCGACGGCTCTATCGCGTGCGCATCGGCCCGGTCGACAGCGTCGCGGCATTCGATGCGCTTGCGGCACGACTGGCTCGCATCGGCATCGTGGATGCCCGCCTCGCGTCCGACTGACATAGAATCCCCACCTGACCCACCTGCGCGCACGGAGATGCCGGATGCAGCACCGCCGACGGCTTGCCTTTTGCCTTCTTTCGACCATCGCCCTCGCCGCGGCGCATGCCGCCGTGCCGATCCCGAAGCCGCCGGCGATCAGCGCGCGCGCGCACATCCTCGTCGACTACGACAGCGGCCGGGTGCTCGCGGAACAGAACGCCGATGAACGCATGGAGCCGGCGAGCCTCACGAAGGTGATGACGGCGTACATCGCCTTCGACGCCCTGAAGCAGGGGCGCCTCAAGCCCGACGAGCAGGTCCCGATCAGCGAGCACGCCTGGCGCAGCGAGGGTTCGCGCTCGTTCGTGCAGGTCGGCACGCGCATCCCCGCCGAAGTGCTGATCAAGGGCATGATCGTTCAGTCGGGCAACGACGCGACGATCGCGATCGCCGAGCGCCTCGGCGGCACCGAGGACGCGTTCGCGCAGATGATGAACGCCTACGCGCAGAAGCTCGGCATGAAGAACACCCACTTCGACAACAGCACGGGCCTGCCGGGCGCCACCCACTACACGACCGCGCGGGACATGTCGCTGCTCGCGCGCGCCGTGATCCGCGATTTCCCGCGCCAGTACGGCCTGTACTCGCTGCGCGAGTTCGTCTGGAACAACATCCGCCAGCAGAACCGCAACGGCCTCCTGGAGCGCGACCCGAGCGTCGACGGCATCAAGACCGGCCACACCCAGTCCGCCGGCTACTGCCTCGCGACCTCGGCGAAGCGCGACGGCATGCGCCTCGTCTCGATCGTGTTCGGCACCGCGTCGATGCGGGCGCGCGAGGACGCGAGCGCGGCGCTGCTGAACTACGGCTTCACCTTCTACGAGACCGTCAAGGTCAAGGGCCACGGGGAGACCGTGCTCGCGCCGCGCGTCTACAAGGGCGCCGAGGACCACGTCGCGATCGCGCCGCGCGGCGACGTGTTCGTCACTGTCGGTCGCGGCGACGCCGCCCAGGTCAAGACCGGCGCCACCGCGAAGGAACCGCTGGTCGCGCCGCTCGCGCTGGACGCCGCGCTCGGCGAGATGACCGTGAACGTCGGCGCCGAAACCGTCGCCCGCGTGCCGCTCTACCCCGTGAAGGCCGTGCCGGAGGGTGGCTGGTGGACGAGGATGATCGACGGCGCAGCGCTGATGTGGCGCTGAGCCGGGGAGAACCGCGATGGCCGAACCGCTTCCAGTCGCCTACCTCAACGGCGAATTCCTGCCGCTGCGCGAGGCGCGCATCTCGCCGCTCGACCGCGGCTTCCTTTTCGCCGATGGCGCCTACGAAGTCATACCGGTGTTCGGCGGGCGTCCGTTCCGCTTCGGCCCGCATTTCGCCCGCCTCGCGCGCAGCCTCGAGGCGCTGCGGATGCGCGACCCGCTCGAACTCGATGCCTGGCGCGCACTGTGCGGCGAACTGGTGGCCAGGAACGGCGGCGGTGACCAGTACATCTACGTGCAGGTGACGCGCGGCGCGGAATACGGCCGCAACCATGCGCCGCTGCCGGAGATCGAACGCACGGTGTTCGCCTACTGCGCGCCCTTGCCGCGGCCGAGTGCCGCGCAACTGGCGCAAGGCGCGGCCTGCATCACCGCCGCCGACACCCGCTGGGCGCGCTGTGACATCAAGTCGGTCGCCTTGCTGCCGAACGTGCTGCTGCGCCAGCTCTCGATCGACGCGGGCGCCTCGGAAACGATCCTGCTGCGCGACGGCTGGCTGATGGAGGCGAGCTCGTCCACCGTGCACGTGGTCGTCGATGGCGAGGTGCTGACGCCGCCGAATTCGAACCTGATCCTGCCCGGCACCACGCGCAGCGTCGTCGAGGAGCTGCTGCTCGAGCTCGGCATCCCGCATCGCACGACGCCGGTTGCGGAAGCGACCTTGCGGGCGGCCGACGAAATCTGGCTGGCCGCCGCCACGCGCGAGATCACGTCGGTCACCCGGCTCGACGGCCAGCCAGTCGGCAGCGGCGCACCGGGGCCTGTCTGGCAGCGCACCTGGCGGGCTTTCCAGGACCTGATCAGGCGGCTGGCCGGCACGCCATGGTGACCGAGCTCAAGCTGCTCGTTTTTCCCGTCGACTACCCGATCAAGGTGGTCGGCCGCGCCGGGAACATGCTGCGAGCTGACATCGACGCCGTCATGCTGCGCCACGCGCCCGACCTCGAGGTCGCGCGCACCAGCGAGCGCCTCTCGGAAAACGGCAACTACCTGTCCATCTCCTATACGATCGTCGCGCGCAGCGAAGCGCAGGTGACCGCGCTCGCCGCGGAACTGGCGGCGCAGCCGCACGTAATCATGGTGATCTGAGCGGCAAATCCACCACGCAGGAGGCAACCATGTCGACATGGCGGACAATGATGCTGGCACTCGGCGCTTCACTCATGCTCTCCGCTTGCGGGCTGGCGGAAACGGCCGGTGGGGCGGCGGCGGCCGGTGCCTCCGCTGCCGAGCAGGCGAAGCAGGCCAAGGAGATGGAGGCCAAGGTGCAGCAGCAGCTCGAGGACGCGCAGGCCGAAGCGAAGCGCCAGCGGGATGCGGCGGAGGCGGCGGCGAACTGACGGCGGGCTACGTGCGCGCTGGTTACATGCGGCACGTAGCCCACGAAGTCTCGCTGAGGCAGGACACGAAAACCCTGCCACCTGACTTCGGGCTCCTGACCAAGGGCGGCACCCCGCGTGCCCGCCGCACACCTACCTTAGCAAGCACCCCGTGGCCCAGACCCCCGCAGATGCGTGAGGAACCACGGCGCATACGCATCCGCGACATCGCGCACGCTGTCCGGCCCGCCGAGCCCGGCGAGCTGCGTCATCTCGAGCCCCTGGTAACCACATGGATTGATACGCTTGAAAGGCGACAGGTCGAGGTTCACGTTGAGCGCAAGGCCGTGGTAGCTCGCGCCGCGGCGCACGCGGATGCCGATGCTCGCGAGTTTCGCACCGTGCACGTACACGCCCGGCGCGCGCGGCTTCGTTTCCGCGTAGATGTCGAGCGTGCCGGCGTAGGCGATCACCGATTTCTCGAGCGCGCACACGAGGTCGCGCACGCCGAGCCCGGCGCGCCGCAGGTCGATGAGCGGATACACGACGAGCTGGCCGGGACCGTGGTAGGTCACCTGCCCACCACGATCGATCTGCACCACGGGTATGTCGCCCGGCGCGAGGAGGTGCGCGCGATCGGCATTCATGCCGAGCGTGAAGACGGGTGGGTGCTCGAGCAGCCACACTTCGTCGGGCGTTTCGGGGCCGCGCTCGTCCGTGAAGCGCTGCATCGCGCGCCACGTCGGCTCGTAATCGACGCGGCCGAGCCACTTGACGGCCGGTTCGCCGCCCGCGGCGGCCTCGCCGTCAGTCTCGGCGGGAAACGGCAGCATGATCCGGCAGGCCGACGTTGTTGCCGTTGAGCGCCTGTTCCGCGCGATAACTCGAGCGCACGAGCGGCCCGGAAACGCATTCGCGAAAGCCGCGCGCGAGGCCCCATTCGCGATAGCGCGCGAACTCCGCGGGCGTCACGTAGCGCTCGACCGGCAGGTGATTGAGTGTCGGGCGCAGGTACTGCCCGAGCGTGAGGATGTCGACGCCGATGGCGCGCAGGTCGTCCATCGTGGCGGCGATCTCCTCGTCGGTCTCGCCGAGCCCGAGCATCAGGCTCGTCTTGGTGAGCACGCCCGGCCGGTGGCGCCTGGCGTGCCCGAGAACCGCAAGCGTCTGGTCGTAGCCCGCGCGCGGGTCGCGCACCGGATGCGTGAGGCGCCGCACCGTTTCGACGTTCTGCGCGAACACTTCGAGCCCCGAATCGACCACCGTCTCGACATCGCGCAACACGCCGCTGAAGTCGGGCGTGAGCGCTTCGACGGCGGTGGCGGGATTCTCCGCCTTGATCGCGCGGATGCATGCCGCGTAGTGCGCGGCACCGCCGTCCGGCAGGTCGTCGCGATCGACCGAGGTGAGCACGACGTAGCGCAGCTTCATCAGCGCGACGGTGCGCGCCGCATGCTGCGGCTCTTGCTGGTCGAGCCATCCGCGCGGGTTGCCCGTGTCGACCGAACAGAACCGGCAGGCGCGCGTGCAGACCTTGCCCATCAGCATGATCGTGGCGGTGCCGGCGTTCCAGCACTCGCCGATATTGGGGCACTTGGCTTCTTCACAGACGGTCGCGAGCGCATGGTCGCGCACCGCGCGGCGCACGCTGTCGTAGCCCGCGCCGGCGGCGAGCGGCGCCTTGAGCCAGCGCGGCTTGCCGAGGAGCCCGCGGCGGTCCACGTCGCCCTGGGTCTTGATGCCGTCCTTGATGGCCGTAAAGCCCTGTGGCGTCTGGTATTTCTCCCCGCTGCGGGCGGCGGCAGGCGCGCTTTCGCGCACGACGGGAATACCTTTGAGCTCGGACATGCGGCTATTTTACCGGAAGCCCGGCATTGATCGCCGCGAGGCGCTCCGGCGTGCCGATGTCCTGCCAGCGGCCCGCATACAGGTGCCCCGCGAGGCGCCCGGCAGCGATCGCACGGCGAAGCAGCGGCAAGAGCGGAAATCGCCCCGGCGCGCAGCCCGCGAAGAACTCCGGCCGGTACTTGCCGATGCCCGAGTAGGTGAAACGCTGCGCCCCGGGCGCCGCCTCCTCGCCGATGCGCCCGGCCGCGAGCGTGAAATCCCCGCGCGGGTGCTGCGGCGGATTCGGCACCAGCACGAGGTGCGCGTCCGCATCCGCCTCGAGCGCGAGCTGGCCGAAATCGAAATCGGTCCACACGTCGCCGTTGACGACGAGGAACGGCGCACATCCGAGGAGCGGCAGCGCACGATGGATGCCGCCGCCGGTTTCAAAGGCCGCATCGCCCTCCTCGCTGTACGCGATCCGCAGGCCCCAGTCGCCGCCGTCACCGAGCGCCGCACGGATGCGTGCACCGAGCCAGGCGATGTTGATCACCACGTCGCGCACGCCGGCGCGAGCGAGCGCCTCGAGGTGATGCACGATCAGCGGCTTGCCCTGCACCACGAGCAGCGGCTTCGGCAGCGCATCGGTCAACGGGCGCATGCGCTCGCCGCGCCCGGCCGCGAGGATCATCGCCTTCATCGCAGCGAGAGTTCCCGGGCGTTGGCGGCGGGCAGCGCCGGCACGATGCGCGCCTCGATCCAGTGCGCGAAGGCCTGCAGTTCGCCGTAGCGCGCGCAGGCGTCGCGCACGTAGTCGAGCGTCAGCACGAGGTCCGCGAGGTATCCGCGCTTGCCGTCGCGGTACCAGAGCCGCGCGAAGATGCCGAGCACCTTGAGGTGGCGCTGGATGCCCGCGAGGTCGAACCAGCGCAGGAACTCGCGCTCGCTCGTGCCCGCGGCGAGGCCCTCGCGTGCGATGCGCCGGCGGTACTCGCGCAGCCAGCCCTCCACGCGCGCGCGCGGCCAGCTGATGTAGCAGTCCTTCAGCAGCGAGACGAGGTCGTAGCCGATCGGGCCTTCGAGCGCATCCTGGAAATCGATGATGCCGGGATTGCGGTCGTCGATCAGCATCAGGTTGCGCGAGTGATAGTCCCGGTGCACGAACACGCGCGGCTGCGCGAGCGCCTCCGCGGTGAGGAAATCGAAGCTGCGCACGAGCAGCGCGAGCTCCGCGTCATCGAGCGCGAGGCGCAGGTGGCGCGCGCAGAACCACTCGGGCATCAGCTCGAGCTCGCGCTGCATGGCGCGGCTGTCGTAGGGAGGCAGCTCGCGCGCCGCCTCGCGCCCGCGCACCTGGATCGCGGCGAGCGCCGTCAGCGCATCGCCGTAGAGCCGGTTCACATCCTCGCCACGCGCGAGGCGCACGAGGTAGGGCGTATTGCCGAGGTCCTCGAGCAGCACGAAGCCCTGCTCGATGTCGCTCGCGTGCACGTGGGGCACGTGCACTCCCGTGCCCTCGAGCAGCCGCGAGACCTTGAGGTAGGGCCGCACGTCCTCGTGCCCCGGCGGCGCATCCATCACGATCCAGCTGGCGTCGCCCTCGTGCGCGCGAAAGTAGCGCCGGAAGCTCGCGTCCCCCGCCGCGAGCGTCAGCCGGTCGACGGACCGGCCGAGCCCGGCGGTGAGCCAGTCGCGTAGCTGCGTCACGCGCGCGTCGTATTCACTCATCGGCTCATTATAATGGCACCGCACATGCTCCTCCCCCGCCTCGATCGCCTGGTCGTGCTCGCGCTCGGCGCCCTGCTGCTGCCAGCCGGCCTGCGGGCGGCCGACCCGCAGGCGCCGCTGTGCTTCGGCACGCTCGAGGACAACGGCCGTCTGCCGCCATCGGTCGTGCCGGTGCGCAGCGCCGCCGACGCGGCCCAGGCACCGATCGAGATCTCGAGCGACGACGCTTCCCTCGGTGTCAACGGCGACGCCGTGCTGTCGGGCAATGTGCAGGTCAGGCAGGGCGATCGCCAGGTCCGCGCCGATCGCGTTCAGTATGAAGCGCGCGAGGGCAAGCTGGCCGTCGACGGCAACGTCGAATACCGCGACCCGCTGCTGATCGTACATGGGCACTCGGGGCGCTACTCGACGACGGGCGGTGCGCAGTTCGAGGGCGCGCAGTTCGAGCTGCCCTCGCGCCCCGCGCGCGGCACCGCGCGGTCCATGTCGGTCGATGCGCAGGGCAACGCCACGCTCGAGGCCGTCACCTTCACCACCTGCCCGCTGACCGATCCGGCGTGGCGGCTGCGGGCCGACCGGATCGACCTCGACACCGCGAAACGCAATGGGTCGGGCCGCGGCACGAGCGTCGAGTTCAAGGGCGTGCCGATTTTCTATTCGCCCTGGATCTCCTTCCCGCTCGGCACCGCGCGCAAGAGCGGCTTCCTGTTCCCGGGCGCCGGCTATTCGACGCGCAGTGGCGCACAGCTCTCGGTGCCTTACTACTGGAACATCGCGCCCAACTACGACCTGACCTTCGAACCGGTGGTGTTCGCGCGGCGCGGCGCCGACCTCGCGGGCGATTTCCGCTGGCTCACCCGCAGCAGCCGCGGCAAGCTCGACCTCTCGTACCTGCCGGACGACAGCCTCTTCAGGGAGGACCGCAGTTTCGCGCACCTCGTCAACCGCAGCGCCCTGCCCGCGGGCTGGCGCTTCTCGGTCGATGCGGCGAACGTCAGCGACACGCAGTATTTCGAGGACTTCGGCCAGGGGCCCGAGGGCACGAGCGTCGCGTTCGTCGGGCGCATGGCCGAACTCACCTATCGCGACGCGCACTGGCGGGTGCGCGGCGCGTTCCAGGACTACCAGACGATCGATACCGACCTCGCGGAGGCCGATCGTCCCTATTCGATGCTGCCGCAGGTCTACGCGAGCGGCGATTTCGGCGTCGGGCGCAGCCTGCAGCTGCGCTATGGCTTCGACGCCGAAGTGGTCAATTTCGACCGCAATGTCGGCGTCACGGGCTGGCGATACGACGCCGCGCCGCATGTCGGGCTCGACTGGCAGGGGGCCGGCTATTTCGCGCGTGCGGGCTTCAGCTGGCGCGCAACCGCCTACTCGCTCGCGGACACGGCGGGCGGTGCCGATGACTCGCCGCACCGCAGCCTGCCGACTGCCACGCTCGATGCGGGCCTCATTTTCGAAGGCCCGCTCGGCTCTCGCGGCCAGCGGCGCCTCACGCTCGAGCCGCGGACGCTCTACGTCTACACGCCCTATCGCAACCAGGACAGCCTGCCGGTCTTCGATACCGCGATTCCCGACCTCAACCTCGTGCAGCTCTTCCGCGCCAACCGTTACGTCGGCGGCGATCGCGTCGGCGATGCGAACCAGGCGAGCTTCGGCGTGACGAGCCGCATCCTCGACGAGGGCAGCGGCCGGCAGCTCCTCGCCGCGACCATCGGCCAGACCGTGTACTTCGACAGCCCGCGCGTCGCTCTGCCGGGTGAGTCGATCAGCAACCGGGACAGCTCCGACCTGATTGCGCAGGTCGCGCTCACGGCGCTGCGCGACTGGACCGCCGACCTCGGGGTGCAATGGAATCCCGAGGCCTCGGAGCGCGAGCGAATGCAGGTGCAGCTGCAGTACCGGCCCGCGGCCACGAGCGTGATGAACCTCGGCTATCGCTACCAGCGCGACCGCATCGACCAGGCCGAGGCCTCGTTCGCCTGGCCGGTCGCGGACCGCTGGAGTCTCTTCGGCCGCTATGTCTATTCGCTGCACGATGACGAGACACTCGACCAGTTCGCCGGCTTCGAGTACCGCTCCTGCTGCTGGCGGTTCCGCGCGGTCGGCCGCCGCTTCGTGAGCAGCCGCACCGGCGAGCGCGATACGGGCATCTACCTGCAACTGGAACTCAGCGGCCTCGCAAGTGTCGGATCTTCGGCCGTGGCTTTCCTCGAGGACGCAATTCGGGGATACTCACCGACCGGCCCAAGCCTTTGAAGCATCACGGAAATTCCATGTCACGAACGATCCTCGCGGCGCTGCTCGCGCTGTGCGCTGCCGGCGCTGCCCATGCCCAGACCCGCGAACTGTCCGCGGGCGGCGAGCTGCTCGATCGCGTGGCCGCGATCGTCAACGACGGCGTCGTCCTGAAAAGCGACCTCGACGAGCAGATGCAGCTCATCAGCTCCCGCCTGCGCCAGCAGGGCCTCGAACTGCCGCCCGAGAACGTGCTGCGCCAGCAGGTGCTCGAGCGGCTCGTCACGCAGGAAGTGCAGATGCAGCGCGCGAGCCGCGCCGGCCTCAAGGTCACTGACGAGATGGTGAACGGCGCGCTGCAGGACGTCGCGCGCAGGAACGGCATCCCGCTCGCGCAATTACCGCAGGCGCTCGCGTCCCAGGGCATCGACTACGCGGGCTATCGCGACAACCTGCGCAAGGAGATCACGCTCTCCATGCTGCGCCAACGCGATGTCGTCGCGCGCATCAACATCTCGCCGCGCGAGCTCGACCAGTACCTCGAGCGGCAGAAGAATGCGCCGTCCGAGGGCACGTCCTACAACCTCTCGCACATCCTGATCGCGGTCCCGCTCGCCGCGACGGCCGAGCAGCTCGCCGCCGCGGAAGCCCGCGCCGAGGACGTGCACCGGCGCGCGCTCGCGGGCGAGGAATTCGCCAAGCTCGCCGTCGCCTATTCGAACAGCCAGACCGCGCTCGAAGGCGGCGCACTCGGCTGGCGCAAGGGCACCGAACTGCCGACCGTGCTGGCCGACGCGGTGGTGAAGCTCAAGGCGGGCGAAGTGAGCGACATCATCCGCACGCCGACGGGCTACCATCTCGTGCGCGTGAACGAGGTGAGGAGCGACGACGGTCCCGCGATCGTGCAGCAGGTGCATGCGCGGCACATCCTCATCAAGCCGAACGAACTGCAGGACGACGCCACCGTCGAGCAGCGGCTCGAGGCCGTGCGCGCGCGCATCGAGAAGGGGGAGGATTTCGCCGGCCTCGCCTCGACCCTGTCCGAGGATCCGGGCTCGGCCACGGAAGGCGGCGACCTCGGCTGGACGAACCCGGGCACCTTCGTGCCGGAATTCGAGGCACAGCTCGCCGCGCTCAAGGAGGGCGAGATCAGCCAGCCTTTCCGCACGCAGTTCGGCTGGCACATCGTGCAACTGCTCGGCCACCGCGAGATCGACAACAGCGCGGAAATGAAGCGCCAGCGGGCCTACTCGGCGCTGCGCGACAGCAAGGCCGAAGAGGAGACCGAGCTGTGGCTGCGCCGCCTGCGCGACGAAGCCTTCGTCGAATACAAGATGTAGCCGCGTGACGCGCCTGCCCCGCATCGCCCTCACGTCCGGGGAGCCCGCGGGTATCGGCCCCGAGCTGTGCGCCATCGTGGCGCGCGGCGCCTGGCCCTGTGAACTCGTTTGCCTCGGCGATCGCGCGCTGCTCGCCGAACGCGCCGCGGCGACCGGCGGCGGGCTCATCCTGCACGACTACCGGCGCGCCGAGACCCGCGCGCACGTGCCGGGGGAGTTGCGCGTGGCGCATGCACCGCTCGCCGTCGCGGCCGACCCGGGGCGGCTCGATTCCCGCAACGCCTCTTACGTGCTTTCGCTGCTCGACGCGGCGATGAGCGGCGCCGTCACCCATGAGTTCGATGCCATCGTCACCGCGCCGGTGCAGAAGAGCGTCATCAACGAGGCCGGCATCGCCTTCACCGGCCACACCGAGTATCTCGCGGCCCACAGCGGCGTCGCGCGGCCGGTGATGCTGCTCGTAGCGGGCGACCTGCGCGTGGCGCTCGCCACGACCCACCTGCCGCTGCGTGCCGTGAGCGCGGCGATCACGCACTCGCTGCTGCGCGAAGTGATTGACGTGCTGGCGACCGACCTCGCGCGGCTCTTCGGTCTCGCGCGCCCGCGCATCCTCGTCTGCGGCGTCAATCCGCACGCGGGCGAATCGGGCCATCTCGGCCACGAGGAAATCGACGTGATCGCGCCGGCGCTCGAGGACGCGCGCGCGCGCGGCATCGATGTCACCGGCCCGCTGCCGGCCGACACCGCATTCGTGCCGGCACGCCTCGCCGGCTGCGATGCCGTGCTCGCCATGTACCACGACCAGGGCCTGCCGGTGCTCAAGCATGCGGGCTTCGGCCGCGCGGTCAACGTGACGCTCGGCCTGCCCTTCATCCGCACCTCGGTGGATCACGGCACTGCGCTCGAGCTCGCCGGCACCGGCCGTGCCGACGCCGGCAGCCTCGAAGCGGCGCTTGCGCTCGCGATCGAGATCGCCGGCCGGCGGCATTGATGGCGCCGCTCGCGCGCAAGCGCTTCGGCCAGCATTTCCTGCACGACCCGGCGGTCGTCGAACGCATCGTCCAGGCGATCGCCCCGCGGCCGGGGGAAGCGATCGTGGAGATCGGCCCTGGCCGCGGCGTACTCACCCGCGCCCTGCTGGCGGCCGCAGGCCGGCTCGATGCCGTCGAGATCGATCGCGACCTCGCCGCGCGACTCGCGGAAGAGTTTCCACCGGGCTCGGGGCTCGCGCTGCACCCGGGCGATGCGCTCGCCTTCGACTTCGCCGCCCTGGCGGCGGCGCGCGGCGCGCGGCTGCGCATCGTCGGCAACCTGCCCTACAACATTTCGACGCCGCTCCTCTTCCACCTGCTGGCCACGCCCTCGGCGCTGACGGACCTGCACGTCATGCTGCAGCGGGAAGTCATCGAGCGCATGGCGGCGGCGCCCGGCAGCAAGGCGTACGGACGGCTCAGCGTCATGCTCGCGCCCTGGGCGCGCGTCGAGAAGCTGTTCGACGTCGGGCCTGGCGCCTTCCAGCCGCCGCCGAAGGTCTGGTCGTCGGTGGCCCGGCTGATCCTGCGCGCCGAGCCCGCCTTCGACATTCCGCGGGGATTTGCGGCCCTCGTGGCGAGTGCCTTTTCCCAGCGGCGCAAGACCCTGCGCAACGCCCTGAAATCCCTGCTTTCCGCCGCCGAGATCGAATCCGCCGGCGTCGACCCCGGCGCGCGCCCGGAAGTGGTTTCCCCCGGGCAATTTGCCGCCCTTGCGCGCGCCGCGGAGCGGGGATAGCGTGGTCGCATGTCCACCTATCGCCGCATCCTGGTTCCGGTCGACCTGACCGACGACAGCGTCCCCGTCGGGGAGCGCGCCCGCGCGGTCGCCGCGGCTTTTGGCGCCGCGGTCGAGCTGCTGCACGTCGTGGAATATTCGCCCGTCGAACCGATGGGCGAATCGCTGATGCCGGCCGTGGCGATCGAAGAGGAACTCGTGCAGCGGGCGCGCCAGCGACTCGCGGCCCTGGCGGACAGGCTCGGCTTCGCGGGTGCGCCCGTGCACGTCGAGGCGGGCAACGTGAAAGCCGAGATCATCCGCCTCGCGCGCGATCGCGGCATCGACCTGATCGTGCTCGGCAGCCGCGAGCGCCACGGCCTCTCGATCCTCGTGAACCTCACGGAAGACACCGTGCTCCACGGCGCCCCCTGCGACGTCCTCGCGGTGCGCGTCGGCGGGCGCACGCCCGCCGCATGAGCCGCGCGTCGCACAGCATCCGCGTCGAGGTCGAGACCAGTTACCTCGACGAGCAGTCGGATCCGCGCGAGCACCGCTATGTGTTCGCCTACACGATCACGATCCGCAACGACGGCGCGAGTCCCGCGCGCCTCCTGACCCGCCACTGGGTCATCACCGACGCGAACGGCAAGGTGCAGGAAGTGCGCGGCGACGGCGTCGTCGGCGAGCAGCCTTACCTCAAGCCGGGCCAGGGCTTCCGCTACTCGAGCGGTGCGGTGATCGAGACGCCCGTGGGCGCCATGCAGGGTTCCTACCAGATGGTGGCCGACGACGGCGCCGCCTTCGATGCGCCCATCGCGCCGTTTCGCCTCGCGATTCCCGGCGTCCTGCACTAGCGGCGGGACTGCGGTTGTCTCGCTACGCCATCGGCGACGTGCAGGGTTGCCACGACGAGTTGCTTGCCCTGCTGCGCGCGCTGCGCTTTTCAGCCGATCGGGACCAGCTCTGGTTCGTCGGCGACCTCGTCAACCGCGGCCCGCAGTCGCTCGAAGTGCTGCGCTTCGTGCGCGACATCGGGGCGAATGCCGTCACGGTGCTCGGCAACCATGACCTGCACCTGCTCGCGGTGGCCCTGGGTGGCGGCGCGCGGAAAGCGAAACACGGCGACACCCTCGAGGAAGTCCTCGCGGCACCCGACCGCGATCGCCTGCTTGAATGGCTGCTCGCGCGTCCACTTGCGCACCTCGACGCCGCGCGGGGCGACCTGCTGGTGCACGCGGGACTCGTGCCGCAATGGCGGGCAATCGACGCGGCACGCCTTGCCGCCGAAGTGGGCGCGGCGCTCGCGCGGGACGCTCCCGCGGTATTCGCGCAGATGTACGGCAACGAGCCCGACACCTGGAGCGACGCACTCAGCGGCCCCGCGCGCCATCGCTTCGTGATCAACGCGCTCACCCGGCTGCGCTACTGCACGGCCGAAGGGCGCATGGACCTGAAGGAAAAAGGACCGCCCGGGGAGGTAGCCCCGCCGCTCGCGCCGTGGTTCAGCTTCGGCGATGCCCGCTCTCGCGGCGCGCGCGTGATCTGCGGCCACTGGTCGGCACTCGGCTACTCCGACCGCAACGGCGTGGCCGCGATCGACACCGGCTGCGTGTGGGGCGGGGCGCTCACCGCACTGCCCCTCGACGATCCCGACGCGCGGCCGGTCGGGATTGCCTGTCGCGGCCATCGGCGGCCCTAGCGCGTCCTCACGCCACCCAGCTCGACGGCGAGCTCGTGGATGTGGTCAAGCCCCTGGTAGAACGAGACGACCGGCAGCCGTTCATTGAGGCCGTGGGCGAACATCTCGTTCGCCTTCGAGAACAGCCCCGAGCTCGCGAAGGTCGGGATGCCGGCCTTGCGATACCACTTGCCGTCCGTACCGCCGGACTCGAGATACGGAACCACCGCGACGCCCGGATACTCGGCATGCACGGAGCGGGTGATCGCCGCCATCACATCCGGGCGCATGTCCGAGACCGGGCTGCCCTGCGCATTGCCGCGCGTTGCGACTTCAACGCCGGGATCGGCGATCACCGACAGGAGTTCCTGGCGCACGGCCTCGACCTCGACGCCGGGGAAGATGCGGCAATTGACCGCCGCCTTGGCGGTCTGCGGCAGGGCATTCTCGGCGTGCCCCGCCTCGAGCATCGTCGCGACGCAGGTGGTGCGCGTCGTGCCTACGAACTCCGGCGACTGCGCGAGCGTATCGGCCGCCGCGCTGTCCTGCGGATTGGCGGAGAAGCGGCGCAGCGCCTCGCCGACCGGCCCCGACTGCGCCTTGCCGACGGCACCGAGATAGGCCCGGGTCAGGTCGTTCGCCATGACCGGGAACCGATGCGCCTCGATCCGCACGAGCGCATGGGCGAGTTGGTAGATCGCGTTGTCGGCGCGGGGCCGGGAGCTGTGCCCGCCGGGGTTGCGCACCGTGAGGTCGAAGGTCGCGAAGGTCTTCTCCGCGCCCTGCACGAGGTAGATGAGCGGCTTGCCGGTCGCGTCGTCGAGCAGGCCGCCGCCGGCGTCGGTATTGATCGCGTATTCGGCATCCTTGACCCAAGGGTGCGCGGCGATGGCCCGCGTGGTCTCCATGCCGGACTCCTCGTCGCCTACGAAGGCAAAGACGAGTTCGCGCGCGGGCTGCTGACGGTCGGCCTTCAACCGGAGGATCGTCGAGGCGAGCGCGGCGACCCCGGCCTTGTTGTCCATCGTGCCGCGCCCGTAAAAGCGGCCGTTCTCCTCGATGAGCTTGAACGGGTCGCGCTCCCAGTCCTCCGGGCGCGCATCCACCACGTCCATGTGCGCAGAGAAGAGGATCGGCCGGCCGGCCTTGCGGCCCGGCAGGCGCACGATCATCGCGCTCTGCCCGGCGGCTTCGATCATCGCCACGTCGGAGTCGGGCACGCCGCCCGAGCGCAGCACATCGGCGAGGTAGGCCCGCATCGCGGGAACCTTGCCTTGGCCGGCGGCCGTGCGGAACGACACGATGTGCGCATAGATGTCGCGCGCCTGCACCTGGTACGCAGCCGTCTGCGCGCGGGCGGGAAGGCATAGCACGGCCGCGACTGCCGTGAAGGCCCAGAGGTATTTCTTCATCCCGCCATGTTGCCCGAGACTACGGGCGGAATCACGCCTGCGGGCGGGACCCGCTCGCCGGCCCCTCGGCCGGTACCGGGCTGGGAGCCTGCGGAAACACCACCGCGGGCGCAATCGACACACCCCAGCTCAACACGAGCTCCCGCGTGCCCGGCGGATGAACCCCGGGTGGAACCTGCAGCTCGACGAATCCCGTGCCTTCGGTCGTGAGCGGCAGCACCGCCCGCTGCGCACCCCGCACCTCGAGCGCCCCGAAACGGCCCGGCACGGTCCGTACGGCGAGGCGCATCGGCCAGCCGCGCGGGTAGGTCGGCGTCGCGACAACGCTGCCCTGCGCCGGCACCGCGGTCATGTCGAGCACCAGGGTGTTGCCCTGCCAGTACTGCGCGATCGTGGGCAGGGCCGTGCCCGCGAGGCTCAGCTCATCGACCGGCGCGGGCGCCGCCGGCGGCGGCTTCGACCACGGCCACGGTATGCGCGGCAGGCTGCCGCAACCCGCCGTCAGCGCGGCCGCGAGCAGCATCGTCAGCAGGGTTCTCATGCGCGTTGTGTACCATTGGGACATGAAGCAGCTCAAGGCCTTTGCCCTCAAGGCGTGGATCGATGCACATCGCGCCGAGCTGAAGCCGCCCGTCGGCAATCGGCGACTCTTTCGCGACGGCGACTTCATCGTCATGGTGGTCGGCGGGCCGAATCGCCGCAAGGATTTCCACCTCGGTCCCGGCGAGGAGTTCTTCTACCAGCTCGAAGGCGACATGCTGCTCAAGGTCTTCGACGAGGGACGCGTCGTCGATGTGCCGATCCGCGAAGGCGAGGTCTTCCTGCTGCCGGCGAACACGCCGCACAGTCCGCAGCGCTACGCCCATACCGTGGGGCTCGTGGTCGAACGCCAGCGCCGTGCGGGTGAGCGCGATGGGCTCGCGTGGTATTGCGAGGCCTGCCACGCAGAACTCTACCGCGAGGAGTTCGAGCTGACCGACATCGAGACGCAGTTTCCGCCGGTGTTCGACCGCTTCTATTCGAGCCTCGATCACCGCACCTGCCGGCGCTGCGGCACCGTGCAGGAACCGCCCGGCGGCCCGTCACCCCCGTGAAAGCGGGCATTTCCGCGCAGGGACGCGAATGGCGGATCGACCTGGATCGCCCCGTCGAGCTGTCGCTCCCGATCGAATTCGGCGCGTCGGCGCTGCGGCATTTCGGCGCGCCCGCGCCGTTCGCCGCGCCGTTTGCGACCGGTGATTTCTCGGGTTCGGTCGCCACGGGCGCGAGCTGCAACTGCCGCACGATCACGCTCACGCCCCATTGCAACGGCACCCATACCGAATGCGCCGCGCACCTCACGCTCGAGCCGCTCGACGCCTGGCGGCTGGTGCCCGCGGGGCCGGTACCGGCACTCGTGGTGACGGCCCGGCCCGCGCAGGAGGACCAGGACCTCGTCATCACGCGAGCCGTGCTCGAAGCCGCGTGGCCGCGAGGACGGGCGGGCCCCGAGCCCCTCGCGCTCGCCTTGCGCACGAAGGCCGGCGACGAACGCCCTGCCGGCGAGGCCGCTGCCTACGTCGCTGCCGATGCGGCGGGGTTCATCGTCTCGCAAGGCATCGTGCACCTCGCGATCGACCAGCCTTCCCTCGATCGCACGCATGACGCGGGCCGGCTGGCCGCGCATCGAGTGTTCTTCGGCCTGCCCCCGGGCAGCCGCCGCCTTGCGGATGCGGCCCGGCCGCACGCGACCCTGACCGAGTATGCGTCCGTACCCGTGGCACTGCCCGACGGTCCCTGCGCCCTCGCCTGGCAGGTTCCCGCCATCGCGGGCGACGCGGTGCCGAGCCGCCTGCTCGCCTACCGGTACGAACCATGACTGACGATCGCGACGATCCGCTGCAAGGGTTCCGCCCGCGCTTCGCGCTGCCGCGCGACGCTTCGGGCCAGCCGCTGGTTTATCTCTGCGGCCATTCGCTCGGCCTGATGCCGCTCGCCGCGCGGCAGCTCGTCGACGAGGAACTCGACAGTTGGGCGCAGCGCGGCATCGATGGCCAGTTCTCGGGGCGCCGGCCCTGGATCGACTATGCGGGGCTCCTGAACGAAGGCCTCGCGAACCTTGCCGGGGCGCAGCCGCACGAAGTCGTCGCGATGAATTCGCTCACCGTGAACCTGCACGTCCTGATGGCGTCCTTCTATCGCCCGCAAGGCGCGCGGCGGCGCATCCTGATCGAGGCAGGCGCGTTCCCCTCCGACCGCTACGCCGTCGCGGGCCAGATCGGCTGGCACGGCCTCGATCCCGCCGATTGCCTGGTCGAACTGGCGCCGCGCGCTGGCGAGGACCTGCTGCGTGCGGAAGACATCGACGAGGCGATCGGACATGCGGGCGAAACACTCGCGCTCGTGCTGTGGCCGGGCGTGCAGTACCTCACCGGACAGTCCTTCGACCTCGCGCGCATCGTGCGCGCGGCACGACGCGCCGGCGCGGCCGTCGGCTTCGACCTCGCGCACGCCATGGGCAACGTGCCACTCGCGCTGCACGATAGCGGCGCCGACTTCGCGGCCTGGTGCAGCTACAAGTACCTGAACGCCGGGCCGGGGGCGATCGGCGGTGCCTTCGTGCACGAGCGGCACCAGCGCCGCACCGACCTGCCGCGGCTCGCCGGCTGGTGGGGCAACGACCCCGCCACGCGCTTTGGCATGGCCGCCGGGTTCGACTGCGCGGGCGGCGCCGCGGGCTGGCAGACGAGCAATCCGCCGATCCTGTCGGCCGCGCCGCTGCTCGCTTCGCTCGAGGCCTTCACGGCGGCGGGGATGCCACGGCTGCGCGCGAAGTCGCTTGCGCTGACGCGGGCGCTCGAGGCCTGCATCGATGCGCTGCCGGCGGGCGAGGCCAGGATCCTCTCGCCGCGCGATCCCGCTGAACGGGGCGCGCAGCTCTCCGTGCGGGTCAAGGGCGGTCGCGAACGCAGCCGGCGGATCTTTGCCGCGCTCGAGGCGCGGGGCATCGTCTGCGATTGGCGCGAGCCTGATGTCCTGCGCATCGCGCCGGTGCCCCTGTACAACCGCTTCGATGAAGTCCACGCCTGCGGACGCGCGCTGCGCGAAGCGCTCGCGCAAGAGCCGTGAAGCCCGCAGCCGGCACGGTCAGCATCGTCGGGGCCGGCCTCGCGGGCACGCTGCTCGCGATCGTACTCGCGCGGCGCGGCCTGCGCGTCGAAGTCTTCGAGCGGCGGGGCGACCCGCGCGTCCGGGGTGCCGAACGCGGCCGATCGATCAACCTCGCGCTGGCGGCGCGCGGCCTGCGTGCCCTCGAGCGGGCCGGCGTCGCGGCGCGCATCGCACCGCTGCTCATGCCGATGCGGGGCCGCTTCGTGCATCCGCACGAGGGCGCGGGGAGCCTGCTGCCCTACGGGCAGGACGCCGCCGAAGTCATCCATTCCGTCTCGCGCGCCGCCCTTGGGCGGGCCCTGGTCGAGGCCGCGGCGGCGGAACCCGGCGTCGCGCTGCATTTCGGCGAGCATTGCGTCGGCGTCGACCTCGCGCGCGATGCGCTCCTCTTCGGCGATGCCCGGCATGTGCGGCGACGGGTGCCGCTCGTGCCGACGATCGCCACGGACGGAGCCGGCTCGGCCGTGCGAGCGGCGCTCGCGGCCGCCGGCGCCCTGCAGGTACGCGAGGAGATGCTCGCGCACGACTACCGCGAGCTGACGATCCCGGCGAGCCTTGCCGGGTCCCTCGAGCGCAATGCCCTGCATATCTGGCCGCGCGGCAGCTTCATGCTGATCGCGCTGCCGAACACCGACGGCAGCTTCACCGCGACACTCTTCCTCGCGCGCGAGGGGTCGCCTTCATTTGCGGAGCTGGGCGATGACGCCGCGATCCGCGAATTCTTCCGGCGCGAATTTCCGTCGGCCCTGCCGTTGCTGCCACAACTCACCGCGGACTTCCGCGCGGTTCAGGGGCACCTCGGCACGGTGTATTGCGATCCCTGGAACGTCGGCGGGAAGGTCCTGCTGCTCGGCGATGCCGCGCATGCGATCGTCCCGTTCCACGGCCAGGGCATGAACTGCGCGTTCGAGGACGTCGCGGTGCTCGACTCACTGTGCGATGCGCACGCCGATCCGGCCGAGCTCTTCGCCGCCTTCGCGCAGGCGCGACGGCCCGACACTGACGCCATCGCGCAGATGGCGCTCGAGAACTACCTCGAGATGCGCGACTCCGTGCTGGACCCGGCCTTCCAGCGCCGCAAGCTGCTCGCCGCGCGGCTCGAACGGGAATTCCCCGGCCGGTTCATCCCGCGCTACTCGATGGTGATGTTCCACCCCGAGATCGGCTACGCCGAGGCCCTGCGGCGCGGCGCCGTGCAGGAAGGGATACTCGCCGATCTCGACGCCGGCCACGGCGACGCCCGCGCGCTGATCGAGGCGCGCCTGCCGCCGCTCAGTGGCCCGCGCGGCGCTCGAGCGTGATGAAGTCCATCGCGCAGGCGTGCCGCTCGTCGGCCGGGTGGTGCTCGCGTGCGGTCTCGCGCCAGGCGCCCGCATCGAAGGCCGGCAGGCGAGCATCTCCTTCGACGTCCGCAGCGACGGCCGTGAGGTGCACGCGATCCGCGTGCGGGATCGCAAGCGCATAGATTTCGGCGCCGCCGATCACCATCAGCTCGTCCTGCGCCAGCGCCAGCGCTTCATCGAGCGAGTGCACCACGATGGCGCCCTCAGCCCGGAATGACGGGTCGCGGGTCATCACGAGGTTGCTGCGGCCGGGCAGCGGCCTGCCGATCGACTCCCAGGTGCGCCGGCCCATCAGGATCGGCTTGCCCATCGTGAGCGCCTTGAAGCGCCGCAGGTCGTCGGGCAGGCGCCACGGCAGGGCGCCGTCGCGGCCGATCACGCCGTTGCGCGCCATCGCGACGACCAGCGTGATCGCCGGTCGCCCGCTCACCTTCCGGCGCGCCGACCGGGCTTCTTCGCCGCGCCCTGCTTCGCCACGCGCTTCCTCGCCGGCTTCTTGAGCCGCTTCTTTGGCCGCTTCGCGGGCCACAGCATGGTACCGCGGCAGCTGCCCGCGCCGCAGCGGCAGGCGAACACCTCGTCGACATTCTCCGGATCGTCGTCGTCGCGGCCGATCTGGTAGTCGTACTTCAGCTCCTCGCCCGGCTGGATGGTGCGGATCGCCTCGATGAACACGCGCCGGTCCTCGATCACCGACTCGCAGTTCGGGTCGCAGCCGTGGTTGATGAAGCGGGCCTCGTTGCCGTCCACACCCGCATCGATCACGACGCCGCGATCGACGATGAAGAGGAAGGTATGGCCGTCATCCGCGTCCTTCAGCTCGTAGCGGTCATCGGCCACCTTGTGCGAGATGCGCTCGCCGAGGTATTCGACGACGCGCGTGCCCTTGCGGATCCTGCGCTTCGCGAACACGCCGAGCCCGTGCACCTTCGAGCGGCGCACCGTATAGAGGGAGGACTTGCGGACGACTGCCATGGACTTCCTTCAGACTGCGACCGGCGCCTTGATGGCCGGATGGTGGTGGTAGTTGCGGAACTCGAAGTCCTCGAACTCATAGCTGAAGATCGAGGGCGGGCGGCGCCGGATCGCGAGCGTCGGCGGCGCGAGCGGCGCGCGCGCGAGCTGCTCTTGCGCCTGATCGAGGTGGTTGAGGTACAGGTGCGTGTCACCACCCGTCCAGATGAACTCGCCCACGCCGAGGTCGCACTGCTGCGCGACCATGTGGGTGAGGAGCGCATAGGAGGCGATGTTGAACGGCACGCCGAGGAACAGGTCGGCGCTGCGCTGGTAAAGCTGGCAGGAAAGGCGGCCGTTCGCGACATAGAACTGGAACAGCGCATGGCAGGGCAGCAGCGCCATGTGATCGAGTTCGCCGACATTCCAGGCACTCACGAGGATGCGGCGCGAGTCGGGGTTCGTGCGCAGGTCGTCGATCACGCGCGCAATCTGGTCGACATGCCCGCCCCCCGGCGCAGGCCACGAGCGCCACTGCTTGCCGTACACCGGGCCGAGCTCGCCGGCCGCATCGGCCCATTCGTCCCAGATGGTGACGCCGTGCTCGCGCAGCCACGCCACGTTCGTATCGCCGCGCAGGAACCACAGCAGCTCGTACACGACCGATTTCAGGTGCACGCGTTTCGTGGTCACGAGCGGAAAGCCGCGCGCGAGGTCGAAGCGCATCTGGCAGCCGAAGAGCGAACGCGTGCCCGTCCCCGTGCGGTCGGACTTCAGCGCCCCTTCGTCGCGGACGCGCCGCAGCAACTCGAGATAGGCAAGCATGTGAAGGGTTGATTATAGCCGGGCGCGAGACATAATCGCGCCGGCGGCCCGTTGAGCCCCCGTTCAGGTTGTACCGCCTAGAATCTCCCCGACCTTTTCCAGCAGGACATTTCCGATGCTCAAGCACCGTTCTCCGTTCCAGTTCGCCGCCCTCTTCCTCGCAGGCGCAAGCCTCGCCGCACTCACGGCCTGCGGCGGCTCCGCGCCGGCGCCCGCCACCGACGCCGCCGCGCCACCAGCCGCCACCGGCCCGACGGAGGCTGAGCGCGCCGCGGAACTCGCCGCCCGCGAACAGGACCTGGCGACGCGCGAGAACGATCTCGCGAAGAAGGAACTCGAGCAGAAGGAACAGGACCTCGCCCGCCAGCAGGCGGAGCTCGCCGCTCAGCAGGAAGCGCTCGCGAAGCAGGTTGCAGCGGCCAAGGCCGCGGCGGCGAAGTCGGCCGCTGCCAAGGCGGCCGCTGCCAAGGCCACGACGACGAAGAAGCCGTCCCAGCAGGCGGCGAAGCCGGCCCCGGTCAAGCTCCTCGTCCCCAGTGGCACGAACCTGACGCTGGCGCTGTCGTCGGCCGTCTCGACCAAGACCGCGAAGCCGGGAGACACGATCGGCGCCATCGTGGTGTCCGATGTCCTGGTCGGCGGCAAGGTCGCGATTCCCGCGGGCTCACGCGCCTGGGGCGGCGTGACGAACGTGGTATCGGGCAGCAACAAGATCGGCGGCGTGCCGGTCCTCGGGCTGCACTTCGACATGCTCGAGCTGCCGGACGGCCAGCAGTTCGCCGTGAACGGCGACTTCCAGCAGCAGGGCCGCAGCGACACGGGCCGTGACACCGCCAAGATCCTCGGCGGAGCGGCGGCCGGCGCGGTGATCGGCCATCAGGTCGACAACAGCGACAAGGGCAAGGTCATCGGCGGCCTGATCGGCGGCGCGGCGGGCGCACTCGCGGCGAAGAAGACCGGCGCCGAAGTGGAACTGCCGCAGGACGCGACGCTCGTGATCGCGACCGGCGCGCCGATCGAGGTGGTTCGCTAAGCGGCGGCGCGGTTGCCCGAAGGCTCGCCGCGCCGGTAGGCGTACGCGAGCATGGCCCCTCCGGCCAGCAGCATCGGCAGCGAAAGCAACTGGCCCATCGTGAGCCAGTGGTCCGCGAAATAGCCGATCTGCTGGTCGGGGATGCGCCAGAACTCGACCAGCATGCGCGCGAGGCTGTAGACCACGAGGAAGAGGCCCGAGGGCGCGAGCCGCGGCCGTGGCTTCGCCGTGAACCACCACAGGATCGCGAACAGCAGCAGCCCTTCGAGCGCGGCCTCATAGAGCTGGGTCGCATGGCGCACGACGCCGTCAACCTCGAATCCCCAGGGCACGGTCGTCACGCTGCCCCAGAGCTCGCCATTGATGAAATTGCCGATGCGCCCGGCGCACAGGCCGATGCCCGGCAGCGGCGCCATGAAGTCGAATACGTCGGCGACCCGGCGCCTGCGCCGCCACGCGAAGATCGCGACCGCGACCAGCACGCCGATCAAGCCGCCATGGAATGACATCCCGCCCTGCGTGATCTTGAGCGGGTAGAAGGGGTCTTCCGCCCAGTAGCCGAGCCCGTAAAAGAACACATAGCCGATGCGCCCGCCGAGGATTACGCCGAGCATGGCGAAGAAGATCACGTCGTCGACGTCCTGCGCCACCCAGGTCGAACCCGGTCGCGCCGCCCGGCGGCGCGCAAGCCACCAGGCCGCAGCGAAGCCGATGAGATACATGATGCCGTACCAGCGCACGGCGAGCGGGCCGACCTGGAAGGCGATGGGATCGAAGCCGGGATAGTGCAGCATGCGGCGAGTTTAGGCCGTATTCACGCTAGGCGGCGAGCACGCGGCAGAAGATGGCCTTCAGGTAGCGTGTTTCCGGAATCGCGGGGTGGACCGGATGATCGGCCGCCTGGCCACCGACCGCGACCACCTGCACGAAGCGCGATACCTGGCGCGCGGCGGACTGGATCGCCGTGAGCAGGTCGCCCTCGGCGAGATGCCAGGAGCAGGAACAGGACACGAGCAGGCCGTCGTCGTCGAGGAGGCGCAGCGCGAGCTGGTTCAGCTTGCGGTAGGCCGCCTGCGCCTTCGGCAGGTCCTTGCGCCGCTTTGCGAACGCGGGCGGGTCGAGCACTATGGCGTCGAAACGGCGCCCCGCCGCGACGAGCGACTCCAGGACCTCGAACGCATCGCCCTTGAGCGCCTCGAGCGCGAGGCCGTGCCGCTCGGCGTTGCGGCTCGCCGCCGCGAGCGCACTGGCCGAGGCGTCCACGCAGGCTGCCTCCCGCGCGCCGTGTTTCAGGGCGGTCACGGCCCACGCTCCCGCGTAGGAACAGACGTCGAGCACGCGCGCATCGCGCGGCAACAGTTCGCGAAAGCGCGCACGATTGGCGGCCTGGTCGTAGAACCAGCCCGTCTTCTGGCCCTGGCCGAGCGGTGCCGTGAACTCGATGCCATTCTCGACGAGCTCGAGTTCCTCCGGCTGCCTGCCGAACGCGACCGTGAGCTCCTTCGGCAGCTGCTCGAGGTCGCGCGCTCCCGTGTCGTTCTTCCATACGAACGCCTGCGGCGCGACAACCTCGCGGATCCCAGCCTCGATATCGGCCTTGCGCGCCTCCATGCCCGCGGTCGCGATCTGCCCGACCGCCACGTCGCCGTAGCGATCGACGATCAGGCCGGGCAGCTCGTCGGATTCGCCGAAGACGAGCCGGTAATGCGGCGTCGGATGCAGGCGTGCCCGCAGGCGCTGCGCGCGCTCGATGCGCGAGGCGAGGAAGGCGGCATCCGGCGCGCGCCGCTCGTCGCGCGACAGCAATCGCGCGCTGATCAGTGCGTGCGGATTGACGTAGGCGTAGCCGAGGAAGACATCGCGATCGGACACGACGCGCGCGGTGAGGCCAGGCGTGAACGCGGCCAGCGGCGTGCTGGCGGTGTCCACCTCGTTGCTGAACACCCACGCGTGGCCGGCGCGAAGCCGGCGGTCTTCGCCTTTTTTCAAGCGCAACAGCATTCACGTATTCTACCCGACATGACGAACGCGCTGTCCCGTGAAACGAGCCCCTACCTGCTGCAGCACGCGGACAACCCGGTGCACTGGTATCCCTGGGGCGCCGAGGCCCTGGCGCTCGCGCGGGACAGCGGCAAGCCGATCCTCCTGTCGATCGGCTATTCGGCCTGCCACTGGTGCCACGTCATGGCGCACGAGTCGTTCGAGGATCCGGCGACCGCACAGTCGATGAATGAGCTGTTCGTGAACGTGAAGGTCGATCGCGAGGAGCGGCCCGACCTCGACCGGATCTACCAGATCGCGCAGCAGATGCTGACGCAGCGCGGCGGTGGCTGGCCGCTCACGATGTTCCTCGCGCACGACGACCAGCGGCCTTTTTTCGGCGGCACCTATTTTCCGCCGGTGGCGCGCCACGGCCTGCCCGCGTTCCGCGACCTTCTCGCGCGGGTCGCCGAGTACTACCACGGGCATCGCGAGGAACTGCGCAAGCAGAACGACGCCCTGATGGATGCCTTCGCGACGCTCGAATCGCCGCCCGTCGATGCGGCCATGGTGCTGACCGATGCGCCGCTGACGGCATTTCGCAGCCAGATCGAGCGTTCCTTCGACCGTGCGCACGGCGGCTTCGGCGGAGCGCCGAAGTTTCCCCACCCGACCTCGGTCGAGCGGCTGATGCGCGACTGGCACGCCACGGCGGGCACACCCGAGCCCGACCTGCATGCGCTCTTCATGGCCACCCTGACGCTCACGCGCATGGCCGAGGGCGGTATCTTCGACCACCTCGGCGGCGGCTTCTGCCGTTACAGCGTCGATGAGAAGTGGATGATCCCGCACTTCGAGAAGATGCTGTACGACAACGGCGCCCTGCTCGCGAACTACGCGGGCGCCGCGGTCGCCACGGGCGAGGCGCTGTTCGCCCGCACCGCCGCGCAGACCGCCGCATGGCTGCTCGCCGACATGCAGTCACCCGAAGGCGGTTTCTGGTCGAGCCGCGACGCCGATTCGGAAGGCCACGAGGGACGCTACTACGCCTGGACCGCCGAGCAAGTGCGGGCGGCGCTCGATGTGCGCGAGTATGCCGCTTTCGCGGCACGCTACGGCCTCGATCGCGCGCCGAACTTCGAAGGCGCCTGGCACCTGTACGCGAGCCGCGGCATCGAGGACATCGCCGCCGCGCGCGGCGAGCCGGTCGATGCCGTCACGGCGACCATCGATGCGGCGCGGGCGAAGCTGCACGCGGTGCGCGAGCACCGCGTGCCGCCGGCGCGCGACGAGAAAGTACTGACCGCGTGGAACGCCATGGCGATCCGCGGCCTCGCGGTGGCGGCGCGTGCGCTCGAGCAGCCCGCGTACGCGGAGGCGGCCACGCGGGCACTCGACTTCCTGCGCAGCAAGCTGTGGCAGGGCGGCCGGCTGCTCGCCACGTACAAGGACGGGCGGGCGCACCTGAACGCCTACCTCGACGACTACGCCCTGCTCGCCGATGCGACCCTCGAACTGCTGCAGGTCCGCTGGCGCGGCGAGGACCTGGAGTTTGCGCGCGCGCTGCTCGAGGCCATGCTCGAGCACTTCGAGGACCGCGACGCCGGCGGGTTCTGGTTCACCTCGCACGACCACGAGCGGCTGATCCACCGCTCGAAGGTCTTCTCGGACGATGCCACGCCCTGCGGCAACGGCGTGGCGGCCACGGTCCTGCAGCGCATGGGCTACCTGCTCGGCCAACCGCGCTGGCTCACGGCCGCCGAGCGCGGCCTGCGCGCCGGATGGAGCGGCGTCTCGCGCCAGCCGCAGGCGCATGCCTCGATGCTGACCGCACTCGAGGAATACCTCGCGGCGCCGCAGATCGTGATCCTGCGCGGCGATGCGCGCGAGATCGGCCGCTGGCAGCGCGAGCTCGCGCGCCTCTACGCGCCACGCCGGATCACGCTCGCGATTCCCGCCGATGCGACCGGCCTGCCCGCCGCCCTGGCCGACAAGGTCGCGCGGGGACCGGCCACGGCATATCTCTGCCGTGGCAGTACCTGCAGCGCGCCGATCGACGACCTCAGCGCGCTGCTGCGGAACCTGCGCCTCGCGCTGTCGCCCTGACCGCGACGCCGAGCACCTCGAAACGCGCGCCGCGCAGCAGCGGGCCGCTGCCGATGAAGGCGCGTGCCGGAAAGCCGCCCTTGAAATAGCCGCGGTAGACACCGTTGAAGGTGTCGTAGCGCGACAGGTCCGAGCAGAACACGGTCACCGACACGAGGTCGTCCATCGTGAAGCCCGCGGCCTCGACCGTACGCTTCACGCCGTCCATCACGAGGCGTGCCTCGAGTTCCACGTCGGCAGGCGCCTGCTGGGTCTTCGGGTCGAGCCCGAGGTGCCCCGCCACATAGAGGGTGTCACCGACACGCACGCCGTCGCTGAAGGGCAATGGCGTGCCAGGACGCGGCTCGACGACGTTCTGCCGCTCGCCAGCCTGTGCCGCCACCGCCCCGCACAGGATGAGGGCCGCTGTCGCAAGGATCGTCGTTCGCATGATGCTTCCTCCTTCGATTACCGGATGTCGAGCGAGCGCCTCAGGGCCGCCGCCAGACCAGCGAATGCGGCGGCGTCGAAGGCCGCGGCCTGCGACCAGTCGTAGGCCCAGGGCTGCGCGGTGCGCAGCGCCGGCGGTTCGTCCGCAAAGCGCGGGATCACATGCGCATGCAGCGCCGGCTCCACGTTGCCGAAGATCGCGTAGTTGATGCGCACCGCGCCGGTCGTCGCGAGCAGGGCGTCGCCGAGCCGCGTCATGTCGGCCAGGAACTGCGCGCGCGCAGCGTCCTGCAGCGAATTGAGCTGCGGGACGACGGGGTCGGGCAACAGGAGCAGGTAACCGCGCACGAACTGCTGCGCGCCGAACAAGGCCCAGCCCGATGGGACGCGCGCCAGCACCCTCGGCTCGCGGCCAGCGCGCGCGGCCTCGACATCGCGATGGATGACGGTTTGGGTGCCGCTCATGACCGGAAGATGAAGTAGACGGCGCCGACGATGCAGAGCGCCGCCCAAAGGAAATCGAGCTTCAGGGGCTGGCGCATGTAAAGCACCGCGAAGGGCACGAACACGGCAAGCGTGATCACTTCCTGCAGGATCTTCAACTGGCCGAGTGACAGTTCGCCGTAGCCGATGCGGTTGGCCGGCACCTGCAGCAGGTATTCGAAGAGCGCGATGCCCCAGCTCGCGAATGCCGCGAGGTACCACGGCCGGCTCGCGAGATTCTTCAGGTGCGCGTACCACGCGAAAGTCATGAAGACGTTCGACAGCACGAGCAGCGCGGTGGTTGGAACGATCGCCGGCATCAGCCGCCCCCCGGGTGACCCGCGCATTCTCGCGGGCGCGGCACGCGGGATCAATCCGCGGCCGTCACGGGGCGACATCCAGGGCCGCCAGTGCTGCGACCGTATCTTCGAATCGGCAGTGCCGGATGCCACTCCAGCCACGGGCCACCGCGGCGTCGATGTTCTCGGGTCGATCGTCTATGAATACGGTTTCCGCGGGTACAACGCGCAGGCGCTGCTCGGCCTGCGCATAGATCGCCGGGTCCGGCTTGATGACTCCCGCAACGAACGACGGCAGCGCGCCGTGGCCGAGGCGGTGCATGTCGTAAGTCTCCGACAGGTGCGCCCAGTGCAGGTCGCCGACGTTCGACAGCAGGAAGACGCGATAGCCGCCCGTGAGCCCGCGGGCGAGGTCCATCATGGGCTCCTGCGGCGCGAACATGTCGAGCCACCCGGCGCGCAGTTCCTCGTGCGGGATCGGCTGCGGCGCGAGTCGCGCGAGGTCCGCGAGCAGCTCGCGGCCTCCGATGCGCCCCGACTCGTGATCATGCAGCCGGATGCGCGCGACGATCTGCTCGAGGGAGAGCCGGCCGCTGCCGTGCGCCTCGAGCAGCCTGATCAGTGGTCCGGGGCCGAGGTCAATCAGAACCCGGCCGATGTCGAAGACGACGTTGCGGATCATGCGGGCCGGCCGGACTTCAGACGCCGCCGCCGTCTCCCGCGTGGCGATTGGCGGCGACGACCGTCGCGCGCGGGAAGAAATTGAACTCCGAGGCGCTCGCCCAGGTGTAGGCGCCCATCGAGCGACCAACGACGAGGTCACCCGGCCTGAGCCGCGGCAGCATCAGGTTTTCGGCGATGACGTCGATGCTGTCGCAGGTCGGCCCCGCGAGCACCGACGGCAGGCGTTCCTCGCCCTCACGCAGCACTTCGACGGGATAGCGCGCGTGGTCGTACAACTGGCCGCTGTAGGACCCGTACAGGCCGTCGTCGAGGTAGTACCACCAATGGCCCTCGCGCTCGGCACGGCCCATCACGCTCGCCACCCCGATCGCCGAGGGGCCCGCGATGTAGCGGCCGGGCTCGGCGATCACGCGTACCCGCCGCGGCAGTTGCGCGAGCGCCGCGCGCAGCGGCGCGCAGAAGCGACGCATGTCCGGTGCGCGCTCGCCGTAACCGATCGGAAAACCGCCGCCGATGTCGAGCGTATCGAAGGGACCGAGGCGCTCCCGGCGCGCCTGCTTCAGCAGCTTGTCGCAGGTTTCGATCGCCTCGAGGTGCTTGAGCGGATTCGGCGCCTGCGAGCCGACATGGAACGAAAGCCCGCGCAACACGAGGCCTAGCCGTCGCGCGTGCCGCGCGAGCTCGAGCAAGGCTTCCGGGTCGCAACCGAACTTGCGGGACAGGTCGCACACCGCGCCGGGGGCGCGGAACGAGACGCGCAGCAACAACTGCGCCTCGCCGCGATACGGGATGAACTTCTCGAGCTCATCGACGTTGTCGGCGACGAACACGCGCACGCCCGCCTGCAGCGCATTGCGGATGTCGATATCGCGCTTGATCGGGTGGGTATGGATGCAGCGGGCGGGATCGATGCCGAGGCGCGACACGAGCTGCACTTCGCCCGTGGTGGCGAGGTCGAAGAAACCGCCCTCTTCGCGGATCGTCTCGACCACCGCCGCGTGCGGCAAGGGCTTCAGCGCGTAGTGCAGGTCGACGCCTGGCAGGGCGCGCGCCAGGCTGCGGTACTGCGCCCGCACGCGCGCGCAGTCGATGATGAGGAGCGGCGAGCCGAAGTCCGCCACCAGCCGGCGGATGTGCTCGGGCGCAAAGGGGTCGATCCAGCGGGATTTGGGGCGCGCCCGGGGCGAGGTCTGCATTTGCGGCGCATTGTCGGAAATGCCTGCCCCACCCGCAAGCACATGCAGCCACGCGGGCCGTCGACGCGTTCACGGCCATTGACTGCCACATGCCGGCGCCACATTCTGGCCCGCCCGCCCCTACCTTGTGCGGAAGCCGCACACCCACCCATGGCACCCCAACCCATCTACCTGACAGTGCTGCAGCATCTGCGCAAGCAGGTCTCCCAGGGGCGCCTGAAGCCGGGCAGCCGCATGCCGTCCGAGAACGAAATCGTGCGGCAATTCGGGATATCACGCATGACCGCCAACCGGGTGCTGTCGCTGCTCGCGGCGCAAGGCGTCGTGACCCGCGTCGCGGGTGTCGGCACCTTCGTCGCCGAGCCGCGCGTGCATTCGCATCCCTTGCAGGTGAGGAGCATTGCCGACGAAATCCGGGCGCGCGGCCATGCCCACGAGTGCCGCGTCCTGAAACTCGAAACGACGCGGGCGGGCGCGGAATGGGCCGGGCGCTGCGGCGTGCCGGCCGGCGCGCGACTCCATCATTCCCTGCTGCTGCACCTCGAGAATGGCGTTCCGCTGCAGCTCGAGGATCGCCACGTCAACCCGAAGCTCGTGCACGACTACCTGCTCCACGACTTCACCCGCACCACGCCCCATGAGGTGTTGATGCGCGCGGCCCCGATCCAGCATGCCGAGCACACCGTGCGCGCGGTGTTCCCGGATGCGGCGCTGCGCAAGCTGCTCGCACTCGGGAGGTCCGAGGCCTGCCTGCTGGTGCGGCGACGCACCTGGAGCGACGGCCAGGTCGTCAGCGCCGCGGACCTCTACCACGCCGGATCGCGCTACGAGCTGACCGGGCAGTTCAGCTAGCCGCGCGGGCGCGAGCCCGGTCCCGCGCCGTTGCCATGCTTGTCTATACAAGTCTATACTGCCGGCATCCCGACCTGAGGTATGCGCCATGCAAGCGAGCCCCGCCTCTTCCCGCGTGATCACCGCCCCGCGCGGCCCGAAGCTCAGCTGCCGCACCTGGCAGGCCGAGGCGGCGCTGCGCATGCTGATGAACAACCTCGACCCCGAGGTCGCCGAGCGACCGCAGGACCTCGTCGTGTACGGCGGCATCGGCCGCGCCGCGCGCAACTGGGAATGCTACGACCGCATCGTCGAGTCGCTGCGCGCGCTCGCCGCCGACGAGACCTTGCTGGTGCAGTCGGGCAAGCCGGTCGCCGTGTTCCGCACCCACGCCGATTCGCCCCGCGTCCTGATCGCAAACTCGAACCTCGTCGGGCGCTGGTCGAACTGGGAGCACTTCCACGAGCTCGACAAGCGCGGCCTCATGATGTACGGGCAGATGACCGCGGGCAGCTGGATCTACATCGGCAGCCAGGGCATCGTGCAGGGCACTTACGAGACCTTCGTCGAGATGGGCCGTCGCCATTTCGGCGGCCAGCTCAGGGGCAAGTGGGTGCTCACCGCCGGCCTCGGCGGCATGGGCGGCGCGCAGCCGCTCGCCGCCACCATGGCGGGCGCCTCGATGCTCGCGGTCGAGTGCCGTCCCGAGCGCATCCGCAAGCGGCTCGATACGCGCTACCTCGACGCCGAGGCAAGAAACCTCGACGAGGCCCTCGAGCTCATCGAACGCGCGCGCGCCAGCGGCAAGGCCGTGTCGATCGGCCTGCTCGGCAACATGGCCGAAGTGCTGCCCGAGCTGCTGCGCCGGGGTGTGCGGCCGGATGCGCTCACCGACCAGACTTCGGCGCACGATCTCGTCAACGGTTACCTGCCCGCCGGCTGGAGCCTCGAGAAGTGGGACCGCCTGCGCCAGGAGAACCCCGCCGAGGTGGCGCGTGCTGCCGGCGAGTCGATCGCGAAGCACGTCACCGCCATGCTCGAGTTCCAGCGCGCGGGCGTGCCGGTGTTCGACTACGGCAACAACATCCGCCAGGTCGCCAAGGACAACGGCGTGGCGGATGCATTCGCGTTCCCGGGCTTCGTGCCGGCCTACATCCGGCCGCTCTTCTGCCGCGGCATCGGGCCCTTCCGCTGGGCGGCGCTGTCCGGCGATCCGGAGGACATCTATCGCACCGACCAGAAAGTGCGCGAACTGATCCCGGACGACCCGCACCTGCACAACTGGCTCGACATGGCGCGCGAGCGCATCCAGTTCCAGGGCCTGCCGGCGCGCATCTGCTGGGTCGGCCTCGGCCAGCGTCATCGGCTCGGCCTCGCCTTCAACGAAATGGTCGCGAACGGCGAGCTGAAGGCGCCGATCGTCATCGGCCGCGACCACCTCGATTCGGGATCCGTGGCCTCGCCGAACCGCGAAACCGAGAGCATGCGCGACGGTTCCGATGCCGTGGCGGACTGGCCGCTGCTGAACGCGCTGCTGAACACCGCAAGCGGTGCCACCTGGGTGTCGATCCACCACGGCGGCGGCGTCGGCATGGGCTACTCGCAGCACGCGGGCGTCGTCATCGTCTGCGACGGCACGCAGGAAGCGGCGCGGCGCATCGAGCGCGTGCTGTGGAACGACCCCGGCACGGGCGTCATGCGCCACGCGGATGCGGGCTACGGGGAAGCCATCGCCTGCGCGAAGGAACAGGGACTGAACCTGCCTTTCCTGCGATGACGGCAGGCGGCCACATGCGCACATTCAACCTCGGAGCGGCATCGCTCGACCTCGCCGACCTGCGCGCCGTGTACGCCGCCCCCGTGAAGGTGGCGATCGCGGCTGAGGCCTGGCCCGGCATTCGCGCGGCCCATGCCACCGTTGCCCGCCTCGCCGCGGGCGAAGCGGCGGTCTACGGCGTCAACACGGGTTTCGGCCTGCTCGCCCACACGCGCATTCCGCCGACGGAGAGCGCGCAGCTGCAGCGCAATATCGTGCTGTCGCACAGCGCCGGTGTCGGCCCGCTGCTGCCCGACGCGATCGTGCGCCTCGCCCTCGTGCTCAAGCTCGCGAGCCTCGCGCGCGGCCGCTCGGGCGTGAGTACGCAACTGCTCGACTGGATGACGCGGCTCATCAATGCCGAGGCCTACTCCTGCGTGCCCGCGCAAGGGTCGGTGGGCGCGTCCGGCGACCTCGCGCCGCTCGCGCACCTGTTCCTGCCGATACTCGGCCTCGGCGAAATCCGTCATCGCGGACAGGTGCGGCCCGCGGCCGAGGTCATTGCCGAGCTGGGCCTGCCCGCGTACGAACTCGGGCCGAAGGAAGGCCTCGCGCTGCTCAACGGCACGCAGGTGTCGACGGCCATCGCGCTCGCGGCCTACTTCCAGCTCGAGGACGTGTTCGCCGCCGCGCTGGTCACGGGCGCACTCTCGGTGGATGCGCTTCAGGGCAGCGACACGCCGTTCGATGCGCGTATCCACGAGCTGCGTGGCCATCGCGGCCAGCAGTCCGTTGCCGCCGCCTACCTGAAGTTGCTCGAGGGCAGTGCGATCCGCGCCTCGCATCGCGCCTGCACGCGCGTGCAGGACCCCTATTCGCTGCGCTGCCAGCCGCAGGTCATGGGCGCCTGCCTCGACCTGCTCGCGCAGGCCGCCGCCACGCTCACGGTCGAGGCGAACGGCATCACCGACAACCCGCTCGTGTTCCACGAAAGTGGCGAAGTGCTCTCGGGCGGAAATTTCCACGCGGAGCCCGTGGCCTTCGCCGCGGACATCCTGGCGCTCGCCTGCGCCGAGATCGGCTCGATCGCGGAACGCCGCATCGCGCTGCTCGTCGATCCGAACATGAGTGGCCTGCCCGCCTTCCTCACGCCGAAAAGCGGCGTGAACTCCGGCTTCATGATCGCGCAGGTGACCGCCGCGGCGCTCGTGGCCGAGAACCGCATGCTGAGCCATCCGGCGAGCGTCGACAGCATCCCGACGTCCGCCAACCAGGAAGACCACGTCAGCATGGCCACGCATGGCGCACGGCGCGTGCTCGCGATGGTCGAGAACACGGCGCAGGTCATCGCCATCGAGCTGCTGGCGGCCTGCCAGGGCATCGACTTGCGCCAGCCGCACGAGACCTCGCCCGCGCTGCAGACAGTGCGGGCCGCCCTGCGCGCCACGACACCGTTTGCGTCGCAGGATCGGCTGATGGCGAACGATATCGCCCGGGCGGCCGCCGTGATCAGGTCGGAAGGGGTGCTCGCCCTCGCGCGCGACATTGTCCCGAGCGGCCGTCCCGGCGGCTGATCCGCGCCGGTATTGCGGCCGGATGTCGGCAGCCGGCAGGTTCCCGCGTCCTTGGGCATCCCAGTCACCAGGAGAACGGCCATGCCCCAGTTCATCGCCTACCTCGGCTTCGACGGCACCTGCGCGGAAGCCATGCGTTTCTACGCGAAGATCTTCAGCGGCAAGCTCGAGACACTGATCCGCTACGCCGATGCACCGGGCGCGGAAGAGATGCCGCCCGCCGAGGGCAATCGCATCATGCACGCCAACCTCGTGCTGCACGACGGCTCGTCGCTGATGGCGGGCGACGCCCCGGGCGGGCAGCCGTTCGAAGGCATGAAGGGCTGCATGCTGACGATGTCGTACGAAAACGTGGCGGAGGCCACGCGCACCTTCGAGGCGCTCGCGGCTGGCGGCAAGGTGACCATGCCGCTGCAGGAGACCTTTTGGGCCGAGCGCTTCGGGATGCTGACCGACCGCTACGGTACGTCGTGGGCCATCAACGGCGGGCCGAGGCCCATGTAGCGTACGGCGAGGCTATTGGGCGAGCATGGCGCCCGAGCGGACCGGGCCTGATCGGCCATGACCGCTGTCGCTTCAGAAGCCCTTTCCTTCGCAACAACTGGCGAGATCGACGTCGGCGTCACGCGCGCACGCGATCCCGGCCCGGTCCGCACGCCAGTCGTCCCACGACGCGTCGCCGCGCGTGAACAGGTCGCGGAGCTCCTTGCCGGTCCCCGCGAGCTGCGCTTCGATGGCGCTGCAGCGGCGCGCGATCAGCGCCGAGGCGATGCAGTGTGCCCGCGCTTCAGGCAAGCCTGCAGGCAGTTGCGCCAGCGCGGCACGCATGCAGGCGTAAGAGGAGTATTCGGGCGATCCGGCCGGTCCGGGCGTTGTCGCACAGGCGGCCAGCATGACGGACGCGATGGAGGCAGCGACGCATCCGGCAACGGATGTGGGAGGTGCCGCCGCGCGCTTCAGCGGACTCGCGTTCAGGGCATGGCGCCGAGCGCGCCCGCCGCCGGGAACTCCGCGTTCTCGACCTCGCTCGCCGCCGCGCCGCGCAGCAGGCGATCGCGGATCGCGTCCCACTTGTCGTCTCCCGGCACTTCCTGCACGAAGATCTGCTCGCAGCCCGCCTTGTCGAGCGTGCGCAGGTTCGCATAGAGGTCGTGGGCGTAGGCGTCGGCGCGCCGGCCGGCATTGATCCAGGTGACCGAGGTATAGGTCTTGAGCGGCAGGCGCTGCGCGAGCACGGCGATGCGCCGGCCGCCTTCCGATGCGTCTTCCGCGCGCGTGTCGATTTCGTCGGCGGGCACGATGGTCATCGGCGTTGCGGGGGCGTAGTGCGACGGCGTGCTGCCCGGGACGCGCGGTACCGCGTCCGCGGAACCCACCAGCACCTCCCCGGCGACCTGGCGCAACTGCGCGAGCGTGACGGCACCGGGGCGCAGCAGGCGCGTGCCCGCCGGTCCGCAGGCGACGATGGTCGATTCGAGCCCGACCTGCGACTCTCCGCCGTCCAGCACCACCCGGATCGCCTGGCCGAACTCTTCGCGCACATGCTCCGCCCGCGTGGGGGAAATGCGCCCGTAGCGATTGGCCGAGGGCGCGGCAATGCCGCCGCCGAAGGCGGTCAGGAGCTGCTGCGCCATCGGATGGGCCGGCACGCGCACCGCGATGGTGTCCTGCCCACCGGTGATGATGTCGTGGACATTCGGGTTGCGGGGCAGGACGAGCGTCAGGGGACCCGGCCAGAAACGCGCGGCCAGGGCCTGCGCCACGTCCGGCACTTCGCGGACCCAGCGATGCAGGTACTTCGGGCTGTCGATGTGCACGATGACAGGATGGCTCGTCGGCCGGCCCTTGGCCTCGAACACCTTCTGTACGGCCGCGGGATTCTGCGCATTCGCGCCGAGCCCATACACCGTCTCGGTCGGGAATGCCACCAGCTCGCCGTCACGGAGGGCCGTGACGGCTTCATCGATCTCTGCCTGGGTTGCGCGGACGATACGGACCATCCGCCCATTCTACTCCAGCGGATAGCGCTCCCAGCGATCACCGGTGCGACGCAGCTCATAGGCTGGCCAATAATGCTTGTCGAGCTTGAGGGTGATCACGTCGGGCGCGTTGTTCCAGGCTATCGTCTTGAGGCGCACGGCGGCCCGGTCGGGCCGCCCGGTGACGGCCTTCAGGAAGGAATCGAGGTCCGGCGTCGGGTGCCCGTCGACCTCGACGATACGGCGGCCGGGAAAGAGGCCCGCGCGCGTCGCCGGCGAACCATAGGCGAAGTACGCAATGTAAACGCCCTCTGGCGGGATGCTCCGCTGCGCCTGCATCGCGCGGTGCGGCGCGTGCAGCGTCGCCCCCGCCCACTGCACCACGCGCGTCAGGTCGATGCCGGTCAGCGCCGCGGTCCGCACCTCGATGTCGCGGGTCGCGTTTCCGCGCCATACCGTCACCCGTACCTGCGGCTTGTCGGCGACCGCCTGCTCGACGTCACGGAAATGCGTCACCACCTTGCCGTCGATGGCGAGCAGCAGGTCGCCCTGCTGCAGTTCGCGGAAGGCGTCCGACCCGCCGACCAGCCGGGTGACCGTGAGTACGCGGCGCGCGCCATCGTTCGCGGTCTCGAGCCGCCTGACCCAGTCGTCGGTGAGCCCGAGGCGGCGCGCCGCCGCGAGTTCCTGCGGGAAGAGTTCCGCCTCGAGCGAGTAGATTGGCCGGCCCTCGTGCACGCGCTCGACCATGTCGGCCACGATCGCGATCGGCACGCCACGGTTCTCCTGCACCACGTCGCGCCCGCTCTCGGAGGCGAAGCTCGACCAGAGGCCGGCCACGGCGCCCGCCTTGTCGAGCAGCACGCCATCGAAGTCCTGTGGCCCGTTCACGAGTTCGATCGTCTCGAGGTTCGACTCGCGAAACTGCATCGTGCGCGACAGCGGCAGTGCGATCGGGTCGATGTCGGCGACGCTCGTCGCGCGGGACTTCAGCCCCGTGCCGGGCGAGAGCCCGACGACCGTGACCTCGTCGCCTGCGCGCAGCGGCTTCGTGCCGAACTTCGCGCTGCGCACCGGCGTCGAGCCGATCAGCGCCGGGTCGTACTGCACGATCGAGAGGTTGTGCAGCGGATGCACGAACAGCACGCGCCCCGGCACCTCGAGGGTGCCGGCAAACGTCACTCGCACGTCGCCGAGCGAGACCGGCACCGTATTGCGATCGACCACCACGAGCCCGCGCTGCGCGTCGACCACGAGGCCGGTGCCGTGGTAATGGCGCTCGGTGACGCCCTCGATGGCATAGGGCATGTCGAAGTCGACCGTGACGAGCGAGGGCACCACGCGCCCGACATGCGGATCGTCCACCGCCTGGAAGACCGTGCTGCCCGCGACCGGCGCCTTCGGCGGCGGCGGCGCGGCGAGCGGCCGGCAATCCCAGAAGCCGCTCGCGTCGTTGCGCTTGCAGCGCTGCGCCGGGAACCAGCGGCGATCCATGCGCACCGAACGCAGCTGGCTGCCGTTCGGGTCGTCGATGGTCGAATAGCGGACCGTGGTGCGATCGCCGTCGCCCAGTTTCTCGATCGCCGTCTCCAGGTCGCCGATGCCGGCGATGGCCGTGCCGTTGACCGCCGTGATGACCGCGCCGCGCGGCACGCCGGCGGAGCCGAGCGAGTAGCCGGGGTTCGCCACGTAGGCCCCGCGCACCGGGATATTGAAATGACGCGCCATCTGGTAGGAGAGCGTATTGACGACCCCGTCGCCGAACTCGAGGTACTCGTCGGGCGTGATCGAATGCAGGTCGTCGACCTTGAGCTTCGCCATGACGACCGCGCCGCCCCGCTGCAGCTCGAGCTCGACGGGCGCCGCCACGCTGTCGTCCAGCACGGCATTCAGCGGCTCGAACTGCGTGAGGTAGCGGCCGTTCACCTTGACGAGCACATCGCCCGGCTGCAGCACATCCGCCGCGGCGCTGCCGGGCTGCACTTCAGCGACCACGAGCATGCCCGTGAAGTCGGGGAAGGCCTTGCGCACGGCCGCCTCGGTCGCCGGCTGCAGGCCGAGGCGCCGCAACTCGTCGAAGGGCGTGTAAAGGAAGGTGGTCTGCAGCGTGCCGCGCGGCACGGGCTTGCCCTGGCGGATCAGGTCAAGGGCGCGCTTCACGCGCCCGAGCGGCAGGTAGAAGCTCGAGGCCGCGGCGCTCGAACCGCCGGCGTTCAGGGCGACGACGCGACCCTGGATGTCGATCACCGGCGAGCCGGACGAACCGCCCGACGTCCCGGAAGCCGCCTGCAAATAGAAGGTATTGAAGTCGTTGTACTTGCCGACGCCGTACTCCGGCGCCTGGCGGTCGAGCCGCGCGAGGGTACCCGCGAGGATCGACAGCTGCTCGCCGGCATTGTTGCCGACGACGCGGATCTCGCGGCCCACCTCGGCGCCCTCGGGATAGAGCGGCAGCGCCTTCGGCTTGATGAAGCGCAGCTTCGACGGATCGTAGCGGTAAATGCCGAAGTCGTGCACCGGGTCACGGTAGACCGGATAGAGCTGCACTTCCTCGCGATTGAGGAACGTGGCTTCTGCGATTACGGGCCCCGGCGTGACGACATGGCGATTCGTGAGGATGAGGCCGCGCTCGGCATCGACGATGAAGCCGGTCGCCTGCGCCGAGGCGTTCCACTCCGTGTCGAAGGCGCGCGTCTGGTCGACTTCGATGGCGACGACGCTCTGCGCGATGCGCTCGAGCGTGCGGGTCCAGCCGCTGTCGGCCGGCTCGACGCCGACCACCGGCTCGGTGGCAGCCGGCGTGGGCGCCGGCGGCGGTGCGAGCTGCGCATGCGCGCCCGCTGCAAACACCAGGGTGAGTGAGCCGATCCAGCCGAGTCGCCGCATGTCAGATCCCCCGGCCGAAGCTGTCCCGGAAGCGCGCCTCGAATTCGGCGCGCGTGAAGCGATGGTTCTGCGTGCCGTGGTGCTCGATCTTGATCGCGCCCATGAGCGATGCGATGCGGCCGGTCGTCGGCCAGTCGAGCCGGTTCTGCAGGCCGTACAACAGTCCCGCGCGGTAGGCGTCGCCGCAGCCGGTCGGGTCCGCAAGCTTGGCGGCACGTGCCACCGGAACTTCGTGCACGGTGCCGCCCGCGTAAATGCGCGACCCCTGGCCGCCGAGGGTCACGATCAATGCCTCGACTTTCGCCGCGATCTGCTCGAGCGACAGTCCGGTGCGATCGCAGACAAGGTTGCCTTCGTAATCGTTGAAGGCCACCCAGGTCGCCTCGTCGATGAACTTGTGCAGGTCATCGCCGGAGAAAAGCGGCAGGCCCTGCCCCGGATCGAACAGCACGGGAATGCCCGCAGCGACGAACTGTTCCGAGTGCTGGATCATGCCGTCGCGGTTTTCGGGTGCCACGACGCCGATGCGGATGCCCGCCCCCGTGGGAACCGGGTTGCGGTGCGCGAACATCATCGAACCGGGGTGGAAGGCGGTGATCTGGTTCGAATCGAGGTCGGTCGTGATGTAGGCCTGCGGCGTGTACTCGCTGTCCATCGGGTCGATGTAGGCGAGCGACAGGCCGTTCGCGCGCATCCACGCCTCGTAGGGACCGAAGTCTCTGCCGACGACCGCCATGGCATGGCCGTCGCCGCCAAGCAGCTTCAGGTTGTAGGCGATATTGCCTGCGCAGCCACCGAAGTTGCGCCGCATCGCAGGCACGAGGAACGAGACATTGAGGAGGTGGATGCGGTCGGCGAGGATGTGGTCCCTGAACCTGCCGTCGAAGACCATGACGGTGTCGAACGCGACCGAACCGCAGACAAGGACTGACATATTCCTCCGTTATTCCTCAATGATCGGCGAGCAGCAGCACCCAGACCGCGGCGCAGAGCACGAACGACATGAACACGGCAGCCGAGCCGATGTCCTTGGCGAGGCCCGCGAGCCTGTGCTGCTCGAGCCCGATGCGGTCCACCGTCGCCTCGATCGCGCTGTTGACGAGTTCGACGACGAGGATGAGCAGCACCGGCGCGACGAGTAGAGCACGTTCGACGCCGCTGCGTCCAAGCCAGAGCGCGAGCGGCACGGCAACGAGCGCGGCCAGCAATTCCTGGCGGAAGGCGGCCTCCTCGCGAAAGGCGCCGCGCAGCCCCTTCAGGCTCGTGAGCAAGGCGCGCAACACCCGGGTGACGCCGCGCGGCTTGTCGCGCTCCATCAGGCCGCCGCGCCCGGCTTCCAGGTGAGATCGAGCTGGCGCGCGGCCCGCACGTCGTCGAGCCGCCGCACCGGCAGCGTGTGCGGCGCGCCCTTCAGCAGCGACGCATCACCCTCGCCCTCATGTCGTATCTTCACCATCGCCTCGATGAAGGCATCCAGGGCCTCCTTGCTCTCTGTTTCCGTCGGCTCGATCAGCAGGCACTCGGGCACGAGCAGCGGGAAGTAGGTGGTCGGCGCATGGAAGCCGAAATCGAGCAGGCGCTTGGCGATGTCCATCGCCGTGACGCCCTGTTCCTTCGCCTGGCGCTTCGCGGTGACGATGAACTCGTGGCTCGCGCGGCGCTGCGGATAGGCTGCGTCGTACCCCGCCTGCACGAGCTTCGCGAGCAGGTAGTTGGCATTCAGCGTCGCGAAATCGGCGACCCGGCTCATGCCCTCGCGGCCCAGCATGCGCATGTAGATGTAGGCCCGCAGCAACACGCCCGCGTTGCCCATGAAGGTCGACAGTCGGCCGATCGACTGCGGCAGATCCTGCTCGCTGAGCCAGCGATGGCGCTCGCCCTCGCGCCCGACGATCGGGATCGGCAGGTAGGGCAGCAGGCGCTCGCTCACGCCCACCGCGCCCGACCCCGGCCCGCCGCCGCCGTGCGGCGTCGAGAAGGTCTTGTGCAGGTTCATGTGGATCACGTCGAACCCCATGTCCCCGGGACGCACCTTGCCGAGAATCGCGTTCAGGTTCGCGCCGTCGTAATAAAGGAGGCCGCCCGCCGCGTGCACGATGCCCGCCACCTCCTTGATGCGGCGCTCGAACACGCCGAGCGTCGAGGGGTTCGTGAGCATGATGCCGGCGGTGTTCGGCCCGACCACCGCCTTCAGGGCCTCGATGTCGACGTCGCCGTCGGCCATCACCGGGATCTCGCGCACCACGCAGCCGCACATCGTCGCGGTCGCGGGGTTCGTGCCGTGCGCGGCCTCCGGCACGATGATTTCATTGCGCGCGAGGTCGCCGCGCGCGCGGTGATAGGCGCGGATCATCGCCACGCCGGCGAACTCGCCGTGCGCGCCCGCCATCGGCGTCAGCGAGACGCCGCGCATGCCGGTGACTTCCTTCAGCATTTCCTGCAGTTCGTACATGCAGGCGAGGAACCCCTGGCCGTGTGACTCGGGCGCGAGCGGATGCCGCCCCGTGAACTCGGGCAGCAGGGCGTACTGGTTGCACGCCTTCGGGTTGTATTTCATCGTGCACGAGCCGAGCGGGTAGAAGTGCGTGTCGATCGAGAAATTGAGCTGCGAGAGGCGCGTGAAGTGACGCACCGCCTCGAGCTCGCTCACTTCCGGCAGCAGCGGCCGGTTCCTGCGGCGCAGGTGGGCGGGCAGGTCCGCTGGAATCGCGGTCTTCTGCGGCCACTGGCCGATCGCACCGCGGCCCGGGCGCGAGTATTCGAAGATCGGTTTTTCGAGGCGATTCGACATTCTGGTGATCCTTCTCAGGCCGCGCGCGCGGCGCGCAACGCCTCGGTGAGGGCCGCGGCACAGGTTTCGATGTCGGCGGCGGTCTTGGTCTCGGTCGCGCAAACGAGGATCGCCGAGCCGAGTTCGGGATAGTGCTCGCCGAGGTCGAAGCCGCCGAGCACGCCGCGGTCGGCAAGGCCGCGCAGCACCTCCGCCGCCGGGCGGTCGAGCAACAGGACCGCCTCGTGGAAGTTCGGGCCCTCGAAGCAGCGGCGCACGCCCTTGACGCGCGACAGCGCCGCGACGAGCTCGCGCGTGCGCTGCGCCGACAGCGCCGCCACCCGCTCGAGCCCCTCGGGCCCCATGATCGACATGTAAATCGTGGCCGCCGTCATCAGCAGGCCCTGGTTCGTGCAGATGTTCGAGGTCGCCTTGCCGCGGCGGATGTGCTGTTCGCGCGCCTGCAGCGTGAGCGCGTAGCCCACCCGGCCGTCGAGGTCGACCGTGCGGCCGACGATGCGGCCCGGCATCTGGCGCACGTACTCCATGCGCGTGGTCATGAAGCCGAAATACGGGCCACCCGAGGAGAGCGGCACGCCGAGCGGCTGGCCTTCGCCGACGACGATGTCGGCGCCCTTCGCGCCCCACTCGCCCGGCGGCTTCAGGATCGCGAGCGACGTCGGGTTCACGACCGCGATCACGAGCGCGCCGTTGGCATGCGCCCAGTCGGTGAGCGCATCGACATCCTCGAGCATGCCGAAGAAGTTCGGCTGCTGGATCACGAGCGCGTTGATGTCCTCGCCGGCGTACGGGGCGAGCGCCGTGGGCGCGACGCAGCCCGACTCGCGCACGTACGACACGGTGTCGAAGACGAGACCCTGGTTGCCCGCCGTCGCGACCGCCACCTTGCGGTAATGCGGGTGCACGGTGGTCGGCACGAGGATGCGCAGCGAACTCGACTTGCGATGCGCGCGCACAGCCATGAGCGCGGCCTCGGCGAGCGCCGAACCGCCGTCGTAGAGCGTGGCGTTCGACACCTGCATGCCGGTGAGCGAGGCGATCATCGTCTGGTACTCGTAGATCGCCTGCAGCGTGCCCTGGCTCGCCTCGGCCTGGTAGGGCGTGTAGGCGCTGTAGATCTCGCCGCGCGTGACGATCGCCCACACCGCCGAGGGAATGTGGTGCTCGTAGGCGCCGGCGCCGAGGAACGACAGCGGCGAACCGTCCTGCTTCGCGCGCGCCGTCATCAGCCGCCCGATCTCCTGCTCCGGCAGTCCCACCGGAACGCCCGCGAGGGACTTGATGCGCAGTTCCTGCGGGATCTCGTCGAACAGCGCCTCGATCGACGGGGCGCCGATCGCCGCGAGCATGTCGCGGATGTCGTCTTCGGTGTGCGGAATGAACGGCATCACGCCTCTCCTTAAGCGCCTTCGGCCTGCAGCACGGCTTCGTAGTCCGACGCACTGAGGAGGGCGTCGGCCGCGCGCGGATCGGCGGGCTTGACCCGGATCAGCCAGCCGCCGCCATAGGGGTCCTGGTTGATGAGTTCCGGGGCGCCCGCCAGTTCCGCGTTGGCCGCCGTCACCGTGCCCGCGATCGGGCTGTAGACATCGGAAGCGGCCTTGACCGACTCGACGACCGCGCAGGCTTCGCCCGCGGCCAGCGTGCGGCCGACGGCCGGCACCTCGACGAACACCAGGTCGCCCAGCGCCGCCTGCGCATGGTCGCTGATGCCGATTTCGACCGTGCCGTCGGCGAGGGGTTTCACCCACTCGTGGCTCTTTGCATACCTCAAGTCAGCGGGAATCTGGCTCATGGAATCACTCCGGTCAGGAAACGAGTACTTTGCCGTGGCGGACAAACGGCGGCTTGACGACCCGCGCGGCGAGCAGCTTGCCGCGGATATCGACCTGCACGCGCTCGCCCGTGCCCGCGGGCACGCGCGCGAGCGCAATGGACTTCTCGAGGGTCGGCGAAAACGTGCCGCTCGTGATCTCACCCTCGCCGACGCCTTCGACGACGACTTTCTGGTGGCCGCGCAGCACACCGCGGTCCTCGAGCACGAGGCCGACGAGGCGCGCGAGCGATCCGCGCGCGCGGATCGCTTCGAGCGCCGCGCGGCCGACAAAATCGCGCCCGGCGGGCTCGAATGCCACCGTCCAGGCGAGGCCCGACTCGAGCGGGTTCGTGCCCTCGCCCATGTCGTTGCCGTAGAGGTTCATGCCCGCCTCGAGCCGCAGCGTGTCGCGGGCACCGAGCCCGCAGGAGCGCACGCCGCGTTCATTGAGCGCAACCCAGGTGGGCTCGGCCTCGACGGCTGGCAGGACGATCTCGAAGCCGTCCTCGCCCGTGTAGCCGGTGCGCGCGACGAACCAGCCGCCGATGGCACGGCCGTTGAAGGGCGCAAGTGCCATCACCGCGGCCCGCGCCGCCGGGTCCGGCGGCAGCAGGCCTTCGACAAGGCTGCGCGCCTGCGGCCCCTGCACGGCGATCATGCCGAGGTCGGTGCGTTCGGTGACCTCGACGCCGAAGGGCACGGCGTGCGCGCGGATCCACGCGAGGTCCTTGTCGCGCGTGCCGGCATTCACCACGACGCGGAAGAAGCGCTCGTCGAGGTAGTAAATGATGAGATCGTCGAGGACGCCGCCGGCCTCGTTCAGCAGGCAGGAGTACAGCGCCTTGCCGGGCGTGCGCAGCTTGCCCACATCGTTCGCGACGAGGCGTTCGAGGAAAGGGCGCGCCCGCTCGCCTGCGAGGTCCACCACGCACATGTGCGAGACATCGAACACGCCCGCATGGCGGCGCACGGCGTGGTGCTCCTCGATCTGCGAACCGTAGTGGACGGGCATGTCCCAGCCCCCGAAATCGACCATCCGGGCGCCGAGGCGGGTGTGCAGGTCAAAAAGCGGTGTGCGTCGTCCCATATGGACTCACTTCCACCGCCCCTCTGTCCTGTGACCTGAGAGATCGGGCGGGTCCACCGGGACTCGCCTCACCCCTTCGGTGGGTGGGCCGGGCCCACCACTCTCCAGAGCTCGCCTGGGTCCTGCCGTTCTTTTGCCTGAGCGTTTCCGGGCGGAACTTGCGCCTTCGGCGTCCCGCTGCCCGTGGGGGCGGTGGGATCTCTCCGGACAGTCTTGGATAGCGGCGAGCCGCGACATGATACCAGCGGCCGCAACGACTAGAATAACTCTCTCATGTCCGCCCATCCCCGCCGCTCCTCCCTCGCCGTCCACGTCGGCGCCGCCGTCATCGGCGGCAATCGCCCGATCGTGGTCCAGTCGATGACCAACACCGACACCGCGGATGCCGAAGCCACCGCGCAGCAGGTCCGCTCGCTCGCCCGCGCCGGTTCGGAACTCGTGCGCATCACCGTCAACAGCGATGAAGCCGCTGCCGCGGTGCCGCACGTGCGCGACCGGCTCGACCAGATGGGGGTCGCGGTGCCGCTGATCGGGGATTTTCACTTCAACGGCCACAAGCTGCTGCGCGAGCACCCTGCCTGCGCCGAGGCGCTGGCCAAATACCGCATCAATCCCGGCAACGTCGGCCGCGGAAGCAAGCGCGACCCGCAGTTCGCCGAAATGATCGAGACCGCCTGCCGCCACGACAAGCCGGTGCGCATCGGCGTGAACTGGGGCAGCCTCGACCAGGACCTGCTGACGCGCCTGATGGACGAAAACTCGCGCGCGGCCGCGCCGCGCTCGGCGCAGGACGTGATGCGCGATGCCATCGTCACCTCGGCGGTCGCGAGCGCCGAGCGGGCCCGCGAACTCGGGCTGCGCGAGGACCGCATCGTGCTCTCGGCCAAGGTGAGCGGCGTGCAGGACCTGATCGCCGTCTACCGCGACATGGCCGCGCGCTGCCGTTACCCGCTGCACCTCGGGCTCACCGAGGCTGGCATGGGCTCGAAGGGCATCGTCGCCTCGACGGCCGGCATGTCGATCCTCCTGCAGGAAGGCATAGGGGACACGATCCGTGTCTCGCTCACGCCCGAACCGGGCGGCGACCGCACCCAGGAAGTGATCGTCGCGCAGGAAATCCTGCAGACGATGGGCTTGCGCGCCTTCATCCCCATGGTCGTCGCCTGCCCCGGCTGCGGCCGCACGACCAGCACCTATTTCCAGCAGCTCGCGCAGTCGATCCAGGCGCATGTGCGCCATCGCATGCCGGAGTGGCGCAAGGCTTTCGACGGCGTCGAGGACATGACCGTCGCGGTAATGGGCTGCGTCGTCAACGGCCCGGGCGAGAGCAAGCACGCGAGCATCGGCATCAGCTTGCCCGGCACCGGCGAGCGCCCGGTGGCGCCCGTCTACGAGGACGGCGAGAAGACGGTGACGCTCAAGGGCGAGCGCATCGCCGAGGAGTTCCAGGCGCTGGTCGAGCGCTATGTCGAGCGCCGTTTCGTGCGCAAGGCGGCGCCATGAGCGGCCTCTCCGACCGCCGTTGCAGGCCCTGCGAGGGCGGCGTCGAGCCGTTGGCGCGCGCCGAGGCCGAGCGCCTGCGGGCGTCCCTGCACGAGGGGTGGCAGCTCGCGTCCGATGCGCGCTCGATCCGCCGGGAGTTCGCGTTTCGCGACTTCTTTCGCACGATGAGCTTCGTGAACGCCCTCGCGCACATCGCGAACCTCGAGGACCACCACCCCGACCTCGAGGTTGGCTACAACTATTGCCGGGTCCGCTTCACGACCCACGCGATCCGCGGGCTGTCCGAAAACGACTTCATCTGCGCGGCGAAGATCGACCTGATCCCGCTAGCGTAGCCGCGTCAGGACATCGATCACGCGCCGCAGGCACTCGCCATTCGCGCCCGCCTGCGCACCGGCGCGCAGCATGTGCTCGTCGTCGGCAGCCAGCAGCTGATGCAACTGGTCTTTCCACTGCAAGAGGATGGCACGCTTCTGCGAGTCTGAAAGGCCGGTCGCCTGCTCCAGCGCTTCGGGAGTGCCGAACGTGCGCGCCGGATTCTTCATCGCCTGCTGGATGTCCATCGGATAGCTCCCTCAAATCGTGGGGGGCCGCGCAGCCATGGGCAGGTCCCCACCTACGCCGAGCGCCCGCTCGGCGAACAGCCGCTTCACCGGCGCGAGCCGGTTCACGACCCCCATCCCGCGGCGCGCGACCTGCGCCACCGGCCCCTGCCCCAGCGCGAGGAAGTCGTTGAAGCCGCTCATTGCAGCGGACATCAGCTCGTTCTGCGGGCGGCGCCGGCGCTCGTAGCGGCGCAGGATGCGTAGCGCGCCGGGGTCCTCGCGCTCCTCCCGTGCGTCGGCGAGCACCTCGGCAAGCGCCGCGGCGTCGAGGAAGCCGAGGTTCACGCCCTGCCCCGCGAGCGGGTGCACCGTGTGGGCGGCATCGCCGATCAGCGCGCAGCGCTCGAGCACATAGTGTTCGGCGCGGGTCGCCGCCAGCGGGATCGACACCCGGCCGCTCGCGAGCCGCACCTCCCCCAGCGCGCCGTCGAGCGCTGCGGTGAGCTCACGCTCGAAATCCGGAACCGACAGCGTCCGCAACTGCGCGGCACGCTCACTCGCGACCGACCAGACGATCGAGCACTGGCCGTTCGCAAGCGGCAGGAAGGCGAGCGTGCCGTCGCCCAGGAAGCGCTGCCATGCCGTCGACTCGTGCGGCTTGCCCGTCACCACGTTCGCGACGATCGCCTGCTGGCGGTAGTCACGGGTTTTCGCCGGCAGGCCGGCCAGCTCGCGCACGCGCGAACGCCCGCCATCGGCCCCCACCACGAGTCGCGCAGGGATGCGACGCTCGCCGAGCCCGACGATGGCCTCATCGGGGGAGAGGGCCAGGGCCTCGACATTCGCCGGCACGATCGTGACCCCGAGCGTTTCGAGGGAGGCATGGAGCGCGGCCTGGATCAGGCGGCCTTCGACGATGTAGCCGAGGTTCGGTTCGCCGAGTTCGGCCGCATCGAACACGAGCGCCTCGCCGCCGCGTGGCGCCATCGATGCGTGCCAGACCCGCATGCGCTCATAGGGACTGACCCGCGCCGCCTCGATGGCTTCCCAGGCACCGGCCGCCGCGAGGATGCGCGCGCTCGCGCGGGACAGCGCGAACACCCGCAAGTCGTAATCGTCGGTCGGCCTCCAGGGCGCCGGGCGTTCGCGCTCGATCACGACCACCCGCGCGGCCGGCACTCGTGCCTGGCGTACGGCCAGCGCGGCGAACGCGGCGCCGACCGCGCCTCCGCCGACGACCGCGAGGTCGTATTCAGTCGCCATGGCGTTCAGGCCGGTCCTGGTTCGCAAGGCCGAGGCCGCGCGCGAGGCGTGGCAGGCGACCTGCGAAGCCCCAGCTCACGCGCGACATGGCGCGCTTGGCGGGCGGCGCCAGATCGAAGAACAGGAGGCCGAGATCGCGCAACAGCCCGACCCCGCGCCGCTCGTCGCGGAACAGCTTCACGAGGCCGTCCGTGAAGCGGATGACACCGCGGCGGTCGCCCTCCCGCGCCGCGACGAAGCGCTCGATCACCGCGCGGCTGCCGACATCCTCGCCCCGGGCTTTCGCGCAGGCTAGCACCTCGGCCAGGGTGGCCGCATCGCGCAGCCCCAGGTTGAAACCCTGCCCCGCCACCGGGTGCAGCGCCTGCGCCGCATTGCCGATCAGCACCACGCGCTCGCCGTGCGTCGCATCGCTGCGGGTGAGCGCGAGCGGATAGGACGCGCGCGCACCGGCGCGCACGAAGCGACCCACCCGCCAGCCGAAGCGCCGCTGCAACTCCGCGAGGAACTGCACATCGGGCAGCGCGCGGGCGCGCTCGGCGGCCCCGGGCGCGAGCGCCCAGACCACCGTATAGCTGCCATCCGCAAGCGGCAGCAGCGCGAGCGGCCCGACCGAAGTGAAGCGTTCGTACGCCGTGCCGTCGTGGCGGGATTCCGCGGCGACATTGGCGACCACTGCAACCTGGCCATAGTCCTCCACATGGGACGGCAGGCCGAGCGTCGAGCGCAGCATCGACTGCGCGCCGTCGGCGGCGACCAGCAAGGAGGCCTGCAGCCGCTCGCGCGCCTTGCCCGTGCGTTCCACCTCGAGGGTTGCCGCCCCGCTGTCCACCGTCACCTGCACGGCCCGCGCCGGCATGTACGGCGTCAATCGCGGTGCTCCCTCGAGCACGCTCCACAGCGCACGCCCGATGGCGCGGTTGGGAAGCACATGGCCGAAAGCATCGAGGCCCTGCTCGGCAGCCGAGAGTCGCGCGAAACCGAAGCGGCCGGCGTCGGACACATGGATGGCACGAATCGCCGCGCCCTCCGCCGCCATCCGCGGCCAGACGCCGAGACCCTCGAACACGGCGCGGCTGCCGTTGCCGATGGCGGTGGTACGCTCGTCGAAGCTCGGCTGCGCCGCCGCGTCGGGCGCGTAGCCCTCGACCAGCGCCACGGTGAGATCCGTATCGCGCAGGGCCGCCGCGAGGCTCGCGCCGACCATGCCGCCACCGACGATGGCGACATCGACGCGTGCCAGATCCCCTGGCCGGGATGCGCTCACGCGGCCTCCATCAGCGCTTCGATGTCCTCGGCGCGCTTCGGTACTCCTTCGGTGAGCACCTCGCAGCCACCGCGGGTCACGACCACGTCGTCCTCGATGCGGATGCCGATGCCGCGCAGGCGCTTCGGCACGCCGCGCGCGTTCGCGGCGATGTAGATGCCCGGCTCGATGGTCAGCACCATGCCGGGTTCGAAGACCCGCCACTCGTCGCCCACCTTGTAGTCACCGACGTCGTGCACGTCCATGCCGAGCCAGTGGCCGGTGCGATGCATGAAGTAGCGCCGGTAGGCCTGCGCCTTCTCGAGCGCGGGCACGCGCCCCTTCAGCAGGCCGAGGCGCACGAGCCCCTGGGTGATCACGCGCACGGCCGCGTCATGCGGCTCGTTCCAGTGATTGCCCGGCCGCACCTTCGCCGTGGCCGCAAGGTTCGCCTCGAGCACGATGTCGTACACCGCGCGCTGCGCCGGCGTAAAGCGACCGTTCACGGGGAAGGTGCGGGTGATGTCGGAGGCGTAGCCCTGGTATTCGCAACCGGCGTCGATCAGCAGCAGGTCGCCGTCGCGTAGCAGCGCGTCGTTCTCGCGATAGTGCAGGATGCAGGCATTCACGCCGCCGCCGACGATCGGCAGGTAGGAATGGTCGGCGTTGTGGCGGCGGAATTCGTGGGTGATCTCGGCCGCGAGCTCGTATTCGGGGCGTCCCGGTGCGCTGGCCCGCATCGCCCGCACGTGGGCCGCGGCCGCGATCCGCGCCGCCTCGCGCATCATCGCGAGCTCCGCGCGGCTCTTGAAGAGCCGCATGTCGTGCAGCACGTGGTCGAGCGCGACAATTTCCTGCGGGGAATGGCGCCCGTGCTTCGACTGCGCCCGCAGGCCGTTCACCCAGCCGACCACCCGCTGGTCGAACTCGGGGTGGGTGCCCATCGCGTAGTACACCTTCTCGCGGTTCTCGAGCAGGCCCGGCAGGATCTCGTCGATGTCGCCGATCGGAAACGCATCGTCCGCGTCGTAGTCACGCGTCGCGCCGGCAGGCCCCGCCCGGCGACCGTCCCAGGTCTCGCGCGCCGGATCGCGATCGCGCACGAACATCACATACTCCGCCTGCGCCCGCCCCGGTATCAGGATGGCCACCGCCTCGGGCTCGTCGAACCCGGTGAGGTAGTGGAAGTCGCTGTCCTGCCGGTAGGCGTACTCGACGTCGCTGTTGCGCAGGCGCACGGGCGCGGCCGGCACGATGGCGATCGAGTCGCGGCCCATCAGGCGCATCAACTGGCGGCGGCGGCGCTTGAATTCCGCCCGGGGAACGGCCTTCATCAATGCAGCGACTCGGTGGTGGCGGGCGGCACCATCCGGTAGGGCGCCAGCTCCTCGAACAGCAGCTGCACCCCCACCCGCACGAACTCCACGAGCTCGGCGTAGGCACTTTCGTTCGATTCGAGGCTCTCGTCGCCATCCACCCCGATGCGAGTAATCTCCGACAGGTCGCGGACGATTTCGCCCACCTCGCCCGGCAAGCGGGTCACGTCTTCAATGGAACTCGTGCCGAGGCCGTAGAGGAATCCCTGGCACCACTGCCCGAGCGCGGTCGCGCGCGCAGCGATGGATTGCTCATCGCCCGGCAGCAGCACCTCGAAGGACATGTCGACGCCCCCGAGCGCCTGCGCCGTGGCGTCGAAATAGCTGCGGCACGACTCGCGGGTCAGCGGATCCGCTCGCCCATCGGGCAGGATCTCGCCGAGCCAGTCGTCGAGCCGGTAGCTGCCGGCGGCGCACAGGGCCCCGGCGAGCGTGCCGTGGGCCTCGGCCGCATCGGTCAGCCCCTGGGCATCCCCGAGGATGCGCTGCAACTCCGCATAGCTCGCCGCGATCATGCGCGCATTATGCCTCAACCGTCCGCCGCGATTGACCGCCCGCCTGACGCGGTTCATAGTCTTTGGCATGAGTGAAAACAGCAAGAATCCCGTCGATACGGAGCTGCGCCGGCTCGAGAAGCGGGTCGATGATCTCGTCTCGGTCATCGCGCGCCTGCGCGAGGAAAATCGGGCGCTTCGCCAGCGGCAGGACAGCCTCGCGACCGAGCGCGCCGCCCTCGTGCAGAAGAACGAACAGGTGAGGACCCGGGTCGAGGCGATGATCGGCCGGCTGAAGACCCTGGAGCACGGCGCATGAGCGAACGCGAAGTCGCACGCCTCAGCGTGCGGATCCTCGAGAAGGAATACTTCGTCGCCTGCCCCTACGAGGAGCGCTCCGACCTCCTCGATTCCGCCGAATACCTCAACTCGAAAATGCGCGAGATCCGCGACAGCGGCAAGGTGGTCGGCCTCGACCGCATCGCCGTCATGGCGGCGCTCAACCTCGCGAACGAGTTGCTGCGGGTGCGCAACCAGGGGCAGAAGCTCGACCACGATTTCGGCGGCCGCGTGCGCGCGCTGCGCGAGCGTGTCGAGTCCGCGCTCGCCGAGGGCCAGCAGCTCGAACTCTGATAGAGTGTCGCAGGCGTCACCTGCGGTGTTCGACAGTCGGCCGGGTTACCCTCGACCCTAATTGATACACCCATGGGGCTTTGGCTTGCCGGCAGAACTGTGCACGTCCGCTCACGCGGAAAGCCTTACCTTCCGCACCGCGCCCCACCTGTTGCTCCGGTCGAGAGCAACGGCCGGCACCGGCACTGGCGGGTGACGCCACTTTGCCGCCCTCTCCACGATGATCCGTAGCGACCTGCGCGGCGAACTGCGTGCCCGCCGGCGCGCCTTGGGCGCGGCCGAGCGCGCGCGCCTGTCGCGCAGGATCTGCCGGGAAGTGCTCAAGGCCATCGGTCCGGCCCCGCGCGGACGCCATGTCGCGGCATACGTCGCGCTGCCCGAAGAGCCCGACCTCGCGGAAGCGCTCACCGCCCTCGCCCGCCGCGGAGTGCAGCTTTACCTGCCCCGGATCACGAGCTTTCGGAGGCGGCGGCTCGCCTTCGTGAGCGCGGGCGGCGAGCGGCGCGTCAATCGGTTCGGCATCGCGGAACCCCCGCCCGGTGCACGGGCCAGGCCGGCGACCCGGCTCGACATCGTGCTGCTGCCCCTCGTCGGATTCGATGCAAAGGGCGCGCGACTCGGCATGGGCGGGGGTTACTACGACCGTGCACTTGCCTTCCGGCGCCATCGCCGCGCATGGCCGCGCCCCCGACTCATCGGCATCGCCTTCGCCTGCCAGCAGGTCGATGCCCTGCCCGTGGCCGCGCACGACGTACGCCTCGATGCCGTGATCACCGAGCACGGCCTCACCCGTTTTCCCCGGAGCCCCCGATGAACCATTGGCTGATGAAGACCGAACCCTCCACCTTCGGCATCGACGACCTCGAGCGCGCGCCGAAGCGCACGACGATGTGGGACGGCGTGCGCAACTACCAGGCGCGGAACATGCTGCGCGACGACTTCGCCCGGGGGGACCGGGCCTTCCTCTATCACTCGAGCTGCGAGGTGCCGGGCATCGTCGCATTGCTTCGCGTGGTGCGCGCCGGCTACCCCGACCCCACCGCGTTCGAGCGCAAACACCGGCATTTCGACGCGGGCAGCGACCCCGCGGCGCCGCGCTGGTACGCCGTCGACGTGCAACTCGAGCGGCGCCTGGCACGCGTGATCACGCTCGCGGAGCTGAAGGCGCATGCGATGGGCAAGCTCGCGCAGATGGTGCTGCTGCAACGGGGCAGTCGGCTGTCGGTGATGCCGGTGAGCAGCGCGCACTTCGCGTTCATCCTCTCCCTCGAGTGATCACGCGACCCGAACGTGATGCAGATCACGCGCCTCGATGCAAGCACTCTTGCTTGTAATTTGATTGCGCGTGTATATACTCACCCTCGGACTAACCCAACAGGAGACTCTCATGGCGAAAGCCAAGAAGAAGGCCAAGAAGAAAGCTGCGAAGAAGAAGTAAGGCCTTTACACCTTCGGCGGGCGTGGAAAGACCTTCCTCGCTCGCCGGCTTCAAAGTCCGACGACACTGGTGCCCGCGAAAGCGGGCACAGTCGTTTCAGGGGTCATGAGCGCGGGAGCGCACGCCGATGAACGCAGGAAATGCCGGGAAACAAAGGGCCGCGGAAGCAGCGCTCACCCATGTGGCGCGCGGCTCGATCGTCGGCGTAGGCACCGGATCGACAGTCAACTTCTTCATCGACGGCCTCGGCCGGATGCGCGATGACATCCGGGGCGCCGTCTCGAGTTCAAGCGCCTCGACGGCGCGGCTCGAGGCCCTCGGCATCGAAGTGATGGACCTGAACCACACCGGCACCCTCGACCTCTATGTCGATGGCGCCGACGAAGCGACGCGCGATCGCTACCTCATCAAGGGGGGCGGGGCCGCCCTCACCCGCGAGAAGATCGTCGCGGCCGCGTCGAAGCGCTTCGTCTGCATCGTGGATGAGAGCAAGGTGGTCCCGGTGCTGGGCCGCTTCCCGCTGCCCATCGAAGTCATCCCGATGGCCCGTTCCTACGTCGCGCGCGAGATCGTGGCCCGCGGCGGGCAGCCGGTGTGGCGCGAGCAGTGCACCACCGACAACGGCAACCAGATCCTCGACGTGCACGGCCTCGAGATCCTCGACCCGCCGAGCCTCGAGCGCGACCTCAACCAGATCACGGGGGTCGTCACGGTGGGGCTCTTCGCGCAGCGGCCGGCCGACCTGCTCATCGTCGGCAGCGACGCCGGCGTGAAGGTCATCTGACCGCGAACTACTTCAACGGCCGCGCGGGCGGCGCGGCGCCGGTCGCCGGGGGAAATTTCTCGAGCATCTGGGGCACGACCTGGCCGACGGCGGCCGGAAGGTCCTTCAGGGTCTTCTCGTTGACGCGCCCGACCGCAACCGCCTCCCAGACGAGGCGCTTCGCCGCGGCATCGACGATGTCGATGTTGAGCGTGCCTTCGGTGTACTGATCCACGTTCACGTCGTTGTAGCCGTACCAGGGATCGTAGAAACCATGGCGATAGCCGTAGTACCCGAGCGGCGGCCGCGGGGCGGGCGTACTCGACACGCGCAGCCTATCGCTCAACTTGCCCGAGAAGTTCACGAGGAAGTCGGGCTGATCCGAGAGCCGGTAGCCGAGGCGGGTGAGTTCCGCGGTTGTCGCCTCCTTCAGCGATGTGGAGACGAGCGACTCGTAGCCTTCCCGATCGGTGCCGAGCGGGTTCAGGTAGTTGAAGGTCCGGTAGCCGGCGAGGCTCGCGCCGGGATCCGCGCTGAAGCGGATCTGCGGTCCGGAACTGCATGCGGCCATCACGGCAACGGCCGCGGTGGCGGCGAATCGACGCAGAAACACGCAGGTGGCCACGGCTACTCCCTCGTCGGCAGGCGAAGCGCCCAAGCGGAATATATCGACTGGCGCCCTCCGCGACAAAGGCAGGTGGGTTGCAGGCTTCGAGGGTCACACACCGGCGGGCCGCAATGTCATCCCGGCGCGCCCTGGCTATCGCTTCGATCGCGAAACGACAAAGGGCCCGTCTTTCGACGGGCCCTTCGTGCTGGCTGGGGGACTAGGATTCGAACCTAGGTAAACGGAGTCAGAGTCCGTTGTCCTACCGCTAGACGATCCCCCAAGATCGGCAGCGCTACGCCGAAGCTTAGCGCTTCGAGTACTGCGGACCGCGGCGGGCCTTGCGGCGACCGACTTTCTTGCGCTCCACCTCGCGCGCGTCGCGCGTGACGAAACCGGCGGCGCGCAACGGGCGGCGCAGCGTCTCGTCGTACTCGATCAGCGCGCGCGTGATGCCGTGGCGGATGGCGCCGGCCTGGCCGGTGATGCCGCCGCCCGAGACATGCGCCTGGACGTCGAACTTGCCGGTCAGCTGCACGACTTCGAGCGGCTGGCGCACGATCATGCGGCCGGTCTCGCGGCCGAAGAACTCGTCGACCGGGCGGGCATTCACCGTGATGCGGCCCGTGCCGGGCTTGAGGTAGACGCGGGCGGTGGCGGTCTTGCGACGGCCGGTGCCGTAATTCTGCGTGGCGGGCATCTGCTTCTCTTCCTTCAGATCTCGAGCGGCTTCGGCTGCTGCGCGGTGTGCGGGTGCTTGCCGCCCGCGAACACATGCAGCTTCCTGAACATGTTCCGGCCGAGGGTGTTCTTCGGCAGCATGCCCTTGACGGCGATCTCGATCACGCGCTCTGGATGCTCCTTCAGGAGCTTCTCGAGCCCGATCGACTTGATGCCGCCGATGTAGCCAGTGTGGTGGTAGTAAATCTTGTCGGCGAGCTTGTTGCCGGTGACGCGGATCTTCTCCGCGTTGACGACGACGAGGTGATCGCCCATGTCGACGTGCGGGCTGTAATCGGCCTTGTGCTTGCCCTTCAGGCGGTGCGCGAGCTGGGTCGCGAGACGCCCGAGGGTCTTGCCCTCGGCATCGATCAGGAACCAGTCGCCGCGGACCTCCGCGGGCTTGGCGAAAACTGTAGTCATTTCAAGGATCTCCAACCACCCACGCGCGGCAAAGGGACCGGCGGGCCCGAAAAAGGCCGGAAAGTGTACTCAAGCGGTCCCCGCTTTGCAAAAGCAGCTAAGGGCCACCCGGGGCCTCCTTATAATGATCCCCGAAATGCCCCCCTCTTCCCCCCTCGATTCCTTGCTGTCAGCGGCCGACCGGGCCTTGCGGGCGGTGTTTGCCAGCCCCGTTGCCGCAAGGCCCCTGCCACAGGCGCCAGGCGGCACCGGTGCGGGCGAAGCCACCCCCCTCTCGGCACGCCTGATGCGCGTGAATCATGCCGGCGAGGTCGCCGCGCAGGCCCTGTATCACGGCCAGGCGCTCATGGCGAAGGACGAGGCCACTCGCGAGTGGCTGCTCGAGGCCGCGCGCGAGGAAGCGGACCACCTGGCGTGGTGCGAACAGCGCCTCGCCGAACTCGGCTCGCGGCCGAGCCTGCTGAAGCCATTCTGGTACGCGGGCTCGTTCGCGATCGGCGCCGCGGCGGCTGCGGTCAGCGATCGCGTGAGCCTCGGCTTCGTCTCCGAAACAGAGCGCCAGGTCGAATCGCACCTCACCGACCACCTCGAGCGCGTTCCGTCAACCGATGCCCGCAGCCGCGCGATCCTCGAAGCGATGCGCGCGGACGAAATCATGCACGGCGCGCGCGCCCGGCAGGCCGGCGGCATCGAACTGCCTGCGCCGGTGCGCGCGCTGATGCGCGGCGCTTCGCGCGTCATGACGCGCACTGCCTACTGGATCTGACCCTTCCCGCAGCCGGGAAACTTGCGACCGCGCGGGGATATGTAATACAAAGCGGCGAGTACGGGCCGCACGGCCCGGGGGGAGAGCATGGAAGAGAACGTCAAGCCGTTGAGCGACATACCTGCGATCAATCGCTTCCTGAGCTATTGCCGCATCCGCACGGTGCCGTCGAAGACCGTGATCATCCATGCGGGCGACCTGCCGGATGTCCTTTATTACATCATCAACGGCTCGGTCGAAGTGATGATCGAGGACGAGGAAGGCAACGAGATGGTGCTCGCCTACCTCAACAAGGGGCAGTTCTTCGGCGAGATGGGGCTCTTCCACGAGACGCCGACCCGCAGCGCCTGGGTGCGCACGCGCAATTCCTGCGAGCTCGCGGAAATGACCTATCCGCGCTTCCGGCAGATCGCCGCGGAGAGCCCCGGCCTCGTGTTCGAGCTCGCCACGCAGCTCGCCACCCGCCTCGACCGCACCAACCGCAAGCTCGGTGACCTCGCTTTCGTCGACGTCACCGGCCGGGTTGCGCACGCGATCATGGACCTTTGCGGCGAGCCCGATGCGATGACCCACCCCGAGGGCATGCAGATCAAGGTGAGCCGGCAGGAACTGTCGCGCCTCGTCGGCTGCTCGCGCGAAATGGCGGGCCGCGTGCTGAAGGTGCTCGAGGACCAGGGCCTGCTGCGCGCCACCGGCAAGACCATCGTCGTGTTCAACGCACGCCCGAAGATGAAGACCCGCCCGGTCGTCGTGCCGGTCAAGGGAGGCGCCACGGCCGTCAAGGCGCGCCCGATGGCCAACGATGACGAGGATGAGGACGACGACGAGGACTGACCCCGCGCGCGCGGGGCGCTCACGCGACGCGATTGCGCCCCGCCCGCTTGGCCTCGTACAGGCGGCCGTCGGCGGCATGCAGCAGGCTGTCCGCGCCGGACTCACCGTCCCACTGCGCAACCCCGATGCTCAGCGTCAACCGCAGGCCCGGGTGCAGGCGGTGCCAATCGTGGCCTTCGACCGCCTGGCGCAGGCGTTCGCAGAGCTGCTTCGCCGCCTCGCGCGCCAGGCCGGGCAGGACCAGCGCGAACTCCTCCCCGCCGATGCGCGCGACGAAGTCGTTATCGCGACATAGCCTGCCCATCAGGGACGCGCACTCGCGCAACACCACGTCACCGACCGGGTGCCCGAGCTCGTCGTTGACGAGCTTGAAATGGTCGAGGTCGGCCACGGCGAGCGCCAGCGGCCGACCGGCCGCGCGCGACAGCTCGATCTCCGCGGCCAGGCGCCGGCTGAAGGCCCTGAGGTTGGCGATTCCGGTCAGTGCATCCTCCTGCGACTCGCGCTCGAACAAGCGGCTGCGCTCGTCGAGCGCGGCGATCAGGCGCTCCTTGTCGAGGTTGGCGCGCGCCAGCTCCTCGGTGCGCTGCGCGACACGCTGCTCGAGTTCCCGGCGGTAGGCCTCGAGGCCCTCGAAAGCACGCGCATCGACGATGGCCGGCGCGACCTGCTCGGCGAGGCGCTGCATCAGGTGCAGGTCCGCATCCGAATAGCGCTCCGGCCGCGCGTGATGCGCGGCGAGCAGGCCGATCGCCTCGCCGCCGTCCTGCAGCACGACCGCGATCAGCGCGCCGCTTGCACGCTCGCCCACCCCGCCGCACTCGCGCAGCGAAGCGGGCGCCTGCGCCCAATCTTCGACCAGCAGGCTGCCGCCCCGGGCCACCACCTGGCCGAAGAGCCCCGCGCCGATGGGCAGGCTGCGGACCGGCAGGCGCGTGCCGTCGCGCTGGTAGGCGCGCAGTTCGATGACCTGGCTCTCGCGATCCGCCAGCACGAGGTGGAACTCATCGAAGCGAAACAGGGCCCGCGCCTCGCCGAGTATGCGCTCGCCCAGCTCGTCGAGACGCCGGGCGCTGCGCAGCGCGCGCCACGCCCGCGACAGCAGGGCGAGCGGGCTGCCGTCCGCGTCGGCCGCGGCAAGTGCCCCGCTCAGGCCGTTGAAGCTCAGCACGAACACGATCATCAGCAGCACGAACAGCGCAAACGTGGCAGGCGCCGCCGTGTTGTACAGCACCGCCGCGAGCACGCCCGCGGGCACGAACACGAGGTCGACGAGCGAGTACACGGGCTTGATGATGCGGCCGACATTGCGGCCATCGAGCCGGAAATAGGTTGCGAGCAGCACCACGTTGACCGCCTGCGCCGCAAGCGCCATCACGACGAGCGGCACGATGTCCTCGGGCACCGGCACGCCGATCGGATGGGCGCCGCCCGCCACCCGGTACGCATGCCCCGCAACGAGCAGCATGAGCGTGTCCATCGCCCCGTTATGCACCGCACGCAGGATCGCCGCGCGCGGCGAGCCGTGGCTGTAGCTGCGACTGAGCAGCGGCCAGAGGAACGCGGCCGCACCGCACAGGGACGCGGCCACCGGCGGCGAGAACACGAGCAGCAGGCCGACCTGCGGCACGCGCTCCATCGAAGTCAGCCCGACGCGCGGCACCGGGATGCCGAAGCGCCAGATCGCGAGCATCACGACCACCCAGGCGAGCGCGACCCACGGCGCGGGAAAGTCGCCCGCCTGGCGCATGTCGGAAAAGAGCCAGAGGCCGGCGACAACGGCGATTGCCAGCGAATAGAGGGTCAGGGATAGGTAGCGCGAAGCCATGTCCGTGCGCCCCCCTGCGCCGTGTTCAGCCGGGCCGGCCGTGCTCCGCCAGCGCGCGGCGCATCGCCGCAATCGTCGCCGGGTAATCCTTCGAACCGAAGATCGCCGAGCCCGCGACGAAAGTGTCGGCGCCCGCCGCGGCGATCGCGCCGATGTTGTCGACCTTTACGCCGCCGTCGATTTCCAGGCGCACCGCACGTCCCGATGCATCGATGCGCCGGCGCACCTCGGCGAGCTTCGTGAGCGCCGACGGAATGAAAGCCTGCCCGCCGAAGCCGGGGTTCACCGACATCAGCAGCACGAGGTCGAGCTTTTCGAGCGTGTAGTCGAGCCAGTCGAGCGGCGTGGCTGGATTGAGCACCAGCCCCGGCTTCGCGCCGCACTCGCGGATCAGCCCGATAGTGCGGTCGACGTGCTCGCTCGCTTCCGGGTGGAAGCTGATGTAAGTGGCACCGGCCCTGGCGAAATCGGGCACGATGCGATCGACCGGCCGCACCATCAGGTGCACGTCGATCGGCGCAGTGACTCCGTGCCTGCGCAGCGCTTCGCAGACGAGCGGGCCGATCGTCAGGTTCGGCACGTAGTGGTTGTCCATGACATCGAAATGGACGATGTCAGCGCCCGCGGCCAGCACCGCATCGACTTCCGCGCCGAGGCGCGCGAAGTCAGCGGACAGTATCGACGGGGCGATCCAGGGCGTCTGGCGCATCGGGGCAGTGTACGCGAGTGCGCGCTAACTACGCATGCCGCGGGCCTCCCGCACCCTCTCCCAGGCCAGGATGATCTGCTGGGTGCGCTCCTTGGCGTGCTCGATCATCGACTCGGGCAGCCCGTTCGCCTTGAGCTTGTCAGGGTGGTGGCGGGAAAGCTGGCGGCGGTAGGCCTTGGTGACTTCGGCATCGCTCGCGCCGGAGGCAACCTCGAGCACCGCATAGGCCTCATCGAGCGAGAGCCCGGGCGCCGCCGCCGGTCGCGCCCCGGGCCGGCCGCCCGAGCGCAGCGCGGCCTCGATATGCGCGAACTCCCAGGCGGAAATGCCCAGCATCTGCGCCAGGCGCTGCACATGGCCGCGGGTCGGCGGCGCGAGGTCGGTGCCGTCGAGCGCCGCGCGCATCTGTATCTCGAAGAAAATGCGCAACAGGTCCGGGCGGCCCACGCTGGCGCGACGCAGTGCGTGGACGGTGCCCCCATAGTCGAAGCCCGCCTGCTTGCCGCGCTGGAAGCAGCCGATCGCCGCGTGCACACTCGCTTCATCGAGGCGCAGTGCGGCCATGACCGCGCGCGCCGCCGCGATCTCGCGCTCCGACACGCGACCGTCGGCCTTGGCGATGTGGCCCATGACCTCGAAGGTCGCCGTGAAGAAATGCGCGCCGAAGCTGCGCGTGGCGCCGGCGCCCTGGCCCGCCGTGCCCTGGTCGTACTGGTGGCCGAGGACCGCGCCGAGGACCGCGCCGAACGGACCGAGCGTGAAGAGCCCGACCAGGCCCCCGATCAGCTTGCCCGTCCACTGTGTCGTCATGGAGGACGCAAAGTTACACGATCCTTGACCGGGTCGCGCAGGGGACGTCAAGATTCCCGGCCCTGCGCGCCCGGGCCGATCCATGACACCGCCGACCGTCCATACGACCGCCCTCAAGGGCCTCACCAAGACCCACAGCGGCAAGGTCCGCGACATCTACGCAGTCGACGGCAGCAGCATGCTGATCGTCACGACCGACCGGCTGTCCGCCTTCGACGTGATCCTGCCCGACCCGATCCCGTGGAAGGGACATGTGCTGAACGAGATCGCGAATTACTGGTTCGCCCGCACGACGCACATCGTGCCGAACCACCTCACCCGGCGCGCGGTGCGCGAAGTGGTCAGCGACCCGGAGGACCTCGCGCTGGTCGAGGGGCGTGCCGTGATCGTGCGGCGGCTGCGCGCCCTGCCGGTCGAAGCCGTGGTGCGCGGCTACCTGATCGGCTCGGGCTGGAAGGACTACCAGCAGTCCGGCAAGGTCTGCGGCATCCAGCTGCCGCCCGGGCTGCAGCTCGCCGCGAAGCTGCCGGCCCCCATCTTCACGCCCGCGACCAAGGCGGAAGCGGGCGCACACGACGTCAACATTTCCTTCGACGAGGCGGCCGCGCTGATCGGTGCGGACATCGCGGCGCGCGTGCGGGAAATCTCGATCGCGCTCTACGCCTTCGCCTCGGAGCACGCCGCGGCGCGCGGCCTCATCATCGCCGACACGAAGTTCGAGTTCGGGCTCGACGACGAGGGGCGCATCCACCTGATCGACGAGGCGCTCACGCCCGACTCCTCGCGCTTCTGGCCGGCCGACACCTGGCGGGTCGGCACGAGCCCGCCGAGCTTCGACAAGCAGTTCGTGCGCGACTACCTCGAAACGCTCGCCTGGGAGAAGAAGCCGCCCGCGCCGCGCCTGCCCGCGGACATCATCGCGCGCACCAGCGAAAAATACCGCGAGGCGCTTGCGCGCATCACCGGTCCGGCCCGCTGAGCGCCCAGTCGCGCACCAGCGCGTGGATCGCGCTCAGGCCATCGGTGAGCGCGGCCGGCCCCGGCTGCAGGATGATCGACGACTTCACCTCGTGCAGCCTGCCGGACTTCACGGCCGGGATGCCCTGCCAGCCCGCGCGTCCGCTCACCCGCTCCGGGCGGAATTTCTTGCCGCACCACGAACCGAGGATCAGGTCGGGCGCACGACGGGGTACCTCGAGCGGATCGGCGATGATCCGGTCGCGGCCGAGTGGCGCTTGCGCGAGTTCCGGGAAGCAGTCGTCGCCGCCCGCGATGCCGATGAGCTCGGACACCCAGCGGATCGCGGAGATCTGCGGCTCGTCCCATTCCTCGAAGTAGACCCGCGGCCGCCGCGGCAGGATGGCGGCCGATGCGCGCACCTGCGCAAGCCCCGCCTCGAGTTTCCCTGCCAGCGCACGCGCCCGCGACTCGCAGCCAACCATGCCGCCGAGGACGACGATGGTCCGCAGGATGTCCGCGACGCTGCGCTGGTTGAAGACATGCACTTCGATGCCGCGGCGGATCAGCTGGGCTGCGATGTCGGCCTGCAGGTCCGAGAAACCGAGCACCAGGTCGGGCCCGAGCGCGAGGATGCGATCGATCTTCGCCGACGTGAACGCCGACACCCGCGGCTTCTCGCGCCGCGCCCGCGACGGGCGCACGGTGAAGCCGGAGATGCCGACGATGCGGTGGTCCTCGCCGAGGAGATACAGCGTCTCCGTCGTTTCCTCGGTCAGGCAGACGATCCTTGCGGGATAGGCGGGCATGCGCGTCAGGATAATAGGCTGTAGGCTTGCCGCCCATGTGGATCCGCGCGTGGAACTTCCTCGACCGCCGGCTGTTCGGCCCGCTGTCGCTTTCCTCGCGCCCGACCGGCTGGCTGCTGCGCCTGTTGCGCTATCCCTACGCCGTGCTGCGCGACCTGTCGCAGGGGCAGCTCAACCTGCGCGCGATGGGCCTTGTCTACGCGACCTTCCTGTCGATCGTGCCGCTGCTCGCCTTCAGCTTCGCGATCCTCAAGGGCTTCGGCGCGCACCGCGACCTCGAGCCGATCATCTACGAATTCTTCCGCCCGGTGGGCGCGGCGGCGACCGAGATCACCGCGCGCATCATGCAATTCGCGGACAACGTGAGCACCGGCATCGTCGGTTCGGTCGGCTTCGCGCTGCTGCTCTGGACCCTGATCGGCACGATCAAGAAGGTCGAGGACAGCTTCAATTTCGTCTGGCACGTCGAGCAGCCGCGCAGCTTCGCGCGGCGCATCACCGAGTACGTGACGCTGCTGATCGTCGGCCCGCTGCTGCTGGTGGGCTTCCTCGGCCTCGCCCACCGGGCGCTCGGCAGCGAGCCCTGGCAGGTCATCGCGCACCTGCCGCTGCTGCGCCGGCTGGTCGGCTTCGCCACCGGCCTCGAGCCCTACGCGATGGTCACCGCGATCTTCACGCTGGTGTACATGTTCGTGCCGAATACCCGCGTGCGCTGGCGGCCGGCGCTGATCGGCGGCGTCACGGCGGGCATCCTCTGGGCCGCCGTCGGCACGATCTTCACCGCCCTGGTCGTGTACTCGACGCGGCTCACGATCGTGTACGCGGGCCTTGCGATCATCGTCGCGGCCCTGCTGTGGACCTATTTCGGCTGGCTGATCCTGCTGATCGGCGCGCAACTGTCGTTCTACGTGCAGAACCCGGAGTACCTGCGCATCGGCCTGCGCGAGCTGCGGCTCTCGAGCGTCGAGGTCGAGCGCGTGTCGCTCAAGGTCATGTACCTCGTGGGGCGTTCGCACGCGGCGGGTTCGGCCACCTGGACCGTCAGCACGCTGTCGGCCGAGCTCGGCCTGCCCGGCATCGCCGTCGCGCAGCTCACGGCGACCTTCGAGGCCGCCGGCCTCATACTCGCCACGGACGACGAGCGCCTGCTGCCGGGCCGCGACATCAACCACATCCGGCTGCAGGACATCCTCGATGTCGCCCGCAACCAGAAGAACGGCCATGCGCCGGCGCGCGAGCTGTCGCTGCCGCCCGTCGACCGGCTGACGCGCGCGCTCGACGACGCCTGGCGCAACTGCTGCCAGGAGCGGACGCTCGGGGATCTCGTCGCCGAGGCCGGCTGAGCCGGCACGCGGCAGGCCCTCATCCTCCCGCGATAGTCATCTCGCCGACGAGTATCGAGCCCGTGCGGATGGTGCCCCGCGGGTCCACGTCGCTGCCGATCGCATCGATCGCGCGATACATGTCGCGCAGGTTGCCTGCGATCGTGACTTCCTCGACCGGGTAGGCGATTTCGCCTGCCTCCACCCAGAAGCCGGTCGCGCCGCGCGAATAATCGCCTGTCACGCCGTTCACGCCCTGGCCCATGAGTTCGGTGACGACGAGCCCCGTGCCCATGCGTGCCACCAGCGCGTCGAAGCCGGGCGCCTCGCGATCGGTTTCGACGAGCAGGTTGTGCACGCCGCCGGCATTGCCGGTCGTCTTGAGGCCGAGCTTGCGCGCCGCATAGGAGCCGAGCACGTAGCCTTGCAGCACGCCGCCCGCGACCAGTTCCCGGTCATGCGTCGCGACGCCCTCCGCGTCGAACGGACAGCTCGCGAGCGCCTTCGGGATATGCGGCCGCTCGCGGACCTGCACGAACGCGGGCAGGATCTGCTCACCGGCGGCATCGAGCAGGAACGAGGAGCGGCGGTACTGGCTGCCGCCGCGCACGGCGCTCACCATGTGGCCGACGAGGCCGCGCGCCACTTCCGGCACGTACAGCACCGGCGCGCGCCGCGTGCCCATGCGCCGCGCGCCAAGCCGCGCGATGGCCCGCTCGCCGGCGCGCCGGCCGATCGCCTCGATGTCGCCGAGTTCAGCGGGATCGCGCGCGGACGCGTACCAGTAGTCGCGCTGCATGTCGCCGCCCGCCTGCGCGACGAGCGCGCAGCTCACGCTGTGGCTCGAACTCGCGAAACCCGCGAGGAAACCGAGCGAATTGCCGTAGACGTGCACGCCGCGGTGCGTCGAGACGCCCGCGCCTTCCGAGTTGGTGATGCGCGCATCGACCACGCGCCCGGCCGCCTCGCAGCGCCGCGCCAGTTCCACCGCGTCCGCCGGTTCGATGTTCCAGGGATGATCGAGATCGAGGTCGGGGATCAGGGTCGCGAGCGCCGCGGGATCCGCGAGGCCCGAATATGGATCTTCCGCCGTGTAGCGGGCGATCGTGCAGGCCTTCGCGACCGTGGCGTCGACGGCCGCCGGGGACAGGTCGGCGGTGCTCGCCGATCCCTTGCGCCGGCCCACATAGACGGTGACGCCGATGCCGCGATCGCGCTGGTACTCGACCGTGTCGACCTCGCCGAGGCGCACATTGACGGTGAGCCCCTGCTGCAGGTTGGCGTCGACTTCCGCTTCGGTCGCGCCGAGCCGCCGCGCCTCCGCGAGCGCGGCCGCGACGACCCCTTGCAGCTCGCCGATTCGCGTACCATCCACACGCTGTTGCATCCGGTGCATTGTAGCAGTCATGTCCGAAGACGAATTCGACGACCGCCCGAGCAAGAGCGCGCGCAAGCGGGCGGCACATGCCGCGCAGGACCTCGGCGCACGCCTCATCGGGCTGCGCGAGGCGGAACTTGCGGCCCTGTCCCTGCCCGAGCCGCTGCTCGACGCCGTCCTCGAGGCGCGCCGCCTGACGAGCCGCGCGGCGCTCGCGCGCCAGCGCCAGTACATCGGCAAGCTGATGCGCGACATGGACGTCGCGGCCATCGAGGCGGCGATCGACGCCCGCGCGCAGCCGGGCGCCGCGGAAAGCGCCCTGCTGAAGGAGGTCGAACGCTGGCGCGAACGACTGCTCGCCGAGGGCGACTCCGCGCTCGATGCGCTCGAGGCCGCCCATGCGCCGATCGACCGCCCCGCACTCGCCGCCCTGCTGGCGGCGGCCCGCCAGGCACAGGCGAGCCCAGTCACGCGCACGACCGCCGCGCGCAGGCTCTTTCGCGCGCTGCGCAGCGTGATTTCCCGTAAAATGCCGTGATGACTGCACTCGTTGGCATCATCATGGGCTCGTCCTCCGACTGGGAGACGATGCAGGGCGCGGCCGAAACCCTCGAGAAACTCGGGGTGGCGCACGAGGTGCGCATCGTGTCGGCGCACCGCACGCCCGACCTGCTGTTCGAGTACGCGGCCAGCGCGCAGCAGCGCGGCCTCAAGGTGATCATCGCGGGCGCGGGCGGCGCCGCGCACCTGCCCGGCATGACCGCCTCGAAGACGACGTTGCCCGTGCTCGGCGTGCCGGTGGAGTCGAAGGCGCTGAACGGCATCGATTCGCTGTTGTCGATCGTGCAGATGCCGGCCGGCGTGCCAGTCGCCACGCTGGCGATCGGCGTGGCAGGCGCCAAGAATGCCGGCCTCATGGCCGCGCAGATCCTCGCCCTCACCCACCCGGACATCGACGCCGCCCTCAAAGCCTTCCGCGCACGGCAGACCGCCACGGTGCTCGAGCAGGGCGATCCGCGCGGCAGGTGAGCGGGGTAGCGCCGCCATGACCGTCGGCATCATCGGCGCCGGCCAGCTCGGCCGCATGATGGCGCTCGCCGGATACCCGCTCGGCCTCGATTTCCGCTTCCTCGACAGGAGCACCGATACGCCGGGCGGCCAGGTCGCGCCGCTGCTCGCCGGCGATTTCACCGATCGCCGCCTGCTGCGTCGTCTCGCGCGTGGCGCGAGCGTGGTGACCTTCGACTGGGAGAACGTGCCGGTCGAACCGTTGCGGGCCCTGGCGGACAAGGTGGAGTTCGCGCCGCCGCTGGCCGCGCTCGCCGCGGCGCAGGACCGGCTCAGCGAGAAGCGGCTCTTCGAGCGGCTGGGCGTGCCGACCAACCGCTTTGCGCCGGTCGAAGGGGAGCGCGACCTCGCAGGCGCCTTTGCACGGATCGGCCCCGGCGTGCTGAAAACCCGCCGGCTCGGCTACGACGGCAAGGGGCAGTTTCGCGTGCGCTCGCGCGCGGACCTTGCGCCTGCGCTCGCCGCGCTCGGCGGCGCGCCGCTCCTCTACGAGGAGTTCGTGCCCTTCGACTGCGAAGTCTCGGTCATCGGCGCGCGCAGCACGCGCGGCGAGATCGCCGTCTATCCGTTGAACGGCAATGTGCACGTGGACGGCATCCTGCGCCTGACCCGCGCGCCTTGGGGCACGCCGGCACTTGCCCGCGCCGCCGCGCGCCACCTGGCCCGCGTGCTCGAGCACTTCCGCTACACCGGCGTCCTGACGATCGAATTCTTCGTGCGCGGTGGCCGGCTCATAGCCAACGAAATGGCGCCGCGGGTGCACAATTCGGGCCACTGGACCATCGAAGGCGCCGAAACGAGCCAGTTCGAGAACCACCTGCGCGCCATCCTCGGCATGCCACTCGGCAGCACCCGCCCGCGGGGCCACGCGGCGATGGTGAACCTGATCGGGGAGTTGCCCGCGCGCGCGGCGGCGCTGGGCGAGCCGGGCCTGCACTGGCACGATTACGGCAAATCGCCCCGTCCGGGCCGCAAGATCGGCCATTGCACGCTGGTCGAGGCCACCGCCGCCCGCCGCGACCGGCGGGTGCGCGCGCTGCTGCCGCGGCTTGCGCCGGGCGTGCGCGTCCCGTTTCCGCGCACCGGCTGATATCCCTTAAGATCGCCCGGTCATGTACCTCGACCTCTTCAAGCTGCACGACCTGCCGTTTCGGCTGAGCCCCGATCCGCAGTACCTGTATCTCAGCCGGAACCACTCCAGGGCGAAGGCCTACATGGAGTCGACGATCTGGTTCACCGACGGCTTCGTCGTGATCACGGGCGAGATCGGCTCCGGCAAGACCACCCTGATCGAGACCTTCCTGCGCGAGCTCGAGCAGGATGTCGTGGTCGCGCAGGTCAACCAGACGCAGGTCTCGGCGCTCGAGTTCCTGCAGTCGGTGCTGGTGCAGTTCGGCTTCCAGCCCTTCAAGATGCGCAAGGCGGAGCTGCTCGCGACGCTCAACCAGTTCCTGATCGAGCAGTACGCGGCCGGCCGCAAGGTGCTGCTCATAGTCGACGAGGCGCAGAACCTCAGCCTGCGCGTGCTCGAGGAAATCCGCCTGCTCTCCGGCGTCGAGACCTCGCGCGAGAAGGTCCTGCGCATCATCCTCGCGGGCCAGCCGGAGCTGAACGACAAGCTCGATTCGCGCGAACTCGTGCAGCTCGCGCAACGCATCCGCCTGCGCTTCCACCTCACCGCGCTGTCGCAGGACGATACGCAGCACTACATCCTGCACCGCCTCGAGGTGGCCGGCGCCGCGGGCCGCGAGCTCTTCGCTCCCGACACCTTTCCCGAGATCTACCGCTACACCGGCGGCACGCCGCGACTCGTCAACACGCTGTGCGACACCGCGATGATGGGCGCCTATGCCGGCGACCGGCCCGCCGTGACGCGCGAGGATGTGCTGCACGCGGTGGAGGAGCTGCAGTGGACGGAATACGCGTCCCGCACGCACCGCGAATTGCGCGCCCCGGGCGCCGGCGAGCGCGGCGCCGAACGGGCGCTGGAGCGCACCGGCTCGCGCCGCAGCGATGTGATCCTCGCGCACGTCCTGCTGAGCATGGACGGCAACGCGCTCTCGGAAATGCCGCTGCGGCCGGGCCGGGTGATCATCGGCCGCACCTCCGACAACGATATCCAGGTCGACAGCCGCTTCGTGAGCCGCCATCACTGCCAGGTCGTCACGACGCCCGAGAGCAGCGTCATCGAGGACCTCAACAGCACCAACGGCATGACGGTGCGCGGCAAGCGCGTGCGCCGCCATGTGCTCGCCGACGGCGACGTGGTGGCCCTCGGCCAGCACATGCTCACCTACCGCGACGAGCGGGTCGCGCGGGAGAGCTAATCCGGCGGATTTCCCGGCGGGAGGCCGTCGCCGCCGTACTCGTGGCGCATGGCCCGGAAATCGCGCCGTCGCAGCCCGATCGCGAGCCCCCAGACGAGGGCGACGAGTCCCGCCAGTCCCAGCAGGCCGGCGAGCCAGCCTTTCAGGCGGAAATAGCTGAGGGCGAGGACCACGAGGCCGCCGAGCCCGTACAGCCAGGGCAGCAGCTCATAGATCGGCTTGGCGAAATGGGGCCGGTGGACGTGCACGGCGCTGATCGTACCGCGCCGGGCCGGGGCCGGCCATGCGTGGTCAGCGCGAACGCCCCGCGAACAGCTCGAGGAAGCGGCCGATCAGCGATGGCTGCCAGCTCACCTGCATGTCGTCCCGTTTGCCCTTGTGCGTGCGGGAAACCTCCTGGACAAGGTCCTGGGGCAGCAGGCGCTGGAAGCTCCCGGTCGCAGCCGGGTCGATCGGCGTCGTGGTGTTCATGGGCCCAAGCTACCGGGCGCCCGGCGAGCCCGGTGTGCGCCGGCTCACAGGTGAAGGAATGGCCGCCGTTATGTTTAAACCCGGTACCACGCCTTCATCCAGTCCCGCCGACCGTGAGGCCGTCGATGCGCAGCGTCGGCTGACCGACGCCCACCGGAACGCTCTGCCCGTCCTTGCCGCAGGTGCCGACGCCGTCGTCGAGCTTGAGGTCGTTGCCGACCATCGCGACGCGGGTGAGGACGTCCGGGCCATTGCCGATCAGCGTGGCGCCCTTGATCGGCGCCCCGACGCGGCCGTTCTCGATGAGATAGGCCTCGCTCGCCGAGAACACGAACTTGCCGGAGGTGATGTCGACCTGGCCACCGCCGAAATTGACCGCGTAGATGCCCTTCTGGACGGAGCGGATGATCTCCTCCGGCGCATGCGGTCCGGCGCGCATGTACGTGTTCGTCATGCGCGGCAACGTCATGCTCGCGAAGGATTCGCGGCGGCCGTTGCCGGTCGAACGCGTGCCCATCAGGCGCGCGTTCAGCTTGTCCTGCAGGTAGCCCTTCAGCACGCCGTCCTCGATCAGCGTCGTGCACTGCGTCGGCGTGCCCTCATCGTCGATGTTGAGCGAGCCGCGGCGCCGCGCGAGCGTACCGTCGTCGACCACCGTGACGCCGCTCGACGCGACGCGCTCGCCGATGCGGCCGGTGAACGCCGAGGTGCCCTTGCGGTTGAAGTCGCCCTCGAGGCCGTGGCCGATCGCCTCGTGCAGCAGGATGCCCGGCCAGCCCGGACCCAGCACGACCGTCATGCTGCCGGCCGGCGCCGGGACCGCCTCGAGGTTGACGAGCGCCTGCCGCGCCGCCTCGCGCGCGAGCGCGAGCGGCTTGTCGCCGGCGACCAGTTCGGACAGCGAGAACCGGCCGCCGGAGCCCGAATAGCCCTGCTCGCGCCGCCCGTCCTGCTCGGCGATCACCGAAACATTGAAGCGCACGAGCGGCCGCACGTCGGCGGCGAGCGTGCCGTCGCTCGTCGCGACCATCACCACTTCGTAGACCGACGCGACGCTCGCCATCACCTGCACGATGCGCGGATCGAAGGCGCGCGTCTCGCGATCGACGCGCTCGAGCCAGCCCACCTTCTCGTGGTCGGTGAGCGCCGCGCCCGGATCGCCCGGCAGATAGAGCTGGTGGCCGCTCGCCGGATGCATCGCGCGCAGCGAATGCTGCGTGCCGCTCGCGGCGATGGCGCGGGCCGCGCGACCGGCCTCCTCGAGCGCCGGCATCACGACCTCATCGGAATAGGCGAAGCCGGTCTTCTCGCCGGCGAGCGCGCGCACGCCGACGCCCTGCTCGATGCTCGCGCCGCCCTCCTTGACGATGCCGTCCTCGAGCGCCCAGGACTCCTCGCGAGCGAGCTGGAAATAGACGTCGGCTGCATCGACCGCATGTCCCATCACTTCGCCGAGCACCCGGTCGACGCGCGCGACATCGAGCCCGCCCGGTCGCAGGATCAGTTCATGGGCGATGGCAAGGGAATCCGGGGAGTCAGCCATGTTCATTGGACCATCTTCACAGCGTTCGGTGCCTCAGCGCGGGAAAGCGGTCGCGCGCCTGCGCTTGCGCAGTGCGATCGAGCGCCGCCACGACGCATCCGGGCCCGGCCGGCCGACGCCCGAGGATGCGCCCCCAGTAATCGACGATCAACGTGTGCCCGTAAGTCTCGCGCCCGCCGGCATGCCGCCCGACCTGCGCCGGGGCCGCGAGGAAGGCGAGGTTCTCGATCGCCCGCGCCCGCAGCAGGGCCTCCCAGTGCGCCTCGCCGGTCGGCACGGTGAATGCCGAGGGCAGGACGAACCATTCCGCGCCCTGCGCCACGAGCAGGCGGAAGAGCTCCGGAAAGCGCACATCGTAGCAGACCGCCAACCCCAGCCTGCCGGCCGGGGTATCGATCACCGCGGGCCGCCCGCCCGGGGCGACATGCGCGGACTCGCGATGACTCTCCGTGGCATCGGGCAGGTCGACGTCGAACAGGTGGATCTTGTCGTAGCGCGCCGCGCAGCGCCCGCCGGCCTCGTACACGAGGCTCGCCGCGGCGACATGCGTCGCATCGCCCTCGATGCGCAGCGGCACCGTGCCGCCGACCACCATGAGCCGGTGCCGCTCCGCCGTGCGTGCGAGGAACTCCTGGATCGGCCCCTCGCCTGGCGCCTCGGCGATTGCCAGCTTGTCGGCGCTCGTGCGGCCCATGAATGCGAAATTCTCCGGCAACGCCGCCACGACCGCCCCCTGCTCCGCCGCCTGCGCGACCAGCAGCGCCGCCTGGGCGAGGTTCTCCGCCACGTCGGCGGTGCTCGTCATCTGGATCGCCGCCACCTGCGCCGCGTTCATGTCAGCACCACGTCATACTGGTCGACGCCGTAGAAGGATTCGACCTGCAGCCGGATCGGCCGGCCGTTCGCCGCCTCGAGTTCCGAGAGTGCCGGCGCCTCCTCGTCGAGCAGGCGGTCGATCACATCCTGGTGGGCGAGGATCACGAGCTCGCGGCTGCCGAACTGGCGCACCTGGCGCAGGATTTCGCGCAGAATCTCGAGGCACACCGTTTCGGCGGTGCGCACGAAGCCGCGGCCCTCGCAGGTCGGGCAGGCCTTGCACAGCAGGTGCTCGAGGCTCTCGCGCGTGCGCTTGCGGGTCATCTCGACGAGGCCGAGCGGCGAAAGGCTCGCGATATGCGTCTGCACTCGATCGGCCGCGAGGCTGCGCGACAGGGCGTCGAGCACCTGGCGGCGGTGCGATTCATCGAGCATGTCGATGAAGTCGATGATGATGATGCCGCCGAGGTTGCGCAGCCGCAGCTGGCGCGCGATCGCGACCGCCGCCTCGAGGTTGGTGCGGAAGATGGTTTCCTCGAGGTTGCGGTGGCCCACGTAGGCCCCGGTGTTGACATCGATGGTGGTCATCGACTCGGTCTGGTCGATGATCACGTAGCCGCCCGACTTGAGCTCCACCTTGCGCCCGAGCGCGCGCGCGATCTCCTCCTCGGTGCCGTGCAGGTCGAAGATCGGCCGCTGTCCGGCATAGAGCTCGATGCGGTCGAGCGCCTCGGGCATGAAGGCGCGGGCAAACACCTGCATCTGCCCAAACGCGGGCGCGCCGTCGACCAGCACGCGCTCGATGCCGCGCCCGAGTTCGTCGCGCAGGATGCGCGTCGGCAGCGGCAGGTCCTCATGCACCAGCTCGCCCGGCGCCGCCGACAAGGCACGCTCGCGAACGTGCTGCCACAGCCGGTCGAGGTAGATCATGTCGGCGCGCAGCGCATCGCGCGTCGCGCCCGCCGCCGCGGTGCGCAGGATGAAGCCACCGCCCTGCGCCGGCTGCGGCAGCGAAGTGACCAGTTCGCGCAGGCGCTGGCGCTCGGCCTCGTCCTCGATGCGCGCCGAGACGCCCACGCTCTCGCTGCGCGGCATGTAGACGAGGAAGCGTGACGGCAGCGACAGGAAGGTCGTGAGGCGCGCGCCCTTGGTGCCGATCGGGTCCTTGACGATCTGCACGAGGATCTCATCGCCCTGGTTCACGAGGCGGCGGATGTCCTCGATCTTCGGCAGGCCGACCATGGTCGAATCCGGCCGCGTGACCGCGATGTCGTCGACATGCAGGAACGCGGCGCGTTCGAGCCCCGCGTCGATGAAGGCGGCCTGCATCCCGGGCAGCACGCGCATGACGCGTCCCTTGTAGATGTTGCCCACGAGGCCGCGGCGGCTGGCACGCTCGATGTGCACTTCCTGCAGCACGCCGTTTTCGAGCAGCGCGGCGCGCGTCTCGCGCAGCCCGCTTTCGATCAGGATCTCGGCCGTCACGGCGTGGCGCTCCCCCAGGTGGGGACACCCGCCGCCCGCAGCAGCCCGGCAGTCTCGAAAAGCGGCAAACCCATCACGCCAGAATAACTGCCCGAGAGCTCCGCGACGAATACCGCGCCGAACCCCTGCACCGCATAGCCGCCCGCCTTGTCCCGCGGCTCGCCACTGTCCCAGTAACGGGCGGCCTCCACGGCGCCGATCGGGCGAAAGCGCACCTGCGAACACACCACGCATTCACGCAGCACGGGCGCTCCGGGGTCACCGGCCAGCAACGCGATCGCTGTCAGTACCTCGTGGCTGCGCCCGGACAGGGCCAGCAGCATGCCGACGCATTCCTCGCGCGTGGCGGGCTTGCCGAGCATCCGACCATCGAGCACGACCGTGGTATCGGCCGCCAGCACCGGCAATTCCTGCCGCTCGGCAGGCCGCGCCCAGGCGGCCTGCGCCTTGCCCCGCGCGAGACGTGCGACGTACTGCGCCGCGTCCTCGCCGGGCAACGGCGACTCGTCGATTCCGCTCGCCAGCACGAGGTGCGACACGCCGACCTGGCGCAGCAATTCCCGCCGGCGCGGCGACGCCGAGGCGAGGCACAGCACGGGAGGCGCCCCGGTCGTCACGTGGACGGGCCGCTCATGCGCGGTGGTAGGGGTGCCCGGACAGCACCGAATGGGCGCGATAGAGCTGCTCGGCGAGCACCACGCGCACGAGGGCATGAGGCAGCGTCAGGCGCGACAGCGACCAGCTGAGGTCGGCGCGCGCGCGCACCTCGGGCGCAAAGCCATCGGCTCCGCCGATCAGCAGCGCGAGATCGCGGCCACCCCGCATGCGCTCCGCGAGCCATGCGGACAGCTCGACGCTCGAAAAGGCCTTGCCGCGCTCATCGAGCGCGGCTACGTAGTCATCCTTCCCGACCTGGCCGAGCAGGCGCCGCGCCTCGTCCTGCATGGCGCGCTCGACAGGCGAGTTCGCCGAACGCGGGCCGGGCGCCAGTTCCACGAGGTCCACCCGCAGCGCGGGCCTGAGCCGCTTCAGGTACTCGTCGCAGCCCGCGGTGACCCACGCCGGCATGCGCGTGCCGACGGCGATGACGCGCACCCGCATGGCGGCGGCGCGCCCGCGTCTCAGTGCGTGGTGCGCGCGCGCGACGAGCCCGTGCGGGCCCGCGAGGCGCGACCAGCCCGAGCCGGGGCCCTGGCCGCCGCCTTGCGCTTCGGCCGCGGGGCCGCAGTGGCGGGCGGCACCGTCGCGCCGTCGCCTTCCCACAGCCGCTCGAGGCCGTAGAACTCGCGGGTGCGCGGCAGCATCACGTGCACGATCACGTCGTTCAGGTCGACAAGCACCCATTCGCTGTCGCGCTCGCCTTCGATGCCGTGGGTGCGCACTCCCGCGGCCTTGGCCTTCTGGACGACCCGGTCGGCGATGGACCGGACGTGCCGGTCGGAATTGCCGGACGCGATGATGAAGGTATCGGCGATGTCCGTGAGACCGCGGACATTGAGTACCCTGACGTTGACCGCCTTCATGTCCTCGAGCGCGGCGGTGACGAGGGTCTCGAGCGTCGGCGGGCGCGGGGCGCTGCGACGCGGGCGTTTGGCGGTAGTCATGTGCGGGTGCGGGCCTCTCCCGTTTCAGCGGTTGCCGCGAGCATAGCACCCGGAGGCCCGCAGCATGTCGCGCACCGCATCCGGCACGAGGTAGCGCGGGTCGCGCCCGTCCACGATCAGCTCGCGCAGCTCCGTCGAGGAAATCTCGAGCTGGGTCACCGCGTGGATGTAAATGCGGCCCGCCGTCGTCGCATGGAGGTCACGCACGCCGCCCGTGCCGCGCTCCACCATCAGCTCCCCGAGCGGGCCCGTGGTGGGCGCCTTCCAGCCGGGGCGGTGCGCCACGACGATGTGCGCGAGATCGGGCAACTCGCGCCAGCGGTGCCACATGGGCAGCCCGAGGAAGGCATCCATGCCGAGCAGCAGGCATAACGAGCGGTCGGGGAATTCGCGCCGCAGCTCCGCGAGCGTGTCGACCGAATAGGAGCGGCCCTCGCGGCGCGTCTCGCGATCGTCGGCGACGAAAGCCGGCTGGTCGGCGATCGCGGCACGCACCATGGCGAGGCGCAGCGCGGCGTCGGCCAGCGGCGCGTCACGATGCGGCGGATCGCCGGTCGGCAGGAAGCGCACTTCCGCGAGCTGCAGCGCCTGCCAGAGCTCGAAGGCCGTGCGCAGGTGCCCGTAGTGCACGGGATCGAAAGTCCCGCCGAAAATGCCGATCGGTTGCATCAGGCCCGCCTGGCGAGGGGAATCGGGACACCGCAGAGGTCCGCGGCCAGCAGCGCGATCTCATCCCAGGGATTGGCCTGCAGCCGGCCCTTGATCGCCCGGTCGACGCGCGCGGCGCGCTCGCTGAGGCGCGCGAAATCACGCCGCGCGAATCGCGCATTGCCGCGGGCCTCCTGGCGCAGCTCGCGCAGCAGCGACCACAGCACGAGGGTCGCCTCGACGCCTTCGGCGCGCAGGCCCTCGGCGATGCGCAGCGAACGCGCGGCGTCCCCTGCGCGCACGGCCTGCCCGAGCGTGAAGACATCGAAGCGTGCGCTGTCGGCGACTCCCGCCGCGAGTTCAGCGGCGCCGACGGCGCCCGAGTGCGTGAGCGACAGGCGATCGATCTCCTGCTGGGCGGCCAGCAGGTTGCCTTCGGTGCGATCCGCGAGCAGCGCGAGCGCGGCCCGGTCGAGGGTGAGGCCGGCGCGGCGCGCGCGCGCATCGAGCCAGGCGGGAAGCTTGTCGCGCGCAATCGGCCAGGCATTCAGCCAGGCGCCATGGCTCTCCACCGCGCGCACCCAGCTCGCGCCCTGCGATTCGCGCTCCAGTCGCTCGGTGAGGATCAGCAGCAGCGTATCCGGGTCACGCCGCTCGATGAGATCGACGATCGTCGCGCTGCCCGCCACGCCCGGCTTGCCGCTCGGCAGGCGCAGTTCGACGAGGCGGCGCGACGCGAACAGCGACAGGTTGCTGGCGCCCGCGCGCACGTCTTCCCAGCTGCTGCCGCGATCGACGAAGTGCACGATCCGGTCGGTGTAGCCCGCTGCGCGCGCCCGCGCGCGGATGGCGTCAGCCGCCTCGCCCACGAGCAGCGGCTCATCCCCCGACAGCAGGTAGGCGGGCGCGAGCCCGCGCGCCAGATGCGCGGCGAGCGAGTCAGGGGTGAGTTTCATGTCGCGGGCCCGGCCACCGGCGGATTATCCATATTTACATGGAGATTGGGGGCCTGCGGAGTTAGGATTTCGGGATGCCTACGCTGTTCGAACGCATCATCGCGGGTGAGTTGCCAGCCACGATCCTGCATCGGGACGACCGCGTGACGGCCTTCCGCGACATCCACCCGCGCGCGCCGACGCACATCCTGATCGTGCCGAACAAGCCGATCCCGACCGCCAACGACATCGCAGACAGCGACGAGGCGCTCGTCGGCCACATGTTCACGGTGGCGCGCGACCTCGCGAAGCTCGAAGGCATCGCCGAGAACGGCTACCGCCTCATCATCAATTGCAACCAGCACGGCGGCCAGGAGGTTTACCACCTCCACGTTCACCTGCTGGGCGGCGCGCCGCTCGGCGCCATGGTCGCGAAGGCATCCTGAAGGGAGTGGGAATGGCGAAGCGCAGGAAACCCGCGACGAAACGCCCCGCGCCGACGCGCGCCGCACCCAAGCGGCCGGCCGCGAAGCGCCCCGCGCCGAAACGCACGGTGGCAAAGCGCAACGGCACCGCGGGGCGGCGCGCCACAGCGGAGCGGCGCGAGTTGTACCCGCCGATCGACGCCTACCGAACGGGCCGGCTGGCCGTGTCCCCGATCCACAACCTCTACTTCGAGGAAAGCGGCAATCCGCGCGGCAAGCCGGTCGTGTTCCTGCACGGCGGCCCCGGCGGCGGCACCGACCCGAAGATGCGCCGCTTCTTCGACCCGAAGCGCTATCGCATCGTGCTGTTCGACCAGCGCGGCTGCGGCAAGAGCCGGCCCCGCGCCAGCCTCGAGGACAACACCACCTGGCACCTCGTGTCCGACATCGAACGCCTGCGCGAGCACCTCGGCATCGAGAAGTGGCAGGTGTTCGGCGGCTCCTGGGGCTCCACGCTCGCGCTCGCCTATGCGCAGGCTCACCCGCGGCGCGTCACCGAACTCGTGCTGCGCGGCATTTTCCTCGTGCGGCCATGGGAGTTCGCGTGGTTCTACGGCGGGTCCGACGGTGCCGGCGCGCTGTTCCCCGACCTTTACACGGAATTCGCCGCGGCGATCCCGCCCGAGGAGCGCGGCGAAATGATGGACGCGTACTACCGGCGCCTCACCAGCGACGACCCCGCGGTGCGCAGCGCGGCCGCGAAGGTCTGGTCGATCTGGGAAGGCGCCACGAGCTACCTGCGCCTCGATCCGAAGGACCTGAAGAAGTTCGAGGAAGACGCCTACGCCGAGACCTTTGCGCGCATCGAGTGCCACTACTTCGTCAACCGCGGCTTCCTGCGCTCGACGACCCAGTTGCTCGACGACGTGCCGAAGGTCCGCCACATCCCCGCCGTGATCGTGCAGGGACGCTACGACGTGGTGTGCCCGATGAAAAGCGCGTGGGACTTGCATTGCGCGTGGCCGGAGGCGGACTTGCGCATCGTGCCCGACGCGGGCCATTCGGCCTTCGAGGCGGGCAATATCCACGAACTCGTCAGCGCGACGGACCGCTTCGCCGAAGACTAGCCGGCCACCCTCCTAGAAGCGCAGCAGCGGCTTCACCGCGCGCCCCGCCGCCGCATCGGCCAGCGCGCGGCCGATGTCCGCAAACGCGTACTCGTGCACCAGCCGCTCGAGCGGCAACTGGCCCGCGCGGTGCATCGCCGCCAGCTGCGGGATGAAAACATCGGGCTCGCTGTCACCCTCCAGCACCGCGATCAGGCGGCGCCCGCCGGAGAGGAGCGGCAACAGGCTGAAAGGCACCGGCTCGCCGAGCGCCGGCACCGTGAGGAGCGCGCACTCGCCGCGCCGCGCGAGGCAGGCGATCGCGTCGTTGAGCGCCGGCAGTGCCGCCGAGGTTTCCAGCGAATACATGACGCCGCCGCGCGCTATCGCCCGGATCCGCGCCGCGACGTCGCCCTCGCGCGCATCGAGCGCATGGGTGGCGCCGAGCTCGCGCGCGAGTTCGAGCCGCGCGGGATCGATGTCGATAGCGACGATCGGGCCGAGCCGCGCGTGGCGAGCCGCCATGATCGCGGACAGGCCGACTGTGCCCGCGCCAAACACCGCAATGGAACTGCCCGCGGGCGCCTTCAGGCTGCGCAGCACGGTGCCCGCCCCGGTCTGCACGCCGCAGCCCAGGGGCGCAGCCAGGTCGAACGGCAGGTCGTCCGGCAGGAGCACCACGTTGCGCTCCGTGGCGAGCGCCCGGGTCGCGAAGGAAGACTGCTGGAAGAACGAGCCGTGGATGGCCTCGCCGGCGTGCGACAGCGTGGTGCTGCCGTCGTCTCGCGTGCCGCCGAATTGCAGGTGGTGGCCGTGCTCGCAATAGGCCGAAGCGCCGCCTTCGCAATGCCGGCAGTGGCCGCAGGAACCGAAGGTCATCAGGACCCGGTCGCCGGGCTTCACCTTGCCGACGCGCGCACCAACCCGCTCGACGATGCCCGCGCCCTCATGGCCGAACACCGCGGGCAGCGGACATATGCGCGGGGCGAAGAGATCCGTGTGGCAGATGCCGGACGCCTCGAGCCGCACGATGACCTCGTCGGCGCGCGGCGGCGCGAGTTCGAGTTCCTCGATCGACGGCGGGCCTTCGACGCTGCGCGTGACGGCGGCGGAAATCATGCGCGCAGCTGCCAGGAGAGCGCGCCTGACGCTTCGACGATGCCGTGGCGGGCGAGCCAGCCGCACGCGTCGCGCGCATCGCCCGCGAGCCAGGCGCGCACCGGACCCTCGCGAAAGCTGTAGCCCCAGGCATCCATGTCGTCGCACAGGCGCTCGCGGCCGACGCCGGGCAGTTCCTGCGCGAGCAGCACCTGCAGGTAGCAGACGCCGCATTCTTCCGCATCGTCCCCGCCGGCGTCGCGATCGAGGCCGGCGCGGCGCTCGGGGGTCATGCAGATGTAGTGGGCCGCCTCGTGCAGCACCGAGTGCACCGGCGTATCGAGCCGCGCGAACAGGCAGTCGGCGACGAGACCCGCCTCGCTCTCGCCCCAGTAGGAGCCGGGGATGCTTTCCTCGGGCGCAATGAAGCGCAGCCGCAACCCGAAGCGCGCGAGCAGCATGCCGAGCGCCACGCGATCGGTCCCGTTGACTCGCAGCACGCCGGCGCCCACGACCGGTGCCTCAGAGTGCCGCAAGCTGGCGCATCACGATCGCCGCGAGGTCGCGCGCAAGGGCATCCTCGAGCAGGCGCTGTTCGCGCTCCTTGGCGAGCAGGATCGTCTCGTCGAAGGTGAAGTCGCGCGCCAGCGTGGCCTCGCGCGGCGCGAGCAACTCGGCATCACCCTTCTGCACGGAAAACTGCACGCGATAGACCAGTTCGTACTCGCGCGGGATGTTGCGCGCCGACACCGACAGCACGCGCTCCTTCACCTCGTCGCGCGTGATGCGCACGACCGCCTCGGCGCGCGCCGCATCGCGCTCGAGGCGCACGCCGCTGGCGGCGAGCGAGCGCGAAAGGGCCTGCACGAAATCGCTCTGCTCATCCTGTGCGTCGATGAAGACGCTGGCGAAAGCCTGCGGAACCGCCTCGCGGCCCTGGAGCCTGAGCCCACAGCCGGCGGCCACGGCGAGCGCCAGCGAGAGGACGATGATGGCAGGGAGTCGGAGCATGGCTTCAGACCACGATGTTGACCAGCTTGCCCGGCACGACGACCAGCTTGCGCACCGGCTTGCCTTCCATGAACTTGCCGACATTCGCATCGGCAAGCGCGGCGGCGCGCACCACGTCCTCCGGCGCACCGGCCGCCACGGTGATCCGCCCACGCAGCTTGCCATTGACCTGCACGACGAGTTCGACCTCGTCGCGCACGAGGGCCGCGGGGTCGGGCTTCGGCCAGGGTTCCTCGATCAGCGCCGTCGCATGGCCGAGGGCCTGCCACAGCGCGTGCGTCACGTGCGGGATGATCGGCGAGAGCGTCAGCACGATGACCTCGTAGGCCTCGCGGACCGCCGCGCGACCCTGCGCCTGCACCGTCGAGGCGCGGGTTGCCGCATTGAGCAGCTCCATCGTCGCGGCGATCGCGGTGTTGAAAGTGTGCCGGCGGCCGATGTCGTCCGTCACCTTGGCGAGTGTCTCGTGCGTGAGGCGGCGCAGCGCCTTCTGCCCGGCATCGAGTGTCGCGAAGTCCGCGGCGGGCAGGGGGCCCAGCGACACGAGGTCGTGCACGGCCTTCCACAGCCGGCGGATGAAGCGGAACGCGCCCTGCACGCCCTCGTCGCTCCACTCGAGGGATTGCTCGGGCGGCGCCGTGAACATCATGAAGAGGCGCGCCGTGTCGGCACCGAATTCCTCGACGAGCTTCGACGGGTCGACGCCGTTGCCCTTCGACTTCGACATGGTGCCGAGCCCGTCGTGCACCACCGGCTCGCCGTCGCTGACGAGTACGGGCACGCCGTCGCGTACCTCGACATCGGCCGGGTTGAAGAACACGCGCCGCCCGCCCTCGGGATGGCGGTAATAGATGTGGTTCAGCACCATGCCCTGCGTCAGCAGCCTCGCGAACGGCTCGTCGAGCGCAACGAGCCCGAGGTCGCGCATCACGCGCGTCCAGAAGCGCGAATAGAGCAGGTGCAGGATCGCGTGCTCGATGCCGCCGATGTACTGGTCGACCGGCAGCCAGTATTGGGCACGCGCGTCCACCATCGACCCATCGTTGCCCGCGCTCGCGAAACGCAGGAAGTACCACGATGAATCGACGAAGGTGTCCATCGTGTCCGTCTCGCGCCGCGCGGGCGCCCCGCACCTCGGGCAGGCGCAGTTGACGAACTCCGGCGTCTTCGCGAGCGGATTGCCGCTGCCGTCGGGCACGAGGTCCTCGGGCAACACGACCGGCAGGTCCGCGTCGGGCACCGGCACGGTGCCGCAATCAGGGCAATGGATCAGCGGGATCGGGCAGCCCCAGTAGCGCTGGCGCGAAATGCCCCAGTCGCGCAGGCGGAACTGCACGCGCCTGGCTCCAAGGCCGCGCGCTTCGAGCGCCGCCGCGATGGCATCGACCGCCGCGGCGGATTCAAGGCCGGAGAACTCGCCGGAATCGATCGTGATGCCCGGCTCGCCGTAGGCCGGGACCCAGGGCGCGACGGCCTTGTCGTACGCGCCGCCTGCAGGCCGGATGACCGTGACGATCGGGATGCCGTGCCGCCCCGCGAACTCGAAGTCGCGCTCGTCGTGCGCCGGCACGCCCATCACGGCGCCCTCGCCGTAGCCCATCAACACGTAGTTCGCGACCCAGACCTCGATGGCCGCGCCGGTGAAGGGATGGCGCACGTGCAGGCCAGTCGGCAGGCCTTTCTTTTCCTGCGTCGCGACATCGGCTTCCATGGTGCTGCCCCGGCGGCATTCGTCGACGAAGGCCGCGAGTTTCGGGTCGCGCGCCGCCGCGGCGAGCGCAATCGGGTGCTCTGCGGCGATGGCCATGAAGGTGGCGCCGAACAGCGTGTCGGCGCGCGTCGTGAACACCTTGAGCACGCCGCCGCCGTCCATGGCGGCGCTCGTATCGTCGGCATACGGGAAGGCGATTTCGCAGCCGGTGCTCCTGCCGATCCAGTTGGCCTGCATCGTGCGCACGCGTTCCGGCCAGCCGTCGAGGCCGTCGAGAGCGCCGAGCAGCTCGTCGGCATAGGCCGTGATGTTGAGGTAGTACATCGGGATTTCGCGCTTCTCGATCAGCGCGCCCGTGCGCCAGCCCCGCCCGTCGATCACCTGCTCGTTGGCGAGCACGGTCTGGTCGACGGGGTCCCAATTGACGATGCCCGTCTTCTTGTACGCGATGCCCTTCTCGAGCATGCGCAGGAAGAGCCACTGGTTCCAGCGGTAGTAGGACGGATCGCAGGTCGCGATCTCGCGGCTCCAGTCGATCGCGAGGCCGAGCCCCTGCAACTGGCGCTTCATGTAGGCGATGTTCTCGCGCGTCCACTTCGCGGGTGGCACGCCGTTTGCCATGGCGGCGTTCTCGGCCGGCAGGCCGAAGGCGTCCCAACCCATGGGCTGCATGACATTGCAGCCGCGCATGTACATGAAGCGGGTGAGCACGTCGCCGATCGTGTAGTTGCGCACGTGGCCCATGTGCAGGCGCCCGGAGGGGTACGGGAACATCGACAGGCAGTAATATTTTTCGCCGCGCGCGCCCTCGCGCGCCGCGAACACCTGCCGCGAGTCCCAATAGTCCTGCGCGGCGCGCTCGACGCGGGCCGGATCGTAACGTTCGTCCATCGGAGCGGGCAGGATATCATGGGGGCCACCGGGGGTAGCCAATGACACGATTCGCACCGTTCATCCTGGGCCTTGGCCTCGCCGCCGCCTGCGCCGCAGCGCCCGTCACCGGGGCGCCGCCGCAGACACCTGCGATGACGCCGGACATTCCCGCGAAGTTCGTCGCGCCGACGGCCGCGGCCGACTTCGAAAAGCGCAGCGTCGACATCCCGATGCGCGACGGCGTGAAACTGCACACCGTGATCGTCCTGCCGAAGGGCGCGCACCGCGCACCGATCATGCTGACGCGCACGCCGTACAACGCCGAGAAGAACGCCGAGCGCCACGCAAGCCCCTACATGGCGGCCGCCCTGCAAATCGGCGACGACGTGTTCGTCGAGGCGGGCTACATCCGTGTCTACCAGGACGTACGCGGCAAGTACGGCTCCGAGGGCGATTACGTCGCGACCCGCCCGCTGCACGGCCCCCTCAACCCGACCCACGTCGATCACTCGACCGACACCTGGGACACGATCGACTGGCTCGTGAAGCATGTGCCGGAGAGCAACGGACGCGTGGGCATGACCGGATCGTCGTATCCCGGCTTCACGACGCTGATGGGGCTCGTGCACCCGCACCCCGCGCTCAAGGTGGCGGTGCCCATGTGCCCGATGGTCGATGGCTGGCGCGGCGACGACTGGTTCCACAACGGTGCCTTCCGCCAGGGCTTCTTCGACTGGTTCCAGCGGCAGATGACGGAGCGCAAGGAAGGCAAGGCGATCGCGCGCATCGCGAACGACGACTACGCCTTCTTCCTGCGCGCCGGTTCGGTGATGGACGCCGCGCGCACCTACGGCCTCGAGCAACTGCCCTTCCTCACGAAGATCAGCGAGCATCCCGCCTACGACGGCTTCTGGCAGGAGCAGGCGCTCGATCGCATCCTCGCACGCGAGCCGCTCACGGTGCCCGTCATGATCGTCGCGGCACAGTGGGACCAGGAAGACATCTACGGCGCGCGCGCGCTGTACGCGGCGCTCGAGCCGAAAGACACGGCGAACGACAAGGTGTTCCTCGTGCTCGGGCCGTGGCGCCACAGCGGCCAGAACAGCGACCAGCGCGAGCTCGGCCCGCTGCGCTTCGACGGCGATCCCGCGCGCCAGTTCCGCCGCGACGTCATGCGCCCGTTCCTCGACCGCTACCTGCGCGACGACGCGCCGCCCGCAAACACCCCACCGGTGGTCGCCTACGAGACCGGCTCGCAGGCGTGGAAACACTACGACACCTGGCCGCGTTCCTGCGCGCAAGGCTGCGCGGCGAAGTCTCGCCCGCTGTATCTCGCCGCGGATTCCGGCCTGTCCTTCAAGGCACCGACAGCCGCAGGCGCCACCTACGACGAGTACGTTTCGGATCCCGCCAAGCCGGTGCCCAACGTGCCGCGCCCGGTGCGCTTCGACGATGGCGACCAGTGGCGGCCGTGGCTGCTCTCGGACCAGCGCCACGCGGCGGCCCGCACCGACGTGCTGACCTATGTCTCGGAACCGCTCGAGGCGTCGCTCACGATCGGCGGCATCCCGATGGTGAACCTGTTCGCCTCGACGAGCGGCACCGACAGCGACTGGGTCGTGAAGCTGATCGACGTATATCCCGACGTGGTGCCGGACCGGCCGGAACTCGGCGGCTACGAACTCGGCATCGCGATGGACATCTTCCGCGGCCGCTACCGCGACAGCTTCTCCGCGCCCTCGCCGATCCCGGCGGGCAAAGTGCAGCGCTACCGCTTCGCGCTGCCTCAGGCGAGCCACGTGTTCGAGCGGGGGCATCGCATCATGGTGCAGGTGCAGTCGAGCTGGTTCCCGCTCTACGACCGCAACCCGCAGACCTACGTGGAGAACATCTTCTTCGCGAAACCGGGGGATTACCGCAAGGCGACGCAACGGGTGTATCGCGCGGGTGCGACGGCGAGCTTCATCGAGTTGCCGGTCGTACCGTAGCAGCGAAGTGCAGCGGGCGGCGGGCCTGATTGGGAGATCGAGGGCTCCGGTTCCTCACGGGTCGAGCGCCGCCTGCGGCGGTGCCCTCGTCGCGGCGGCGTCCGGCGCACTGTGTCGGTAGAAACGGATAAACCTGCATACGCCGGACGCTGATCGCCGCTCCTCGGCGCTCTCCACGCTCGTCACCGGAGCCCTCGATTTCCCTATCCGGCGCGCGGCCGGCCACGCATCGCAGGCCGCTTCGCTGAGATGCGGAAGAACACCTCACGTAACGACCCTCACCTCAAGGGCATTGACGGTCTGCGAGTTGCAGGCCGCCGGCCGCGGCGCGGTGATTCATCCGCGGACGAGCGTGGAGGGCGCCGAGGAGCGGGGGTCAGAGCGAGGCGTCCGCGACGCCTCAGGTCTTGACGGCACAGTGCACCGAGCGCCCCCGCTCCGAGGGCACGCCCGCGCAGAGGGCGCGCCCGGATAATGAGGAGGCGGCTGAATCAGTGCGCCGCCGGCCCGCCGCCTGCGGTCCGACGCCGCCTACTCGATCCGCACCGGCACGAATATCTCATTGTCATTGCGCTGGATACGCAGCGCGACGGCCTTGCCGGACTTGCGCACCGCCGCCTGCAGGTCCTTGACCGATTCGACGTCCTTGCCGTTGATGCCGAGGATGATGTCGCCGGGCTGCAGTCCCGCGAGCGCGGCCTCGCCCTCGACATCCACGATCACGAGGTTGCCGCTCGTGTCCACCCGTGCCTTCTCGCGCGGATCGAGCGGCCGCACCGAGATGCCGAGTTTCGAGTAGTTGTCCGCGTCGCCGTCGCCGCGCAGCGAGACCTTCTGCATCGGCTCGTCGAGCTCGCCGACCTTGACGGTGACGTGCTTGATCGATTTATCGCGCCACACGTCCATCTTCGCTTCGCTACCGGGCTTGATGTTCGCGATGATGCCGGGCAGCTGCGCCGAGCGGTCCACGTCCTTGCCGTTGACGGAGAGGATCACGTCGCCGGGCTTGAGCCCGCCCTTCGCGCCGGGACCGTCGTCCTCCACCGAGCCCACCAGCGCGCCGCGAGGCCGGTCGAGCCCGAAGGACTCGGCGAACTGCGCGTTCACTTCCTGCACGGTCACGCCGATGCGGCCGCGGCTCACGCGCCCGGTCTTGATGAGCTGGTCCTTCACGCCGGTCGCGACATCGATCGGGATCGCGAACGAGAGGCCCATGAAGCCGCCCGTGCGGCTGTAGATCTGCGAATTGATGCCGACGACTTCACCGGCCAGGTTGAACAGCGGACCGCCGGAGTTGCCGGGATTCACCGCCACGTCGGTCTGGATGAAGGGTACGTAGTTGTCGTCCGGCAGCGAGCGCGAGATGCCGCTGACGATGCCCGCCGTGACGCTGTTGTCGAAGCCGAAGGGCGAACCGATCGCGACCACCCACTCGCCGGGGCGCAGCTTGCTCGGGTCGCCGAACTTCACGGTCGGCAGGCCCTTCGCATCGATCTTGATCACCGCGACGTCGGTGCGCTTGTCGCTGCCGATCACCTTGGCCGTGAACTCGCGCCGGTCGGTGAGGCGCACGGTGACGTCGGTCGCACCGTCGACCACGTGCGCGTTCGTGAGGATGTAGCCGTCGGGCGTGACAATGAAGCCGGAGCCTTCGCCGCGCGCGGGCGGTGCGTTGCCGCCGCGCGGCGTAGGAATGCCGAAGCGGCGGAAGAAATCGTAGAACGGATCGTCCGGCGACATGCCGGGCGGCCCCTGGATGCCATTCGAATTGTCGCGCCGGCTGACGACGTCCACATTGACCACCGCCGGCCCGTACTGGTCGACGAGCGAGGTGAAGTCGGGCAGGCCGCGCACGATCGGTGCGGCGGCGGGTGCCGCCGCGGTTGCGGCAGCCGCCACGGCGGGTGCTGCGGAATCACGCGCGCCGGCGGCCGTGGAGGACTGTGGCGAGCAGGCGGCGAGCGCACCGCAGAATACGGCCACGACGGCGACGCGCCGGGCAAAGGGCTGGGATGCCATGCGTTGCAGACCTATGAGGGTGTCGATGCAGCGGATAGACAGCCGCTGCCGCCGTTCAGTTCCGTAGATCACGGGTAGACCTCCATTTGAAGACCGCGGCGACGCAGGCGGCGGCCGCGAGCAGCACGATGGCCCAGTTGCCGACCCGCGCGTAGGGCGGCAGGCCGGTGCGGGGCGTGATGGCGGCCCTCAGCACGATCTCCCGGTACTGGGGCGCCTCGGCGACGACCTCGCCGCGCGGCCCGATCACCGCGGAAATGCCGTCGTTCGCCGCGCGCACGAGGAAGCGGCCCGACTCGATCGCCCGCATGCGCGCGATCTGGAAGTGCTGGTAGCGCGCGGTCGAATGGCCGAACCAGGCGTCGTTCGTGACATTCACCAGCGCATCGCTGCCCGGCAGCGAGCGCGCCAGCGTGCTGCCGTAGGCATCCTCGTAGCAGATGCCCGTCGCAAGGTGCAGGCCCGCAGCCTGCAACGGCGGCTGCACGGCCTCGCCGCGCGTGAAGTCCGAATACGGCAGGCTCATCAGGCGCAGCCAGCCGCGCACGAACTTCGGCACCGGGAAGAATTCCGCGAAGGGCACGAGGTGGTGCTTGTCGTACCAGGTCACGCCTTGCCCGTCGAGCGCGGCGACCGAGTTGAAGTAGTGCTGCCCGTCATCCGACAGGCGCACGAGGCCCAGAACGAGCGCCGAGCCGCGCGCGCTTGCCTCGCTGTATAGCCTGCCGATGAACGGCACGAGATTGTTGGCAAGGTCCGGCAGCGCGGATTCGGGCATCACGATCAGTGGCTCGCCGAGCGCCTCGCGCGTGAGCTTCGCGTAAAGCCTCAGCGTGGTCTCGCGATTGTCCTCGAGCCACTTGATGTCCTGCGGGACCGCGCCCTGCAGCACCGCCACCCGCACCGGTGGGCCGCTCGCGTGGGTCCAGTCGCGATCGAGCGCGAGCGCCGCGAGCCACGGCGCCGCCAGCAGCAAGAGCGCGGCGCCACGCCCGCGCAGGTCCGGCGCGCGCAACAGCCACACGAGCGTGCCAGCCGAGACGAGCGTCACGGCCGATATCGTGTACACGCCGCCCACCGGCGCAAGCCGCGCGAGCCAGGTGTCGGTCTGGGAATAGCCGAGCGAGAGCCAGGAGAATCCCGACAGGAACCAGCCGCGCAGCCACTCGACCAGGAGCCACGCGGCGGGAATGCCGACGACCCAGCGCCAGGCGCCGCGCGCCGGCAGCCAGCGCGCGACCGCGTAGCCGAGCGCCGCGTGGTAGGCGCCCATGATCGCCACGAGGCCCAGCATCAGCAGGAACGCGATCCACAGCGGCGCGGCGCCGAACACGTGGATGCTGACATAGAGCCAGTAGGTGCCAGCCGCGAAGGTGCCGGCGTTGAACCAGAAGCCGAGCGCCGCGGCATGGCGTGGCGTCGTCCCGTCCCACAGCGCGATCAGGACGGCGGGGCCGAGGATCGCCAATGGCCAGAGCCCGAAAGGCGCGAAAGCCAGCGAGACGGTGGCGCCCGCCGCCGCCGCCGCCAACCGGCGCAGCCAGCGGCGCCGCGCGTCAGTCGGCGCCACGCAGGGCTCGCTCGCCGGGCGGGGCCAGGTCCTCTGGGGTCGTAACGCGCAGGCTCTCCACGCGCCGTCGGTCGGCGCGGGTCACGCGGAACTCGAGGCCGCCGATCTCGACGGTCTCGCCCCGGCGCGGCAGGCGACCGAACTCCTTCATGACGAGGCCGGCCACCGTGTCGAACTCGTCGTCCGGGAAGCGCGTGGCGAAGAAGTCGTTGAACTCCTCGATCAGCGTGACGCCGCGCACGGTGAACTGGCGCTCGGCGTCCTTCCTGATGTTGAGGTCTTCCTCCACATCGAACTCGTCGTCGATCTCCCCGACGATCTGCTCGATGACGTCCTCGATCGTCAGCACGCCGGCGACGCCGCCGTACTCGTCGACGACGATCGCCATGTGGTTGCGGTTGCCGCGGAATTCCTTCAGCAGCACGTTGACGCGCTTCGCCTCGGGCACGAACACCGCCGGTCGCATGCATTCGCGGATGTCGAAGCGCGCCGTGCCGCCTTCCGCGAAGACGCGCAGCAGGTCCTTCGCGAGCAGGATGCCGACGATGTCGTCGCGGTCGTCGTCCATCACCGGGAAGCGGGAGTGCCCCGACTCGACGACCTTCGGCAGGATCACGTCGGCCGGGTCATTGCGCCGCACGAACACCATCTGCGCGCGCGGGATCATGATGTCGCGCACGCGCAGGTCGGCGACGTCGAGCACGCCTTCGATCATGCCGAGCGCGTCGGCGTCCAGGAGACCGCGCGCATTCGCCTCGCGCAGGCTCTCGAGCAGGGCCTCGCGGTCCTCGGGGGCCCCGGCGACCGAGCGCTTGAGCCGCTTCAGCCAGCGCCCCGTGGCGTTGCCCTCGGTATCGTTCGCATCCTTCGGCATGTCAGGTCCTGGCGCGGTAGGGGTTGGCGATGCCGAGCCGACGCAGCACCGCGATTTCGCGGCGCTCCATGCGCGCGGCGTCCGCATCCTTGATGTGGTCGAAGCCGACGAGGTGCAACGCACCGTGCACGACGAGGTGGGCCCAGTGCGCCGCGAGGACCTTGCCCTGCTCGCGCGCCTCGCTGCGCACCACCGCGGCGCAGATCACGAGGTCGCCGAGGGGGCGCTGGGCCGCCGCCGGCCGCCCGCCCGCGGGCAAGGACGGCGCCGGGAAAGACAGCACGTTCGTCGGCTTGTCCTTGCCGCGCCACGCCGCATTCAGCCGGCGGCTCTCCGCCGGTGCCACGATGCGCACGGCGAGTTCGCGTCCGGCGCCACGCGTGCCGAGCGCGGCGCGCGCCCAGCGTGACATGGCCGCCGCGGACGGCGCCCAGGCGCGCGAACTGCGCTGGATCTCGATGGCAAGCGACGTCCGGCTCATCGCTCGCCGCGCCCGGCCTCGCCGCCGCGCGCCTCGTAGGCCTGCACGATCCGCTGCACGAGCGGGTGGCGCACCACGTCCTGCGAATCGAAGAACGTGAACGCAACGCCCTCGACGCCGCGCACGACGTCGATCACGTGGCGCAGCCCCGAGACCTTGCCGCTCGGCAGGTCGGTCTGGGTGACATCGCCGGTCACCACCGCCTTCGAGCCGAAGCCGATGCGGGTGAGGAACATCTTCATCTGCTCGATCGTGGTGTTCTGCGCCTCGTCGAGGATCACGAAGGAATCGTTGAGCGAACGGCCGCGCATGAAGGCGAGCGGCGCCACCTCGATGACATTGCGCTCGATGAAGCGCGCGACGCGGTCGAAGCCCATCATTTCGTAGAGCGCGTCGTACATCGGGCGCAGGTAAGGGTCGACCTTCTGGGTGAGGTCGCCGGGCAGGAAACCGAGGCGCTCGCCCGCCTCGACCGCCGGGCGCACGAGCACGATGCGGCGCACGCGATCGGCGTGCAACGCCTCGACCGCGCAGGCGACCGCGAGGTAGGTCTTGCCGGTGCCTGCGGGGCCGATGCCGAAGCTCAGGTCGCAGCGCAGGATATTGCGCAGGTAGTTCCGCTGGTTCGGCCCGCGCGCGCGGATCAGGCCGCGCGGCACCCGCAGGTTCGCGCCTTCGGCCCGCCCGTCCTCGTCGCCGCCGACTTCGGGGTGCAGCGGCCGGTCGCGCGACTCGGCGTCGCGCTCGCGCTCGCGCAGCGCGAGGTGCACTTCCCCGGGGCTCGCCCCCTCCTCGCCGGTGTTGTGTGCATAGAGGTCGCGCAGCACGTTCTCCGCCGCCTCGGCCTGCTCGCCCGACACGCGAAACACGTTGCCGCGCCGGCGGATCTGGACGCCGAGCCGCGACTCGACGAGCTTCAGGTTCTCGTCGAGCGGCCCGCAGAGGCTCGCGAGCCGCGCATTGTCGGCCGGCTCGAGCTCGAATTCGTGCACGCCCTGCGCCGCTGCCCGGCTCACGCCGCGGCCCCGCCCGCCGGTGCCGCCGCCGCGGGTCGCAGCAGGCGCCCGCGCAGGGAATTCTTCAGCGCGGCAGTGATCTCGACCTGCACGAAGCGGCCGATCAGTCCGGCTGGGCCCGCGAAATTCACCCAGCGGTTGTTCTCCGTGCGCCCCGCGAGTTCGTGCGCATCCTTCTTCGCCGGCCGTTCGACGAGCACGCGCTGCACGCTGCCGACCATCGTGCCGCTGATCGCGCGCGCCTGGCCATCGAGCTGCGCCTGCAGGCGCGCAAGCCGCTGCTGCTTTTCTTCCTGCGTGGCGTCGTCGGGCAGCGAGGCGGCCGGCGTGCCCGGCCGGCGGCTGTAGAGGAAGCTGAAGGACTGGTCGAAGCCGACGTCGCCCACGAACCTGAGCGTCGCGTCGAAATCGCGCGCAGTCTCGCCGGGAAAGCCGACGATGAAGTCGGAGCTGATCGCGATGTCCGGCCGCACGGCGCGCAGCTTCCTCACCTTGTCCTTGAACTCGAGCGTGGTGTAGCCGCGCTTCATCAGCGCGAGCACCCGGTCCGAGCCGCTCTGCACCGGCAGGTGCAGGTGGTTCGCGAGCTGCGGCACGTTCGCATAGGCCTCGATCAGGCTGTCGGTGAACTCGAGCGGGTGCGACGTGGTGAAGCGGATGCGCTCGATGCCACGCACAGCGGCGACGTGGTGGATGAGGGTCGCGAGGTCGACGATCGCGCCGTCGGCCATCGGGCCCGCATAGGCGTTCACGTTCTGGCCAAGGAGCGTGACCTCGGCGACGCCTTGCGCGGCGAGGCGTTCCACCTCCTCGATGACACTCGCGAACGGCCGGCTCACCTCGTCGCCGCGCGTGTAGGGCACCACGCAGAAGCTGCAGTACTTGCTGCAGCCTTCCATGATCGAGACGAATGCGGACGCGCCCTCGGCGCGCGGCGCCGGCAAGTGATCGAACTTCTCGATCTCGGGGAAACTCACGTCGACGACCGCGCGGCCGTTGCGCTTCACCGCGGCGATCATTGCCGGCAGGCGGTGCAAGGTCTGCGGCCCGAACACGAGGTCGACGAACGGCGCGCGCGCGACGATCGCCTCGCCCTCCTGGCTCGCGACGCAGCCCGCGACGCCGATCAGCACCTCGGGCCGTTGCTGCTTCAGCAGCCGCCATTCGCCGAGCAGCGAGTACACCTTGTCCTCGGCCTTCTCGCGCACCGAACAGGTGTTCATCAGCAACAGATCGGCGTGCGCCGGGTCGTCGGTGGCGACGAAGCCGCCGGTCGCCTGCAGTACGTCCGCCATGCGCGCGGAGTCGTACTCGTTCATCTGGCAACCGTAGGTCTTGAGGAAATATCGGCCGGACATGGGGGGCGGGCGGTCCAAACGGGAAAGTCTACCGAATCCGCCCGCGCCCCGCGATCTTGTTTAGCTAAATCAACGACTTAGAAAGGAATATCGTCGTCAAAGTCGTCTTTCTCGGTCGAACTCGTGACCGGAGCCTGGGAGTACTCGTCGTCCCCGCCGCGGCTGCGGCCGCCGCCCTGGCCGCCACCCGAGCTTCCGCCACCACCGCCACCGCCACTGCCGCCGCGCGCGCCGAGCATCTGCATTTCGTCGGCGATGATTTCGGTGGTGTAGCGGTCGTTGCCCTGCTTGTCCTGCCACTTGCGGGTGCGCAGGCTCCCCTCGATGTAGACCTGCGAGCCTTTGCGCAGGTATTCGCCGGCAATCTCCGCGAGGCGGCCGAACATGGCCACGCTGTGCCACTCGGTGCGCTCCTTCATCTCGCCGCTCTGCTTGTCCTTCCAGGCCTCGCTGGTGGCGATGCGCAGGTTCGTGACCGAGCTGCCGGAAGGCATGGCGCGGGTTTCGGGGTCCTGACCGAGGTTGCCGATGAGGATGACTTTGTTGATGCCGCGTGCCATGTCGTTGCCTTTCGTACGTGCGGCCAAGTATGCGAAACGGTGGCCGCCGCGTGGGGTGGAGAATCTGCCCGAATCACCCAGATTCGGGATGGGCCGGATTCTTTCATGCCGCGGCCCGGCGCGCCATGGCCGGGACCGCCCGCGCTACGGCCAGATCGTCGGCGGATTCGGAAACCGGTCGCCGCGCAGCGGCACGACGCAGAAGCGGTGGCCGGTGGGCGCCTCCATGACCCACCAGTCGCGCACCTGCCGGACGCGCCGTGCGCCGAGGTTCTCGAGGCGCTGCGCTTCGGCCTCGACGTCGTCGGTGACGATGTCGAGATGCAGGCGGCTCTCGTGTGGCACACGCTGGACCTCGATGTTGAGCCCGTCCTCCTTCGCCTCGAGCGGCACGTAGCCCGCATCCTCCTCCGCCGACGACGGCCGCGGACGGCGGCCCAGCGCGGCGCCCCAGAACTCCGCCGCGGCGGGCAGATGGTCGACCTGGCAGTCGATGATGAAACCGGCGAGCGCACTGCGATGCATGGCGGGTCCCGACCGCGGAGTGGGGATTGGAGTCTACAACCTGCCGCCGGCCCTACAAGCGGCAGGCAAGTGGCCGTATGCTCGCCCGCATGATCTCGCGCCGCGTCGTGACCGCAGGCCTGCTCGCCGGCAGTACCGCAACGTTTGCCCGGGCCCGCGACGAAGGCCTCGTGGCCCTGCCCGGGAAGCAGCCGCTCATCAAGCGTGCCTTTCGCCCGCCGAACTACGAGACGCCGCTCGCCGGCCTGCGCACGCCGTACACAAGCAATGACGTCTTCTTCGTGCGCTACCACCTCGCCAATATTCCCGAGGTCGACGCGCGCGACTGGCGGCTGCAGGTCGGCGGCGCGAGCATCGCGCGGCCGCTGTCGCTCTCGCTCGCGGACCTGAAGCGCGACTACGAACAGGTCACCGTCAACGCCATCAACCAGTGCTCGGGCAACCGCCGTGGCCTCTTCACGCCGCGCGTGCCGGGCGTGCAGTGGGGCTACGGCGCGATGGGCAACGCCCGCTGGGGCGGCGTGCGCCTGCGGGACATCTTGCGCAAGGCGGGCCTCGCCGCCGATGCCGTCGAAGTGTCGTTCGACGGGGCGGACACGGCGCTCATGCCGAAGACGCCGGATTTCGCCAAGAGCCTGCCGGTCGGGCGGGCAATCGACGAAAACGTGCTGGTGGCGCTTGAAATGAACGGCGAGCCGCTGCCGCACTGGAACGGGGCGCCCGCCCGCCTCGTCGTGCCCGGCTGGACCGCGACCTACTGGGTCAAGCACCTGACGGAGATCCGTGTGGAACCGCGGCCGTTCGAGGGATTCTGGATGGCCTCTTCCTACCGGCTGCCCACCGGCCTCTTCCCCGGCGCGCCGTTTGCGAGCCAGACGACGAAGGAAACGACACCGATCACGGAGATTCTCGTCAATTCGTTCGTGACGAGCCATGTCGATGGCGAACGCCTGCGGCGAGGCCGGCCGGTCGAGTTGCGGGGGTGGTCCTGGGACGGCGGCTCGGGCATCGCGCGCGTCGAAGTGTCCCTCGACGGCGGACGCGCGTGGCGCGATGCGGCACTCGGCGAGGACATGGGCCGGTTCTCATGGCGGCAGTTTCGCGTGCCGCTCGACACCTCGCGGGCCGGGCCGATTGACGTGGCCGTGCGCGCGCAAGCCCGTAGTGGCGCCGTGCAACCCGAAAAGCTGGTCGTGAACGCACCGGGCTATCATCACAACATCATCCAGAAGCTGACGCTGGAGGTCGCATGAAGCGCGTCCGTGTTGCCTTGTGCGCGGGCTGGCTCGCCGTGGTCGCCGGCACGGGGCGGGCCGGCGAGGAGACGGTCGTGCTGCGCGACGCACCCGGCCGCGACCTCACGCTCGCGCGCTGCGTGATCTGCCATAGCGTCGATTACATCGAGGCGAATGCGCCCGTCATGGATCGCGCGCTCTGGCAGAAGACGATCCGCAAGATGGTCGACCGCTATGGCGCGCCGGTCACCGACGAGGACGCCGCCACCATCCTCGACTACCTGACCGCGCAGTACTCGGCCGCGCGCTGACGGCCGCGCAGCCTCAATCCTGCCCGAATACTGCGCCGCCGCCTGCGAGCCAGGCGCGCTCCTGCGTCGTCGATTCGCGCCCGAGGAGCCGATTGCGATGCGGGAAGCGGCCGAAGCGCTCGATGATTTCGCTGTGTTGCCGCGCATAGCCGAGGTAGCCATCGAACAGCGCGTGCCAGTCCTCGGGCGCCGCGGCGCGCAGCGCCGCGAAGAGGCGCATCGATTCGCGCTGGTCGGCGAGCGCTTCGCTGTGCTCGAAAGGCAGGATCATGAACGCGCGCTGCGCGAGGTCGAGTTGTTCGAGGAACCCCGCCTCCACGGCCTCGCGCGCGGTTGCGAGCGCAATCGCGTCACCCGCGAATGCGCGCGCGGTGCCGCGCCAGGCATTGCGCGGGAACTGGTCGAGCAGCAGCACGAGGGCGAGCGCCGGGCACGGCTCATCCGCCCACGCCGCCAGCTCATCGCGCAACGCCGCTTCGACGAGCGGCAAAAACCGGCCCCTGATCGAGTCGTCGACTTCGCGGGAGCCGCCGAACCAGAAGGCGTGGCGCGCCTGCGCGGCGGCGAGGTCCTGGCAGGCGCCGGCGAACCAGAACTCGAGGACGTCGTCGACTCCTTCCCTCATGCGGGCAGCAATAGCAAGGCACGGCGCCCGCGGCAAGCGCACCGCACGTTGCCCACCCGCCGCGGCCCGTCCTAGACTCGGGCGCATGCGCACTCTCCTGCCGTGGCTGATGCTCGCCGTGGCGGCGCCCGCCGCCGCCGCGTCACCCGGACCGCTTCCCGTCGAAGCCGCCGCGCGCTTCGCGCAGCTCGCGCTCGACTGCGTGCAGCGCGAGTACCCGAACAAGATCTCGCATGTCCTCGCGAGCGACCGCGATGCACGAACGCCGCGCGAGCTCACGCCGGTGTTCTACGGCTGCTTCGACTGGCACTCGGACGTGCACGGCCACTGGCTGCTCGCGCGACTCGCGCGCCTGCACCCGGACGCGCCCTACGCACCGCTCGCACGCGCCGCGCTCGCGCGCAGCCTCACGCCGGCCGGCATCGCCGCGGAAGTCGCCTATCTCGGGACGCCGGGGCGCGCGTCGTTCGAGCGCCCGTACGGCCTCGCGTGGCTCCTTGCCCTCGCCGCCGAACTGCGCGCCTGGGGTGACGCCGACGCCCGCGCCTGGTCCGCGGCGCTCGCGCCGCTCGAGCAGGCAGCTGCCGCGCGCCTGTCGGACTGGCTGCCGAAGCTCGCCTATCCGATCCGCACCGGGGAGCACAACCAGACGGCATTTTCGTTCGGCCTCGTGTGGGACTGGGCGGCCGCCACCGGCGACAGTGCGATGCTGGCGCTGCTGCGCGGGAAGGCCGCGACCTTCTACCAGCGCGATCGCGATTGCCCGATCGCCTACGAGCCATCGGGCGAAGACTTCCTCTCGCCCTGCCTCGCGGAAGCCGATTTCATGCGGCGCGTCCTCGCACCGGCGCAGTTTGCGCAGTGGCTCGGCGCCTTCCTGCCCGGCATCCCGCGCACGGACAAGCCGTGGCTCGCGCCGGGCATCGTCACCGACCGCTCGGATCCGAAGCTCGCGCATATCGACGGGCTCAATCTCAGCCGCGCGTGGATGCTGCGCGGCATTGCACGCGGCCTGCCGGCGCGCGATGCGCGGCGCGCAGCGCTCGAGTCCGCTGCCGCCGCACACGCCGCGGCCGCCCTGCCCGCCGTCACCGGCGAGCACTACGAGGGCGGCCACTGGCTCGGCACGTTTGCGGTCTATTTGCTGACAGGCCAACGCCCATGAGCAGGATCGAATTCGAGGAAGGCGCCGTGAGCATCGACGCGGCCGTGATCGCCGAGGGTTTCGGCATCGACGCGGCGCTCGTCCAGGGCCTGATGAGGGACGGACGGATCACGAGCACCTGCGAGCGCGGCGTCGATGAAGATGCGGGCCGGCACCGGCTGACTTTCCATTTCAGCGGCCGCAGCCTGTGCATCGTCGCCGACGGGTCCGGCCGGATCGTCGAGAGCACAATGTCCCGGCGCCCCCGGCGGGCGCGTCGCCTGCCCTGACGCGAGCGGCCGGTGCGCCGCGCTCGTGCGGCGCACCGGCCTTCCAGTCAGTGATGCCAGCGGTGATCGCAGCGGGTTCGCTGGAAGTTGCGCTTGCCGATCCAGTGCGCCACGCGGCGCCCGAGGTCGGCGCCATCCCACACCGAACTGCGATAGTGCATGCCGCCGTAGACGCGCGCGTCCACGACTTCGCGCACGAACTCGTTCGTGGAGCGGAACTCGCGCACCGGCGACAGCAGTCCCGGCACCGTGCTGTCGATGATGAATGACAGTTTCCGCGTGCCGTAGAATTGGCGCAGCGTTTCAGCCGCCGCTCCCGCGGCGCAACCGTGCGCGGCCGGGTATTCCGGATGATTCGGCGTCGGCAGGAAGGGCGCCCAGCCCGAATCGGGCGCCGTCGCGTCGTTGCCGTCTTCCGCCGCGCGCGGGATCGCGGTGCGCGGCCGCCAGAAGCGATAGTGGTATTTCGACTCGAAGCAGGCAAGCGTCGCATCCGACTGCGCGACCCACAGGGCCGCGAGCAGCCGCGCATTCGCGGCGATGCCTTGCGGGTCGGTCGCGAAGCGGCGCAGGTTGCGCGCCCAGAAGTACGGCGGGGGCTCGGTGTGGAAGCGCGCCAGGTCGGACTGCTCCGCCGTGCGCAGCACGCTCGCCGTCGAGCCCATTTCCTTTACCTCGTTGAAGACGTCCGCGTATTCCTCGCTGGCGAGCGCGGGTGGCCCGGGAGCCCGAAAGCGCGCGGCCGACGGGATGGCGTAGGGCTCGAGGTAGGGCACGAACGGATTGACGAGCGGCACGCCGGGTATCGGTTCGAAGTCGCCCACGGCGCCCGTCGGCGTGTATGTGGCCGGCCCCATGCGCCCGTCGTTCGCGCGCAGCGCCAGCACCCGGGAGGCGACGTCCGCCCCCACGGCGAGGCCCCTGGCTTTCGACGCGTCGGCCCCCGCCGCAGCGACGAAGGCGTCGTACGCGGGCTGGTAGAGGGCGGCGCGGCCCGGGAAGAGACCCTTCAGCACCTGGTAGGCCGCACCGACCGCGGCCGCTTCCTGCGAAGCGCCGCGCGTCGGCACCCGCGGAGTCGCGGCAAAGGGGCGGTAGTGCCCGTCGATCGCCGTCACGGCGTCGTACATGGCGACGTGCAGCGTCGCGAGGTCGGTCGTATAGATGGGTCGCTGCTCGGCCTCCGTCACCGGTGCCGGCAGGACCGTGCCCATGGGTGGCGCGATCGTGTTGATCGCGATCTCGTCCCAGGCGCCGATGACATCGGCCCGCGCGAGCATCGGCACGATGCCGAGTAGCAGCACGCCCGCTGCCGCAATCCCCCTGGAAATCCCTCGCCATTGCGCTTTCATTCGATTTCTCCCCGGCCACCGTGGCCGACTTTGGCAAGGGAGACTCGCGCGGGAAGCGGGCCCCGCGCATGACGAGCGGCTGAAGATCGCCTGAAGGTTCGTGAAACCCAAGGCGCGGCGGGTGCGCACCGATTCAGGCCCGACCGGCTCCGGGGTCCACGGTGAGCTGCATGATCTCGAAGCCTTTTCCGGCCAGCCGCACCTCGTCGCCCACGCGCGCGCCGATCAGCGCCTCGGCCACGGGCGACACCCAGCTGACGAGGCCGCGCGCAGGATCCGCCTCGTCTTCGCCGACAATGCAGAGGGTACGCGTGGCCCCCGTCTCGTCGCGCAGCGTCACCGATACGCCGAAGCGGGCGACCTGCGGCGCGGGCGCAGTCGTCACGAGCCGCGCGCTCGCCTTGCGCTGCACCCAGTAACGCAGGTCCCGCTCGATCGCCGCGAGCGCGGCGACGTCGGGGTTGCCCGCTCCGCTGCGCGCGGCCTGCCGCGCGGCGCTGCGCGCCGCCTCGAGCTCGCGGACCTGTGCGTCGATCTGCGCCAGGCCACTCGCGGTCACGAGATTCGGGTGCGGGCTGATCGCCCGCTCGGGCAGCACGACTTCGCCATCGCCCTCCTTCACGAAGGCGCGGCTCATGGCGCGCGCACCCCGGCCTCGAGGCGCTCCGCGAAGCGCACGCGGCCCGTGGCGCGGGCATGGCTGGCCAGGGTGCGCAGGTCGTCGGGTCGGGCGACGGTCACACCGGGCAAGGCATCGTGGGCGGACTCGAACAACTCGAGGGCGAGCGAGAGCCTGCGCGCGGCGAGGAGCCGCGCGATCACGAGCTGTGCGACAAGCGCGTGGGCGCGCGCATCGTTCCAGTCCGCCGCGCGGGCGAGGAAGGCGCGTGTGTCGGCCTCGATCTCGGACGCCGGCGATTCGTCGAGCCAGCGGCGCAGCGGCCCGATGACTTGCTCCGCCTCATGGATGCGGGCCGGGACGTAAGCGTCGTCGAGCAGCGCCGCGCGACGCCGGTCCCGCTCGCGCCATTCGCGCTCGGCGGTGCGCTCGGGACTGACCTGCGGCTCGAAGCCGAGGGCCTCACGCCGCTCGTAGATCGCGCCGCCGATCAGGCTGAACAGCGACAGCAGCAGCCACTGCGCCACGGCGGTCTTCACGATTTCCCACAGCGGCAGCGCATCGATGCCCCACCACACGAGGGCGAATGCGAGCGTTGCCGCGAGCAGGACGAGGTAGGCGCCGCCGAGGCCGCGGATGACGCGCGCGAGCGTCAGCGGGTTGAGCGCCTCGAGGGCGCTGCCCGTCACCCCGAGCACCGCGGCCGTCGCGGGCAGCAACAGCAGGACCAGGCCGCCGATCACTTGGCCCGCCGCACCGCCGACCCACCACGCGAGCCCGAACCCCGCTGCACAGATCGCAAGCTGCATGAGCGGGCGCTGCTCCACCGGGTTGACCATTTCAACGGACAACACCGGTGGCTCATCGATGCCCTCGGACGACAGGTCGAGCAGCACGTAGGCGTACTTGAAAAGCCAGGAGAGCACGATGAGCTGGAGCGGCAGGCCGAGGAGGCCCGCCTGCGAGGCGAGCGCCAGCAGCAGGCTCAGGGTCGCGATGAGCAGCAGGCCCGTCGGGCGCGCCGGTCGCAGGGCGTGGCGCAGGAGCTTCATGCGCCGATTGTCGCAGCTATTGGATGCGCACGCGCAGGCGCAGCGTGAACGAGGGCTGCCCGGCCCCGCCCGCGGCGTTCATCGTGCCCGCGGGCGCGATGCGCACGCCGGTGACTGCGGCGTCGAATCCCTGTCCGTCCGGCACGGGCGTGTAGTTGTAGGGTGCGCCCCCGCCCGGCTGGTTCGAATAGCTGACCTGCGTCGCCACATTGAACGTGAGGCCGCTCGCGGGCGCGCCGTCGATGAACTCCACGGGCCCACCGCCACCGGCCGCGACATACAGCGCAGAGTTCGCCGGAACGGGATCGCTGACCACGAGCGAACTGGCATCCACGGTGCCCGGGCCGGAATTGATGACGGTGATCGAATAGCGCACCACGGCACCCGGGATGCGCTTCGGGTTGGCAGCGGCATTGAGCGGATCGGTCAACACCTCGGAGATCTTCGCAACCTGCAATGTGGGCAGCGGCAGGGCCACGTTGAACCCGCCGACGCCCAGGTCGAACACATTCCCCTCCGTGCCTTCCTCCGCGGTGACCCGCATCGACCAGCCGCCGATCGCGGCGCCGGGCGGCAGCGCGTAGGCGTATTCGTAGGTGCGCGTATCGGTGCCGGAATCGGCGACCTGGGTCATCGCCGCATTCGCCACCTGCGTCGCCCCATTGGCATCGACGAGGTCGAGCCGTGCGCCGGCGATATCGAAGCTGCCGAAGGGGTCGCCCACCACGGCGCGCACATGCACGGTGCTGCCGGGATAGAAGGACGCCGTGGCGGACCCGCCGGGATAGGCCGCGCTGAAACTCGCGACGCTGTCGACGTTGATGACCGTATTGCTGGCCAGCACCACGCGCGAATACGCGATGCCGCCGCTGAAGGGGTGCACGCGCGTCACTGTCGCACCAGCGGCCGGCACGGATTGGCGCACGCTCAATGTCAGCGTCGAGCCGGCTGGAAAGGTCCGCGCAACGGCGTTGGGCAGTACGATCTGCGTCGGAAATCCGCTTCCGGTCATGTTGTTCGGAATCGAGTTCAACGCGACCGTGGTGGTCGCCACCGTACCGAGGCTGCTGCTCGAGAGCGTGACGACGAGCGTGCGGCTGCCGCCCCCGCCGCCGTTGCGCGACAACCATAGGGGCACGGCGATGTTGCCTGCCGGAATCGTTACCGCCCGCCGCAGCGGTGGCGAGAGTACCCAGGCGTTCGTCGCGCCGGCACCGATCGTGACCACGGGCTCACCCGATGCGGACGGGACGCGCGACAGAGGTGTCCCTGCGGTACCGCGCAGGTAGAGCGGCTTGTTGCCCGCAGATGGAATCTGCGAGGGCGACACGATCACCTGGGGGGCTGCGGGCGCGGCCCCGGTACCGAAAGGATTCGTGACCGTCGCCGTATTGTCGATCGGCGTGCCCGGCGAGGCGCCTGCCGCAATCACCACATCGAAAACGATCGTCACCGCACCGCTCGGCGGCACGGCAATGCCCGATACGTCGAGCTGCGCGGGTGTGGAACTGTCGATGGCGCCGGGCGGAATGCTCACCACGGCCAGGGACGTGGTATTGGGCGGCAGCGGGTCGGTGACGGACACCGCGGGCGCCGCGACGCCGGCTGATTCCCGCAACGTAATCGTGTAGCGCAAAGTGTCGCCGGCATCCGCTTCGCCGCCATTGAGGTCGACAACCGCCTTCGTCGAGGTGGATAGATCCGATGCGACCACGACGGCCGGATCCGTCGCCGAATTATTGCCGGGGGCGAGATCGACGCTTGCACTGGAGACTTGGGCACTGTTGGCGACGGCAGGTATCGCAGCGGCGCCGACCGCCACGGTGAGCGTGATGTCGGGCAACGACTGGCCCGGGTCGAGGAAGGGCGGGTGCGTACAGGTCACGAGCTGGCCCGATGCGCCGCAGGTCCAGCCGGTGCCCACCGCCGAAACGAATGTAAGGCCGGCCGGCAACGTGTCCGTCACGGTCACGACGTTGTCTTCGCGCTGCTGGCCCGCCGCATTCGAGACCCGGAGCGTGTAAACGCCGTTCGCCCCGGCGGCGAAGTTGCCCGCATGGCTCTTCGTGATCGAGAGGTCCACCGTCGGCTCGCTGGTCGCCGACACGACTTGCGCGAGCAGCAGCACGAGATCGGCGCCGGCGGCAAACCGGGTGGTGGCCGAAGTCTGTCCCGGCGTGAGGAGCGCAGAGACATCGAAGGTATCGACGTCGAAGCCGTAGCTCGCGGCGTCGCCGATCGAGTTGACGGTGCCGTCGTAGGGCTGGATGAGCGGGTTGCTGCCCGCCACGTTGATGCCGTCGTTGAGCGCGGTGCCGTTGAAGCGCAGCTCTTCGGAGATCCCGTTCATCGGAGTGGAGTTGTCGGGATCGCCTTCGATGGCTACCACGGCGACACGCCCGTCGATATCAGTCACCGGAATCCGGAAGCCGTCCGGATTGAGGTTGAGTGCGCTGCCACGAAACGGCTCGAGGCCGTCGAAGACATTGATCGCGCGCAGGCGCTCGGCCGGCGAACCGTAGATCACGACGAGCGACCAGCCCGCCGCCACGGCCGAGCTGCCGCAGTGGGGCGCGCCCGTGTTCACGGTGAGGCCGCTGAAGGTGTAGCTGCCGTTGCCGGCGACGCGGCTCGTCACGTCGGCGAAGCCGCCGAAATAGGCGAAGGGAGTGCCACCGTTGTTGTAAGTGGCCGTGAAGGTCCGGCTCGCGGCCACGCCACCGCCGTTCAGGACCACGTTGGCGTCGACGGTCGAGCCCGAACCGCCCCAATAGAGATAGGCGGCCACCACGGACGCGCCGATGGGAATACCCGTGAGGGCCGCGGTACCCGAGGCGCCCACCGCGCAGGCGTTGCCGCCATTGTCCTGCGTGCGCAGCGTACCGCCCGTGGCGACGACATCGATGTTGCCGGTCAGGCGCGTGTAGCGCGTGATCGGCGTCTGCTGCGCATGGGCGTAGCCACCGATCGCGAACACCGCCAGCAGCAGGCATGCACGGCTGAGGCGCATTGCGCGGTCCCGCCCTCCCTGGTGTGGAAGCGAAGCATACCGTCGCGGCCGCGGGGCCTGCGCGGGTGAAGAGTGACGCCATCGGCATTTTACAATTCCTGCCGCCGCGATCCGGGATAACTTAAGACACCCGTCACACTCGACCGGAACGGCCGGCGACGAGAATGCGGGCACCTCGCCACGGAAGGCGCCTAGAACGTGTATCGGTCGCTCAAACCTGAACTTTAGGGGATCTCGCATGAAAGCCATGGGCCAGTCATTTTCGCTCGCCGTGCTCGCGCTGCTGCCGGCCGGCCCCACCCTCGCGCAGGAAAAGGGCTGCATCGAACTCAAGACCACGGCGCAGACCGAGCAGGTCACGGTTGGCGCCGACGGCCAGCGGCAGACGACGCTCGTCCCCGCCGCCACCGTCACGCCCGGCACCGAAGTGATCTGGACGGTGACCGCCACGAACGTCTGCGGCAAGCCCGCGGGCGACGTCGCCATCGACAGTCCCGTACCGGAGCACATGGTGTTCATCGCCGGATCGGCGGTCGCCGCCGCCTTCACGGTCAGCTATTCGATCGACGGCGCCCGCTACGGCAGCCCCGAGGCGCTGAACGTGCGCGAAGCCGACGGCAGCACGCGCCCCGCCCGTCCCGAAGAGTACCGCCACGTCCGCTATGCGATGCGCGCCGCGCTCGCGCCGGGCGCGGCCGTGACCGCGCGCTATCGCACGCGCGTCGAGTGACGTTTCCAGTTCGAGTCGCAAACCCAAGGAGTATCGCAATGATCCATGCATGGATGACACGGCGGGCCGGCCTCGCCGTCTTCACCCTCGCCGCGTTCGGCGCGTGGCAGACGGCAGGCGCCGTCGGCACCGCGGCCAACACGACGGTCAGCAACCAGTCGACCGTGAGTTACAGCGTCGGCGGCGTCGCGCAGGCGCCGATCCCGAGCTCCCCGACCGGCAACACCACGCCGGGCGGCGGTGCGCCGACCACCTTTGTGGTCGACAACCGCATCGACCTCACCGTCGCGGAAAGCTCGGGCGGCAACACGCCAGTGACGCCCGGCCAGTTGAACCAGGTGACCGGATTCACCGTCACCAATACGGGCAACGCGGCGCAGGGCTACCAGCTCACGCCGACGAACCTCGTGGGCGGTGCGCTGTTCGGCAACACCGACAGCACCGACGTCGCGAACCTGCGGGTGTTCGTCGACAGCAACGCCAACGGCGTCTATGACGCCGGCGTCGACACGGCCACCGCCATCGACACCCTGGCGGCGGACGCGAGCGTCGCCGTGTTCATCGTGTCCGACATTCCGGGCACGGCGACCAACGGGCAGTTCGCCAACGTGCAGCTGAGCGCGCGCGCCGCGGTCGCGGGCACGAACGGCGCCACGCTCGCCACCGAGACGAGCGGCGCCGACACGCCGGGCAGCGTCGACATCGTGTTCGGCGACGCCGCGCGCGACGCCACCGAGGTGTCGGCCGACCAGTACGCCGTCTCCTCGGCCGCGCTGTCGGTGCAGAAGACCTCGGCGGTCGTCGACGACCCGTTCAACGGCACGACCAATCCGAAGGCGATCCCGGGCGCGCATGTCGAGTACGCGATCGCGATCTCGAACACCGGCGCCGCGGCCGCCACCGGCCTGCAGATCAACGATCCGCTGCCGGCCAACACGGCCTTCCGCACGGGCGGCTACAACGCCGGCGCGAACGATGTGTCGATCACCGTGGGCGCAGGCCCCGCGACATTCTGCATCGCGGAAGCCGGTGCCGACTCGAACGCCGACGGGTGCTCGCGCACCGCCACCGACCTGGTCGTGGGCGCACCGGCCCTGACGACCGTCGCGATCGGCGCGGGCAACGCGGTGACCGTGCGCTTCCAGGTCACCATCAACTGAGGACGGGCAGCCTCACGACGAGGTGATCTTGACGGGCCTGCAAGGCAATACTCCTGCGACACCCCGGGGCGGGTCGGCGAAAAGCCGGCCTGCCCCGGCGGCGTTTTGGCGGCGCCTCGCCGCGCGCGCAGGCTTCGTATTCGCCCTCGCGCTCTGCGCGGCAAGCGGGACGCAGGTCCTTGCGCAAACGCCACCCGGCACGGTGATCCGCAACGTCGCCGCGGTGGAGTTCCTCGGCCCGGGCGGGGCAACCCAGCGCGTCCTCACGAACGCCGCCGACCTGGTGGTCGTCCCGCCGCCGAGCCGCGCCACCCTCACCCTGCTGCGCGCGGACCCGCAGGCACCGCAGGCGAGCACGGCGCCCACGCAGTGCATCGGCTCGGCTGGCCTGGTCAGCTTGCCGCCGCCGCTGCGATCGAACGGCACCGCCATCGACCCGACGCAGCCCGTGGCGCTCGCGGCGACCGCCGCGATCCACGGTGGCGAGGCACTGTTCCTGCGCCTGCGGGACGCAGACCAGAACCTCGATGCCACGGCGATCGACACCGTCGATCTCGACGTGACCGCGACCGGTGGCGATCGGGAGCGGGTGCGCCTCGCCGAGTCGGCGCCGAACAGCGGCGAGTTCGTCGGCTACATCCAGACCCGGGCCGCGGCAGCGAACTCCGGTGACTGCGTGCTCGAAGTCGAACGCGACGCCACCCTCTCCTCGAGCTATATCGACCGCTTCGACGCGACCGATACGGCGAGCGCCGCGGCGCTCGTCGACCCCTTCGGGCTCGTGTTCGATTCGCGCACGGGCGCCGCCGTGAACGGCGCGCGCGTTCGGCTCGTGACCGCGGGCGGCGCGGCGGCGCAGGTATTCGGCGACGACGGCGTCAGCGCCTATCCGTCGGAAGTCGTCACGGGCCAGCCGGTCACCGATGCCGGTGGCACGATCTACAATTTTGCCGACGGCGTATTCCGCTTCCCGCTCGTGGCAAGCGGCAACTACCGGCTCGAAGTGGTCCCGCCCGTTGGCCACGCCTTCCCGTCGAATGCGACGGACGCGGAGATCCAGGCCCTGCCGGGTGCGCCGTATGCGATCGGCCCGGGCTCCTACGGGCTGGATTTCCCGGTGAGCGGGCCCACGCCCACCAACGTCGACGTGCCCCTCGATCCCACGGGCAGCGCCCTCTTCGTCCAGAAGTCCACCACGACGACGATCGCCGCCACGGGGGATTTCGTGCAGTACTCGGTCGGCGTGCGCAATGTCGGCACGGCCGGTGCGTTCACCGGCGTGCGGGTCGTCGACCACCTGCCGGCTGGCGTGCGCTATCGGCCCGGATCGACGCGTTTCGGCAACGTACCCGGCGCGGATCCCGCGGTGAGCGCCGACGGCGGCACGCTCACCTGGCCGATCGGCGCCATCGCCGCCGGCGCGACCGTGACGCTGCGCTACGTCGTCGAGGTCACGGTCGGGGCGCGCGGCCCCGAGCTCAAGAACAGCGCGCAGGCCATCGCCGACACGGGCGCCACCTCGAACGCCGCGCAGGCGGTGATCCAGTTGCGCGAGGAGCTCTTCCGCGAGCGCGCGATCGTGATGGGCCGCGTGGTAGCGGGCGACTGCGGCAAGGAAGCGAGGGAACTGCCGGGCGTCGCCAACGTGCGCGTCTACCTCGAGGACGGCCGCTATGCGATCACGGACGAAGACGGCAAGTATCACTTCGAGGACGTGCTGCCCGGCTCGCATGTCGTGCAGCTCGACACCGTCACGCTGCCGGGGGGCCATGAGGCCGCGGACTGCCAGGCACCTTCGCGGCATGCCGGGCGCGGCTACTCGCAGTTCGTGGACGTGCGCGGCGGCGCGCTGTGGCGCGCGGACTTCGTGCTCTCCGCCGGCCAGGGTGCCGCGGCCCTGCCGCAACGTGCCGCGCCCGGCTCGGTCGCCGCGCATCTGCCGCCATCGGCGCGCACGACCCAGGCCGCCGCCACCCGCAGCGACCGCGCGAGCCTCGCGGGCATGCCAGACTTCACCCTCGAGGAACTGAAACCCGGCATCCGGTGGCTGTGGCCGGGCACCGATTTCAACGCGCCGATCCCGAGCGTGAAGATCGCGATCGCGCACGACCCGCGCGACAAGGTGGAACTGTCGCTGGACGGCGCGCCGGTGAGCGCGCTCAATTTCGACGGCACGACGGCCAACAATGCGAAGACCGTCGCGGTGAGCCGCTGGCGCGGCGTCGACCTGCGCGAGGGCGAAAATCGCTTCTCTGCGATCGTGCGCGCACCTGACGGCGCCGTGCGCGGCACGCTGGACCGCGCGGTGCACTATGGCAGCGCTGCGGTGAGCGCGCAGCTCGTGAAAGAGCGCTCGCATCTCGTCGCGGATGGCCGCACCCGGCCGGTCATCGCGCTGCGCCTCCACGATGCCTATGGCAAGGCCGCGAGGCGCGGTACGACCGGCACGTGGCGCGTCGACGCGCCGTATCGCACCTGGTGGGAAGTCGCTTCGTTGCGCGACAACCAGCTCGTGTCCGTCGGCCCGCGCGAACCGACGTTCGAGGTGGGTGACGACGGCATTGCGCTGCTCGAGCTCGAACCAACGGCGCAGACGGGCACGGCGGTCCTGCGGCTGCGCCTGAACGATCGGCAGACCGAGGAGCTGCGCGTGTGGCTCGAGCCCGACGCGCGCGATTGGATCCTCGTCGGCCTTGCCGAAGGCTCGGGCGCGTACCGGACGATCTCGGGCAATGCGGAGGCCGCCTCCGCCGCGGACCTCGACACCGGTTTCACCGAGGACGGCCGTGTCGCGTTCTTCGCCAAGGGCCGCATCAAGGGCCAGTTCCTGCTGACGGTCGCCTACGACTCGGCGCGCGACCCCGCCCTCGCGAAGCGCCGGCTGCTCGGCGTGATCGAACCGGATCGCTACTACACGCTCTACGGCGATGCCGCCGACCCGCGCCAGGAGGCGGCGAGCGGCGAGAAGCTCTACGTCAAGCTCGAGCGCCGCCAGTTCATGGCGCTGTTCGGCGACTTCGAGACCGGGCTCACGGTGACGGAACTCACGCGCTACAGCCGCTCCTTCACCGGCCTGCGCAGCGACTACGCCGGCGAGCGCTTCGGCTACACGGCTTTCGCCGCCGATTCCTCGCAGGGCTTCGTGAAGGACGAACTCGCCGGCGACGGCACCTCGGGCCTTTACCGCCTGACCCGCGGCAACATCGTGGTGGGCAGCGACAAGCTGCGCATCGAGGTGCGCGACCGCCTGCGCAGCGAGGTGGTGATCGAAACCCGCCCGCTGTCGCGCTTCGTCGACTACAGCCTCGACTACGCCGCCGGCACGCTCTACTTCAAGGAACCCGTGCCGGCCCGCGACGGGCGGTTCAACCCCGTGTACATCATCGCGGAATACGAGGTGAATGGCCGGGGCGAGGAACAGGTGACGGCGGGCGGCCGCGCGAGCGTGAAGCTCGCCGGCGGCCGCGCGGAACTCGGCGCAAGCTACATCGACGAGGGCGCCGCGCAGGGCGACAGCCGTGTCTACGGTACCGACCTGCGCTGGCGCATGGGGCGGGCCACGGAATTGCGGGCCGAGCTGGCGCACAGCACCTCGGAAGATCCGGCGCGTGCGCGCGGCGCCGACGCTTATCTTGCCGAGCTGCGCCACGTCACCGAGCGCCTCGACGCACGCGCCTACATGGGCGAGACCGAGCCAGGCTTCGGCACGGGCCAGCAGCTCTCCTCCGAGGTCGGCGCCCGCAAGCTGGGCGTCGACGCACGGGTGAAGATCGCCGGGTCCTGGCAGGGCATGGCGGAGCTCTACGGCGAGGAAGCACGCGCGACCGGCGCCGAGCGGCGCCACGCGAGCGTCGAACTGCGCCGCGAGGCGGATGCGCGGCGCTTCGGCTTCGGCCTGCGTGGCGTGGAGGACAGCGGCACCGCGAGCGGCACGCAGCGCTCCGAGCAGGCCTTCGCGAGCGGCAGCATCGACCTGTGGGACCGGCGCGTGACGCTGCGCAGCTCGGTCGATGCGAGCCTCGGCAGCTCTGGCGCCGCGAGCGTCGACTATCCGGACCGCTACCTCGTCGGCGCCGACTATGCATTGCGCCAGGACATCAGGCTGTTCGCCGAGTACGAGCATGCGGACGGCGCGCAGTTCGACTCGGACATGGCGCGCGTCGGCGTGCGCGCGACGCCCTGGAACCGCGGCGAGGTGAGCACGAGCCTTTCGCAGCAGGCGAGCGAGTACGGCCCGCGGACCTTCGCGAACTTCGGCCTGTCGCAGGGCTTCCAGCTTTCGTCCCGGCTCGCGCTCGATGTCGGCATCGACCAGAGCAACACGTTGCGCGGCCCAGGGTTTGCGCCGCTCGTGCCGGGCCGCCCGCTCGCCTCCGGCTCGCTCACGGACGACTACTTCGCCACCTACCTGGGCGCGCTCTATCGCAGCGAGCTCTGGACCGCGACCTCGCGGGCCGAGTGGCGCTCCTCGGACCGGGAAGATCGCGCGGTCCTGTCGGGCGGCGTCTACCGCGAGCCGGTGCGCGGCCACGAGTTCGCGCTGAGCGCCCGGGCGATGCAGAGCGATTTCAGCACGGGCACCGATACGACCGCGGCCGACACGCAGTTCGCCTGGGCATTCCGGCCGGTGGAAAGCCGCTGGATCGTGCTCGACCGGCTCGACCTGCGCTACGAACGCGAGCGCAGCGGCACCGCCGATGTCGAGGCGGCCCGCGTGATCAACAACCTCAACACGAGCTGGCAGCTTGATGTGCGTACCCAGCTCGGCCTGCAATGGGGACTGCGCTACGTGCGCAGCAGCTTCGACGGCGAACGCTACGACGGCCTGTCCGACCTCTACGGAATCGACCTGCGGCGCGACCTCACCGGGCGCTTCGACGTCGGCCTGCACGGCACCGCGCTCAACTCCTGGGAGTCGGGCGCACACGACTACTCGTTCGGCATCGACCTTGGCGTCACGGTCGCCCGCAACGTGTGGATTTCGATCGGCTACAACGTGCAGGGCTTCGAGGACGACGACTACGCCGCGAGCCGCTACACCGCGAGCGGCCCCTTCATCAAGCTGCGCGTGAAGGCGGACCAGGACACGTTCAGGGATCTCGGCTGGCGCCGTCCCGGCCGCTGATCAGCCGGCGCAGACCTCGGCCACGCCATCCGTGAGGCGGGCACGGAAATCGAGCAGCGCCGCCGTTTCGACCTCGACCTTGCCGGTCGCGAGCAGCACCCGCCAGGTCCAGGCGATGACTTCCACCCGGTCGCACGCGCCCGCCCCGGTCGCGCGCGTGAGCGTCGCGAGATCGAGCGTGTGCTCGATCGCGGACGAGGTCGTGCGCGTGGCGCGCTCGAGCACGACATTGCCGAAATTGTTGTACGGCGTGAACTGCCACTGGTAGGCGGCGAACTGCCCGACGGTGACGGCGTCGAGCGGGCGCACATTGAGTGTCCCCGCCACCGGATCGAAGAACGCGCAGCGGTAGACCCGCATGCGGACATAGTCGTCGGCGGGCGTGCGCGGGGCCCGGCCGAATTCGTAGTAGCGCGGATCCGTGACGGTCGCCACGAGATCGGAGTAGACGGGCGCGTCGTTCGCGGCCGTCTCCGACCACGCGAGCGCCTCGTCCCAGTCGTCCGTGCAGCCGGCGAGGTGCAGGGTGGTCACCTGTTCATGGCCGGACGGCGGCAGGTCGAGCGGGAAGTCCGCCGGGGTCCGCTGGCGGTCGCTGTAGAGCAGCGCGGCAATTTCCGCATCGGTTTGCACCACCGGCCGGACCACCTGTGCAGGCGCGCCCGGGGCCGGCGCAGGCGATTCCCCGCCTCCACCGCCACATCCTGTGAGCGCCAACAAGGGCAAGAACCAGGGCCGCATGAGCATTCCTCCTGCAGCGATATCGGCCCCCCGCCGGGGGACTTGAGCAGGCTGCGGCCGCATTTGACATTGGCGTTAAACTGTCCGGTTCATGCAGCAGATACGCATCCGCGGCGCGCGGACCCACAACCTGAAGAACCTCGATCTCGACCTGCCGCGCGACAGCCTCGTCGTGATCACGGGCCTTTCCGGCTCGGGCAAGTCCTCGCTCGCCTTCGACACGCTCTATGCCGAGGGCCAGCGGCGTTACGTCGAATCGCTGTCGGCGTATGCGCGCCAGTTCCTGTCGATGATGGAGAAGCCCGACGTCGACTCGATCGAGGGCCTCTCGCCCGCGATCGCCATCGAGCAGAAGGCGACCTCGCACAATCCGCGCTCGACGGTCGGCACGGTGACCGAGGTCTACGACTACCTGCGCCTGCTCTACGCGCGCGCCGGCACGCCGTGCTGCCCGGACCACGGCGTCGAACTCGCTGCCCAGACCGTCAGCCAGATGGTCGACCAGGTGCTGAAGCTGCCCGAAGGGGCGGCGGCCCTGCTGCTCTCACCCGTGGTCGAGGATCGCAAGGGATCGCACGCCGAGGTGCTCGCCGAACTCGTGGCCCAGGGCTTCGTGCGTGCGCGCATCGATGGGCGCGTGCACGAGTTCGATGCGCTGCCGGTGATCGACCCGAAGAAGAAGCACACGATCGAGGCGGTCGTCGACCGCTTCCGCGTGCGCGCCGACGCGGGGCAGCGCCTCGCCGAATCGTTCGAGACGGCGCTGCGGCTCTCGGGCGGGACCGCGCGGCTCGCCTTCGTGGATGGCGCGGCCGACGAGCTGCTGTTCTCGAACCGGCACGCCTGCCCCGCTTGCGGCTACAGCTTGCCTCTGCTCGAACCGAAGCTGTTCTCCTTCAACAACCCGTCGGGCGCCTGTCCCAGCTGCGACGGGCTTGGCACGCAGGGCTTCTTCGATCCGCGGCGCATCGTCGTGCATCCGCACCTGTCGCTCGCAGGCGGTGCCGTGCGCGGCTGGGACCGGCACAACAACTATTACTTCCAGATGATCCAGTCGCTCGCGCGCCACTACCGCTTCGACATCGAGGTGCCGTGGCGCGACCTGCCCGCGAAGGTGCAGCGCGTGCTGCTTGACGGCAGCGGCGCGACGAGCATCGAGTTCCGATACGCCGAATCGCACGGCAAGCTGAAGAAGTCACGCCACCCCTTCGAGGGCATCGTGCCGAACCTCGAGCGGCGCTACCGCGAGACGGAATCACCGCGGGTGCGCGAGGAGCTCGCCAGATACCGCGGCACGCGCGCCTGTCCCGACTGCGCGGGCACGCGCCTCAATCGCGCCGCGCGGCACGTATTCGTGGCGGGCCGCAGCCTGCCGCAGCTCGCGCAGTTGCCGGTGGGCAGCGCGCGCGAGTTCTTTGCCGGGCTCAGCCTCAAGGGCTGGCGTGGCGAGGTCGCAGCGCGCATCGTGCGCGAGGTGGGCGAACGGCTGCGTTTCCTCGTCGACGTGGGCCTCGACTACCTCACGCTCGATCGCAGTGCCGAGACGCTCTCCGGTGGCGAGGCACAGCGCATCCGCCTCGCGAGCCAGGTGGGCTCGGGACTCACCGGCGTCATGTACATCCTCGACGAGCCCTCGATCGGCCTGCACCAGCGCGACAACCGGCGCCTGCTCGGCACGCTGCGCAAGCTGCGCGACATCGGCAACACCGTGATCGTCGTGGAACACGACGAGGAAGCGATCCTCGCGGCGGACCACGTCGTCGACCTCGGCCCGGGCGCCGGCGTGCATGGCGGCGAAATCGTCGCCCGCGGCACGCCCGCCGAGATCAAGGCGGCGCCGGCCTCGCTGACGGGGCGCTACCTGTCCGGTCGCGAGGCCGTGCCGCTGCCGCCGTTGCGCACGCGTCCCGGGCCGAAGCGGCTGCGCATCGTGGGCGCGAGCGGCAACAACCTGCGCGGCATCACGGTGGAAATCCCCGTGGGACTCATCACCGCCGTCACGGGCGTTTCGGGCTCAGGCAAATCGACGCTCATCAACGACACGCTGCACGCGCGTGTCGGCGCGCAGTTGAACGGGGACGGCCCCGAGGGCGCCCCCTGCGAGCGGATCGAAGGCCTCGAGGCGATCGATCGCGTGATCGACATCGACCAGAGCCCGATCGGCCGCACGCCGCGCTCCAATCCCGCGACCTACACCGGGCTCTTCACGCCGCTGCGCGAGGTCTACGCGCAAGTCCCCGAGGCGCGCGCCCGCGGCTACGATGCCGGCCGCTTCAGCTTCAACGTCAAGGGCGGCCGTTGCGAAGCCTGCCAGGGCGATGGTGTATTGAAGGTCGAAATGCACTTCCTGCCAGACATCTACGTTTCCTGCGATACCTGCAGGGGTCAGCGTTACAACCGCGAGACCCTCGAAATCCGCTTCCGCGGCAAGAATATCCACGAGGCGCTCGAAATGACCGTCGAGGACGCGCTGCGTTTCTTCGGCGCAATCCCGCCGGTCGCCGCCCGCTTGCAGACCCTCGCCGACGTCGGCCTCTCCTACCTCAAGCTCGGGCAGAGCGCGACGACGCTGTCGGGCGGTGAAGCGCAGCGCGTGAAGCTCGCGCGCGAACTCGCCAAGCGCGCCACCGGGCGCACGCTCTACCTGCTCGACGAGCCGACGACGGGGCTGCATTTCCACGATGTCGCGCAGTTGCTCGCGGTGCTGCACCGCCTGCGCGACGAGGGCAACACGGTCGTCGTGATCGAGCACAACCTCGATGTGGTGAAGACCGCGGACTGGGTGATCGACCTCGGCCCCGAAGGCGGGGCGGGTGGCGGCACCGTGGTTGCCACCGGCACGCCGGAAGACATCGCCCGCACTCCGGGCTCGCATACCGGCGAATACCTCGCGCCGCTCGTGCTTCCCGCCGTGGCCGGCCGCACTCGGCGCTGACAGGCCCCGGACAGCACGCCGACTCTGTACCAGCGCCCGACGGGGCAGCCGCGTCAGCCCGCGCGCGTCCTCGACGGGCCGGAGCGGAAGGTCTGGCGCACCTCGCCGTTCGCCACCCGCTCTTCGTAGTCGCCGCCCGTGTAGGCGGCCACCACCTGGCGCCAGAACTTCACGGCGCCGGGATTGCGCATGTACTCCTGCACTTCCCAGCGCCCGGCGAACCGGTCGAGGATCAGCTCGACTGCGCTGCGCCCGATGCCGAGCCGGCGGTATGCGCGCGTGATGAAGAATTCCGCCATGTGGAAATCGACGGCGGCCCGCCCCGGCGACGGGCGGCCGGGCACCACCATCGCGAAGCCGACCGGGGCCGCGGACTTGCACACCGTCATGATCTTCGCGCTCGAATCCGCGAACCAGCGCGCGAGCTGGTCGGGCTCGCGATGCCCGATCTCGCCGAGCGCGGGGAAAACGCCCGTATTGAGGGGCGCAAGGTCGTCGAGGTACTCGCGGTAGATACTCTCGATCCAGCGCCGGTCGTAGACCGACGCGCGCGCGTCGCGCACGCTGACGCTCACCATGGCCTCCAAATGACAAGGCCCGGACTGGCGAAGTGACTCGCCAGCCGGGCCTTGCGTGAGCCCAAGGCTCGGGAAGGGTAATTCTTGCGAATTACTTCTTCACCTCTTCGGCAGCCGCGTTGGCAGCGTCCGTGGCGGCGCCGGCAGCGGCATTCGCCGCGTCGGTCGCAGCGCCCGCGGCCGCGGTGCCAGCCGCCGTGGCGGCGTCGGCAGCAGCCTGGCCCGCCGCGTCGACCGCCGCGCCAGCGGCGTCGGTGGCGGCAGCGGCCGCATCGGTGGCGGCGTCAGCGGCCGGAGCGGCAGCGTCGGCGGCGGCGTCGGCAGCCGGAGCGGCCGTGTCGGCCGGCTTGCTGCAGGCGGTCAGCATGAGCGCCGCGAGGAGGGCGCCAAAGGCAAGTTTCGTCTTCATTGATCGATACCCCAGAAGAGAAGCGAGAGTGGATGAAACTGAGATTTATCCCGCGATTTTCATCGCGGCGGCAAATTCTATAGAGTCCGCAGGTCTTTTTAAACAGCGCGGACGGCCTGTCAGCCGACGGCGACAGTCAGAATCCGCCTACGCGACGGAGCCGATGCAAACCGAGGCACCCGACGAATTGTTCTCCGCCCACCTCCGGGAGCTGGCGGCCCGTACCGGCGAGGCTCTCGACGCCACCGGCCATGAAGCGGTGGTCTTCCACTCGGGGGGCCTGCGGCTCGTCGATTTCGACGACTATCCCTATCCGTTCAAGGCCCATGCGGCTTTCAGGCTATGGGCGCCGATCACCGATACGCCGGACTGTTTCGTCGCCTTCCAGCCGGGCCGCAGGCCGCGCCTGCTGTTCAACCGGCCCGAGGACTACTGGCACAAGGTGGCCGCGCTGCCGGGCGGCGCCTGGGCCCGCGAGTTCGAGATCGAGCCGGTCGCGGACCTCGCGGCTGCCCGTGCCGCCCTGGCGCCCGGCGGCCGGACGGCCTTCATCGGCGACGCTACCGGCTTCGGCGACTGGGGCTTCGCCGCGGTCAACCCGCCCGCCCTCCTGACGCGGCTCGACTACGCCCGTGCCCGCAAGTCACCGTACGAGATTGCCTGCCTGCGCGAGGCAAACCGGCTCGGCGCCCGCGCACACGTGGCGGCGGCACGCGCGTTTGCGGCAGGGGACAGCGAGTACGGCATTGCCTCGGCCTACATGGCGGCCATCGCGGTACGCGAGCAGGAATTGCCCTACAACCCCATCGTGGCGCTGAACGAGGGGGGATCGGTGCTGCACTACCAGGTGCTCGAGCGGGTGGCACCGGCGGATCACCGCTCGCTGCTGATCGACGCCGGCGCGAGCTTCGCGGGCTACCCCTCCGACATCACCCGCACCTATGCGTTCAGCGACCCGGAATTCGCGCTGCTCGTCGGCCGGATGGACGAGGTGCAACAGGCACTCTGCGCGGGCGTGCGCGCCGGCGTCGACTGGCGCGACCTGCACCTCACCGCGCACCGCCTGATCGCCGAACTGCTGCACGACTGCGGCCTCATCACCGTGGATGCCGAGGAGGCGGTCGAGACGGGACTGTCCGCGATATTCCTGCCCCATGGCCTCGGTCATCTCCTCGGGCTGCAGGTGCACGACGTGGGCGGCACGCTCGCCTCGCCGCAAGGCGGGACGATCCCGCGGCCCGCGGGCCATCCGAACCTGCGGCTCACGCGCGTGCTCGACGAGGGTTTTGTCGTGACGATGGAGCCAGGGCTCTACTTCATCGATTCGCTGCTGGCGTCGGCCAGGGCAGGCAGCCATGGCCGCCACATCGACTGGGCGCGCGTGGCGCAGTTCGCGCCCTTTGGCGGCATCCGGATCGAGGACAACCTCGCCGTCACCGCCACCGGCTGCGAAAACCTCACGCGCGAGGCCTTCAGGACCCTTTCCTGAGCAGGTCGCGGATCTCCTCGAGCAGCGCCTCGCTGCGCGGCGGCGGCGGCGCCGGCGCGGCCGGATCCGGTTTCTTGAGGCGGTTGATGAGCTTGATCGCCATGAAGAGCGCCATGGCGATGATCACGAAGTCGAAGACGGTCTGCAGGAATACGCCGTACTTCAGCACCACCGGCGAGCCGTCCGGCGCGCTGCCCAGCGTCATGGCGAGGTCCGTGAAATTGACGCCACCGACGGCCATGCCGATGGGCGGCATGATGACGTCTGCGACCAGGGACGAGACGATCTTGCCGAACGCCGCGCCGACCACGACACCGACCGCGAGGTCGATGACGCTGCCCTTCATTGCAAATTCCTTGAACTCGGAAGCAAGGCTCATGACGGACCTCCAGGATTGCAGGACCGCACGAGCATAGCAGCCGGCAGGGCCAAAGCCGGTGGCCCGGAAAAGAAAAGGCCGGCGGAGTTCGCCGGCCTTCTCGCTGGGCACTGACCCGCGGCTGCAGGTCGCAGTTCGCGGCTTACTTCGCCTTGGCTTTGGCCTTGGCCTTGGCTTTGGCCTTCGGCTTTGCCTTGGGCGCCGCCGCGTCGTCTGCCTTGGCCGCCTTCTTCGTCGCGGCCTTCTTCGGCGCCGCCTTCTTCTTCGCGGCTTTCGGCGCTTCGTCGGCCGGCACCTCGGCAGCAGCAGCCGGGCCGTCGACGAGCTGCATCAGCGCCATCGGCGCGGAATCGCCCGGGCGCGGCATCATGTGCAGGATGCGGGTATAGCCGCCCGGGCGCGCCTTGAAGCGCGGCCCCAGGTCGGCGAACAGCTTGTCGACCACCGCGACATCGCGCAGGCGCGAGAACGCGAGGCGGCGGTTCGCATCCGAATCGCTCTTGGCGAGCGTGATCAGCGGCTCGACCACTCGGCGCAGCTCCTTCGCCTTCGGCAACGTGGTGCGGATCGTTTCGTGCCGGAGCAGCGACACGCTCATGTTGCGCAGCATCGCGTGGCGATGCGAGCTGTTGCGCGACAGCTGGCGCCCGGAAAGGTTATGACGCATGGACTTCTCTTCCTTCGACTCTTACAGCGTGAGGCCGCGCTCTTCGTCGTGCTTGAGGCCGGTCGGCGGCCAGCCGTCGATCCGCATGCCGAGCATGAGGCCGTGGCTCTGCAGCACTTCCTTGATCTCGGTGAGCGACTTCTTGCCGAGGTTGGGCGTGCGCAGCAGCTCGACTTCAGTGCGTTGCACGAGGTCGCCGATGTAGTGGATGTTCTCCGCCTTGAGGCAGTTCGCGCTGCGCACCGTGAGCTCGAGCTCGTCGACCGGGCGCATCAGGATCGGGTCGAACTGCATCTCCGAGACCTTGGCTGAGGCTTCCTCCTCGCCCTGCAGGTCGACGAACACGGACAGCTGGTCCTTGAGGATGCTGCCGGCGCGGCGAATCGCCTCCTCGGCGTCGATCGTGCCGTTCGTCTCGATGTCGAGCACCAGCTTGTCGAGGTCGGTGCGCTGCTCGACGCGCGCGGCGTCGACCGAGTAGGTCACGCGGCGGATCGGGCTGAAGGAGGCATCGAGCTGCAGGCGGCCGATCGGGCGCGACTGCTCCTCGAACGCGGCGCGCTGCGCCGCCGGGCGATAGCCGCGCCCGCGCTCGACGCGCAGGGTCATCGTCAGTTCGCCGGCCTTCGTGAGGTTCGCGATCACGAGGTCGGGGTTAACGACCTCGATGTCGTGGTCCGTCTGGATGTCGCCCGCGACGACCGGGCCGGGGCCCTTCTTCGACAGGCGCAGCTCGGCGCTGTCGCGCGTGTGCATGCGCAGCGCGACCTGCTTGAGGTTCAGCAGGATGTCGACGACGTCTTCCTGCACGCCCTCGATGCTGGTGTACTCGTGCAGCACGCCGTCGATCTCGACTTCGGTGATGGCGGCACCGGGCATCGAGGACAACAGCACGCGCCGCAGGGCGTTACCCAGCGTGTGGCCGAAGCCGCGCTCGAACGGCTCGATCACGACACGCGCCTGGCGGGGCGCGACCGGCTGCACCTTGACGACGCGCGGCTTCAGAAACTCGTTGACCGATCCTTGCATGGTTCCCACCTTTACTTCGAGTAGAGCTCGACAACGAGGTTCTCGTTGATGTCAGGGAGCACGTCTTCGCGGCCGGGCACGGCCTTGAACACGCCCTTCATCTCCTTGTCGTTGACCTCGACCCATTCCGGCAGACCGACCTGCGAGGCGATCTGCATCGCGTTCTGGATGCGCAGCTGCTTGCGCGCCTTCTCGCGCACCTGCACCACGTCACCCGCCTTCACCTGGTAGGACGCGACCGTGACGGCGCCGCCGTTCACGTCGATGCCCTTGTGCGCGACGAGCTGGCGCGCCTCGGAGCGCGTGACCGCGAAGCCCATGCGGTACACCACGTTGTCGAGCCGGCACTCGAGCAGCTTCAGCAGGTTCTCGCCCGTGGCGCCCTTCCTGCTCGCGGCCTCGACGTAGTAGTTCGAGAACTGGCGCTCGAGCACGCCATACATGCGGCGCAGCTTCTGCTTCTCGCGCAGCTGCGTGCCGTAGTCGGACAGGCGCTGGCGGCGCTCGCCCTTCACGCCGCCCGGGGGCACCGTGAGCTTGCACTTGCTCTCGAGCGGCTTGACGCCGCTCTTGAGGAAAAGGTCGGTGCCTTCGCGACGCGAAAGCTTGCACTTGGGGCCGGTGTAACGTGCCATGTAACTTTATCCTCTGCGCGTCAGACGCGGCGCTTCTTCGGCGGGCGGCAGCCGTTGTGCGGGATCGGCGTCACGTCCGCGATGCTGGTGATCTTGAGGCCGCAGGCGTTGAGCGCACGCACCGCCGACTCGCGCCCGGGGCCGGGGCCGCCGACGCGCACTTCGACGTTCTTCAGGCCGTGCTCCTGCGCCGCGACGCCCGCCTTCTCGGCCGCGACCTGCGCGGCGAACGGCGTGCTCTTGCGCGAACCGCGGAAGCCGCAGCCGCCGGAGGTCGCCCACGAGAGCGTGTTGCCCTGGCGGTCGGTGATCGTGATGATCGTGTTGTTGAACGACGCGTGGATGTGCGCGATGCCGTCCAGCACGTTCTTGCGCGCCTTCTTCGGCTTCTTCGCGGCCGCGGCCGTCGTCTGCTGCTTCGTTTCAGCCATGTCTTATGCCTTGCCCGGAGGTGCGTTCAGCTTGACCGCCTGCTTGCGCGGGCCCTTGCGCGTGCGCGAGTTCGTGCGCGTGCGCTGGCCGCGGACCGGCAGGCCCTTGCGGTGGCGGATGCCGCGGTACGCACCGAGGTCCATCAGCCGCTTGATGTTCATCGAGACCTCGCGGCGCAGGTCGCCTTCGACCGGCGCCTTGGCGATGGCCGAGCGGATCGCGTTGATCTCCGCCTCGGTCAGGTCCTTCACCTTGGTGGTCGGCTCGACGCCCGCGGCCTCGCAGACCGCGCGCGAACGTGCGCGGCCCATGCCGTAGATGTGCGTGAGCCCGATCCACACGTGCTTGTTCATCGGGATGTTGATGCCCGCAATACGTGCCATGTGCTTACCCTTGCCGCTGCTTGTGGCGGACGTCCGAGCAGATGATGTAAACCACGCCGCGACGCCGCACGACTTTGCAGTTCTTGCAAATCTTCTTGACCGAAGGCCTGACTTTCATGACTTAACCCTGTGGCGCGCCGCTGCGCCCGTATCCCAACAAGTTCGCCTTCTTCAGAAGGCCCGGATAGTGGTGCGACATCATGTGCGCCTGCAGCTGCGCGATGAAGTCCATGACCACGACCACGACGATCAGCAGCGAGGTGCCGCCGAACTGGAACGGCACGCCCTGCGACGAGATCAGGACCTCGGGCAGGAGGCACACGCCAGCGATGTAGAGCGCGCCCCACAGCGTCAGGCGGGTGAGCACCTTGTCGATGTACTCGCCGGTCTGCTGCCCAGGGCGGATGCCCGGAATGAAGGCGCCCTGCTTCTTCAGGTTGTCGGCGGTGTCGCGCGCATTGAACACGAGCGCCGTGTAGAAGAAGCAGAAGAAGAGGATCAGGCCGCCGTACAGCACGAAGTGCAGCGGCTGCCCGTAGCCGAGCGCCGCCGCCACCCGCTGCAGCACCGAGGCCGCGGCCGAATCGCCGGTGCCGGCGAAGCTCGCCACGGTCGCCGGGAACAGCAGCAGGCTCGAGGCGAAGATCGGCGGGATCACGCCCGACATGTTCAGCTTGAACGGCAGGTGCGTGCTCTGGCCGGCATACATGCGCCGCCCGACCTGGCGCTTGGCGTAATTGACCGTGATGCGGCGCTGCGCGCGCTCGAAATAGACGCAGAAGGCGGTGACGCCGACGATCAGGATCACGAGCAGCAGCGCGAACGGTCCCGACATTTCGCCGGTGTTGACCGCTTCGACGGTGCGGCCGACCGCGCCCGGCAGGCCCGCGACGATGCCGGCGAGGATCAGCATCGAAATGCCGTTGCCGACGCCGCGCTCGGTCATCTGCTCGCCGAGCCACATCAGGAACATCGTGCCGGTCGTCATCGTGACGGTGGCTGTGAACAGGAACTGCCAGCCCCCGCCGCCGAGCGCCATGCCGCCGTTCTGCAGCGCCATCGCCGCGGCGAACGACTGCACGATGCCGAGCGCGAGCGTGCCGTAGCGCGTGATCTGCGACAGGCGGCGGCGACCCGATTCGCCTTCCTTCCTGATCTCGACGAACGACGGCAGCACCATCGACATCATCTGCACGATGATCGAGGCCGAGATGTACGGCATCACGCCCATCGCGAAGATCGACAGGCGCTCGAGCGCGCCGCCCGAGAACATGTTGACGATGCCGAGGATCGTGCTCGATTTGTCGTCGAAGAAGCGCGCGACCGCCCCCGGATCGATGCCCGGCACCGGGATGAAGGTCCCGATGCGGTAAACGATCAGGGCGCCGACCAGGAACAGGACGCGGCTGCGGATCTCGCCCACGCGAGCCGCATCGCCAAGTCCTGCCGTCGGGTTGCTGGTCGCTGTTGCCACGCTTATGCCTCGATCTTCCCGCCCGCGGCCTCGATCGCCGCGCGGGCGCCCTTGGTCGCGCCGACGCCCTTGAGCGTCACCGCCTTCGTGATCTCGCCGGACAGCACGACCTTCGCCTGCTCGGCGAACGCCGGCACGACGTTCGCCTTCTTCAGCGACTCGAGGTCGATCACGGCGGCGTCGACCTTGGCGAGCTCGGACAGGCGCACTTCGGCGCGGCTCGCCTTGATCTTCGAGCGGAAGCCCACCTTGGGCATGCGACGCTGCAGCGGCATCTGGCCGCCCTCGAAGCCGACCTTGTGGTAGCCGCCCTTGCGCGCGCGCTGGCCCTTGACGCCGCGGCCGCTGGTCTTGCCCTGGCCGGCGGACGCACCGCGACCGACGCGCAGGCGCGGGCGCTTGGAGCCCGCGGCGGGCTTCAGGGTATTGAGGCGCATCAGGCGTTCTCCACTTTCACGAGGTGGCGCGCCGCGCGGATCATGCCGCGGTTCTCCGCGGTGTCGGCGACGGTCACGGACTGGTGGCGCCGGCGCAGGCCGAGGCCACGCACCGATGCGGCGATCGATTTCAGCTGGCCGGCGACGCTCTTCTCGAGCGTCACGCGGACCGCACCCTTCTTGCTCGCGGCCATGCTCAGGCTCCGAGGATTTCTTCGACGCTCTTGCCGCGCTTGGCGGCGAAATCGTCGGGTGAACGGACGGCGCCAAGCGCCTTGATGGTCGCGCGCACCACGTTGATCGGGTTGCGCGAGCCGTAGCTCTTGGCGAGCACGTTCCTGATGCCGGCGCACTCGAGCACCGCGCGCATGCCGCCGCCCGCGATGACGCCGGTACCATCGGACGCGGGCTGCATCAGCACCGTGGTGGCGCCGTGGGAGCCCTTGACCGTGTAGTGCAGCGTGTCCTTGCGCAGGCTCACGTTGACCATGTTCTTGCGCGCCTGCGCCATCGCCTTCGAGATCGCGACCGGCACTTCGCGCGCCTTGCCGAACCCGAAGCCGACGCGCCCCGCGCCGTCGCCCACCACGGTCAGCGCGGTGAAGCCGAACTGGCGGCCGCCCTTGACGACCTTCGCCGTGCGGTTGACGGCGACGAGCTTCTCCATGAACTCGTCGGCCGGCTGCTGCTTGTCTCGTCCGCCCATGCGTGATCTTTCCACGTCAGAACTCCAGGCCGGCTTCGCGCGCGGCATCGGCCAGCGCCTTCACGCGGCCGTGATACTGAAAACCGGAACGGTCGAACGCCACCCGGGTGACGCCCGCGGCCTTCGCCCTTTCGGCGATCGCGCGGCCCACCGCCTTGGCGGCCTCGACATTGCCGGTGCCCTTGAGGTCCTTGGCAACGGCGTCCTGCACCGTCGACGCCGCGGCGAGCACCTTGCCGCCCGAGGCGTCGAACAACTGCGCGTACATGTGGCGCGGCGTGCGATGCACCGTGAGGCGGGCCACGCCCAGCTCGCGGATCTTCGCCCGGGTCTTTGTTGCGCGGCGCTGGCGCCGCTCCTTCTTGGTAATGTTCATCGCCGCACCTGCTACTTCTTCTTGCCTTCCTTCAGCACGATGCGCTCATCGGAATAGCGCACGCCCTTGCCCTTGTAGGGTTCGGGGGGACGGATGCCGCGGATCTTCGCCGACACCTGCCCGACCTGCTGACGGTCGGTACCCTTGACGAGAATCTCGGTCTGGCTCGGCGTCTCGATCGTGATGCCTTCCGGGATCGGGAAGGCCACCGCGTGCGAAAAGCCGAGCGTCAGGTTCAGGGCCTTGCCCTGGACCGCGGCACGAAAGCCGACACCGACGAGCTCGAGCTTCTTCTCGTAGCCCTTCGACACACCGAGCACCATGTTGGCGAGGTGCGCACGCGTCGAGCCGGCATGCACGCGGGAGGCCGCGTCGCCGAACTTCACCGCCAGCGCCTTGTCCTGCTGCTCGACCTTCACGCCGTGCGCCAATGGCAGCGACAGCGAGCCCTTGGCGCCCTTGACGGTGACGACGTCGCCGCCGACCTGCACGGTCACGCCCTGCGGCAACGGAACGGAACGATTGGCAACTCTCGACATGATTCCCTCTCCGTCAGGCGACGATGCAGAGCACTTCGCCGCCCTGGCCGGTCGCGCGCGCCTCGCGATCGGTCATCACGCCCTTCGGCGTCGAGACGATCACGGTACCGAGGCCGCCGAGCACCTTCGGCAGCTCGTTCTTGCCGCGATAGATGCGCAGGCCCGGACGGCTGACGCGCTCGAGGCGGTCGATCACCGGGCGGCCCTCGTAGTACTTGAGCTCGATGGTCAGGGTGGACTTGCCGGCGTCGTCGCCGACGCGGAAGTCGCCCACGTAACCCTCGTCCTTCAGCACCTTGACGATCGCGCGCTTGACGCGCGAACTCGCCAGCGTGACTTCCGTCTTGCGGGCGGTCTGCGCATTCCTGATGCGGGTCAGCAGATCGGCGATGGGATCGGTCATGCTCATGCCATGCGCTCCTTACCAGCTCGCCTTGCCGAGGCCGGGGATCTCGCCGCGATTCGCGACCTCGCGCACCTTGACGCGCGCCAGTCCGAACTTGCGGTACACGCCGCGCGAGCGGCCCGTGATCGCGCAGCGCATGCGCAAGCGCGAGGCGCTCGCGTCGCGCGGCTGCGCCTGCAGCTTCGCCTGCGCCTCGGCCTTCGCTTCGGGCGAGGACTTCGGGCTGCGGATGATTTCCTTCAGCTCCGCGCGCTTCGCCGCGTACTTCTGCACGGTCTTGGCGCGCCGCTTCTCGCGTTCCACCATGTTCGTCTTGGCCATGCCGGTCTCTCTCGCTTTACTTGCGGAACGGGAAGTTGAAGGCGTCGAGCAATGCCTTGCCCGCCTTGTCGTCCTTCGCCGTCGTCGTGATGGTGATGTCCATGCCCCGCAGCTGGTCGATCTGGTCGTACTGGATCTCGGGGAAAATGATCTGTTCCTTGACGCCGAGCGTGTAGTTGCCGCGCCCGTCGAACGAGCGCGAAGGCACGCCGCGGAAGTCGCGGATGCGCGGCATCGCGATGCTGATCAGCCGGTCGAGGAACTCGTACATCTGCGCGCCGCGCAGCGTGACCTTGCAGCCGATCGCCAGGTTCTCGCGGACCTTGAACGAGGCGACCGACTTCTTCGCGATGCAGGCCACCGGCTTCTGGCCGGTGATCTTCGTCAGGTCGCCGATCGCGGCATCGAGGACCTTGCGGTCCGCGACGGCTTCGCCGACGCCCATGTTGACCGTGATCTTGGTGATCTTCGGCACCTGCATCGGGTTGTCGACGCCGAGGTCGCGCTGCAGCTGCGGCACGATCGTCTTGCGGTAAATTTCCTGTAGCCTGGCCATACGCCCTACCGTTGCCGACGCATCAAGCGTCGATCTGTTCGCCGTTCGACTTGAAGACACGCACCTTGCGCCCGTCCGCGAGCCGCTTGTAGCCGACCCGGTCGCCCTTTTTCGAGGCGGGATTCCAGATCGCCACCTTCGACACCGGCAACGGCGCCTCGCGCTCCACGATGCCGCCCGGCTGCGGGCCGGCCGCGGAATTGCGGGGCTTCTGGTGCTTCTTCACCATGTTGACACCCTCGACCACGACCGTGTCGTCGTCGAGCACCTTGACGATCGCGCCGCGCCGGCCCTTGTCCTTGCCGGACAGCACGACCACGTGATCCTTCATGCGAATCTTGCTCACCGCGTCCCTCCTCAGATCACTTCGGGTGCGAGCGAAATGATCTTCATGAACTGCTGCGTGCGCAGCTCACGCGTGACGGGCCCGAAGATGCGGGTGCCGATCGGCTCGAGCTTGTTCGTCAGCAGCACCGCCGCATTGCCGTCGAAGCGGATCAGCGAACCGTCGCCGCGGCGCACGCCCTTGCGGGTGCGCACCACCACCGCGTCGTAGACCTCGCCCTTCTTGACCTTGCCGCGCGGGATCGCGTCCTTGACGCTCACCTTGATCACGTCGCCCACGGTCGCGTAGCGGCGACGCGTGCCGCCGAGCACCTTGATGCACATCAGCGTGCGGGCGCCGCTGTTGTCGGCGGCAGTCAGGATCGTTTGCAGCTGGATCATGGCTCAGCGCCCTCCCGCCCGTTCCAGCACCTCGACCAGGCGCCAGGACTTGCGGCGCGACAGCGGCCGGCAGGGCGTGATCGATACGCGATCGCCCTCGCGCGACTCGCCCTTCTCGTCGTGCGCGAGCAGCTTGGTCGTGCGGCGGATGTACTTGCCGTAGGTCGGGTGCTTGACCAGCCGCTCGATCTCGACGGCGATGGTCTTCTGCATCTTGTTGCTGACCACGCGCCCGGTGAGGGTGCGGGCCGCCTTGTCGGTCGTAGCTTCGCTCATTTCTTCTCTCCAGCGATCGCGGCCTCGCGCATCACCGTCTTCAGGCGCGCGATCGACTTGCGCACCTTGCCGAACTGGTCGGGCTTGACGCCCTGGCCGGTGGCGCGCTGCATGCGCAGCGCGAACTGCTCGCGGCGCAGCTTCAGCAACTCGTCTTTCTGTTCCGCGGCCGGCTTGGCCCGCCATTCCTTCGCACTCATCAGCGCACCTGCCGTTTCACGAAGGCGGTCGAAACGGAGAGCTTCGCGCCGGCAAGGCGGAACGCCTCGCGCGCGGTCTGCTCGTCGACGCCTTCCATCTCGAAGAGCACCTTGCCGGGCAGCACCTTCGCCACCCAGTACTCGACGTTGCCCTTGCCGCTGCCCATGCGGACCTCAAGCGGCTTCTTGCTGATCGGCACGTCGGGGAACACGCGCACCCAGATCTGGCCGCCGCGCTTGACGTGGCGGGCCATCGCCCGGCGCGCTGCCTCGATTTCGCGCGCGGTCATGCGCGCGCGCGCGGTCGCCTTCAGGCCGAACTCGCCGAAGGACACGTTCGCGCCGCGATGCGCCAGGCCGGTGTTGCGGCCCTTGAACATCTTGCGGTATTTGGTTCGTTTCGGTTGCAGCATATGTCAGTTGCCCGCGGCGGAATTAACCGGCCACTGCCTCCCCTTGCGATGCCGCCTGCGGCTGCGTCGCGGCCTCGTCGGCCGGCGCCGCATCCATCTCGGCCTTCTCGAACACCTCGCCCTTGAAGATCCAGACCTTCACGCCGATCACGCCGTAGGTCGTGTTGGCCTCGCCGAAGCCGTAGTCGATGTCGGCGCGGAAGGTGTGCAGTGGAATGCGTCCCTCGCGGCTCCACTCGGTACGGGCGATCTCGCCGCCGTTCAGGCGGCCGGACACGCGCACCTTGATGCCGAGCGCACCGCTGCGCATCGTGCTCATCACGGCGCGCTTCATTGCGCGGCGGAACATCACGCGCTTCTCGATCTGCTGCGCGATGCCGTCGGCCACGAGCTGCGCGTCGAGCTCGGGCTTCCTGATCTCGGCGATATTCAGGCGCACGTCGACGACCGGCAGGCCGAGCAGCTTCGCCGTCTCCTGGCGCAGCTTCTCGATGTCCTCGCCCTTCTTGCCGATCACGATGCCCGGACGCGCGGTCTGGATCGTGATGTTGACACGCCGCGCGGCGCGCTCGATCTGGATGCGGCTGACCGAGGCTTCCGCCAGCTTCTTGCGCAGGAACTCGCGCACGCGGAAATCGGTGTGGATGTGCAGCGGGAACTGCTTCTTGCCCGCATACCACTTCGACGACCAGTCACGCGTGATGCCGAGGCGGATGCCGATCGGATTGACTTTCTGACCCATGCGTTCAGTCCTTCTTCCCGTCGCTGACCGCGATCGTGATGTGGCTGTTCCTCTTCACGATGCGGGTGCCGCGCCCCTTGGCGCGCGCCGCGAAGCGCTTGAGCACGGGCGCGGTGTCGATCTCGATGCGCGCCACCTTGAGCTCGTCGACGTCGGCGCCGTGGTTGTGCTCGGCGTTGGCGATCGCCGACTCGAGCACCTTGCGCACGAGGCCGGCGCCCTTCTTCGGCATGAACTTCAGCTGGGCGATCGCATTGCCGACCGGCTGGCCGCGCACGACGTCGGCGACGAGGCGGCATTTCTGCGGCGAGATGCGCGCGTAGCGCAGCTTGGCGGTGACCTGCATCGTTATGCTCCTGCCTCGGCCTTGCGCCCGCCGCCGTGCGACTTGAAGGTGCGCGTCGGGGCGAACTCGCCGAGCTTGTGCCCGACCATGTTTTCCGTGACGAGCACGGGAATGTGCTGGCGGCCGTTGTGGACGGCGATCGTCAGGCCGACCATGTCGGGGATCACCATCGAGCGGCGCGACCAGGTCTTGATCGGCTTGCGGTCGTTCTTGGCGACCGCCGTCGCGACTTTCTTCGCGAGGTGCAGGTCGATGAACGGACCCTTCTTCAGTGAGCGTGGCATTCTCTTCAGGCCTCTCAGCGAATCTTGTTCGTACGACGCTGCACGATCATGTTGGTCGTGCGCTTGTTGGTACGGGTCTTCTTGCCCTTGGTCTGCCAGCCCCACGGGGACACCGGGTGCGGGTTGCCCTGGCCGGGCTTGCCCTCGCCGCCGCCGTGCGGGTGGTCGACCGGGTTCATGACGACGCCGCGCACCGTCGGGCGCACGCCGCGCCAGCGCTTCGCGCCGGCCTTGCCGTACTTGCGCAGGCTGTGCTCGTCGTTGCTGACCTCGCCGATCGTCGCGCGGCAGTCGATGTGGACTTTGCGCGTCTCGGTCGACTTCATGCGGATGTAGGCGTGCAGGCCCTCGCGCGCGGTGAACTGCACCGAGCCGCCGGCGCTGCGTGCGAGCTGGCCGCCCTTGCCGGGCTTCAGCTCGACGTTGTGCACGGTCGTGCCGACCGGGATGTGGCGCAGCGGCAGCGCGTTGCCGGGCTTGATCGGCGAATCGACGCCCGAGCGCACTTCGTCGCCGACCGCGAGGCCCTTCGGCGCGAGGATGTAACGGCGCTCGCCGTCGACATACTTCACGAGCGCGATGTGGCCGGTGCGGTTCGGGTCGTACTCGACGCGCTCGACGACGCCCTGGATGCCGTCCTTGTCGCGCTTCCAGTCGATGATGCGGTACTTCTGCCGCGATCCGCCGCCCTGGTGGCGCGTGGTGATGCGGCCCTGGTTGTTGCGGCCGGCATTCTTCTTCTGCTTCGTGGTGAGCGGCTCGTACGGCCCGCCCTTCCACAGCTGCGACTTGTCGATCTTGACGACGAAACGCGTGCCAGGCGACGTCGGCTTCATCTTGATGAGCGCCATGATTCCTGTCCTTACGCCTTCGGCTTCGCTTCGAGGTCGATCGCCTGGCCTGCGAGGAGGCTCACGTAGGCCTTCTTCCAGTCCTGCGTGCGGCCGATCGTCTTGCCGAACCGGCGCGTCTTGCCCGGCTCGTTGACCACCTGCACGCCCGTCACCTTGACGTCGAACATCAGTTCGACGGCGGCGCGGATCTGAGGCTTCGTGGCGCTGCGGCGCACGCGAAACGCGTACTGGTTGTGGTTCTGCATGGCGAGCGACGTCTTCTCGGTGACGTGCGGCGCCAGCAGGATGTTCATCAGTTGTTCCTTGCCAGTCACTGCAGGCGCTCCTCGATCAGCTTCACGGCGCCGACGGTCATCAGCACCTTGTCGTGGGCCGCGAGCGCGAGCGGGTTGAGCGCCGCGGCGGGCAGCACTTCGACGTTCGGCAGGTTGCGCGCGGCGAGATAGAGCTTCTCGTCGATCGCCTCGACGACGATCAGCACGTTCGCGAGCGCGAGGTTCTTCAGTTCGTTGGCGAGCAGCCGGGTCTTCGGCGCCTCGAGCGCGAGCGCCTGCGTGACGACCAGGCGGTCCTGGCGCACGAGTTCCGAGAGCATCGAGCGCATGGCGCCGCGATACATCTTGCGGTTGACCTTCTGCTCGAAGCTGCGCGGCTTCGCCGCGAAGGTCACGCCGCCGCCGACCCAGATCGGGCTGCGGCTCGAACCGGCGCGCGCCTGGCCGGTGCCCTTCTGCGAGTGCGGCTTCTTGCCGCCGCCGCGCACTTCGGCGCGCGACTTCTGCGCCTTGGTGCCCGAACGGCCGGCGTTGCGATACGCCGTGACGACCTGGTGCACCAGCGCCTGGTTGAATTCATGGCCGAACGTGCCAGCGGAGAGTTCGAGCTCCGCTGCGTTCTTGCCGCTGCCTGCCACCTTGAGCTTCATGAGTGTCAGTCCTTACTTCTTCGCGCCGGCCTTCTTGTCGCCCGCCTTGTTCGGCGTGAGCACCTTGCGGTTCGCGGCGCGCGCGGCCTTGACCGAGGGACGCACGATCACCTGGCCGCCATCGGCGCCCGGCACCGCGCCCCGGATCAGGAGCAGGTTGCGTTCGGCATCGACCTCGACGACCCGCAGGTTCTCGGTGGTGCGACGCTCGCCGCCCATGCGGCCCGACATGCGCTTGCCCGCGAACACGCGACCCGGCGTCTGGCGCTGGCCGATCGAGCCCGGCGTGCGGTGCGAGACCGAGACGCCGTGCGTCTGGTTGTGGCCGCCGAAGTTGTGGCGCTTCATCGTGCCGGCGTAGCCCTTGCCGATGGTGGTGCCCGTGACATCGACCACCTGGCCCGCCTTGAAATGGTCGGCCTTGACCTCGGCGCCGACGGCAAGCTCCGCGCCGTCCTTGCCCTCGAGCCGGAATTCGACGAGCGCCTTGCCCGGCGCGGCATTCGCCTTGGCGTAGTGGCCGGCGACTGCCTTCGTCAGCAGCTGCGGCCGCTTCGAGCCATAGGCGACCTGCACGGCGCGATAGCCGTCCTTTTCGCTCGTCTTCACCTGGGTGACGCGGTTCGGGAGAACCTCGATCACGGTGACGGGCACGGTCTCGCCCGCTGTCGTGAACACCCGCGTCATGCCGACCTTGCGGCCGACCAGACCAATAGCCATGGGCCTATTCCTCGTTAAAAATCACCGCCGGCCACTGCGATTGGTGGTCGGCACCTGGGCCTCGGGAGGGGAGAAAACCCGTGCATCCGGCCGCAACCGCAGCCGCAGGATGCTCGAGTGGTCTTGGCGTTCATCGCCAACCTCGCCCGAAGCCGCTTGTCGAAATACGGCGTAGCCCGTGCTTCGCCGGCGGCACCCTCGCCACATCCCCGGAAAGAAGAATGCGACGTGGGTCAAAAAAGGCCGCGCATTATAGCAACCGCGCGCCGCCGCGCAAGCGGGGGTGGCGGTCCGTGCCGCCGGCCCGGTAAAGTACCGCCCTGCTCCTGCCCCCGAGTCTCCTGTACGTCGGCATAAGGCCCGTCGGCGCGTCCTTGGCCGTGCCTGCGTGCAGACCTCGAGCTGCGGATATTGCAGTGCAATATCGAAGACTACTGGATTCCCCCATGGAAACCCCCATGCCCCCCCCGAAACGAACCCCTTTCCTTCTGGCCTGCCTGCCACCACTGGTAGTCGCTGCAACGCTCGCCGCCTGCTCGCAGGGCGCGCCGGGCCCGGGCATGCCGCCCATCCCCGTTACCGTGGTCGAGGCGGCGACCGCCGCGCTGCCACTTGAACTGAGCTACAGCGCGCGCACCGCGGGCGCCCGCGAGGTCGAAGTGCGGGCGCGCGTGTCGGGAATCCTCGAGAAGCGGCTGTACAGGGAAGGCGAGACCGTCGCCGCGGGTACTCCGCTGTTTCGCATTGACCGCGCGCCCTTTGCGACCGCCGTCGCCCGCGCCCGCGCGGAACTCGCGGTGGCAGAGGCGGGCTTCGTCGAGGCGCGGCTCAACCGCGATCGCATCGCCCCGCTCGCCGCGCAGGGTGTCGCCAGCCAGCGCGACCGGGACGCCGTCGAGAGCGCCTGGGCCTCCGCCCAGGCTTCCGTCGAGGCCGCGCGGGCCGCATTGCGCGCCGCGGAACTCGACCTGTCCTATACGGAAGTGCGTGCCCCCATCGCGGGCCGCACGAGCCATGAAGAGCGCTCCGAGGGCAGCCTCGTGACTGCGGGCACCGAGTCGAGCCTGCTGACCCGCATCGTGCAGACCGACCTGCTGTACATCGAGTTCGCGGTGCCCGAGAACGAAGCCGCCTTGCTCCGTGCGGCGCTCGCGGCGCCCAAGGCCGGGATCGCCGTCGATGTCGCCGCGGCGAATGGCGCGGCCGGCACCACCGCGGAGCCGCGCATGGCGCGCCTCGCCTTCGTCGACACGCTGGTCGATCGCGATACCGGCACGGTGCAGGCGCGGGCGCTGCTCGACAATCGCAGCCAGCCGCTCACCCCCGGGCAGTTCGCGCGCGCGACGATCCGGGACATCGCACTGCCGGCCATGCCCGTGATCGCCTCGCGGGCCGTGCTGCGCGGGCCGCAGGGCGCCTTCGTCTGGGTCCTGGGTGAAGGCAACCAGGTGCAGCCGCGCCCGGTGCGGCTCGGCCGCGGCCAGGGCAACCTCGTGACGGTGCTCGAGGGCCTCGCGGCCGGCGATCGCTACGTCGTCGACGGCGTGATCAAGGTGCAGCCGGGAGCGCCCGTCGCCGCCTCGCTCGTCACGCTCGAGCAGGCCGTCGCCGAGCGCCCGCCGGCGCCGCCCGATGCGGCCGTGCCCGCGCAGCAGGCCGGCGCGGCATGATTTCCCGCTTCTTCATCGACCGCCCGATCTTCGCGGCGGTGCTGTCCGCATTCATCGTGATCGCCGGCCTCGCTGCGATGCGCGCGCTGCCCGTTTCGCTGTTCCCGCCCATCCTGCCGCCCGAAGTGCAGGTCACCACCGCCTATCCGGGCGCCAGCACCGACGTGCTCGCCGAAACGGTCGCGACGCCGCTCGAGCAGCAGATCAACGGCGTCGACGACATGCTCTACATGCGCTCGACCTCGAGCGCCGATGGCTCGCTCGCGATTGCAGTCACTTTCAACGTCGGCACCGACCCCGACATCGCGACCATCAACGTGCAGAACCGCGTGCAGGCCGCCCTGCCGCTCATGCCGGAGGAAGTGCGGCGCCAGGGCGTCATCGTGCGCAAGAACTCGCCGACGATCGTCATGGGAATCGCGATCAGCGCGCCGAGTGGCAAGCTCGACCCGCTGTTCGTCAGCAACTACGCGATGGTCAACATCGTCGACGAGATGAAGCGCGTGCCGGGCGTCGCGGCGGCCGATCCCTTCGGCGCCAAGGACTACTCGCTGCGCATCTGGCTGCAGCCCGACAAGCTGGCGCAGCTCGGCCTCACACCCTCCGACGTCGCGGACGCGGTGCGCGAGCAGAACGCCCAGTTCGCCGCCGGCCGCCTCGGCGACGAGCCGATGACGAGCCGTGTCGACATGACCCTCACCGTGACGGCGAGCGGCCGGCTCTCGGAACCGGATGAGTTCGGCAACATCGTGGTGCGCGCCGACGAATCCGGGCGCATCGTGCGGCTGCGCGACGTCGCGCGCATCGAACTCGGCGCACGCAATTACACGATGGGCGCGACGCGCAAGGGCAAGTTCGCGCTGATCGTGCCGATCTTCCTGCAGCCGGGCGCCAACACCCTCGAGGTCGCGGCCGCGGTGCGCGCGCGCATGGCCGAGCTCGCGAAGCGCTTCCCGCCAGGACTCGAGTACGACATCCCGTTCGACACCTCGAGCTTCGTGCGTGCCTCGATGACCGAGGTGGTGAAGACGCTCGGCGAGGCCATGCTGCTCGTGTTCCTCGTGGTCTACGTATTCCTGCAGAACTGGCGCGCGACGCTGATCCCGACGCTCGCGGTGCCGGTGTCGCTGGTCGGCACCTTCGCCGGCATGCTGGCGCTCGGCTTCTCGATCAACACGCTGACGCTCTTCGGCATGGTGCTCGCGATCGGCATGGTGGTCGACGACGCGATCGTGGTGCTCGAGAACGTCGAGCGGCACATGCGCGACGAGCACATCGACCCGCGCGAGGCGACGCGGCGCGCAATGGACGAGGTCACGAGCCCGATCATCGCGATCGTGCTGGTGCTGGTCGCGGTGTTCCTGCCGGTCGCCTTCCTCGGCGGGCTGGTGGGCGAAATGTACCGCCAGTTCGCGATCACGATCTCGGTGTCGGTGGCGATCTCCGGCCTTGTCGCGCTCACCCTGACGCCGGCGCTCTGCGCGCTGATGCTGCGGCCCGACCACTTCGACCGGGGCGGCGTGCTCGGGCGCTTCAACGCCTGGTTCGAGCGGCTCACGGCCCGCTACACCGACGGCGTGCGCCTCGCCCTGCGCCGCAGCGGCCTCGCGGTGGCGGTGATCGCCGCGATGCTGCTCGCGACCGCGGGCATTGCCCGGCTGGTGCCCGGCGCCCTCGCGCCGGATGACGACCAGGGCTACGTGATCGCGATCGCCGGCCTGCCGCCGGCCGCGTCGCTGCAGCGGACCGACGCCGTGGTGGCCGGGATCACGCGCGGGATCTACCGGCACCCCGCCGTGATGGACGATTTCGCGCTGTCGGGGGTCGACGTGCAGACCTTCGCGCAGCGGACCAACGGCGCCGTGGTCTTCGTCGGGCTCAAGGACTGGAGCGAACGCCACGGTGAGGACATGTCCGCCGCCTCCGTCGTGCAGGCGATCTTCGGGATAGGCGCCGGCATCCAGGATGCCTTCGTGTTCGGCGCCAACCCGCCGCCGATCGACGGCCTCTCGACCACGGGCGGCTTCGACGGCTTCGTGCAGTCGCGAGCCGGCGCCGACTACGCCGCCCTCGAAGCAGCCACCTCGAAGCTGGTCGCCGCGGCGGCGCAGCGTCCGGAGCTCGCGAACGTCTTCAGCACGTTCACCACGGCCGTGCCACGCATGCACATCGAACTCGACCGCGACCGCGCGCGGGCGCTCGGTGTCGCGGTCGACGACGCCTTCGAAACGCTGCAGAGCACCTTTGGCGCGCTCTATGTCAACGACTTCAACCGCGACGGGCGCGTGTTTCGCGTCACGATGCAGGCGGAGGGCGAGTTCCGCCGCTTCGAGGGCGACGTGCGCAACATCCATGTGCGCAGTGCGGGCGGTGCGCGCATCCCGCTGGCCGCGATCGCGACGATCTCGCCCGCGAGCGGACCCGACATCATCGAGCGCTTCAATGTGTTCCCCGCCGCGCGCATCACCGGCGGTCCCGCGCCGGGCTTCAGCACCGGCCAGGCGCTCGCCGTCATGGAGGAGCTCGCCGCGCGCGAACTGCCGGACGGCTATTCGCTCGCCTGGAGCGGGCAGGCCTTCCAGGAGAAGGCGAGCTCGAGCTCGAACGTGGCACTGTTCGCGCTCGCGGTGCTGATGGTGTTCCTGATCCTCGCGGCGCAGTACGAGCGGCTCACGTTGCCGCTCGCCGTCGTGCTCGCCGTGCCGTTCTCGCTGTTCGGGGCCTTCCTCGCCGTCTGGCTGCGCGGGCTGCAGAACGACATCTACTTCCAGATCGGGCTCGTGACGCTCGTCGGGCTCGCGGCCAAGAACGCGATCCTGATCGTCGAGTTCGCCTACGACCGCCAGCGGCAGGGCATGGACCTGCGCGAGGCCGCGATCGAGGCCGCGCGCCTGCGCTTCCGCCCGATCATCATGACCTCGCTCGCCTTCATCCTCGGCGTCGTGCCGCTCGCCATCAGCACGGGCGCGGGCGCCGCGAGCCGGCACTCCATCGGCACCGGCGTGATCGGCGGGATGCTCGCCGCGACCTTCATCGCGACGCTCTTCATTCCGCTGTTCTATGTCGCGGTGGGGAAGTTCGGCGCGCGGCTGCAAATGAAAAAGGCCGGTGGGCGTGAGCCGCACCGGCCTTGAGTCCTGGGCCTCGGGCCGTTGGCCCGCGGCCCAAGGCCTCAGTTCAGCTTGATCTGCACATCCACGCCCGCGGGCAGCTCGAGCTTCATCAGCGCGTCCACCGTCTTGTCGGTCGGGTTCAGGATGTCCATCAGGCGCTTGTGCGTGCGCAGCTCGAACTGGTCGCGCGCGTCCTTGTCGCCGTGCGGCGAGACGAGCAGGGTGAAGCGCTCCATCTTGGTCGGCAGCGGCACCGGTCCCTTGACCGTGGCGCCGGTGCGCTTGGCGGTCTCGACGATCTCGCGCGCGGAGCTGTCGATGATGCGGTGATCGAACGCCTTCAGGCGGATGCGGATGTTCTGGTTGGCCATGGCGAATTCCTCGGTGAGCCGCTTACTTCAGGATCTTCGCCACGACGCCGGCGCCGACCGTGCGTCCGCCCTCGCGGATCGCAAAGCGCAGCCCGTCTTCCATCGCGATCGGGGCGATCAGCTCCACCTTCATCTTGATGTTGTCGCCCGGCATCACCATCTCGGTGTTCTCCGGCAACTCGATCGTCCCCGTCACGTCCGTCGTGCGGAAGTAGAACTGCGGCCGGTAGCCCTTGAAGAACGGCGTGTGCCGCCCGCCCTCTTCCTTCGTCAGCACGTACACCTCGCACTCAAACTGCGTGTGCGGCGTGATCGAACCGGGCTTGGCCAGCACCTGGCCGCGCTCCACTTCCTCGCGCTTCGTGCCGCGCAGCAGCACCCCCACGTTGTCGCCCGCCCGACCCTCGTCGAGCAGCTTCCTGAACATCTCCACGCCCGTGCAGGTCGTCTTCTGCGTCGCCTTCACCCCGACGATCTCGATCTCGTCGTTCACCTTGACGATCCCGCGCTCGATCCTGCCCGTCACCACCGTGCCGCGGCCCGAAATCGAGAACACGTCCTCCACCGGCATCAAAAACGGCTTGTCCACCTCGCGCGGCGGCACCGGGATGTACTTGTCCATCTCGTCCACCAGCTTCACCACCGCCGGAACACCAATCTCGCTCGTGTCGCCCTCCAGCGCCTTCAGCGCCGAGCCCACCACGATCGGCGTCGCGTCCCCGGGGAACTTGTACGTCGACAGCAGCTCGCGGACCTCCATCTCGACAAGCTCCAGCAGCTCCTTGTCGTCAACCATGTCCGCCTTGTTCATGAACACCACGATGTACGGCACGCCCACCTGGCGCGCCAACAAAATGTGCTCGCGCGTCTGCGGCATCGGGCCATCGGCCGCCGACACCACCAGGATCGCCCCGTCCATCTGCGCCGCGCCCGTGATCATGTTCTTCACGTAGTCCGCGTGACCCGGGCAGTCCACGTGCGCGTAGTGCCGGTTCTTCGACTGGTACTCCACGTGCGCCGTCGAAATCGTGATCCCGCGCGCCTTCTCTTCCGGCGCCTTGTCGATCTGGTCGTACGCCATGAACGACCCGCCGTTGGTCTCCGCCATCACCTTCGTCAGCGCCGCCGTCAGCGTCGTCTTGCCGTGGTCCACGTGCCCAATCGTCCCCACGTTCACGTGCGGCTTGCTGCGTTCAAATTTCTCTTTCGACACGACGGTCTTCCTCTTTTCTGGCTGGTGGCTTGCGGCAGTCGGTTATTTCTTGGTCAGCGATTCGGCGATGTTCGGCGGAACCTCGAGGTACTTCGAGAATTCCATCGTGAAGGTCGCACGGCCCTGGCTCATCGAGCGTACGTTGGTCGCGTAGCCGAACATCTCGGAGAGCGGCACTTCGGCGGTGATCACCTTGCCGGAGGGGCCGTCTTCCATGCCCTGGATCTGGCCACGGCGGCGGTTCAGGTCGCCGATCACGTCGCCCGAGTAGTCTTCCGGCGTCACGACCTCGACTTTCATGATCGGCTCGAGCATCACGGGCTTCGCCTTGCGGAAGCCTTCCTTGAAGCCCATCGAGCCGGCGATCTTGAACGCCATTTCGTTCGAGTCCACGTCGTGGTACGAGCCGTCGAACAGCGTGATCTTGACGTCGACGACCGGGTAGCCCGCGATGACGCCGGTCTCGACGGCCTCACGGATGCCCTTGTCGACGGCCGGGATGTATTCGCGGGGCACGGTGCCGCCGACGATGCCGTTGACGAACTCGTAGCCCTTGCCCTCCGGCTGCGGCTCGATCTTGAGCCACACGTGGCCGTACTGGCCGCGGCCGCCCGACTGGCGCACGAACTTGCCTTCGGACTCGACGGAGGCGCGGATCGTCTCGCGGTAGGCGACCTGCGGCTTGCCGACGTTCGCCTCGACCTTGAACTCGCGCTTCATGCGATCGACGATGATCTCGAGGTGCAGCTCGCCCATGCCCGCGATGATCGTCTGGCCCGACTCCTGGTCGGTGCTGACGCGGAACGACGGGTCTTCCTTGGCGAGGCGCTGCAGCGCGAGGCCCATCTTCTCCTGGTCGGCCTTGGTCTTGGGCTCGATCGCGACCGAGATGACGGGCTCGGGGAACACCATCTTCTCGAGGGTGATCACCTTCTCGAGGTCGCAGAGCGTATCGCCCGTGATCACGTCCTTGAGGCCGACGGCGGCGGCGATGTCGCCCGCGCGCACTTCCTTGATCTCGGTGCGGTCGCTCGCATGCATCTGCAGCAGGCGGCCGATGCGTTCCTTCTTGCCCTTGGTCGGCACGTAGACGGTGTCACCCGAATTGAGGGTGCCCGAGTACACGCGGAAGAAGGTCAGGTTGCCGACAAAGGGATCGTTCAGGATCTTGAACGCGAGCGCGGAGAACGGCGCCTCGTCGCTCGCCGGGCGCGTGTCCGGCTCGCCGGCCTCGTTCTGGCCCTTGACGTCGGGCATTTCGATCGGCGACGGCATGTACTCGATGACCGCATCGAGCAGCGCCTGCACGCCCTTGTTCTTGAACGCGGTGCCGCACATGCACAGCACGATCTCGCTGCGCAGGGAGCGCTCGCGCAGGCCCTTGCGGATCTCTTCCTCGTCGAGGGTGCCTTCCTCGAGGTACTTGTTGAGCAGCGCCTCGTTGCCCTCGGCCGCGGCCTCGACCATCTTGGCGTGGTACTCGTCGCACTGCGCCTGCATCGCGGCGGGGATGTCGCGATACTCGAACTTCATCCCCTGGGTTTCCATGTCCCAGTAGATCGCCTTCATGCGCACGAGGTCGACGACGCCCTCGAAATGGTCCTCGGCGCCGATCGGCAACTGGATCGGCACCGGATTGCCGCGCAGGCGGGTGCGGATCATGTCGACGCAGCGCAGGAAGTTCGCGCCGGCGCGGTCCATCTTGTTGACGAACGCGATGCGCGGCACGTTGTAGCGGTTCATCTGCCGCCACACGGTCTCGGACTGCGGCTGCACGCCGGCAACCGAGTCGAACAGCGCCACGGCGCTGTCGAGCACGCGCAGGCTGCGCTCCACTTCGATGGTGAAGTCGACGTGGCCCGGGGTGTCGATGATGTTGATGCGGTGCTCGGGGAAGGTCTTGTCCATGCCCTTCCAGAAACACGTCGTGGCCGCCGACGTGATCGTGATGCCGCGCTCCTGCTCCTGCTCCATGTAGTCCATGACGGCCGCGCCGTCGTGGACCTCGCCGATCTTGTGCGAGACGCCGGTGTAGAACAGGATGCGCTCGGTCGTCGTCGTCTTGCCGGCGTCGATGTGCGCCGAGATGCCGATGTTGCGGTAGCGTTCGATGGGGGTTGTACGGGGCATGGCCGGTTACCAGCGATAGTGCGCGAAGGCCTTGTTGGCCTCGGCCATGCGATGGGTGTCCTCGCGCTTGCGCACGGCGGCGCCACGGTTCTCCGCGGCTTCCATCAGCTCGTGCGCGAGGCGCGCGGCCATCGACTTCTCGCTGCGGCCGCGCGCGGCCTCGATGACCCAGCGCATCGCCAGCGTCTGGCGGCGCGTGGCGCGCACTTCCACCGGCACCTGGTAGGTGGCGCCGCCGACGCGGCGCGACTTCACCTCGACGACGGGCTTCACGTTGTCGAGCGCCTGTGACAGCACGGCGAGCGCATCCGCGCCCTGCTTGCCGGTCTTCTCGCCGATCCGGTCGATCGCACCGTAGATGATGCGCTCGGCCGCCGATTTCTTGCCGCTCTCCATCACGACGTTCATGAACTTCGCCAGCATGTCGCTGTGGAATTTCGGGTCCGGGAGGATCTCGCGATGGGGGGCCTGGGCTCGACGTGACATGTTGAATTACCTGGATTACTTCTTGGGGCGCTTGGCGCCGTACTTGGAGCGGCTCTGCTTGCGCTCGCCGACGCCCGCGCAGTCGAGCGTGCCACGCACCGTGTGGTAGCGGACACCCGGCAGGTCCTTGACGCGGCCGCCGCGGATCAGCACCACCGAGTGCTCCTGCAGGTTGTGGCCTTCGCCGCCGATGTAGGAGCTGACCTCGAAGCCGTTCACGAGGCGCACGCGGCACACCTTGCGCAATGCGGAGTTCGGCTTCTTCGGCGTCGTGGTGTACACGCGGGTACACACGCCACGCTTCTGCGGCGCCGCCCCGAGGGCCGGCACCTTGGTCTTTTCCGAACGGGACCGGCGCGGTTGCCGGATCAACTGACCCGTAGTGGCCATGCAATCTCCAGGAATGTGAAGCAACACCGGGCCACCTCAACGAGCAAGGCGGCCCGGTTTCGTTTGAGTCGCATTTCAGCCCGGTGCCGTTGAGGGCAGGGGCGAAAAGGCCGGGGATTCTAGGTAGCCGTCAGGGGCCTGTCAATGCATGTTGCGCCGCAATATCACCCTGGCCGCCAACCGATTCTTCAGGTTTGCGGCGTACCGACGCTGCCCTGGTGTTCCTGCGTCTGCTTGCGCGCGTCGCGTTGCTCCAGTTCCCACTGGTAGCGGGTCTGGCAACGCGTTTCAGGAAAGCGGCTGCCCGTGACGACCTGGCGGCGGCACACGGTCTCGTTCGGATCGAGCCGCGCCGTTTCCCGCTGCTTTGCGGCCGTGCCGGCGGCGGGCGCCGCAGCGGCAGGCGACGCCGGCTTGGCGCCCGTGGCCGGCGGTGCGCTGGCGCAGGCGCCGAGTACGAGGCTCATTCCGAGGGCCAGGAGTCCAGTCGAAGCTTTCATGCGTTCATCCAGCATTGTTGTGCGAGCGCGGTAGACTACAGGGGCCATGAACGAAGCAAAAGCCCTCCTGCAGCCGCTTTCGGCGCTGCTCGTCGCATGCGGGTTGGCCGCCGGCGGGTACTTCATCGGGCACGGCCTGCTCGAGGCGCGTTCCGCGGATCGTTATGTCACGGTGAAGGGCCTCGCCGAGCGCAACGTGAAGGCCGACCTCGTGATCTGGCCGCTGCGCTACGCCGTCACCGCCGACGACCTCGCGACCTTGCAGCGCCTTTCCGACGACAGCGAAGCCAAGCTGCGCGCCTTCCTCGGCCAGCGCTTCCCCGGCGACGACGTCAGCGTGTCGGCGCCGCAGATCCAGGACCGCAACGCGCAGGGCATGTCGGACCGGGGCGGCAACCTGCAACGCTTTGTCGCGGAAGTGACCGTCACCCTGCGCACGCAGCGCATCGACGAGGTGCGCAAGTCGAACGAGCTGCTGGGCGAGCTGGTCAAGGCGGGCGTCGCGCTCGTGCAGAACTACGAGAGCCGCACGCAGTATTCCTATACCGGCCTCGACAAGGTCAAGCCGGAGATGATCGCGGAGGCGACCCGCGACGCGCGCCAGGCCGCCGAGCAATTCGCCAAGGATTCCGGCAGCAAGGTCGGTTCGATCAGGAATGCCCAGCAGGGCTATTTTTCGATCGAGGACCGCGATGCGTTCTCACCCGAATCGAAGGCCATCCGCGTCGTGACGACGGTCCAGTTCTTCCTCGAGGACTGAGCGCCGGCGCGCGCTAGCGATAGTAGTCGACGAACCACGCGCGGTGCGGGCCGTGCGCATGCAGCGCCGTGACCCGCACGCAGGCGCCGTCGACCTCGAACGCGGCGCCTTCCATCCCGAAACCCTCGAGCCGGCCGAAGGGCCGCGCGGCGCCATGGAAGAAGCAGATCCGCGCCGGTGGCCTCGCCGCGGGCGCGAGCACGAACGAGCCGATGCCCTGCTCGCTGTACACCTCGAGCGTGCCGCCGGCGGCCAATGCAAACCGGTCGACGTGCCGCGTGTCCTGCAGGACCGGCTGGGCCGTGCAGGCCGCGGCGATCATGGCCGCGGCGATCGTGCAGAAGTTGCGCATGGCTGTCCGACCCTGAGTCGCCCCTGAAGGAAAAAGGCGCCGCGGCCCTCTCGAACCGCGGCGCCCCATTTCCAGCCCTGGGACCTCAGCCCGCGGCGCTCTCCTCCTCGCCGACGCTCGCCTCGTCGATGTCCGCAACGCCGCCGCCCACGTCCATGAAGCTGCGACGCTCGGCCGTCGTCTTGCGGCGGCGATGGGCGTGGGCCGCGAAGCCCGTGCCCGCCGGGATGAGCCGGCCGACGATGACGTTTTCCTTCAGGCCGCGCAGGTCGTCCTTCAGGCCACGCACCGCGGCCTCGGTCAGCACGCGGGTCGTTTCCTGGAACGAGGCCGCCGAGATGAACGACTCGGTCGCGAGCGACGCCTTGGTGATGCCGAGCAGCACCGGCGACAGCGTCGCCGCCACCTTGCCGTCCTGGGTCACGCGATCGTTGATCTCGAGCGCCCGGGCGCGATCGAGTTGCTCGCCCTTCAGCAGCGGCGCATCACCCGCCGAGGCCACCTCGGCCTTGCGCAGCATCTGGCGCACGATCACTTCGATGTGCTTGTCGTTGATCTTCACGCCCTGCAGGCGATAGACGTCCTGGATCTCGCGCGTCAGGTAGTTGGCGAGCGCCTCGATGCCCTGCAGGCGCAGGATGTCGTGCGGGTTCGGCTCGCCGTCGGCGATCACCTCGCCGCGCTCGACCTGCTCGCCCTCGAACACGTTGAGCTGGCGCCACTTCGGGATCAGCTCCTCGTACTTCTCGCCGTCCTCGCCGGTGATCACGAGCCGCCGCTTGCCCTTGGTCTCCTTGCCGAAGCTCACGGTGCCGCTGCGCTCGGCCAGGATCGCCTGGTCCTTCGGCTTGCGCGCCTCGAACAGGTCCGCGACGCGCGGCAAGCCGCCGGTGATGTCGCGGGTCTTCGACGATTCCTGCGGGATGCGCGCGATGATGTCGCCGACCGACACGCGTGCGCCGTCCTCGAGCGACACGAGGGCGCCCGCCGGCAGGGTGTACACCGCGGGAATCTCGGTGTTCGCGAACGTGACTTCCTTGCCCTTCGCGTTCAACAGCTTGATCGTCGGGCGCAGTTCCTTGCCGCCGCGCTGCTTCGAGTCGAGCACCACGACCGAGGAAATGCCCGTGACCTCGTCCACCTGGGTCGTGACGGTGAGCCCGTCGACGAAGTCCTGGAAGCGCAGGTTGCCCTGCACTTCCGTGACCACCGGGTGGGTGTGCGGGTCCCAGGTCGCGACGATCTGGCCGCCCGCCACCTTGTCGCCCTCGCGCACCGAGATGCTCGCGCCGTAGGGGATCTTGTAGCGCTCGCGCTCGCGGCCGAACTCGTCGACCACGCCGATCTCGCAGGAGCGCGACACCGCCACGAGGTGGCCCTTCTCGTGCGCCACCGTCTTGACGTTGTGGAAGCGGATCGTGCCCTTGTTGCGCACTTCAACGCTGCTCGCCGCCGCGGCCCGCGAGGCCGCGCCGCCGATGTGGAAGGTGCGCATCGTCAGCTGCGTGCCCGGCTCGCCGATCGACTGCGCTGCGATCACGCCGACCGCCTCGCCGATGTTGATGATCCGGCCGCGCGCGAGGTCGCGCCCATAGCACTTGCTGCAGACGCCATAGCGCGTCTCGCAGGTGATCGCCGAGCGCACCTTCAACTGGTCGACGCCCTCCTGCTCGAGCTTGCGCACGAGCTGCTCGTCGAGCAGCGTGCCGAGCTCGATCAGCACGGTGTCCTTGCCCGGCTTCAGCACGTCCTCGGCCACCACGCGACCGAGCACGCGCTCGCCGAGGCCCTCGACCACGTCGCCACCCTCGACCAGCGGCGCCATCATCAGGCCGTTCACCGTGCCGCAATCCTCCTCGGTCACGACGAGGTCCTGGGCGACGTCGACGAGACGGCGCGTCAGGTAGCCCGAGTTCGCGGTCTTGAGCGCGGTGTCGGCGAGGCCCTTGCGCGCGCCGTGCGTCGAGATGAAGTACTGCTGCGCGTTCAGCCCCTCGCGGAAGTTCGCGGTGATCGGCGTCTCGATGATCGAGCCGTCCGGCTTCGCCATCAGGCCGCGCATGCCGGCGAGCTGGCGGATCTGCGCCGCGCTGCCGCGCGCGCCCGAATCGGCCATCATGTAGATGGAATTGAACGACTTCTGCCGGACCTTCTGGCCCTTCGCGTCGGTCGCCTCTTCCGAGCCGAGCTTCTCCATCATCGCCTTCGCCACCTGGTCGTTGGCGCGCGACCAGATGTCGACGACCTTGTTGTAGCGCTCGCCGTTCGTCACGAGGCCCGAGGCGTACTGGTCCTGGATCTCCTTCACTTCACGGTCGGCGGCCGCCACGAGGCGGGTCTTCTCGCCCGGGATCACGATGTCGTCGACGCCGAAGGACACGCCGGCGCGCGTCGCGTACTGGAAGCCCATGTACATGAGCTGGTCGGCGAACACGACCGTTTCCTTCAGGCCGAGCGTGCGATAGCAGGCGTTGATGGTCCCGGAAATGACCTTCTTGGTCATGTCCTGGTTGATCAGGTCGAACGACAGGCCGCGCGGCAGGATTTCGGACAGCAGGCAGCGACCGACGGTGGTCTGCACCGTGCGCGTGCGCTCCTTCTTCTCCCCGCCGACGAGCTGCCATTCGCTGAGGCGCACGCGGATGCGCGCCTGCAGGTCGACATGCCGGCCCTCGTAGGCGCGGTGCGCCTCGGCGACATCGCTGAAGGCCATGCCTTCACCCTGCGCGCCGACGCGCTCGCGGGTCATGTAATAGAGCCCGAGCACCACGTCCTGCGACGGCACGATGATCGGGTCGCCGTTGGCGGGCGAGAGGATGTTGTTCGACGACATCATCAGCGCGCGCGCCTCGAGCTGCGCTTCGAGCGACAGCGGCACGTGCACGGCCATCTGGTCGCCGTCGAAGTCGGCGTTGAAGGCCGTGCAGACGAGCGGATGCAGCTGGATCGCCTTGCCCTCGATCAGCACCGGCTCGAAGGCCTGGATGCCGAGGCGGTGCAGGGTCGGGGCGCGGTTCAGCAGCACGGGATGCTCGCGGATCACCTCCTCGAGGATGTCCCACACCTCCGGACCCTCGCGCTCGACCAGGCGCTTGGCGGCCTTGATGGTCGAGGCGTCGCCGCGCAGCTGCAGCTTCTGGAAGATGAACGGCTTGAACAACTCGAGCGCCATCTTCTTCGGCAGGCCGCACTGGTGCAGGCGCAGGGTCGGGCCGACCACGATGACCGAACGGCCCGAGTAGTCGACGCGCTTGCCGAGCAGGTTCTGGCGGAAGCGGCCCTGCTTGCCCTTGATCATGTCGGCGAGCGACTTGAGCGGGCGCTTGTTGGTACCGGTGATCGCGCGGCCGCGGCGGCCGTTGTCGAGCAGCGCGTCGACGGCCTCCTGCAGCATGCGCTTCTCGTTGCGCACGATGATGTCGGGCGCATTCAGCTCGAGCAGGCGCCGCAGGCGGTTGTTGCGGTTGATGACGCGGCGGTAGAGGTCGTTCAGGTCCGACGTCGCGAAGCGGCCGCCATCGAGCGGCACGAGCGGGCGCAGGTCCGGCGGCAGCACCGGCAGCACGGTCAGCACCATCCACTCGGGCTTGTTGCCGGACTCGATGAACGACTCGACGAGCTTCAGGCGCTTCGACAGACGCTTCAGCTTGGTGTCGGAGCTGGTGTTGCCCATGTCCTCGCGGATCTTGACCATCTCCGCGGCGAGGTCGATCGTGCGCAGCAGCTCATAGACGGCCTCGGCGCCCATGCGGGCGTCGAACTCGTCGCCGTGCTCCTCGATCGCCTCGAGGTACATCTCGTCGGTCAGCAGCTGGCCGCGCTGC